>OLLS01000147.1_pt1 | contig 60456 bp, 66 predicted proteins | sample 1604631 | NCBI WGS metagenome assembly OLLS01 (sample SAMEA104055725, study PRJEB20765) | soil metagenome | biome: Arctic tundra; feature: Polygonal ground; material: soil | place: USA | collected 2011-09 | depth 0-0.5 m | reverse complement strand
TTCATTTTTAAAATGAGATGTGGGATATCACAGTTCCAACTTGTTTTAGGTTCTCGGAGGTTCATCATGATGTGGTTTGAATTCGCGGTGTCCGCCCTCATGGGGGCAATTGGCAGCTACCTTCTTTACCGCGGGAAAAAGATTTCAGAACCAAAACTGATGCTTTGGGGCGCGGTCCTCATCGTTCTTTCTTATTTCCTTTTTTCCGGAGGCAGCAAGGACGATGACGCTTCTAAAGCCGCCATGAAGATGTTTGCGCCGCAATCCACCGAGCAAATGCCTCAATAGATTTTCTTTTTCCAGGCCTGACACCGAAAACAGGTGGTGGTTCTAGCTTTGGTTTGGTCAATTTAATCTCAAAGAATAGTTATTTTAATTCTTTCCAATTCTATCCCTCGCCCTAAAACTCATTCCCTTTTATTTGCACAAAATTTAGCAAAATTAACATCCACTCCCAAAAATCTGTTGTTTTCCTGACCTCTTTTTCCCTCCAACGCGCCCCCCATGTAAAAAATTAATTGTCACCGAAGTTAGTTATTCACGTGATTTGCGGCCTTCGATAAAATTTCGTTCGTATCGATCCCATCCCCTATCAAGATCGGGAATTTCGTCCTCTACGAGGACTCAAGGAGGCCCTATATGCCGAAAGAGAAAAAATTAGTCCAAATCCCTACCAAACGAATCCGGCCCAATCCCAAGAATCCCCGGAAAGTCTATCAACCCGGTTTGGTGGAAGCCATGGAGGCTTCCCTGAAGGCTTTAGGCCAACTGACACCTTTAAAGGTTCGGGACCTATCCGAGGCAGAAAGGGCCCAAGACCCAGACCACGACGCGGAGGTCTTTGGGGGGGATATTCGTTTGGCGGGAGGCCTTCGGGCCGGTTTACCCACCATGGATTGCGAGCTTTACATCGGCTATACCCCGGACGAGATCGAGCAGATGGGTGATATGGACAATAAAGACCATAATATGGTCTGGCTGGCCTGGTACGAGGCCATTGAGCGCCGGTTAAACAAACCCGATCAGCCGTCCCAAGACCGGGTTGGCGAGGAAATGCAGATATCCCAACAGTTGGTAAGCCAGGCCATGAAGATTCTCAAGTGCCTAAACCCGGTCTCCCGGGAGATGATTTACCACTCAGTGGTAAAACCAGTCGACGACTACGAGGTTACACCCAAAATGGTCTTAACTTTGGTTGACTTGGCCGACCCACAATTGGTCGAATGGGCCCTAAAAGTGGCCATCAACCTCAAAATGACCGTAGCGGACGCCAAAAAGCTGGTTGGCTGGGTTAAAGCCGGTAACCCACCCGAGACCTTTGCCGGGCAAAAAACTACCAAAGCCAAGAAGACTCCCGGCCTACCCCCGGAGGCCGTCGACCAGCTAGTCGAGCTGGCCGAACAGGTAGGGATAGCCAAGGGTCGGGGTGAAGACCCTACCCCCTCCCAGGACAAGCTAAAAGCTTTCCGAGAAAGCCTCTCCGTGGGCGGCAAAGCCTTAGAGCCAAGCTACTCGATCACCAGCCCGAAAGGTTTCGCCCTGTTCATGCGGGCAATATGGGACGCGGTTAAAAAGCTGGGGAAAGCCATATCTAACTTCGCTCAAGAACCAGAGATCGGTACGCTTTCGACTTCGGCGCAAGCGGGTCAAGCATCCTCCCCTGAGTCGGGGATTTCTCCTACCGCAAATGCTGTCGGGGATCCCCATGCGGGGACTTCGACCCATACTGGGTCTCAGCAAGCCCAGAAAGAATTAAAACCAATAATCCATTGGTTCAAGAAAACCGGCGAAAAATTAGCCAAGTTGCCCTGGAAGGAATTGGGCAGGATTGAGCATCAGGTTTGCAAAAAGTTAGCCCATGCCATCGTATCCTCGCGTTCCTCTGCCCATTCCAACCGGAGCCAAAACAGCGGAAGTTGGCGCAAAGGATTGATGACCCTTTTTCAGACGGTTCTGCACGCGTTGGTCTATGGTCTTTTGCAGTATGGCCTTTTGTTGATGTTGGCAACCTTTCTTATCTTCCCCTTTGTACCGTGGCTAAAACCCTTGTTGGAATTTCCGTTCCGCTTCGCGGCCCATCTGGCGCTTTATAATTTTCCCGCCCTGGTCTGGGCCGGTCTTCACAATTATTTGTGGCCGACCCTGATTTTCGGCGCGTTACTGGCCATCGGACTTGTCTACGCCTGGAAAGCGGAAAAGCTGCGCGTGTCGCTTCTCGGCGCTGCTCTCGCTTACCTGATCATTCACGGACGGGGATGGAGCGAATCAACCCTACCCAATGCGCAAACGCAATCTCTTATCGCGGCTCAACAAGCGTCACCCGTTCCTATTGTTAAAATCGAACCAATCGTTTCGAAAATAATTTCTCACCCTTCACCGAAGCCAAATAAAATTTCTACGCCCACAATTGCGTACCAGTCCGCCGTCGCTTTTATCCCCAACCCCTCGTCCCCCAAAACGCTCTCCCCTATGAACCCAGCGGGGACTTTGTACGACCCGAAATTATTCGAATTCGAAATCGCCTCCGTGCCGAAAAATTCCATTGTGAAAGATTATCCCCTCACGCCCGACGAGGGCATGCCGGTGGATGTGGCCTTAAGCCGCATGCAAGACGTGACCGACACGGATAAATACACCATGTGGATCGGCGACAGCAAGCAGATCATTAAATCCGCCAACGCCACCAACACCACCCTGACGATCGATTACAAAAGCACCGACCTTTTTAATGTATTGGGGGGCGATAAGAGCCCGGTGACTTTTTTATGGGAAGACGTGAGATATATTCACATTAACGAGATCGATCATTTCTCAAAACCCGGGCCTCAAGCGGATATCATGTATCAAATGACGGTGGTGGTGAAGGGCGCGAAATTTCCCCTGACTTTTCAATGCGCCTCGACGGACGATCTGGAAAATCTGGTATCAACCATGGAATATTTCATCCGTCATTCCCGCCTGGCCCATGACGCCCAACCGGCAGGCATGCCCTATCCCACCCAGGGTGTGAGGCTTAGCGGCGACTGTGTGGTGGAAAAAATTTGGGCCGGCAGCCCTGCCTGGAATGCCGTTTCTAATATGGATACGGCACAACTCAACTCCGTCGCCCCCCGTTCGGGGGTAAATCAGCTTGGGGCCTCGCAACAAGTGAAGGCGGGACTGGGATTGGGCGATCACCTTTGGAGCATCGGAAAAGTCACGCCGGAGCAGCAAAGCAGGAAAGACTTGGAAGCGGGCCTGTCCCCGAATCTAGGGGGCCTGTCTTCGCTGCCCGTCACTGTATTTGCGGCTTCGCCATCTGAATGGGATAAAGCCCAGGTGGCCGCCCGACAACCAGGCGGCTCGAACAATTCCATCCATCCCAAATTGCGGAAGGTTGCCCTGAATGCGCCTTAAAATCTTTGTCCATGGCGGGTCCCCGTCGTGGACAGGTTTATTACCTTACTTCTTCGATGTTTTGGTAACCCCAAAAATAGAGTTAGTCAGCCATTTTCCAATCCGGATGCCAAGCGATTTCCCAAAGATGCCCATCGGGATCTTTAAAATAACCCGAATATCCTCCCCAAAAAGTTTTTTGGGCGGGTTTGACGATTTTAGCTCCGCACTTTTTGGCCTGCGCCATCACTAAGTCCACCTCTTTTTTCGTATTGACGTTGTGCCCAATGCTGAATTCCGTCGAACTGGCCGGAGTTGGGGATATCCCCGCATCCTTCGCCAGGCTTTTTCGCGGGAAGAGCGCGAGCCTCAGGTTGTTCCGGAAGTCAAAAAAGACGATCGCGCCATCCTCAAACTCTTCCCCTACTATGCCGCGCGTTTTCAGCCCGAGTCCGTCTCGGTAAAATTTTAAGGACCTTTTCAGGTCGTCAACCCCAAGGGTAAGGAAGGTAATCCACGGTTTCATATTCACGCCTTTTTCTGAGCGAGGCCAACTGTTCCATTGAAAGGCCCCACTCCTTTTTTCTTTGTCCACGGCGGGTTCCCGTCGTGGACAGCTTATTCATTTTAAATGGTTAGTGGTTGTCAGAGTCATTTTTTTGTTCACGAACCAAATTTGCGGGAGATCAATAAAATTTGCTGACCGAGAAAACAAGGGTTGAACCTGCTGCTTCACCGTCGACGAATGCCTGATTGACATAATTTTCGGTGAGGTCAAAATCAAGACCCAGAAATTGTCTGGAAACACTAATGCGGTAATCTACGTAATTCGATTCGCTCTCGTCTCCGATGAAGATGGAGTATCCGAAATAAATGCCGAGCTTGAAGTCCCAAATGATTTTGTCTTTCCAACCTGCTACGACATAATAATTTTGCGCCCCACCTTCCCAAACGGGTGAGTAATCCAGTTCCAGGCTGAAAGTTTTCCAATTTCCTTGAAGCGGAATCGCCCAACTATTAAGGCTGCTATCACCCGCGAAAACGAGATACAGTGCTCCTAAGTTCAAGCTCCAGTCTTTTGAAAAGTGATGGGCGTATCCAACATACCCGTCGAGTTGAATCGTAGCATGCGAGTCAGGAAGCTGCACATTTGAACCCCACATACTGGCAAAAAAACCACTCGAAGGCCTCCAATCGAAACCTCCCTGAAGCGCGGGCAGATGGTTTGTCTGTGAAATTCCGCGGAATACGTAATCGCTGGCAACCGTTAGATTTGCGCTAATCGGATGAGCGGGATCATAAGGGTAGTTTGAATTGTCTTCGACATCGGCGCTTCCATTGTCAAAAACACTGATTTTGCCAGGAGTTGGGGTCTCGGAAGGTGATTTATTCGTTTCGGCTGATTGCGCTAAAGCCGTATAAAACAGCAAAAATAATATGGCGAATATTTTCATCACGAGACCCCTTTCATTTTTTCTCCATTAGATTTGAACAAGAACAAAACAATTCAAAATTCTACAAACGCTTTGTTTTCTCAAACTGCTTTTGAGTTCTTGTGCCAATAGAAATAGGAAACCATCGTGAAGATAAGAATGATCAGCGGTGCAGGAATACTTTTTGCATCCCCCGCAAGGAAGTGCGAAGCAGCTGCTCCTAAAAATTCAATAGTAAACCCCGCGTATGCCCATTCTTTTAATCGCGGTGCTCTGTTGAAAAGAACTACAATTGCCCCAGCTATTTTTGCGAAGCCAATAATTTTCATAAGGTATAGTGGGTAACCCAACCGAACCAGTCCTTGAACAGTTGACTCGGGACCTCCCAAAAACAACTCGAAAATTCCTATTATTCCTGATGGCACCACAAATAATAATGTCGAAATCCAGTAGATGATCTTGTTTGCTTTTAAAGTATTCATGTTCATTCCTTTTATTTAATTGTTGTTCGAACTTAAGTTCAAATTGCTTATGAAATTCAGAACGCCTGTTTAAAAACGAAGCCTAAGATTGAAAGGGCTACCTCACGGCTTAAACACCATGAAATAGAGCAGTAATAGGATCAGAGCTTTCTCTATCCACTCACCGATGATGAATTTAGTAGATCCGAGAAGGTTGCGAAGTTCAGGGCTCGCTTGTGTTTCTCCTTGATCGATACAGCGTTCAGCTTCTTTAACCACCTTATCTACAGCTGGGCCCAGCACGATGCCCCCCAGAAGAAGCGCAAGTACCCAGGCGACCAATGCGCCAGCAATCCAGAAAGATGTCCAACTCAGTCCAAGCGCATAAGTTAAATAAAGTCCTGACAAAAGCACAATGGAAGACCCGGGCAAAATGAGTGTGCCTGTTAACTTGTGCTGTAGTTTCATCAGCACCAAAATAGTGCTCGAAGATGACCTACGCCTAGCCGAAAGTGATGTTGCGAAACTCCCAATACTGCCGGCGACCAGCAGAAAAGCGGCTAAGATATGAACGAAAAGAATCGGCTGAATCATTTTTTCCTCCTGAGTTTTATCTGTTCCAACTCGCAGTAAGATACCGATTGGTATCTTACTGACTACAAAAAGATACCAATCGGTATCTTTAAAGTCAACATTTATTTTTTGACCCCAACAAGATATGATTGGTGATCAAGCCAGGAGAGCTAAATATGAAGAAGATAAAAGTTAAAAATGCCTACTCAAAAAAGAAAGATCCTGATTCTGTCAAGCAGTCGCTCCTCGATGCGGCTATAGGCATCGTGGCAACTAAAGGGATAGCTGAACTGTCTTTAAGCAAAGTCAGCGCGGATGCAGGTGTTACAAAAGGCGCCCTCTTCCACCATTTCGATTGTAAAGAAACACTGATTTTGGAAATGAATAAACTAGTCATTTCTGAACTCGATGCAACCATAGATCAATTCATGTTGGAAGACTCAGAATCATCCGGGTGTTTTACCCGCGCCTATATCAAGACAATGTTTTCTAAAGATCTGAAAAACAGAACATCATGGGCTGCAGGCCTATCACTTGCGTGTGCTTCCTCTGTAGGCAATGCTAAAGATGTTATCTGGGGGAATTGGCTAAGCGGTCGCTTAAAAAAACATTCTAAAACCGACTCCAAAAAAGAACTTCTCATAGTAAGACTAGCTGCTGATGGAATTTGGCTTGCCTTCTCAACTGGCGCCAGTGAAAAAGATTTTATGGGAATTGAAGAAGAACTCATCAAAATGACGCGAACATGACTAAGGCAGTTGAAGTTCTCTTGTCCACGGCGGGTCCCCGTCGTGGACAACCTTTTCGTCTTATTCAAATAAATCCGAATGCGTTCCGGTTCTTTCAAAAATAATTTCATTTCCAGAAAGCTTGTAAATCAAAAGCCAATCGGGTTCCAGATGGCATTCCCATCGGCCCTTGTAATTTCCCGAAAGTTTATGATTCCGTAACCGAGCGTCCAAGACACCTTCGGCGATCAACCGATGGCGACGTCCTTGAACTTTTCAACCGGTTTGCCGCGTCGAAGCATTAATTTAAGGTCTTTTTGAAATTGATTAGTGTAGGAAGGATTAAGCATCAGATTCCGAGTTTACGGTACATGTCCTTAGCATTCTTGGCCCGAACCAGATGGTGCCCTTTATCCGTGGACTTGAAAACGGCCTTAGTTTTGGCGTTCGGCAGGGCGACTTCAAAAGGAAGCCCGCGCCTCAAGAGTATTTGACTGTAAAAAATGGAGATAGCCTGGCTGGTTGTAAGCCCCAGCTGGTGTAACAATTTTTCCGTATCCGCCTTCAAATGCGGTTCTAACCGCGCGCGCACAGTCGCTTCTTTTGCCATGTTGCCCCCCTTTTAGGAGCTATACAAAATGTAGCACATATGAGCTACATTTACAAGCTTCTCACCTGTCCACTCAGGGTCCCCGTCGTGGACAGCCTCATTCGTCAAACATCGTATGAATTCAAACCTTTAAAGAGGCGGCTTTCCGCTCGCGCCAGTATCGCCACAATTACAATCGTAGTTCCAAAGCGGAAAGTTGTATTCGATTTTCTTGGCATCTCTCCAAAAATCTTGGTTTACATTTTCAGAAACAAAGTTCGCCTTATCAAAATCAAAATATAATATTTTTTGTTTATTCTCCACTTCATCATTACCATTGGGCGCAAGACCTGCTGTTGAATAAAAATATAAATCGCCTTTTTGATAGGGTACATCGTTGGGAATTTGTGCAGAAAAGATTAATTTCCCACTCACCAAATCAAAAACATCGGTCATTCCATCCTCCGCCTCGGAATTCTGGACAAAGAGATACCGTGACTTTTTTGCCAAAAAATAGTTACCCCCATGGATTTTTGTTACATCCCCATCTTTTCCAACCAAATAAAGCTGCGTTTGATAATCACCTATTTTTTCAACAAAAGAATATTTCAAAGAGGGTTGAATCGGAGGAACCAGCAACCCATATGGATTCTCCCCGACTGCTCCGATGGTATCAAAATAATATCGGTTCAAAACTTTTCCGTTTTTTTCAATGTTTAGCCATGCCCGGCAATCCCAATCATTCGGATGACCGGTGCCTTGGTTATCGGTGTTTGAAACTTGAATTGTGGAGATGGTCACATCTCCATGTTTTAATTGCTTCTTGTGAACATGAAAGTTAGGACCCTGGTAATCAGTTTTATTAAAGGGTTTGTATTCTCCCTGCGGGTTATCCGCCGCTGGAAGAACACCGCACACCATCCAAAGAGTTACAGCCAAAGCTAAAACCACTTTTTTCATATTCATTTAAACCTCTTGATCAGCGCTTTTCATTGTCCACGACGGGTCCCCGTCGTGGACAGATGTTATTAATTCAAATTAATCGTATTACGCGACCTCATGGCGTAAAGCACTTGCCATACCTGGGCATAATCCGCAGGCTTGCCCGTTTTTTCCAGATAGGTTTCCAAACATTCTTCCGCCACGTCATAACGCCCCAAAGTATAAGAAAAGAGACCCTTATCCCTCAGGCTGTTCCAATCGTTTGATTTCAATAAAAGCATCCATTCGGTTGCCCAAAGGGCCCGGTCTGTCAGACCCTGGGAAGCGTGAATGGCTTTTAAGTTGTTTAAGGTGCGGTGCAAAATGCCCCTGATGCCGGCGGACTGAAGATGAAAAACCGATTCCAGTTTCTGCTTTCTGCCCAGATTTTTGTTGAGCCGTTCCTGAAGATCCGACACAGTCAGGATTTTTCCGCCATTAAAGACATCGATATAAATATTTTGGGCCAGGTCTTGGGCCGATTCGCGCCATTCCACCAGAAAATGTCCTGGAAAATTGATGCCGTGCAAAGGACATCCAGCCACCCAGCCCAACGCCAGATAAAGCGTGGAAAGGCTGATCGGTATCCCTTCCTTTCGGTCCAACACATCCGAGATGTAGCTGTTGCGGGGATCAAAATAGTCATCGGCGTTTGCGTGAAAACCCAATTCGTCAAAGAAAAACCGGTTCAGTTCATTGATTTTTTCCATTTTCGAAGAGACGGACAAAAGACGTTTCACTGCTTCCCGCGCCATAATGTCTACCTGGTTTTTGTATTTAACCGTATCCAACTTTGGATATTGCTGACGGGCAATGAGAAGAACACCGTCCAACAGATCCCAATTAATATCCAAACGGCCGATATATTTTTTAAAATCGAGATTAATTTGATCAGCAGAAGTCATAAAGACCCTTCAAAATCTGTTGGAACTATGATGAACGCAGATGAAACAAGATTTTACTTTCGACTTATCAGCGTTCATCCGCGTTTATCAGAGTTCCCTTTGCCGTCGAATTTATCGCCTTTAAGCAATTTCTAGTTTTTTAGGGTAAACCGTCAAATTTTGATGGCCTTTTTCAGTTACCACCAAAAGATCTTCAATGCGAACAGCCCCCACACCCGGATAGTAAAGACCCGGTTCCACCGTGACCACTTCGCCCTTTTTCAGAATGTGATCGGATGAATTCACCCGGGGCGCCTCATGCACATCCAGCCCCAAGCCATGCCCCGTACCATGAAAAAAACCAACAGCGACCCCGTTGCGGCGTTCGGTTTTGTATCCATTACTTTCCATATCCTGTTGAATGGCTTGGTGCACCGCTCGTCCGTTTACGCCCGGCGCCACCATATCAATACCCAATTCCTGAGCTCGTTTGACCGCTTCATACTGGGCTTTCAGAGCTGGCGACGCCTTCCCCTTTACGAAAGTGCGGGTAATATCAGCGTAATAAAAGGTATCGCCCGACCGTGGAAACACATCCACAATCAGGGATTGATGGGCCCAAACCGTGCCAGTGCCTTCGTTATGCGGATCCGTACCCAGGTCTCCGCTGGCCACAATGGTGTGGCTGCCGATACAGTTATTTTCCATCATGGAAACGTTAATTACCTTTTTCAACAATTCAGAAGTGACCACTTGGCCCTGATAGTAGATTTTCTTGCCGATAATTTTTGATTTTTTCAGCAAATTTTCGGCTTTGTGAATGGCCGCCTCGGTATGGCGAAGCGAGTCCGTAATCATTTTTATTTCTTCGGCGGATTTATAAACCCGAGCCTCAAAGAAAGGGTCCGCCTTACTTTCGATTTCGATTCCCCGTTGACGCAAAGCATCAGCCAACCCCAGATTAAAGTTATAGGGCACTTGTATCTTTTTGACACCCCGGCTCTTTAAAAAGAAGGCTGTCACATCCGCCACACCAGGCTTTTCAATGCCGGATTTTTGGGTTTTCACCTGAATATCAGAATAAGAAACAATCTCATCAACCTTGGCTTGTTTTTGCGACCGTCCCAATTCCAAATCGCTCATCAAAATTATTTTTTTGCCTTTAATTTGAAAAAAGGGAAAGGGGTCTGGCACCACAAATTTTACGGCGTAGTAGAGATTGGAATCGTACTCGCTGGCCGCGTACATCATCAAGTCCGGCGAAGTTGTTTTAGTTTTAGGTGCCATGCTTATTACCTCATCTATTAATTAACAACAAAACAACATCAAAGCCAAAGGGAACCCTGATAAACGCAGATGAACGCTGATAAATCTTTAAATTTTCAGACATCACCATCTTGGTTTAAAAGTGATTTACAAACCGTCTTACTTGCACCTTTGTTTTTCTAAAATTCATCAATAAACACAATTTAATTCCGGTTGCCTTTAAATAATTAAGACATTGCGCAAAATGTATTCTATCCAGAGCTTCAACCACCTTCAGTTCCACTAATAAACAATCTTCAATCAACAAATCGGCAACATATTCTCCAACAATAACATCGTCATACTTAATCGTTATCGGATGTTGCTGTTTAACTTCGATCCCTTTTTTGCGAAGTTCATGAACAATGGCGTTTTCATAAAATTTTTCCAAAAACCCAACACCCAAGGTGTTGCTTGCGTTATAAGCGCATCCAATCACCTTTTCAGCCAATTCATTCATTTCCGCTATTGCTTCACAATAAAAGAATTATTTGCGTTCATTCGCGTTTATCAGAGTTCCCTTTGCCGTTTATGTTTCGTTTGTTAAAAGTAATAGTGCGCGCCCACTTCACCATATACGTCAAACGCGGTAGCGCCTGTGTTAAACCAAAGCGTCGGAACTACCTGAATAAAAATATCCACCGGCACGTTGGGCTGGTCAAACATATAAGAAATACCGGCCACGCCCCGGGCTCCTACCGTAACCGTGCTTTGCAGGGACAAATCGCCTCCAAAGCCGATATACAGCGGCATTAATCCATGTTCGGGATGCGCAATGCTGTAATTATGAAAGAGGTAATCACACTGCAAAAGAGTGTTACCCTCACCCAACTTAATCGCCGGTTGAAAAGCCATGTCGTGATTTATCCAAATTTTTCCCGAAGCGCCCCATGCCCCTGGATCGCCCAGCTCCAAACCCAAACCAAAATTACCGCCGCCCTGGATGGGTGAACTGTCAGCTTTGACAAAAGAAGGCGACATCACCAAAAAAATAGCCGCCAGCGTGAATCCTAAACCCAGTTTAAAATTATCCATCACAGCTCCCCCTTCATTAAAAAATAAACTTCTTATGCACTTAACAAAAAATTTTGAAACTATGATAAACGCCGACGAGACTTCTATTTAAACTAATAATTTATCAGCGTTTATCCAAGTTCCAATGCCTTTTGGTTTGTCAAAGACATAGTTCCGAAAAATAACTATCAACTAATCGGTCAAAGACAAACCCAAGCAATGCCGGCGCAATATTTCCAGCGCCGCCTGACTGGCTTTCAACTGCACCACTTCCCTATCCCCCGTAAATTGAAATTTAAAGGTATGGTTGGTTTGATCGTCTGACAGGCCAATATAAACCAAACCCACCGGCTTTTCCTCCGTGCCGCCCGTCGGCCCGGCGATGCCGGTAGTTGAAATGGCTACCGACGCGGCACTTTGAGTTCGGGCGTTGACCGCCAGGGCTTCCGCCACTTCGGCGCTCACCGCGCCTTTATTTTTAATAACTTTGGGATCAACCTTGAGCATGTCGATTTTGGCTTCGTTGCTGTAAACCACATACCCCCGCAAAAAGTAGGTGGATGAGCCAGAAACTTGAGTAATTCGGCGGCTGATGAGCCCTCCCGTGCAGGATTCGGCTGTCGCCAATGTCATGTGACGGGTCGTCAGCATTTGACCCACAATGCTCTCCAACTCATCTTTGTCCAGTCCGTAAATATTATTTGGCAGTCTTGTCAGCAAAACTTTTCCCAGTGAGTCAATTAGCTTATCCGCTTCTTCTTCGTTCAACGCTTTCGCCGTCAGCCGGATATCCACTCCTTCGGGATGGGCCAAAACCCCAATAGTGGGATTTCTGGAACTTTCAAAAATATCAGCGATTTTTTCATTTAGCCGCGACTCAGACATACCCGTGGTCCGGTAAACCCGGGATTTGATAATGCTGGAGGCTTTTTCTAAACCCTTTAAAAAAGGTTTCACCGTCTGCTCAAACATGGCTTTCATTTCAGACGGCACACCAGGGAGCGTTACTAAGTAGGTTTTATCGATTTTTAAAATGAATCCAGGAGCCGTCCCCGTCAAATTGGGAATTAGGGTGGCGCCCTGGGGAATAAAAGCCTGGTTCAAATTAGATTGGGGAAAGGGTTTGCCGATTCGAAAAAACTTCGCCTCCATATCCTTGGCGATGTTTTCGTGATAAACCAAAGACTTTTGCCCGACTTTGGCGGTGACTTTGCGGGTCAGGTCATCTACCGTAGGACCAAGCCCGCCTGTGGTAATAACCACCTGGCTTCTTTCACAGGCGCCTTTAATCGCCGCTTCCATGCGTTTTTCATTGTCACCTACTTGTTGAAAACCGTAGACATCTACACCCAGCAAAGCCAGTTGTTGGGCAAGCCAGGCCGAATTGGTATCCACGTTTTGGCCTAATAACAGTTCTGTACCAATCGCCACAATCTCGGCGTTCATTATGTCCTCGTTATTTCAAAACCGTATTCACCAAAAAAGCGCCTATTTGAATCCAGGCCCAGGCGTAAACTCCCGCTAAAAGATCATCCGTCATAATGCCCCAGCCAGCGGTCAATTTTTCTAAGCGGCGGATTGGATAGGGTTTCCAAATATCAAAGATACGAAAAAGGATAACCGCCATCACCAGATAGGGCCATTGTTGGGGAATATTAAACATGGCCACTCCCATACCCAGAACCTCATCGATGACCGCTTCAGAGGGATCTTTTTCACCAATTTGCTTTTCGTACTGGCCCGAGCTATAGACACCCACAAAATAAATCACAGCCAAAATGAGGCCAAACTGCCAAAGAGGTTTATCAATGACAAAAAACCAAAACAAAGGCGCCGCCGCTAAAGAAGCCCAAGTTCCTGGAGCGCCGGGTATTTTGCCGATACCGAAAAAAGTCGCGATCAAAAAATTAATTTGTTTCATTTTTATCCTGTAATCACATTTCGATTTCTAACGAAATAATCCACACCAGACCAGACTGACATACAGGTCGCGTAAAACATCAGCCAATAGGGCCCATAATCGATAAATCCGTTCAACCACGGCCCCCACAACCCTAAGCTATTGATCATTACATCCCAATTAACTTGATAGGCCGCGGCGGTCGCCCTGGCGCAAAGAATGGCCAAAATAACCGAAATCGCCACAATTTGAGAGATGGTCTTGTGCTTCCCACCCCGGCTCGCCGCGATAATCACTCCCCGGCTTTCGGCTATTTGGCGTAAACCCGTGATGAGAAACTCACGGGCGGCGATGATAATCACCATCCACGTCGGCACCAGATCGAGTTGGATAAAAGAAACAAATACTGAAAGAATGAGAATCTTATCCGCCAGTGGATCCATCAAAGCGCCGAAACTAGTTTTGAGATTATATTTACGGGCCAAATAGCCGTCCAAATAGTCGCTGATGGCGCCCCAGGCGAACAGAAGCCCCGCCGTCCATTTGGCCCAGAGTTCCGGTCTGAAAATACAAATAAGATAGAGCGGCGTGACAACAATACGGGAAAGGGTAATGAGATTAGCGATATTCCAGCGGGACTTTTGGGGGGATTTCTGTCCCATCTGTCACAACCTTTGTGAAACGGCTTTACCAACCAGATCCTGTTGAAACCCATGGGTTATTTCAACCTTCACCCATTGCCCCACTTGAGGATTTTGAAGACCCTCAATTAATACGACACCGTCCACTTCGGGGGCTTGGTATTGGGTTCGACCCTGCACTTCACCGTTTTCAACCGTTTCGACAACCGCAATTAAAGTTTCTCCCACCCATTTTTGATGGGCTTTTTCAGCTATGTCTTCTTGTACCCGGTAAGCTTCCGCGAGGCGGGCTTGTTTTACTTTTTCCGGCACCTGATCTTCCATCAAACCCGCCGGAGTATTTTCTTCCTGTGAATAAGCAAAGAAACCAACGTAATCCAACTGGGAGGTTTTTAAAAAATCTAAAAGCTCGTTAAAGTCTTCGTTTGTCTCGCCGGGGAAACCCACAATGAAGGTTGAGCGAATGGAAGCATTGGGAATTTTTCCTTTAATACGGGCAATCAATTTATCCAGCAAAGCCCTGTCGCCGATGCGCTGCATGGATTTTAAAATACGATTGCTGGCATGTTGAAGCGGCACATCGAAGTAAGGAGTAATCCGGGGATACTTTGCCATCACATCCAACATCTCATCGGTCACCCGGCTCGGGTACAGGTAATGCAAGCGAACCCATTCAATGCCTTCTACCTGAGCCAAACGGTCAAGCAATTGGGCTATCTGGGGACGGCCATAACGATCCGATCCGTACCAGGTGCTATCCTGCGCCACCAAACAAAGTTCCTTCACCCCTTGCGAAGCCAGGTTTTTGGCCTCTTGTTCAATATCCTCAATGGAACGGCTTCGATAGTGTCCGCGAATTTTTGGAATGATGCAGAAGGTACAGGGGAGGTCGCAGCCCTCAGAAATTTTCACATAGGCAAAATGGCCTGGGGTCGATAAAAGCCGGGGCGACGAGGCGTCATAAACATAGGTGGCTTGGTTTAAAGAATTTGGCAGCATGGGCTTAAGGTCATCTTCGTGATGGCTGTCCCCGGTCTGCCAAGGATAAGTTGGGGTGGAAACACCTTTAATTTGCTGGGTCACATTTTCAACATCATTCAACCCAAACAAAATGTCGATTTCAGGCAGTTCTTTTTTTAATTGGTCGCCGTAACGGTGGGCCAAACAGCCGCCCACCACCAGAGACTTCAGATTTCCTGTTTTGCGAAGTTCGGCCACGCCTAAGATGGTATCAATGGACTCTTTTTTAGAGGCTTCGATAAAGCCACAGGTATTCACAATGACTACTTCGGCTTCCGCCGGGTCTTTCACCAGGATATAGTTGTCTTTGGCTAGTTTGCCCAGCATCACTTCGGAATCGACGGTGTTTTTAGGACATCCCAAACTGATTACCGCGACAGTTTTGGCTGATTTTTCAATAGTTTTAGGGCTCATAAGTGCGGGTACTCTAACACAACCAATGCCTTGTTGAAACTAGTGCAAATAAAAGGATTAAACCCTCTTCTTTACTCTGATATCCCACATATCATTTTGAAGATGAAATAAAGAAATGTGGGATCATACCACTCTCTAAAATAAATTTTTTCGATGGAAGAGTGGCATAAATGCAGATACACGCGGATAAGGATTTTGAAAATGATTCATCATCGTTCATCTGCGTTTATCAAAGTTCCAAAACCTTTAAGTTTTAAATGTGTTTTCAGCCAAAGGGAGATTTAGGAAGCTGGTCTGGCGGCATTTTACGAATGTCTTCCACCGGATCAAAGGTGGTCGTCACCTTAATGGCTTTGCATTCTTCACAACGCCAAACCTGAGTTCTTTCCCCTTCCTGATCTTTCCAGGAAGTGGTTAAAAGCATTCGGGCGTCGTGATCCGCGTGTTTACAAATCTCAAAAATAGGCATATTGATTAATCCTTTGTGGCGCGGTTGATGCTTAAGGATATTACCTCAATGAGCCGCATCAGGTCTTTCCGAGTGATCGCCAAAGGCGGCATCAGCACGATTACATTACCCAAGGGCCTTATTAAAACCCCCAGCTTTTTGGCTTCGACGCAAACTTTATAACCCATCTTTTCAGCGTAGCCATAGGGAATATTGCGTTTCTTATCTTTAATCAGTTCAATGCCCCCCATCATGCCGCGTAATCGAATATCGGTCACATGGGGATGAGCGACAAGGGGTTCTAAAAATTCTTGCAGTAGCTGACTGCTTTTTTCAATGTCGGCTAAGAAGCCTTCTTTTTCCATCAGTTCTAAATTGGCTAAAGCCGCCGCGCAGGCGAGCTGATTACCTGTAAAGGTATGACCATGATAAAAAGTTCGGGCGGAATCAAATTTCCCCAGAAAAGCTTTATAAACCTTTTCGGTGGTCAGGGTCGCCGCTAGCGGCAAATAGCCTCCCGTCAGATTCTTCGCCAGACAAAGAATATCGGGTTTCACACCCTCTTGTTCGCAGGCAAACATAGTTCCCGTGCGTCCAAAACCCGTTGCCACCTCATCCAGTATCAAAAGAACGTTATGCTGGTCGCACAACCGGCGGAGGGCCTTTAAATAACCCCAGGGATGGGCCAGCATACCGCCCGCCCCTTCGATAATCGGTTCCATGTGAACCGCCGCCAGCCGGGAACTATATTTTCGAAAAACCGACTCAGCTTCATTGACGCAGTCCTTCAGCCATTTCGCGTTGGAAACTTTCCGGCTGGGATAATCGTGTGGACTCCTCACTTTGAGTGTCTCAAATAGCATTGGCCCGAAGATTTTGTGGAAGAGTTCCACTCCACCAAGGCTAACCGAACCAATCGTGTCGCCGTGATAACCTTCCCGAACCGTTAGAAACAGATTCTTTTCCGGCTTGGCAGGTTTCACTTGCTGCCAATATTGAAATGCCATTTTGGCGGCAATTTCATTGGCTTCCGAACCCGAATCCGAATAAAAGACCCGGGTCAACCTCTTCGGGGCCAGTTTTACCAGCTTTTCGGCCAGCAAAATGGCGGGTTCGTTAGAAGCGCCCAACATCGTCGAATGGGCTATTTTCTTGAGCTGCTTTTGAATAGCCCTGTCAATTTCGGGCACTTGGTGGCCGTGTACGTTACACCAGAGAGATGAAACCCCATCCAGGTATTTCCTGCCCTTAGCGTCGTAAAGATACGTTCCCGTACCCTTTGTAATGATCGTAATATCTTTATCCACCGCCCATTCTTGTTGCTGTGTGAAGGGGTGCCAAAGATATTTTTTATCTTTTTGAGAGAGATTTTGATAATTCATTTTTTAAACTTTGTAGCTTTAATTACTATAAAAACTCTTTGAAGGCTCTTTTTTCTCGGTGGACCGAATCCAATCAATCAATTTTTCCTGCCAAGGGCGTTTCTTTTTTTCTACCGGCGTGGTATTGCTCAGGTCTTCCGGTTTTGTTGGGTCATCCAAAATAACCAGTGAATCCATGATCTTCTTATAGCTTTCCAAATTATCTTTCATGTGAATTTCCAGGTCGCTAACCGCCACAAAAGCTCCCACCTGCCCGCGGTGTGCCACGCGGAATAGATAAATAAACTTTTGGCCGTTAACGGTTCTTTCGTAAAGTGCGTCTTCCCCTACCCAATTGTTTCCTTTGACAGGTTTAAAGGATTCTTTAACACGGCATTCCACAAAATCCAGCATAACCATAGCTTTAAATGCTTTTTCGTCAAAGGTCGTCCCAGGATCCACATAACCAGAAACGGCCACCAGACCCGTTCCTTTAGGCACAGTAATGTTAAAAACATGGCCAGCCAACTGATGGTTCCAAGTAGGTGGAAATTGAATTTTGAAGAGTTTGTCTGTGCTGGTGTAGCTATCCCAATCGAGAGTTGCGACTTTATAGCAAGAACTAAGACAAGCAAATGACACAAGGATTAAAACAATCCAAAATCCATTACGTTTTTCGATTAGCATCCAACCCCTCCCGGTTTAGAAATAAAAATTAAAAGATAGATCAGCATCCACACCCGTATAATCCAAAACCATGTAACGATAATTGCTCGTTACAGTTGTGCCCGTTGTGCCCGTTGTGCTCGTTGTACTTGTTATGCTTGAAACTGGCGCGACATTAATCGTCCCCGCGGGACTAGTTGAAGTGGTGGTGGTGTTAATCACGATAGCATAGGGCCCCTGGCCCTGATCAGTGCTTTGGTTATTAACTGTCGGCGATGTCATCTGGCTAAAACTAACGATACGGCCTCGGGCCGAAAGCTCGAGCCCAAAAGAATTTCCAATGGCCAAAGTCTCTCCAAAACCGAATGTCCACCCGAAAGCGGAACCTGTAAAAGTACCGTTCTCATTCGGAGTAGCAAGCGTAGGATCCACACCCACAAAACCAACTGTCGCCTGGTAATATCCACCGCCAAATGTAAAATAAGTTCTTGAGCCCTTTCCTCCCGGAAGATAGGCGTAATAGTTAAGTGAGATGTCCATCATACTTGGCTGAAAAGACGCGCTTTGCGGAGCAAGCGTTACGCCATTGTTATAACTTTCCGTTTGTGTCCAAACATTCTCACAACTAATCGAAAAACCATTTCCTCTGTCCAACAGCATCCCCAATTCGGCCCCGGCACGAAAACCGTTGCTGCCCGTACTGGCGGTAACCGTATTGGAACCAGAATCCAATAACGGTGTCCATTTGTTAATGCCATTAGTCAAATCGCTCAATAATGCAAAATCATAGCCTCCGTAAACCGTTGCCCACATACCTTTACCCATCACAAACTTAACTTCGGGTTTAGAAGAAATGGTTAAGGCTTGAGAATTCACGGTGCTGTAATCAATCACTGGCGTAGCTTGCATCTGAGAAAACATCGTTGTTTCCGTCTCAGTACCACCAGCGTCTTGCGGTTTAAAGGTTTTAATGTAATCAGCCAACTTAAGATTTTTGGGATTCAACGCCAATGACTTTTGATAAGCGGTCATCGCGTCGGCTTGACGTCCTAAAAAATAGTAAGCATCCCCCAAGCCCTGGTAACCGCCCGCGTTATTAGGATCCAACACCAACCCCGCTTCATAGCTATAAGCGGCGCCTTGATAGTCTTTCACACTATAAAGCTGAGCGCCCATCGCGAAATAATCCGCGGCCGTTTTGGGGGCGGCCAAGGCAAATCCCATAGTTAAAAGAATTAAAAGTAGGGCAACACCCAAACGCTTCATTCGTCTCTCCTCATTAACTATTCAAAGACTGGCGTTCTTCTTCAGGCAATTTATAGATGGAATAAGGCCCATATTTTTGGTCCCTTATTTCAAAATGCTCGCATTCTTTATTGACACACATATATAAAAAATCAACTTCATTTTTGATCTTCGCGTGGGAATAGTTCAAAATCGCCAAATCGCCTATTCCGCAATAACCGCACTTACGCTGCTTTGTAATTTGATATTTCGTAAAAACTTCTTTCTAGATGGGCAACCCCAGCTTTGACATATCTTTCGCCAACAAGTCTAAATCTTTTCGGTAGCGTACGTTGTGTTTTAAAGGTCCATAAACCGGCACTTTTAATAGTTTTTTCAGGGCTTTCATGTTCGTTTTCTCCGCAACTCCTTTACCCGTGTAACTATTCACTAAAATACTGATTACCTTAATCTTTCGCCTTTGAAGCGCCTCGACCGTTAGCAAAGTGTGGTTAATCGTTCCCAACCCTGCCCGGGCCACTACCAGTACTGGAAGTTTCCAACGGATCATCCAGTCAATCACAAAAAAGCCTTGGGTAATCGGCACCTGAATACCGCCAACCCCTTCGACGATGAGAAAATCACAGGAAGCCTTGGCCTTTTGATAAGCCTTTTCAATTTTGGCTAGGTCAATCTTCCCCTCTTTCCAGGATGCTACCCATGGTGCCAAAGGTTGCTTGTAATGAACAGGAACAATTCCATCATAGGCCGAATTGGCTAACCGGGCGGCCGTTTGAAGTAACTTGCCGTCTTCGCTGACCGTTCCGCCAGAGGCAACTGGTTTAAATACGCCAACCGACACACCCCGATTAAGTAGCAACCGAGCCAAACCTGCCGAAACAATTGTTTTGCCAATTCCCGTATCTGTACCTGTAATGAATAAACCTTTAGTTTTCAAAAGATCCTCTAGAGTTTTTTAAAGGCATCTAACAGCTTCGTAATATCCTCGTCCGTATGTGCTGTCGAAACCGAAAGACGCAAACGGGCTGTGCCTTTCGGCACCGTAGGCGGGCGAATCGCCACAATAAGGATGCCTTCTTCTAAAAGCTTTTTGGACATCCGTAAAGCTTCTTCATTTTCCCCCACCATGACCGGCAAAATGGGTCCGGCGCCTCGGGGAATGTCGAAACCCATAGCCTTTAAACCATTGCGAATCTTTTTAGAATTATCCCAAAGCTTATCTACCCTGCTGGTTTCTTGTTCCATGACTTCCAACGCTCCTAAAGAAGCTCCACAAACAGCCGGAGGCAATCCCGTGGTGTAAATAAAGGTACGGGCTTTATTTAAAAGATATTCGATAAATAATTGAGAACTACAAACAAATCCGCCCATACTGCCCAGAGCCTTACTGTAAGTCCCTACCACAACCGCAGGAAAGTATTTTAAGGGAAAGTGATGAATGATTCCCCGTCCCGTCGGGCCTAAAACACCTGTCCCGTGAGCGTCATCCACCATCACCAGCGCGTCATACCCGTGGGCCAGTTCCATCAGCTTGAGCAATGGCACCAGATCGCCGTCCATGCTGAACAACCCATCCGTAACCACTAAACGCCTGCGGTACTTGGCCGTCTTTTCTAACTGTTTTTTGAGATCATCTAAACTGAGATGCTCATAAACCATGAACTTGGCTTTAGTCATGCGGCAAGCGTCAATTAAACTGGCGTGGTTAAGCCGATCGCAAAGGATGACGTCGTTCTCATCCACCAGGGCCGAAACCGCCGCTAGATTGGCCATATAGCCCGTCGGAAAGGCCAAACAGGCTTCGGAACCTTTAAAAATCGCCGTCTTTTCTTCTAACTGTTGGTGAATGGGCAAGTGGCCCGAAACCAGACGAGAGGCCTGAGCCCCGGCGCCGTATCGAAACAGCGCTTTTTGAGATCGCTCTAAAACATGGGGATGATCGGCCAATCCCAGGTAATTATTGGTGCAAAAAAGGACGCAATCTTTATTTTCAACCGAAGCTCTCATACCACCTAAAAGATCTACGGTGCGAAGACGGCGTCTCAGCCCTTGGGCATCCAGTTCGTGCAGTTCTTCATGAATGTCATCCGTCCAGCTCACAAAGACCTTTCTTAACAAAGAAAAATAACTGCCGAAACATGTGCCGCATTATACCGTCTGTATCGATTAATAATTAACCTATAACCAACGATATCAGGCAGCCCTTTTCTTATAATAAGCCTGCGTTTCACCAATCGCATTTCAGGAGAGCTTTAAAATGGCAAAGAACGACATCAAACGCTACCTGGATAACTGGCAGGGCGAAGTGGATGGCGCCGCCCAATACCGTGCGTTAGCCAAAGCCGAAAAGAACCCGCAGTTATCGCAGGTTTACACCAACCTGGCCCTGATGGAAGAAAAACACCGCGCCTTCTGGGAAGACCACCTAAAAAAAGAAGGGGCGCCGGTTCCAAAACCTGTGCCTAGCTGGCGTATGCGTGTTTTGATTTGGGTTACTGAAAAGTTTGGCCCCGAAGCGGTTTTAAGCACCATCGCCGACTACGAACGAGTCGATAAAAACATGTATGTCGAACAAAATGAAACCGAAGGCACCAGCATGACCACTGACGAGCATATGCACGAACGTCTTTTGGATGAGATTATCAGCGTAGACAAAAAAGGCGCATCGGGCAGTTATCTGGCGGAAATTGAGGGACGGCATAAAAGTGTCGGCGGCAATACCCTGAGAGCCGCGGTACTGGGCGCCAACGACGGACTTTGTTCCAACTTAAGCTTGGTGATGGGTGTGGCTGGCGCTTCTTTCAATAATCACATTCTTCTTTTAACCGGTTTGGCTGGACTTTTGGCCGGAGCCTTTTCTATGGCGTTAGGCGAATGGATTTCCGTGACTAGTTCCAAGGAATTAAATGAAAGAGAAATTCACGTAGAGTCTGAGGAATTCGATATGAACCCCCAGGCCGAACAGGAAGAACTTCAGTTGATTTACGAATCCAAAGGAATGAAACCAGCCGATGCGGTGACCCTGGCCAAACATATGACCGAAAACAAGGCCAGAGCGATGGACGCTCTAACCCGTGAAGAGTTGGGTATTGATCCGGATGAAAAGGGAGGTTCGCCAACCGTAGCGGCCCTATCTTCTTTCTTCCTTTTTTCCTTCGGCGCCATCATCCCCGTATTTCCCTTTTTCTTTTGGAGTGGTCTCCATGCTGTTATTGCCAGCGCCATATTAAGCGCTTTAGCCCTTTTCTTATTTGGCGCGGCCGGAACCATTTTCACAGGAAAACCAGTTTGGTTCGCGGGTACTAGGCAGTTGATACTGGGCCTTTTAGCCGCCTGCATTACTTTTGGATTGGGTCATCTTTTGGGGGTAAATCTGTCGTAATTTAAAGTTTACTGAAAATGACAGCGCCCAGTTGCCCGCCAAAGCCGTAGGAAAGTGAAAGAACATGTTTAACTCTTTGTTTTACCCCGCCAGTCTCAACATGACGGACTCGGCATTGCGGATCGGGGAAATTGAGATTACGAGTTTCGGGTAAAACACCCTCTTTTAAAGCGATGATGGATAAAATCGCTTCAACGCTTCCCGCCGCACCCAATAAATGGCCCGTTGAGCCCTTGGTAGAACTAACCCAGATCTTTTTGTCACCAAAGACTTTATGAATAGCCTGAGATTCCACCCGGTCGTTGAGCTGGGTAGCGGTGCCGTGGGCGTTGATATAACCGATATCCCAATAGCGAAGTTTGGCTTTCTTGAGAGCCTTTCGAATGACCGTCACAATAGCTTGACCTGTGGGTTCCATTTCAAAAGGATGATAAGCATCCGCGCCCAGAGCCCAACCCGAAAGCCGGGCCTGCATAGGCGCCTTCCTCTTTTTGGCCGACTCTTCCCTTTCCAGCACAATAGCCGCCGCTCCCTCACCCATTAAAAAACCATCCCGTTTCAAATCAAAAGCCGTCGGGCCTTCCCATTGGCGGCTAAACACCCCCATATTTTGAAATCCAGCGTAAATGAGGGGATGGATAGAGGATTCCGTACTACCCGTAATCACAGCGTCACATTCGCCGTCTTGAAGCATACGAACTCCCATGGCGATACTGCCGATACCGGTAGAACAGGCGGAGGAAACCGATAGTCCGGGACCCGTAAAACCCAGGCGCTGGCGCAGAAGTAATCCTGCTGAATGGGGAAAGTAGTCGCTTAAATAATCCCAGGACTCATAAGGACCGGTGCCGGCGGTGAGCAAGCTAACCACGCCCCCTTTACTGGAAGAAAAAGTAGTGCCGATTCGATCAGCCGGGATTTTTAAAAGCTCGGCCTGTTGGTAGGCTTCTTCCGCCGCCAGAGCGGCCAACTGCAAAGACCGGTCACGGCGAATAAGAGTGTGCGGTATCCACGCTTCTAAAGCCTGCGCCGCCCGGGGCGCTTCAAACTTTTTCCACTCCGGCCCATTTAAAGGTTTAAAAGGATTGATTCCTTCCAACAAAGCGTCCCAGGTGAACCGCGTATTAAAACCCAGGGGTGTCACCATGCCCCACCCCGTGACCACAATACCGCCGGTCATAACCACCCCGGAAGACGGGAATCCAAGTTAAAAACCTGTCCCGAAATGGTTTGGGTTCTCGCGAGCCAAACCATAAAATCAGCGACCTCCTGAAGATCAGTCGTGCGGTTAAGCAAATGTTTTTGTTGAATGGCTTCCTCCGCCTCAGGTGAAAGGTTGCCCGATAGCCGGGTTTTATGAAAGCCCGGACAAACCACGTTTACACGAATATTTTTAGAACCATATTCCCGCGCCGCGCTTCGAGCTAAGCCGAAAAGACCCGCTTTGGCGGACACGTAACTGGCCTGACCAATATTGCCGGTAGTTGCCACAACTGAGGAGATAAAAATAAGACTGCCGCCCTTTTGTTTCATCATGGGGCGTATGCAGGCTTTAGATAACAAAAAAACACCCTTCAAATGAACGTTCAGGGTTTCATCCCACTGCGCTTCTTCGACATTGATTAAACGGGCGTTTTGGGTGGATCCCGCGTTGTGAATTACACAATCAAGCCTTCCCCATTTTGACAACGTATCTTGAACCAGATGGATTACTGAAGCTTCTTGGGTGACGTCGTTTTTAGTGATGGAAAATTGAATGCCGATGGCCGAAAGTTCTGCCTGAGCTTTCTTCTTATCTTCTTCATCCCGGTGATAGCAAGTTGAAACAGACCAGCCATTTTGTAGAAAGTTTTTTGCCAGTGCTAAGCCAATACCGCGAGTGCCGCCAGTAATTAGAACCGAAGGATTATTAGTTTCCATATGAAGTCCGAGTAATTGTGTGTTGACCAAATAAAGAAGACTTAATTACCGTCCGCAGGAACCATATCCGCGATCCAATTAGCCGCTACCAAAGCCAGAAAAACCGCGACCACTAGCGCAATAAGAACGGGAAAAACTACCCAAACCAAAAAACCGATAAAAAGACAGCTGCGGCCCACTTTGCGGACTTCGCGAGAATCTTGATCGTATAAAAACAAGCCGGTCAGAATACCGGCAAATGGTACAAAAAAAGCTAACCCATACCAACCCCATCGAAAAGAAGTGACTAGATTACGGTTCCCGTCGGCTGTCTCAACTGAGACTGAAATGGCAGAAGCGCGTCGAGTCGTCATTTGAAAACCTTAAAAAGAAGGGTGAAAATCAAAACCAATACAGCCATTAGGGAAAAAGGAAACCCGGCGTAAATTGCGGAATTCCACTTGGAGCAGCCTAACACTTTTTGAAATCCTAAAGCCTGAAAAGCAACCATCACAATCGACAATAGCCCCCCGAGACCAAAACCCAGCCCTAGCGTGATCCATCCGCCTGCCGAAAAAGCCACTATGGGGCGGATCTTTTCGATTGGAAGACTTTCTCCCAAAAGCAGGCCACAAACACGAATAAACCAAGCCCAACCATGTACCCAAACCCAAAATGCGAACGGCATAAAAAGAACCAACAGTAAGGTAACAAAAGCAACGATGCGCAAATCCCCGCCAGTCAAAGCCTGCGTCAAACCCAGTTCCAACGCGACCAAAAAACTGGTTAAAGCCACAAAACGAGTTGCCTGTTTGTCATCGCATTTTTTTACCGTCTTCTCGTAAAAATTCGAGGGACGAGACCAAAGCGCTAGAAGTTGATCGAAATATTGATTGAACATGACGGGCTAAAGTGTAACACATTCGACGGCGTGATTTTATAAACAAAACTCTTTCAAAATCAGCGGATAATAAAAAACCCCAAGAACAATTTATTTCTTGGGGTTTAAAAATGAGCTGATTAAGCTTCGGATTCTTCCAATCTTTCCAAAGCTTCTTCCCACGCGTCGTCCATATTATCGACTTCGCCTTGATGAATCACTTCGACCAAGAACTTTCTGAGTTTTGGCGCCAAAGAGGTTTCTTGCTCGTTTTCGCTCAAAACTTCCTTGATGTCGTCCATGGTTAAATGCTCAAGGATTTCCTCAGCTTCGCTTTGGAAAACCTTCCGGCGTTCTAAATCGTCAACGGAAACGACTTTCGCCTCTTCCTCATCATCCTCGTCGTCCTCATCATCATCGTCTTCTTCCTCTTCTTCGGCGGTATCGAGGTCGATGGTATCTTCATCATCATCCTCATCGTCGTCCTCTTCTTTACGACTGGAAGCGGGTTTATCGTCTTCTAGTTCTTCATCTTCGTGACGGCTTTTGCGGGGCAATATCTTCCTCCTGGGAAAAAGTTAACACATAAATACTTCCACTCGAATTATCTGTCAAGTAGGGTTGAAAGATTTAATCAAGCAGGAACAATGCCACTTCAAGACCCGTTTAACCCGCTTGTCACAAACTAAAAGTATCTTTGTGAGTTGTTTGGCAGCCCCGCCATTTCATGTTAAAGTCCCACCCACGGAGTGAGCCCGATGGATCAAGTCAAACGTCTTCAAAAACTGATGGCCCAATTACGGTCAAAAAAGGGCTGTCCGTGGGATAAAAACCAAACCCACCAAACCCTCAAACCCTACCTAATTGAGGAAGCCCATGAGGTTTTGGATGCTATCGACAGCAAAAACCAGGACGATCTTCGGGAAGAGTTGGGCGATTTATTATTACAAGTCGTTTTTCATGCCCAATTGGCTGGTGAAAAGAAACATTTCAACTTTAACGATGTAGCCAAAACCATCAGCGACAAGCTAGTGCGTCGGCATCCCCATGTTTTCGGCAAATCCAGCCGAAAAATAGACAACATCCTCAAAAAATGGGAAGAATTAAAGCGGGAAGAAAAACCCGAACGGCAGTCAGCGTTGGATGGTCTGCCGAAGTCTCTCCCTGCTCTTTTAGGAGCCCAACGTATGCAAGACAAGGTTTCTAAACATGGTTTTTTACCTCAAACCACTCAGGAAACGTTCAAACCCATCGAGGACGAATGGAAGCAGTTTCTGGACGCGAAAAAGAGTAAAAACAGGAAAAAAATGGAAACCCATTTAGGTGAAATGATGTTTCGCCTATCCTGGCTGGCTCATTTGGAAAAGCTCAACGCCGAAACAGCCTTGAGACAAACCAACCGGGAATTTGAGAAACAGTTTAGAAAATGGGAAAAACAAACTAATCTCGCGAACAAACCCCTTTCTCCAAAGAGAAAAGTCAACCCTTAACCTGATACAACTTTTTATCCGGCAACGCGATGGCCGTTAGAACCCCGCCGTAAACACAGCCCGTATCCAGATTAATCCGGTCTTTAGAAACATCAGTTTTATCCACTGGCGTATGACCATGGATCACCAGCTTGGGTGTGTGCCGTGGATCTTGTAAAAATTTTCGGCGGATCCAAAGCAGATCATCTGGCTCCTGGGCATTCAAGGGCTTGTCCAGATTGATCCCCGCGTGGCAGAAAAAATAATCCGGAGTTTCATAAGACAAGGGCAGTGCGTTTAAAAACTCCACATGGGTATGGGGTATATAAGACTGAAGTAAAATATGGGCTCCCTCACCACGAACTTCATCCAATTTTTCTTTGGGGACATAGGACTGAAGCGTTTGGTGCCCGCCATTTAAAAGCCAGTTCGCCGCCGCCAAAGCATTGGGCGTCCCCAACCACTCCAGCAGCATTTGCTCATGGTTCCCGCGCAAAAACCGCCAATTCGGCCTTTGTTCGGCCAATAAATAATCCAGAACGCCTTTACTTTCGGGACCCCTGTCGATGTAATCTCCCAAAAAAACCAGCTCATCCTCGGGCTTGAGCGGCAATTGGCCAATTAGTTCTTTTAAAGCAGATAAGCAACCATGAATGTCACCGATAGCGTAAATCATTTGATTCCTTATTAGAATTAATGGCCAAACAACCCTTGCAAAATGTTTTGTCCGTTGCTGCTCGCTTGATTAACATAATTGTTGAGAAAAATGTTTCCCAACCGGCTTATATCCAGCCACTTTAAAGTCGGCTTAGTCGGATTATCCGTAATCCGAAAATCCAAGGGCACATTACCATTAGAATCCGCTAAAAGGTTTATATCAAACTTATCTTTTATATTGTCAGGCAACTGGGCTTTAATCGCGTCCGAATCCAAGAAATCTTTATGAATATCCGACTCAATCTTAATTTCCGGCGCGCAAAGCCACGTTTGCATGTTGAGCGCTCCATTGGCCCGAATCTTGCCCATTTTACCATTGCCGTTAGCGGTAAAAGTAAGCGCAGTGTTTTTTGCGGTAAAATTACCTGTCAGGCTATCCAGAGTAATCCCGTCTCCCTTCTCTTTGAAGAAGGTATTTAAAAAGGTGATGATGGCATAGCCTTTTACCGTTCCATTGCTAATCGCATAATTACCCGAACCGTTCAACGAGGCCGGCTTGCCTAAAAGCTGGTTCCAACTCATATCGAGAACAACCGTACCGCCGACCTTACCGTTTTTGAGGTGGGGTACCAAATCATTTAAGACAGTCAGGGACAGGTCTTTAGAATGAACTTCGCAAGCATAAGAAACCCCATTCTTGTAATGAAACGCCCCATCCAGCGCGTAATTTTTAAAAACCGCGTGAAAAGAAGCTATGTCCCACGAGTCCTGTTTTTTAACGCTGTCAAAATCCAACCGACAAGCCGTTTGCGGCGCCTTCGCGAACATATCTTGATATTGAACGACTAAATCAGTCGCATCCGCCGTCCCTTTTAATTCCAAACCGTTTCTCACGCTGCCCGACAGGTGAAAATCGACCTTCGCGGGGCCGGATACTACCAGTCCCTTCGGCATGGAGTAGAGGGATTCGGGCACCAGGCCTGAGAGCTGCAACATATCCAGACTTGCTGTTCCATCCATCCGAGGCGACAGATCTTCGAACAGCTTTGACGCTTCCCCGGTAAAAGCAAACTCCTGATCATCTACCTTTCCTGTAATCGACAAATCTTTAATCAATTGGCTCGTGAGTAAGTATCGACAGCCACCCGCCAGTTTCACCTGACAAATCTTGTGGTTATAAGCTATGGGCAGACTTAACGAAAAGCTCGAGAGACCGCCATCCAAAGAAACGTTCTTCAATTGTAAATTTAAATCGTTCAGGTCCGTCCGCTGGAGTGGTGCGGTTGTTTCATCCAGATAAACTAATACACTATGGGAAATAGTTATGGCGTCAATAGAAAACGATAAAGCGGACTTGCTTTCGCCAACCACCGCGGTTGGCGAGATCCCCGCATCCGCTGAGGCAACCCATGAAAAAGAGGACGGTGTTTGGGGAATCATGACAGCGGCTGGACTGCCGCTAACCATGTCGTTGATATTGAATTGATTGAGACCCCGGCGCTCAATTAAAATCTGAGCAGCGTTCAACCGGATATCACCCAAAGCGATTTTTCCCACGAGTAAGGGTAACCAGTGATATGAAATCAAAATATCTTTAGCCGAGACAAAATCTTGATCCGCCCACCCGACCCGATTGCCGATATGCAGGTCTGTCACCTCAAAACCGCTCAAAACATGAAAATATATATCTCCAATTATAACTTTTCGTTTTAACGTCTCAGATAATTTATCCTCAACCATCGCCTTAAGCTTCGTTGAAGGATAATTGGACGAAATATAAACATCCACCCCAACGAAGAGAACAAAGAAAAGAACCACTAAAATTCCAACGGCCCAAAAGATAAATTTGAAAAACGAAAGTCCTAAAGGAGTCTTCTTTTTAACCAATTTTAACCGTTTAACCATTTTGAATTCGCGAACTTTCTATCAGAGTACTTATTTCAGAACGGTTCCCATTGTAGGTAAAGCCTCCAGCTAAGGAAAGAACCGGGTAAAACAAAAAAGGGGAAGCGGTTACCCGCTTCCCCTTCCTTTTCAAACTTTTTCGGCTTACTTACTCGCAGCTACCTTCGCTTTTTCAGGAGCCTTTTCCGCTTCCTTCTTCAAAGCGGCCAGGGCTGCGGCGCCAGCCGGCGTCAGGGATACCTTGGCGATAGGAGCAGGAACCGCAGCACCAGCAACGGCCGATGTTCCAGCCTTTGCGTCCTTAACTTCATGCTTCGCATCCTGCGGAATCAATCCCGCCTTTTGCTTTACCAGTTTCTCAACCTGAGCATAAACCTCTGGATGTTCTTTCAAGAAAGTCTTTGCCGCTTCACGCCCCTGGCCCATTTTGGTTTCGCCGAAACTGATCCAGGTACCGCTCTTATCCAACACGTTCATTTCAACAGCCACATCAATCATCGAACCCAGACCCGAAATACCTTCGCCGAAGATAATGTCAAAGAAACCTTCTCTAAACGGTTGGGCGACCTTATTTTTAACTACTTTGACTTTCACTTTGTTACCAATATTCTGGTCGCCGACCTTAATGGCTTCCACCCGGCGCACATCTAACCTCATGGAAGAATAAAATTTCAAGGCGCGTCCGCCAGGGGTTGTTTCAGGACTTCCAAACATCACACCGATTTTTTCACGGATCTGGTTAATGAAAATAGCGGAAGTGTGGGATTTAGAAAGAAGGGCCGTTAATTTACGCAAAGCCTGGCTCATCAAGCGCGCCTGTAAACCTACATGGGCGTCGCCCATTTCCCCTTCCAATTCCGCGCGCGGGGCCAAAGCGGCCACCGAGTCAATCACCAGAACGTCAATGGCGCCTGAGCGAATCAGCGTATCGGCGATTTGCAAAGCTTCTTCCGCTGAATCAGGTTGGGAAATCAGCAGTTCATCCACGTTAACGCCTAATTTTTTGGCGTAAACCGGGTCCATGGCGTGTTCCGCGTCGATAAATACCGCTGTTCCGCCGGCCTTTTGAGCTTCTGCCACGATATGCAGGGTTAAAGTCGTTTTACCGGAAGATTCCGGTCCATAGATCTCAATAATACGGCCCCGAGGAACACCGCCAATACCGGTTGCGATATCCAAAGAAATGGCACCAGTCGAGATAGACTTAACATCCTGAACTTTCGCCTCTCCCAGTTTCATAATGGCCCCTTCTCCATGATCCTTTCGAATCTGCAGCAGGGCTATATCCAAAGCTTTTTGTTTCTCGTTCGCCATATCGTCTCTCCTTAAAGTGTGCATCCGCATCAGTTGTGCTTATCCTAAAGGGGGCATTGGCGTGAGTCAAGAAAAAAGTATACGGCTGTATACTTTTTTCTTGGGCAAAAAAACAGGCTTAGAATCTATTAAAAAAGCACTCTCGGGTCTTTTACCCCTAAGTTTTCTTTCGAGAAAAAGGGCTCGCCCGAACGAGTGCCGATCATGGTGCCGAAGAATCGATTCATCGTATCAATATGTTCCAGCGCCTTACTTCCCGGTTTCTTAATAAATTGGCTTTCGTAACAGCGGACCGCCTTGAGCTTCTGTTCGTGGTAGTCCGATGTATCTACAATAAAGGAAGGTTGAACGTTAGGACGCAAGTGGGAACACAAGTGGTAATAAAGTTTCGAAGGATACCATGGGTCTCCCTTCATGTCGGTCTTCACCAGTTTGGCCCAAAACCGCGCAGCCTCTACCAACTGACAAGCGCCCCAATGATCCGGATGGGCATCCACCCAGTAGGGCGCGAAAATCGTAGCAGGTTTGTACTGACGAATCACTTCCGCTACCTTTCGGCGTGCGGGCAAAGTATCTTGAAGCGAGCGGTTCTTTAAATTTAAAATGAGATAGTCATCGAAACCCAAAACACTCGCGGCTTTTTCAGCTTCTTTTAAACGCAGTTTGTGATTTCCAAACGGAGTCGGTTCCCCATCAGTTAAATGACACACCACTACCTTCGCACCTTTGGCTTTGAGCGAAAGCAAAGTACCGCCCATGGCGATTTCCACATCGTCCGGATGTGCGCCAAAAGCCAGTACGTCCACCGCTGCGTTTAATACCGCGGTACCAGAAGCTAAAGTTTCAAAAGTTTGAATTTTATTTTTTGATTTCATATTTTGATTAGATTTAAATCTAATAAAAAAGGCCTCCCTTTAGGGGAGGCCTTGACTGTGGTGTCGTTTATTCTGCCTTCTTTGTTACGTTTGCCGCTTGTTTGCCTTTAGCGCCTTGAACAATCTCAAAGTTCACTTCTTGCCCGGCAGTTAAGGTTTTAAACCCTTCACTCTCGATCGCGGAAAAATGAACAAATACATCTTCGCCGCCATCTTGTTCGAGGAAACCATACCCCTTGCCTGCGTTAAACCATTTGACTCGACCAGTTGGCATCATCTGATCCTTTCCGTGTGACTCTCGCCCGATCTTAGTGGCTCCCTCTGAGGTGTTCCTGTTGCAGGGATACCGAAAAGATGCCGCCCACCGGACAAACCCATCGCTTGAAACGATGTAACTTCAGTTTAATACCAAAAGGCGTTGCTTTTCAATGCTCGAGAAAGATTTACTCAGAACGGAGTCTTAACAACTCATCAAAACTATTTTTTCAAGTCTATTGTTAACAAACCAAACAAGACCTGCACTTAGGGAACAACTTGCGGGGTAATCAATTCCGTGGCAGACAAAAGAATAAATTGTCGCTCACCAACAGAAACATGATGCCTATGTATAAAGATCCTCACAACAACCCATGAGTTCAGAAAAACCTAACCAGCTCAACCCAAAATAAAAAGGCCCGAAACCTTTCGATTTCGGGCCTTTTACTGACGAATCTATTAACCGCGGCTATGACGAATGTCTTTACCTTCCACCATGTAAATCACGTCTTCGGCCACGTTAGTAGCATGATCCGCGATACGTTCCAAATAACGGGAAACCAGAATCAAGTCCAATGCCCTCTTAATATTGGCCCTGTCCTCCAACATATAGCTGATGAGTTCTCGGATGATCTGGTCGTTCAAGTTGTCAACCTCGTCATCCCTCTCGCAAACCTGACGGGCCATTTTGGGGTCACGGTTAACCAACGAATCCAGCGAAACCTTGACCATCTCTTGGGTAATACCAGCCAAGCGTGGAATATCAATAAAGGGTTTTAAAGGAGCCACTTCATTTAAAGTCAAAGCTCTTTCGGCCATATTGACCGCCAAATCACCCTGGCGCTCCAAATCAGAATTAATTTTCATGGCACTGGTAATAAAACGCATATCCCCCGCCATAGGCTGGTGTAAGGCCAGCAATCGGTGACAAATTTCATCGATTTCGATCTCGATATCGTTGATATCCCTATCCGATTGGATCACCTTCTTAGCCAAACGCGAGTCCCGATCCACAATGGATTTCAAGGCAAGACGAATGGATTCTTCAACTTTGCTGCCCATCAGCAAAATCTTCTCTTTCAGCGTTGATAATTCCTCGTCGAATGATATTTGCATCAGCCGAATCTCCCTGTGATGTAGTCTTCCGTCAGTTTGTTGCTCGGATTCGTAAACACTTTTTCAGTCGCGTCGTATTCGACTAATTTGCCATTTAACATAAAAGCTGTCTTTTGCGAAACCCGCGCGGCCTGCTGCATGTTGTGGGTCACGATAATAATAGTGTAGTTCTGTCTCAACTCATGGATTAATTCCTCAACCTTCGAGGTTGAAATTGGGTCCAAAGCCGAACAGGGTTCATCCATCAAAAGCACTTCCAGTTCCACCGCCAGAGCTCTGGCAATGCAAAGGCGCTGTTGTTGTCCGCCCGAAAGAGCGGCTCCCGGTTTTTGTAAGCTGTCTTTTACCTCATCCCACAACGCGGCTTTACGAAGGCTGGTTTCAACCGCATTGTCCAAAACCTTTTTGTCACGCACGCCGTTCAAGGTTAAACCCACAACAACATTTTCATAAATGGAAAGCGTCGGAAAAGGGGTTGGCTTTTGAAACACCATACCGATACGACGGCGAACCACAACCGGATCCATCTGCGGAGCAAAAATGCTTTGTTCATCCAACCGAATATCACCCGTGAATCTGGCCGTCGGAACGGTTTCGTGCATGCGGTTGAAACAACGAATCAAGGTCGACTTGCCGCAACCCGAAGGACCGATAATAGCCGTAACTTCCTTCGCCAAAATCTCCATATTCACGGAAAACAGAGCTTGTTTTTCACCAAACCAGGCGCAGGCATCGTCTATTTTAACTTTGAGAGACTTTTTAACCGCGCTTGGCTCTTCACGAAGCACTTCTATCTTTCTCGTTTCACTCTTGACGATAGTTGGTTCCACATCGACCCTCACTTTTTTATCTTTTACCGTTGTTTCATCCATCATAGTGCAACACCTCCTCTGTCATCCATTCCTAACGGAGTATTCCGCGAGGACTTTTAAATAAAATTTTCGCGATCAAATTGACTGATAATACAAGAAGTAACAACACCAATGCGCCTGTCCAGGCTTGTTGATGCCAGTCGTCATAAGGCGCGACAGCGTAAGTATAAATTTGTACGGTCAAAGCAGCTGTTGGTTCGTTGATACCATGCGGCCAAAACTGATTATTGAAAGACGTGAACAAAAGCGGCGCGGTTTCGCCGGCTATGCGGGCCACCGAAAGAAGCACGCCCGTCAGAATTCCATTCTTGGCCGTTCTTAAAACAATATTTAAAGTGGTTTTCCATTGGGATATGCCCAATGCCCAAGACGCTTCCCGAAGTGAATGTGGAACCAGTTTCACTAATTCTTCTGTCGTTCGGGTTACGATCGGAATCATCATAAATCCCAATGCCACTCCACCAGCGATGGCCGAAAAATGACCCATCGTCTTAACCAAAAGCGCGTACACCACAATACCGGTGGCGATGGAAGGAACCCCTGACAACACATCCGCCGTGAACCGCACGAACCATGCGAATTTATTTTTCTTTCCAAATTCCGCGAGATAAACGCCTGCCAAAATTCCAACCGGAAGGCCGACACAAGATGCGATAAGTATCAGCGTTATGGTTCCTACAATGGCGTTCGCCATACCGCCTCCCGGCACACCGACCGGCGTTGGCAGGTGAATAAAAAAACCCGGCCGAAAAGCCGCAACACCCTGCGCCAAAACATAAATCAACAAACTCATCAGAGGAATAAAAGCCATTACCGCCGCCAATCCACAAAGAACAATCATTAAACGATCAACCAGAAATCTTTGAGTTTGATAGTTAAATTTCATTATTTAGCGTCCCTGAAATTTACGCGTTGTTGCCCAAACCAATAGATGGGCCGCGATATTGAGAATTAAAGTAATCGCCATTAATAAGAGTCCAATTTCGGCCAAAGCCGCCAGATAAACGTCGCCATTAGCTTCCGTAAATTCATTGGCGATAACAGCCGCCATACTGTAAGCCGGTGCCAGAAGATTTTCAGAAATATGCGGTGAGTTTCCAATAACCATCGTAACCGCCATCGTCTCACCCAAGGCTCTTCCCAAACCCAACATCACCGCGCCTACCACACCCGCTTTGGAAGACTTTAATACGGCCAATTGAATGGTTTCCCAATTGGTACCGCCTAAGGCTTTCGCCGCCTCCCGATAGGAATTTGGAACCGCTTCAAATATTTCACGGCTAATTGAAGTGATGGTGGGAAGGATCATAATCGAAAGGATAACCCCTGCCGTCATGAGAGATAAACCCGTAGAGGGTAATTTAAAGATCGGAAGACCAAACCAACCTAAAAACGGATCAATGTGAACACTCATAAAAGGGGCCAAAACAAACATTCCCCACAAACCATAAACCACGCTGGGAATGGATGCCAAAATGTCGACCATGAAAGACACTGGCTCCCGTAAACGCTCCGGTGCCAACTCCGTCAGAAAGAGTGAAATACCCAAACCCAAAGGAACTGCTATTAAAAGAGATAAAAAAGAAGAAACGAGTGTTCCGTAAATATAAGGCGCGGCCCCAAAAACCTGTTTTATCGGATCCCAATCGGAAGAAATTAAAAATTTCCAGCCAAAAGCTTTTATGGACGCATCAGACGCGAGGAAAAGAGTCCCCGCCGTCACCACCGCCAACAGCAAAACCAGCGAAGCGAAAAGTAAGGTTATTCCCTTAAATATCTTATCGCCCATGGAAGACGTAAAAAAAGACAGAAGCGCCGGTTGTCCGGCGCCTCTGTTTCCTGCAACTAAATTTTTTTTTGCGACATCAACACTCATGGTTATTCCTGTCGAGATTAGTACTTGATCGTCGCGACAGAGGCTTTGACTTTGTCAATCAAAGAATCCGGCAATGGCGCGTAATATAAATCAGAAACTTCGCTATTGCCAGTAGCCAATACCCAATTAAGCAAATCCACTAAAGCTTTTCCCTTAACCGCATCATCCTGATTCACACGAACCACGATCCAAGAAAAACCCGAGATAGGATAAGCGTTTTCACCGGCAGCGTTCGTAATCATGATCTTATAGTCCTCAGGCATCCGCTTTAAAGCACCTTCGGCGGCAGCGGTTGTCGATTCAATGCTCGGCGCGACATAATTACCGGCTTTGTTTTTCAATTTGGCAACTGCCATTTTATTCTGATTGCAATAGGCCAATTCAACATAACCTATCGCACCGGATATTTGTTTCACCAATCCAGCGACGCCTTCATTCCCTTTGCCACCCACACCTACCGGCCAAGACACCGCTTTTCCCCAACCAGCGCTGGTTGACCACGCAGTACTGACTTTGGACAAATAACTGGTGAAGATATTGGTAGTGCCGCTTCCGTCCGAACGATGCGCGACAGTAATGCTCAAATCAGGAAGAGTTACATCAGGGTTTGATTCCGCGATTTCCGGGTCATTCCACTTGGTGACTTTTCCCATAAAAATATCAACCAAAGCTTTGGAAGTCAGCTTCAATCCCGTATCAACTCCCGGAATATTATAAGTGACGCAAACCGCGCCTAAAACCACTGGCAAATCTAAAGCGGGTCCACCTACTTTGCTATCTTCATCGGCCGTCAAGAAGGCGTCTGTGGCACCAAAATCAACCGTCTTGGAAATAAACTGTTGAATTCCGCCTCCCGAACCGATCGATTGATAATTGACCTGTGTTCCAGTTGCTTTGTTATATTCATAAAACCACTTCGAAAATATGGGATAGTCAAACGTCGAACCGGCACCGTTTAAATCAACCGCATGAGCCATGCTGGCACCCATCATGACGACCCCTGCAACACCCGCCAAAATTGCCTTTTTAAAATTTTTCATTTCAGCTCCTAAGACTTTTTAAATTTTCCCGTTCGTTTGACCGAGGGATTCTAACCGTTTAAACCTACTAGCCTTGTTAACGCCGTGTTAAAAGAAAACCATCAAAAAGCAAGGAAAAGGGGGCCAACCTGATTCCCTGACTATCAGGCGGCCCCCAGGGATTACTTCATTTCCTTAAACCTTACTAACTCTTAGAATCGATACCAAGAGGACAATTGCAACCGTTGGTCTGTCGGGTTCACACCATTGTTGTAATGCGTCCAGTATTGGGAATATTCCAAACCAACACGGACTTCTTTGTTAAGGTCCTGCATGACGTTGGCGAAAATGTTGCTGTCGTCATCGAACGATCCACCAACCGTTAAATCATTGATGGCAAAAATTTCACCATAACCAGCAGTGAAAATAGTTCCAATGGTGGGTGGCAAAAAGATTTGGATTTGGGCATTGTAGCTCGTGAGCAGTATCGGCATCAGACCGCCGTTAACCACACCAGCTTCACCACCATCCAATTCAGTTATGACAGGAGCTGCCGAATAAGTCGGAGAACCGCCAGCATAACTGCCGCCACCGGATGCGCCGCCAAAACCACCGCCATTAAAGGGCAGGGTATCGCCTGCTCCGTAGGTGTATTCACCAGAAATAACAATGCTTGGATCGTCTTTGCCTTCAGCAGCCGGCAAAACCGGCAACAAGACATCAGCCGCCAAAGCGCTAGCCCAAACATTTTGGTTGAGGGTATTGCCACCATTGGTGTTCCAATAAAAATTGGCGTTTCTTTCAGAAAGACCAATGCTTAAAGGCATCAGTTTTCCAGCGCCAGTCGCTGAACAGAAGCGGCCCTTGATATCATTCATCAGGAAACGGATACCAAAATCAATGGTCGGCATTTGGGAAATATCCTGATCGGGTTTTTCCAAAGATGCAGCGATTTGCAACTGAGCACCCTTGGCATCGCCGAGGGTCTTCTGAATGCGCAGTTGAGGAATACGTTCGTACAAAGTACCCATAATCGGCGCTTCAGTCACGCTATTCAAAGTGTAGTCCATGTTCCAACCGAACAATGTCCACCATTGACCGGCCAAAATCTGCCAGCCATCATTCGTGTCGCCTTCAACATAAGCATGGCGCATGCGAAGCGTCGGCTGAGTATAAAACTTATACTCGTTATCGCCGACAGTAGAACCATTATTAATACCCAAAAAGTCGGTTTCAATATAGCCCTTAAAATTCCAGTCAGCGGTGCTATCCTTGGCCGATAAACTGATGCGGGAGTTACGGAGCGAGAACTGGGTAAACCCGTTGTTCCCAGGCAAAGCAGCACCAGGTGCTCCAACCGGCGACGCAACTTTTCCATCGCCAACCGTTTCGTTAAATGATTGAGTGCTGTCGTTGATGATATCCGATTGCACAAAACCATGAATTTCAACCGCCGGACCCTTTTTCGCCAACGCGTCCACTTTGCTCGTGAGCGCTCCGATTGCAAGATTCACATCTTCCATCGAATCAGAAGATGAATCATCCGCAAACGCTGGCATATACAGGGACACCAACGCTAAAGTCAACAACAGCGACATCAAAGACCGTTTCATAGCTTCTCCTTAAAAAATTTTAATTTTCTCGAATCGGGTGCTTCGATTTCAAACAGCAAAGCGTCGAAAGGCATAAAAGACCCGACTCGAAAAAATTTCAGGGGGAATGTACAGTTCATGACCAGTTGCAACGTTTCAGAGGTGTTAAATACAGGTTAACTTTCAAAAAGCGGCCAAAAAGGCCCATAAATCTCATTCCGGAAATGAAAAAAACTATGAATAACAGAGACTTTTTTTATACAATCTAAATTTTAAACAAGGTATTTTTATCGGCATGCCCGGTTATTCTTATTCGACATGAATTTTATTTCTTTCTCATTCATTGAAAACGGCGAGATTTGAAATAATGCGATAAAAAGCTTCCAAGTACAAACAGCGATAACCATATAAACTAAAGAATGAAACGAACTTCCTTTGTTTGCGGACCATGTCGTCGTCTTACCGATCTTGACCTAGTCTCCATCCACGGAATGTTAAGTATGATTAATAACATTTAGTATCGGCGCTACTCACTTTGCCGTTACCGCTTAATTCCCCAAAAGGCTTTGCTCCTGTAGCTATTCCCAAAAGGGATTTGTATAAATAACTATCTTTATTTAAGGAGTCTTTATGAAACTGCTATCCCCCTATAAACTTGGCCAGCTGGAACTTTCCAACCGCATGACCATGTCCGCCCTCACCCGCTGCCGGGCTATCGAAGGCAATGTACCCACTCCGCTGGCCTCAACCTATTACAGCCAAAGAGCCTCCGCCGGCCTGATCATCACTGAAGCGACTCAAATAACCCCAATGGGCCAGGGTTATCCCAATACACCCGGCATCTATTCGGACGAACAGGTTCAGGGCTGGAAAAAAATCACCGGCGCCGTCCATCAAGCCGGCGGAAAAATATTCCTTCAGCTCTGGCATGTGGGCCGGGTTTCCTTGCCGGACTATCACGGCGGCGAGCTTCCGGTAGCGCCCTCAGCCCTCCCCATGACTGGGCATCTTCACACACCCAAGTTTGAACAAAAAGATATCGTCACGCCCCGCGCTTTGGAACCGTCTGAAATTGCCAGAGTGGTAGCGCAGTTCAAGAAGGGCGCGGAAAACGCCAAGACGGCGGGCTTTGACGGCGTGGAAATCCATGGCGCCAACGGTTATCTGCTGGAGCAATTCACCAAGAGCGGCTCCAACCACCGCGCCGACACCTACGGCGGCAGTTTGGAAAACCGCCTGCGCTTTCCCCTGGAAGTCGCTGATGCAGTCATCAGTGTCTGGGGTGCCGACCGGGTCGGTTACCGCATCTCGCCCTATTTCGACGGCTACGCCAGTTCGGACGCCAACCCGGTGGAAACTTATACCCGCCTTGTCGAAGAGCTGGATAAACGCAACCTCGGTTACCTTTGCGTCAAGGAAGGCCCCTCGGGACCGGAAAACGACGACCCTGCTTTGACGCCAGTCCTACGCAAGGTATTTCATCAGACTTACATGGTGAACCAGGGCTTTGACGCCCAATCGGGAGAAGCCATTCTCGAAAGCGGCGGGGCTGATCTGGTTTGTTACGGCAGACTGTTTCTCGCCAACCCCGACCTGCCCGAGCGGTTCAAACAAAAAGCCCTTCTCAATCCGCCCGATCCGGCCACTTTTTACGGCGGGGGCGAAAAGGGTTATACCGATTACCCGAAATTAGGTTCGTAATAACCCTACTTACTCCATCCCTCTTGTTTCAAAAAATCAATCAGCCTCGGATTGTCAACTGACAGGGGCGGCAGCCATTGTCCCAGGGTTTCCCGGCTCCACCAATTTCCCTCCGGGTTGCCGGGCGGGGCAAATTGGTAACGGTAAAGAGTGGCGCGGATATAGCGCGGCGGTATATCCGCGAAGGGATTGGGGCCCATCAGGCTCAGAGCGCCGGGGTCGTTGTGCAGAAGTTTCCAAACCAGATTTAAGGTCCAGGGATATTGATCGGGCGCGCTCATGGCGGCAAACCACATCGCCCAGTCCAGCCGGGGCTGATAGGGCGCTACTTGAGAAGGCCGCCGGTCCAGCGCCACGGGCTGGGCCTGATAGGGATATTCTTTCCAAACCGCTTTGGCGCCGGGCACCTTGGCGTCCGTCCCCGAAAACACCACGTTCAGCCTTTCTTTTCCCACCGTACCAAAAGCACCATAAGTGTTCACCAAATCCAGGGAAATAAAAGAAGTGTTCATGATCTGCGCCGGGGAAAAAAGATTAATCACCGGCTCAACGCTTAACATCGCAATCAGTGCGGCCACCGTCCAAGCCGTTACCTGCATGGGCCTGTTGGGCTGCGCTTCAGTCTCCGCCTTCGCTGCGCGCTCCACCAGGCTTAGGGGCAAAATTTTAGACCAGAAACTATCGTCAAAGCAGGCCAGCGCCGGCACGATGGTGATCCAGTTAAAGAAGGAAAAATTTCCGCTGACGATCAGCGAACCTTGAAACAACACCATAATCCCGCCGGCGATGTGCCGGGCCATGCGCGGGGTAAAGGCAAACCAGGGGGCCACTAGCTCCGCAAGAAAATTAAACAAGACACCCACTTTCAAAAGCCAGCGCGGCAAAAAGTGAAACCAGCGGCTCAAAGGATTAGGGATGGGCTGAGTTTCAAAGTGGTAAAAAAGCGCCGTCAGGTCCCGCCAGCATTCGTCGCCTCGCAATTTAATCAGCGCCGAACCCAGCATGACGCGGAAGATCAGCCAGCGAAAAAGCCAGACTACCGCCACCGGCGGCGCGCGTTTGGGAAAGGGCCGTCCGTCCAATAGCGGGCAAAGAAAGATAGCCAGAAAGCCGGTTTCGAGCAATTGGATTTCCCAGCCGTATCCGTACCATTCCTGTCCGATATGAACGAACGACATATAAAGCGCCCAAAGGATAGTCATCATCCAAGCGTTCGCGTAACCCGCCAGCACCACGCAAGCCAGACCAAAGCCTATCCATGCCGTCGTTTGTAAAACCGCGTCCGAATGAAAAAACCAAAAGAGGCTCGGCAGTCTTAAAAATCCAGCCGCAGATGACCCCAGAGTGCCTTGAACCTCTTGAATCAACAGATTGACCGGCGTCAGTCCGTTCGATCCGATCAACGGCACAATTTGCCTCGCCGCCGACAAAAAGGCCGCTGCGTAGATAAAACCCAGCAATCGAAGAATGACAAACCGCGTCAGCCAATAGGTGTCTACTGGTTTCAATTGAAACCCTTTCGTTTCCATCCGCACACTGAATTATATTATCTCTTCTTTTCCAGCGCCTCTCGTATCGCGGAAAGATGCTGCTCAATTTTATCGATCTTCCAATACCAGAGAATCAAGCTCCGACAAATAAAGAAAATGACGACCAAAACTACCAGCCCGCCAATTGAATAGCCAAAACCATCTGTGGGAAACATATTCCACCTCCTCTTGATTTACAGCGACCTCAATTCTACCCTCACCCGGTCCTGTTCTTGTATGGTCTGACTATTAAAAGGTTCGGCCCCAAACGACAGAATAAGGTATTCTTTAGGCTGTTGGATAAACGAAGGAAACCTAGAAACCCGAGGTAAACCGTGAGCCCCAAACAAAAACTTATCCTCTTATGCCTCTCGATATTCTTTATGTTTTTTCTGGTAACGGGGAAAATTCCAGTTGGCTACGGCGGCTCCATTGGCCGCGACACCGATCCAGGCAACTATTGGCTTATCATGCTGGTCTTTGCGGCGCTTATTCTTTTTCTGCTTTACCGGTTTTTAATCGCCTGGTCCAAAAGATTCAAGATTAAATAACTCTTGCTCAACAAAGGCTCCACAAAAGTGAAACTTCATCCAAATATACTTTTTATTTTATTTTTCGCCTGCTTATGCCTGGCTCGGGTTTGTCAGGGCGATACCATCAGCACCTGCGTCCCCTTTCAAAACGTGAAAGTGGGGCCCTATATCGTCCAAACCGATTTTTGGAACCAGGCCCACTGCCCCGGCACCCAATGCGTGGATATCGACGACCAGACCGGCGCCTTTACCGTCACCCAAAACACACCAGTTTGCCCCGATGTTTCCAGCTACCCTTCAGTGGTTTATGGCCGGGCTTGGGGACTCAACACCGCCCAGAGCGCCTTGCCCGCCCTGCTTAACTCCCTGCAGTCTCTGGCCAGCTCTTGGGCTTTTACGCCCACCTACACCGGCGGCTGGGATGCGGCCTATGACATTTGGGTCTGTCCGGACAACACCTGCGGTTCCTCCGGTTTCAACGGCGGGGCCGAAATCATGATCTGGCTGGATTATTACGGCACGAACGGCTGGAAAGACGATATGGGCCCCGTGACCCTCAGCGGAAAAACCTGGGAAGTCTGGCAGACCGACATGGGCGGCGGCGCCAACAAATGGAAATATATCGCTTACCTGTCCCAAACGCCCGTGACCGCCGTGAACAATTTGGATCTCAACGCTTTCCTAAAAGACGGCGTCGCCCGCGGCTACCTGCAGCCCGACTGGTTCCTTTACGCCGTGGAAGCCGGCAACGAAATGCGCAAGGACGGCGTGCCCTTTACCAGCCACAGTTTTTCGGTATCGGTCAATCAGTCCGGCGCCGCGCCCTGCGTCTATGGCGACGCGGCCCACCCGGGCATGTCCCCGGTTTCATCGAATCCCGCGGCCGCCAATCCCGATTTAATTATCCAAAACTTTTTAACGCAAAATCCCAATGTGGGTATCACCTTCGCCGATTCCCTCGGATCGTCTTTGACCTACCAAGTGAAGGACAACCCCAATCAAGCCGGCAGCAAATTTCTCACTCTTCATTTTGACGAAAAACCCGGCGGTTATTGCGGAGTCACCTTCCCCACCGGAAACGGCGGCCAGGATTGGAGCGGCGGAAAGCTGGTTCACTTTTTGATTTACTCTAAAGTTCCGATAGTCATGTCTTTTTCTTTCAAAGACAAAAATAACAATACCTATACCGCAGACGCGCCCGGCACCAAAGGAACCGGTTGGGAAATAATTCAATTCCCCATGGGTTCTTTTAAGATGGATCCGAGTAACGCCGTTACGAGTGCGTCTTTGGATTTGACTTCGGTGAAAAATTTTAACCTGCAGCCCAAGACTTCGGTCAAGACCACCGTGGGGATCAATGACTTGCTGTTAGTGAAATAGAACTAAACCCAAAAAATAAAAAGCCCGCCTCAGCTTCGGGCGGGCCAAAATGACGAGTCACTAATTTTCAAATCTTGATAAAAAAACTCAAGCCACCGAACCCTGCTTTGCCATTTCCCTGTTTTTCAAGAACCCGTTTCGATAGCGCGCGGAATAAATTTCCTGCACTTGGGGTTTTAACGGCGACAGCCAAAAACCATTGCGTGTTTTAGTGTTCAGAAGCGATGTCAAAAGACGGATGTGATGACGGTAAGAATAATCCAATTTCTTTTGAACCCAATCCGAGGGCTTGTGAGCCCTGACCGCCCAAAGCGCGTAATGGGCCAGGAGCGTTTTAAACGGGAACTTGCTCTGCCACAGCGCGATCAAATGAGCGTTTTCTTCCGGTGTGAACTTAGTTTCCTCGTTAAACCCGCTAAAAAACCTGGCAAAGTTTGTCTCAAAAGAATCTTCCCAATAATCGTCCAATATCGCTACCCAGCGGTCGCGAAGGGTGTAAGTTTTGCGGGCAAAGCCGAATTTCTTAAAATGGCCTTGAATATTGTTGCGGTGGACATTTAACGCAGTCGCGGTTTGTACGATGTTTCCCTCATAAAGTACGAACCAATGAAGGAAATAATGAAGTTCCAGGTCTTTCGGCACAAGACCCCTGTCCCAAAGTACATTTAATGTCTTGTAACCGTCCATCAACCAGGGCGTTGATTTAAATGGCATAACTTCCTCCTTACACTAAAAAACTTGACATGATTAGAGTTTCAACTTGTATTGCGGCTCTGTCAAGTCTGAGCTTTCATTTCATTGTTGGAAATTTGACTATTAGGGAATCGGTAGAAAAAACAGTGGTTTTTTTGGCCGGTTTAGACTGAAACGCTGGGCAAACTTGAATCGGACGTCCTCCGATATTACTAATTTAAAATAGCACAAAAAAGGAAACCATTATGAGTCAGGAAGATATCAGAGTCGTTGAAATTCAAGCCGCTACCCTTATCGCTCAGGGTCGGGAAAGCAGTAAGGTGGCTGAAGCCTATCTGGCGGCCATTCATACCCGCAATATAGAAGCCCTGGGTAACACCCTGCATCCCGATCTTCATGCCGTCGGGCTAGCTGCCTATTATCCACCAGATGATGGGCAAGGTTTGCTTATACCCAATGGACAACATTGGGTATAAGGCGAGGTGCATAACCGCGCCAGCTTTTTGGAAACCATGCGAAACGTGGTCACCTATTTAGAGTGTGTGGATGTGACAGCCCGCCTGGCTTCCGGCAATCAGAACTTTTATAAGTTCAACCTGGTCATGGCCGCTCCCGCGGCGCCCATGCGGGCCGCCCATGTGTTAACCCCATCGTGAGGATGGACAAATATTAAAAAAATCGAGAATGTCGCGGACGCGGCGGATTTTCATTCCTATTTGAAAAATCAAAAACAATTTTGATCAAGACGAGGGTCCCCGCCCTCTTTTTAAATTCAAGGTTTGGTGACGGGGCCAATTTTAAGAATTTCCTGAATTTTCGCCTTTAACTCGTTGATGCCCACCGGTTTGTTGAAAAAAGCCTTCACATTGAATCCCTTTTTTTGAAAATCATCTTTTAAATCGGCGTAGCGGCCCGATACCACGATGATGGGCAGACGCGGAAACTCTTTATTGAGGATGGAAAACAGTTCCAGCGTATCCATGCCCGGCATCACCATGTCCGTCACCAGAAGGTCAATCTTTTGCTCGTGCAGTTCCGCCATGGCCCTGGCCCCGTGCTCGGCCAGGATGACCTTGAAACCTTCCCGGACAAAATTCTTTTCATACGTCTTTTGTATGCCCTCGTTGTCATCCGCGAATAAAATCGTAAAGTCAGAGGCTTTCATTTTTCTCTCCTTGTATTGATGTCTATCCCAAACCCAACAGAGTGTTGAAAAACTCTTTCACACACTGTCTACAGCCACGGGTTAGAAACGAATCGCTGTAAACCACTTTTTTTCAGGTGGTGATTCGTAACAAATATAATAAAAAGTCCGTAACTTGGACTTTTTAAACAACACGCTAAAAATCCCCTTCACCCGCCGGCACCAACCTCAGCTCAAATCAACCCGCTCCGCACCCGCTTCATCGAGCACTTTTCGCACCTGCTTCACCAGATAATCCAGTTCAAAGGGTTTCTGGATGAGATGGATATTCGAGTCCACGATTCCCTGCTGGGACAGCACTTCCGCCGTATAGCCCGAGATGAAAATTACTTTGACATGGGACCGTGATTTTTTCAACTCGTCCGCCAGCTGTTTTCCGTTCATCCGGGGCATGATGGTGTCGGTGAGCAGCAGATCGATCCGGCCCTGGTAATCCAGGGCGACTTGAACGCCCTCCGCCCCATCCCCCGCCTGCAGAACCTTGTAGCCGTATTTTTCCAGGGCCCTCACTAGCAGCTTCCTCACCGGCTCCTCATCCTCCGCCACCAGAACGGTTTCGGTTCCCGCGGCGTTAATGGTTTCCTGCTTGTCCTCGAACTCGATCGTCTCCACATGTTCCAGTGCGGGAAACCGGAGGGAAAAGGTGGTGCCCACCCCCGGGATACTGTGGACGAAAATGCCGCCATTCCATTTTTTCACGATCGCGTAAACCGAGGCCAGTCCCAGCCCCGTGCCCTTGCCTTCCTTGGTGGTGAAAAAAGGCTCGAAGATGTGTTCCTGAACCTCGGGCGTCATGCCGATGCCCGTGTCCGTCACGTTGAGCTGGACATATTTTCCGGAAAAAACAAAATCCTCCCGCCCCTGTTCCAGGGGGCCCACTTCCAGGTTTTCCGTCTCAATGATCAGTGTGCCGCCCCGGGGCATGGCATCCCTGGCGTTGAGCACCAGATTGAGGACGACCTGCTGAATTTGGCTCGGGTCGGCCATGATGGGTTTCAAGTCTTTTGCTTCCTTAAAGGAAAGATCGATGGAGGCGTCAATCAGCCGTTTGAACATCTTGTTCATTTCAACGTTGATCTCGTTAAGGTTCACCGCTTGGGGCTGGGAAACCTGTTTTCGCCCGAAAACCAGCAGTTGCTTGGTCAATTCCGCTCCCTGGCGGACCGCTTTTTGGATTTCCAGCAATTCCTCGTTTTGAAACCCGTCCTTTTCCAGATCGCCGAGAAGAAACTCGACGTTTCCCCCGATAACGCTCAGCAGATTGTTGAAATCGTGGGCTACGCCCCCGGCCAGGCGCCCGATGGCGTCCATTTTCTGGGACAAACGGATCTGTTCTTCCTGCTGTTTGAGGGTTTCCTCCACCTGTTTGCGGTAGCTGATATCCCTGGCGATGATTGAGCCGCCCGCGATTTTATTGACCAGGTTCCTGATCGGCGTCAGCGTGATCGACACGTGGATCGGTTGGCCGTTTTTCTTGACCCATATTTCCTCGTGGTTGGAAACTTCGGCTTTTTCGACGGTTTGGTTCCAAAGCTTCCGGGCTTCGGCCAGCTGGTCGGCGTGAACCATGTATATGGCCAGTTGCCCTTTCATTTCCTCAAACTTGTAGCCGAACATGATTTCGGCGCCCTGATTCCAGTTGGTCACCTTGCCTTTCACATCAAACCCAATGATCGCCACGGCGGTTTGCTGCAAAATAGCGGTCAGCTGGGCTTGGGATTCCTCGGCCCTTTTACGGGTCAGGGCGTAGCGGACCGACCGTTCCAGCGAATCCGAATCCAACTGGCTCACGTTGAGAAAATCGGCGGCTCCCAGTTCCATGGCTTCGAGGTCCAATTTGTAATCGGGGATACCCGTCATCACGATCACCGGCGCCTGGCATTTTTCCTGCTGGATGGCGTAGCGTAGAAAATCCATTCCCGAATCCGAACCCAGTTTGTGATCCACTAGGTAGGCGTCATGTTTTCCCTGATGGAGTTTTTTCAGGGCTTCCGAGAGGGTTTTAGCGTTTTCCAGCTCATAGCGGCCGTGCTGAATCCTTGTAAAAAGGATCCGGATGATCTCATAGTCCGCCGGATTGGATTCCACCACTAAGACCCGAACCACCTTCCTGCTCATAGATCAGCCTTTCTGGAGAACCCCAAACCTATTCAAATGGCGCCGCATTTTAATCCGCTCACTTGGAGTATCGATTAAATTCATATTAAATCACAATAGACATAAATACAAAGTTTTGGGTGTGTAGGATGAGTCTCGAAGGGGATTTCAAATAAATAAGAAATGGGTACCCCCTTGTCGAGTCCACCAGACGAAACACAAGTTTTGGGTGTGCCAAACACATCCCCGAAGAGGATTTCAGATAAATAAAAAATTGGTGCATCAAAAAAGGAAAAGGCTACCCCTTTTGAGGAAGCCTTTTCCGTTACAACCTAAATTTAATTTTTGGATGTTGGTGAAGGAGTAGACGCCAGCGCGAGCATAGCGGCCAACAAGAGGATGGGCAGAAAGATGTCCATTGGGCCCTCCTTGAAATTGAACTGCCTGTATAAATATTAAGCAGCAAAAACTTTCCAATTCAATATTCTGTTAAGAATTCAAGAATTTTGAGGCGGAAGGGTTAAGGCGGCACCTTCCCGCTGAACCTTATTTTCCAACATTGTGGTGATCACCATGCTCAATAAGCAGTAAGTCAAAAAGAAATAGAATCCCAAAAACAGATGGCCCTGCACGGAAGGATTCGATTTGATGGCAAAATTCGACAGAATAATGGCCGCCACAAACACGTCCGCCATGGACCATTTGCTGATGTCATGCAGCCATTTGGCGATTTTTAATCTGGCCGGTAACGATGCCCATTCCAGGGTGAAGACAGTCAAAAACGCCTTCGCAAAGGGAACCAGCATGCTGAAAACCGTCAGACAAACCGCGACCAGCCAATAGCTGGACGCGTACAGTTCCAAAATAACACCCAGCACGCTTCTGACTTCATAATGCAAAATGAAATGGGGAAATACGGGCATCGCGGGGCTCACCGCGACCACCATGGCGGGCGCGACGATCCCCACCACTAAAAAAACGACGGAGATGAGGGTGAGCGCGAAAATAATGCCTGATCTCTCTTTGTTTCGTCCGGCGAAAGCGAAGGCAAAATAAACAAGGCTGACGCCCGCTAAAACCAATGACCAAAGCCGCGCGGTGTCGGCTTCGTTTTGCTGCAGCTGATTTAAACCGGGAATTTTATCCAGCTCCCCCTGGGCTTTTTTCAGCGGGGGAATTTTAAATTGCTGGTCAATGGTAGGCCCGAAAAAATGGTCTATCCACCCTCCCAAAAAATGATGTTGCTTCTTAATTTGCTTCCAAAACTCGGCCTCTTTGACCGCGCCGTTATTTTGAAGATTGTTGATATCGTAGACTTTTTTCAAATATTGAATCTCGGTTTGGCTGTGCAGGATGATCTGATAGACTGGTGACCCTGCGGCCAATAAATACATTAGCGCCATCCCCATTTGTAAAATACTTTTCATTTCGACCTTTTGCCCCAAAAGCCGCCGCGCTTTTTTTGGTAAATGGGGTGGCCGAAAAAGGTGTAGATCGAATGGCTCCAATAAACGCTCAAGCCCACTATCATCACCACCACAATCACCACACAAAGCACCACATGCAATTGCCAAACATGGTGGAATCCCCACCGCTGCCCCAGATATTTCCCCGCCAGGCTGTAAAGGGCCACGTAAACCACCGAACCGATGAGGTTGTAAAAAAGAAAAGGTTTTAATGGCGTTTTGCCAATGCCCGACAGCAGGCCGATCACGGGATGAAGAATCGAAACGAACCTTGCGAAAAACACGCCCTTGGCGCCATAGCGTTTAAAAAAATGCTCCATATGGCGCAGCCTTTGATGGGTCAGTCTCAGCCATTTTATTTTTTCCAGCATATGGGCGCCGTACTTGCGGCCTATGGCGTAACCGCCGGCGGTGCCCAAAAAACAGGCGGCCATGGCTGTCGCCGCGGTTCCCCACCAGTTCAGCACTCCCGTTCCCACCATGTAACCCGCCGCTAAAATCATAGTCGTTCCCGGCAGGGGTATGCCAAGGTTGTTAAAAAATAAAATCGTGAAGAGTGCGGCATAGCCGCCATGTGTAAGTAAAGTTCGAAGCCATTCGGTCATCACTCATTTTCTCATAGGCGCGTACCCGCAAAATTGACCCAGAACATGGAAATTCGAGAAAAACCGGTACGCCTTCATCCCTATCCAAAGGGGCGAACGAGGCTAAGCCGAGTTTGTTTATAGCTCCGTCCTGCGCAAAGCCCACAAGGCGAAGCGTATGGTTTGGTTGCCTCCGTTCCATTGGAACGGAAGACAAAGGGGCGAGCGTTAAAAAAATTTAGGCACCGTTCGTTAAACCGCCGTGGGTGTGGTCGTCGCGGTCGCCGTGCGGGTCGCGGTCGCCGTGCGGGTCACGGTTACCGTGCGGGTCGCACTGGGGGTGGGTTTTTTCTTTCCTTTTTTGCGGGTCTTTGACGGGCCGGGGGTAAGCCATTGGGTTGAAACCGGCGTAAGAGTGCCGGTCGGTGTGGTAGTGGCTGTATCGCTCAGGGTAATGGTCCCCGTGGCCGTGTCGGCGGGGGTTACGGTTAGGGCCAGTGTTCCAGTCGCCGTTTCGCTGACAGTACCGGAAACCGTTTGGCTGTCGCCGGGAGTCATGGTTCCACCGGCGTTATTCGCTAGGGTAGCGCCTGGTGTCGTGCCGTCGGAGGAGGCGCTGGATGAGGACGCGGCCGGCCCAAACGGCGTCGCCGGGGCCGAGGTCCCCCCGCAGGAAAGACTGATGAATAAACAGGGTCCTAACACCAACAAGGCCAAACATAACAATTGTAATAAAGGCTTAATCACCCCGACCCTTTGTTGAGCTTTAGTCCATCATCAAAAAGAACATTCCCCGATTTTAGACGGTTTTAGGAAGAAAACGCCTCAATAATCTGCGGATAAAATCGGGAGTTTCTTTCTTGTGAAAGTCCGGCCCGGTTTCAGCCGAGACGTGAGATTTTACCGGTTGTGATGTTTTCTACCATTCCATTGGAACAGTAGAAAACACCACAGTCTCAAACTGATAGTATGAATCTCATTTCAAAAAAATTCCCGACATATCTCCAGCATTTATTAGCTTACCGCGCGTTAAAACCCTCTGGCTCAGTTCTTGCTTTTATCACTTATGGTCCCTATCGCGATCGTCAGGAAATGAAAATTAAAAAAATTTTAATTCTTCTTTTGGTTGGGTTTTTAGGCTGGGTGTCCCAGGCCTGGGCCGACGAAGAAACCCGATCCATCACCGGCTGGATCTTTCAAGACAATCTGGGCACCAGTTTCGCCCTCGGCGGTCTATCCAATGATGTTAATCCCGGATGGGGCGGCGAAGCTTCCCTCGGCTACCGCTTCCCCATCGGTTTGGAGTTTTCTTTTGAAGGCGGTTTTGACGCCTATTCGGGACGCACGGACAGTTTTTACAAAACCTGGAACGTGATGCCCCTAGTCATCAAAGTCCAGTATGGCTTTGGCACCAGCCTCATCCAGCCCTATCTCTTTATCGGCGCTGGTGTCGCTATTAACGTGAAGTCCGCTTCCGCCGATGCTTCCTTGAGCGACGCCAGCGAAACCGATTTTTTAGACGAGGGCGGTTTCGGGTTGGATTTTGAATTGGTGCATGACAGCAGCTTTTTCATTGAATGTAAAATCGAGACGGACTACACCTCGAGTCATTACGCCAGCGCGACGACCCTCCTTTTATCCCCCCTCATCGCCGGCTTTAAATTTTTACTGGATTAATGAACATAACAAGCGCTAGGCGGATTCATCCAACAATTTTAATTTAAACCTTATTCAAACTTCTCCGTTCCGTCCGGTTCGGGCAGGGCCTGTCGTTCTTTCACGCTGGCTTTATAGGCAACCCTTCGCGCGCGCATCATGTTCCCCAGCGGGCGAAACTCCTCCGGCGCGTGCCAGGGGTCAAATGAAAGCTTTTCGATGAATTCGTAAAGTTTGAGACCCGGAGCCGAATCCGTGTCCTGCCGGGTCAGGGTTAACCGGGCCAGCGCGATAAAGGTTGCCACTCCCTCTTTCCATTCGACCGATGCGTCCTCAATCGGCGTTTTATTTTCATTGATGAAAAATTGAAATCCAAAATCATAAATGACCGTTCCGTTTTTCAACCTTCCCGCCAGTTCCTCCCCCAGGTAATTGGGCGTTTGTCCCGGCTGGGCTCCGGGCCCATCCACCGAGCGGGGTTTTAAGGAATAATGGGCCGCGTAAACGCCAAATTGAATCGGCGCCGCGCTGAAATACTCTATTGTCGCCAGGGAAACCATCGGAATTTTCGGCGCGTTCTTAACCCTTTTGATAATGGCCAAGGTGCGGAATAAGCCCACCTTGAAAAGAATCCTCATCAGTCCCAGGGGCTCGGCGATCAGCGTGATAAAGGGCAGAAACTCGTCAGCGTTTTTAAAAGGCAGGGCGGGGTCGCGGATCATCAGAAAATCCTGGGTCGTCGCGTTTTCCAAACCAGGGATAATCTTTTTTCCCGGCACTTGAAGCACTTTCACCGCTACGGCCCGCTGGTCCGCCTTGCGGTCGTCTCCCGATGTCGCTCCGCCATTGGAAAAACGGACATAAGCCTGATAAGTTTTCGGTTGGGCAAAAATTCCCACCTTCGCGTAATCCGGCAAAGTGTCCAGCACCGTAAATTCCGCCTTTACTCCCAGCAAACCCTTGTGGTGAAGCGCCCTCCCCTCCGCCGGGCTATCTGGGCGGGGTGCCAACCTTGTGTTCATCCAATCTTTAAATAAGGATGGGGTGTCCGCAGATTCCTTCGCGGCGTTTTTCTTTTGAATGGCGTGAATTGCCTCCGCGTACTTTTCCAGCTTTTCCGCTTCGCCTTCATCGATTATTTCAGCCCAGTTGGTAGAAGGGTTCATGGTGATTCCTTTCCGCGAGATGGATGAGGATTGTAGATTGACGGGCCATCCCACGAATAGCAATTCCCTTAAGTTTTTTATATTCGTCCCAGGTGTCGGTCGATCAATTTGATAGGCTGCGCGGATGGGTTTCAAAAATATTTTTCACCTTCCATTACTTTCCGAAATGGGGCTTGCTAAGATTTAAGGAGAACCTCGGAGTTCTTCCGTTACTTTCCCCGCGTTTTCACTCCATCACGAAAACGAATAAATTCCCTCCGGTCACTGACCCATCCTGGGGATTACCTTTCTCAAACCATCAAGGAGACTCGTTATGTCAATGACCAACGCGCTAGTACTGGACAAGATGAAGGAAAAAGATGTGATCGTTTTAAATGTTCTCCCTCCAGAAGCCTTCAAGAAGATACATATCACCGGTTCTTACAATATGCCTTTAGACAGCGACCCCCAAACTTTCGCGAAAAAGGTGGGAGAAGTTTACGGAAAAGACAAATTTTTCATCACCCATTGCGTCAATGTGGGTTGTCACGCCGGCCCCAATGCCGCCAAAGCCCTCAAGGAAAACGGCTTTAAAGCGGAGGATTATCCCGGCGGCATGGAGGATTGGGCAGCGGCTGGATTTCCGGTTGAGGGAACAGCGGTTACTAATCCCGCCATGAAATAAAGTGTGACCTCTGAAAAACTAACAGCTAGCATCAGCGGTCATAACCCGGAGATTTCCGTCAGAAATCGTGGGGTTGCTTTTTATTTTTTACTGAAAAAGTCGGCAAAAGCCGACTTTTTCAGAGATTACAGAGTCGTTGCTCCTATCCCGAGCCCTATAGCTTTTTATCATCCATCAGAATTTTTAAAGGAGTCTTTATGACCGCGACGATCACGCTGGAGCAAAATCTCAGATTCAAGAAATGCAAGCCGCATAAAAAGGGCGAGCATCCTTTAAAAATCGAGTTCATCAAAGGCTACTTGTCCCAGCTTACCGGCTGGAAATTATCGGGAAAACAAATCGTCAAGCTTTACGAGTTTAAGGATTTCTATCAGACGATTGGTTTTGTCAACGCCATCGCTTATATCGCCAACCGGGAGGACCATCACCCGGATCTGGAAGTGGCGTACAAGACCTGCAAGGTGCGTTACAGCTCCCACGATGTCGGAGGTCTGTCCGAAAACGACTTTATTTGCGTGACAAAAATAGACGAGCTTTTAATGTAATTTCCATTGGTTTCTCCTGTTATATTTTCACGCGCCCGCCGTTCATCGGAGTGATGGTTTTTTTACGCCGCGCTTCAGGGCTTTAGCCGCGCGCTTGGCCGCCATGCCCGTCTTTTCATCAATTGGTTTGAGGGCAGAAGCCTTTTTCACCACGATGATCCCGGTGGTTACGGGTTTAATAAAATATTGGGGGTCTTTTTGAGAGGCGTGTACGGTCTGGGTTTTAAACCGCAGAGGCGTGACGACCTTCTTGAGGATGGCTCCCTGGGCACGTGCCCCTTCGGCTTTCCATTCGACATAATCCCCCACTTTGAATTCTTTAATCATGAAGTTACTCTCCTTATCAAATTATTTTTTTCTTTGTTATATTTTCATTTTTAAAAACAACTAGGGCCCGGGTGTTGTCCGCGCGAGTTTGGAAGATTTCTTTTCCAGATTGTGTGAAGAAGCGGGCTTGGGCGCCGGTTTTAATTTCTTTTCCACGGTTTTGAGGGTTATTTTTTCATCTAACTTCGGCAGGAGCGCCCGGATAAAGGCGTTTTCTATAACCGACCCGATGGCCTGCCATGTGCCCACCTGACTTTTTCCGTAGGAACCCGAAATAGGCACCTTGGTGGCCAGTGTGCCGTTGGGATTTTTTAAAAGCGTGGTCACCGTTCCCACAATTGCGTCCCAGAAAATTTGCAGGATATCCTTCTTTTTTTCTTTTTCCCAAACGAATACGTGAAGGTTTTTGAAAAAGATTTTCACATAGCCGTCATAGGCGCCGTTTTTAGAAGCGACCGAGGTATATAAGCTCAAAACACCCTTATCCACCTCAAACTTGCCGTAAGCCTGGATAAAGCTGTTAATGGCGCTCAGGTCCATACCGTTCACATCGCCGGTCAGTTCAAAAGCGGGATATTGGGACAGTAGATTAAGTTTGACGTTGCTGTCGATCAATCCCCCGCCAATCGTTTTGGCAGTAACCTGAACGGTGGCCGGCAGTTCTTCTTTCTGATTCTCAACGTTGGTAAGATTGGCGGCCACCAGGTTCATCTCATTCAGAAAGATATCCACCGGTGGTTTGGAATAGTGGTTAAGAAAATAAATCGAGCCGTTATTGAGTTCCAGACGGTTTAAATCAAACGGCAGAAGACTCTTGAGCAGTTTATCCCATCCGTCCCCCGCGCCTGTCTGGCTTTGGTCTTTCGTGGGCCCTGAAACAAAATGGATTTTCGGTTCCAGCATGAAGACCTTCGCCACGACCACCCCATGGAAAAGCTGCATCCATTCGATCGACATATCCAGGTAGTTGGCTTCAAAGAAAGGTTCCTGGATTTTCCCGGAAATTTCGTAAATGTTCACATCATGGATGCGGTAAGCGCCGCGCCAAAGGTGCACCGTAATATCCCCCACCGTGCCTTTGTAGTCGTTAAGGTGGGCGAGCTTGTCGTTAACATAACTCTTGAGGACATAGGGAAGCGCCAAACGGCCCAGAATAAAAACGCCCAGAACGATGCCCAAGACAAGCTTCGACCAACGGGGGCGGGTATAGCACCACAGGCCGATTTTTTTAAATACGGTCATACCGTTATCGCTGAAATCGATTCAGCAGGACCTATTCCTGTTCTTCGGCATCCTCTTCTTTTTCGGCTTTCCGCCAATCATCCGATTCATCTTTGGTTTCACCGTCACGGTTTAACCCGATGGAATAACCCGCTTCTTCGATTTCCTGCCGGGATTCATCCATTTCTTCCTTCATCAGTTTTGGTTCCTTTTCAATGGGCGGAAGAGACGTTTTGGTTTTCTTATGGGCGCGTTGGGACATCTGGATTTCCTTTATTTTTTGATGACCGGATTAAGTCAAACGGTTATCTGGTTATATAGCAATAAACGGGCCGAGACTACGGGAGGTTTTAACGCTATTTCTTTGTCTTTTTCGCGCTTTAGCGGAAGAAAGTGAATCGAAATGAAAGTAAAAATATCATTTTGATAGGAGTCCGTGGTTTATCAAAGCAGTTGAATTTTAAAATCGCCAAAATAGGCCCTTCCACCGGCAAAAAAATATTTCCAGTTCCCCAATTACCTTCTTTCGCCGGGCACGGTCTTTGCTTTACATAACCGAGATGATTCACGCGAAAAATGATCAAGGAGGTCGTTATGTATATCGGAGGCGGAATAGGCCTGGTGATATTAATAGTAGTGATTGTTTTGATTATTCGTTGAAATGGAATAGACCTCTTATTTAAGTAGAAAGGTCATCACAATCGACTGAGGTATTAACTTCGGTCTGGATAAAGGATGGATGTGATGATTCATTTATTGAAAAACGTTTTTCAACTTTTAAAGAAAACTTATACGGAGTGGATGGGAGGGTCGGCCCAGAAAATGGCCGCCGCCATTTCGTTCTACACTATTTTTTCCATGGTTCCACTTTTTATGATCGCTTTGGCGGTAGCCGGCTTTTGCTTTGGGGAGGACGCGGCGCGGCGGGAGCTTTTTAGCCGGCTTTCCAGCTTTATTGGCGAAGCCGCGGCGAAAAGCGTGGAAAGCATGGTGACGGTGGCGGCGCGGAACCCATCCAGTGGGACTATCGCGACGATTATCGCCGCGGGTACATTGCTGATTGGCGCCTCAGGTCTATTTATTGAGCTTCAAAGCGCCCTGAATTCCGTATGGAACGTGAAACGGGTGCAAGCCTGGGGTGTGGTGGAGTTTTTGAAAACCAGGCTTTTGTCTTTTGCCATGGTTCTGGGAATCGGCTTTTTACTGTTGGTATCGCTCATTGCCAGCGCGGCGATTGCCGCGTTGGGCGGCTTTTTAGGCGGTTTACTGTCGGGCACGGGTTTGATTTTGATAAATGAAATCAACTTTTTGTTATCCCTGGGCGCGATTACCCTTTTGTTCGCGCTCATCTACAAGATTCTGCCGGATGTGGTGGTCCGTTGGAAGGCTGTGGCGGTTGGCGGGTTTATCGCGGCGCTGCTTTTCAACATCGGTAAATTTTTTCTGGGTCTTTATCTCACCCAAAGCAATATCGCGACGTTGTATGGGCTGCCCGGCTCACTGATGGTCGTGCTGATGTGGGTTTATTATTCGGCTCAGATTTTATTTTTGGGCGCCGAGGCCACCCGGTCTTATGCCGTTTTATTTGGCGGGGGACTGAGACCCGAAAAGGGTTCGCGTATGGTTACCGAAACCAGGATAAGAACGCGGTCTCACACACGGAAGAAATAATATTTTCTTTAATGAAGCGAATATGTTTAAGAAGGATGTCATCGGCATCCTTCTTAACTTTTTATCCGCTTGTTTTTTATATTTCAGATAATCGGATCTAACAAAAACGAGTTACTTCTTGCTTTTTAAAGAATTCCACATAGTAGTCACTAAAACTACAGCGCTGCTCGCCATCGCCAAAGCTTTTTCAGGGTTCTTTTTCGTATAGCTGACAGCCTTTTTTTCGTATTCTTCGAATTTTTTCTTCAGGGAGTTGAGTTTCGTTTTTTTCTCAGCCGCTTGACGTTCCAGCCATAGCAATTTGCTCTTACCTTGGTTTAAATGCTTGTCGATCTCGCTTTTAAATTTCCTGCCGATTTTTCCATCCAAATTACTCTTAATCATGATTCCAATTTCCTTTTTCATAAAATCTCCTGTTTTTGATTGAACTTCAATGTAAACCCTCAAAGAAATCGTACGGACATTCGATACAGAGAGTCTCCGCTCGAAATATCTATTTGGAATCTTTCAATGGTTGAAGAGCAAGAAACAAGCCCATCCTTCGCGTTAGTTTCGCCCCATATCCCGCCCATTTTTAAGACCCCCGCTTATTCGCTCATATCAAATTGAACGTTCTTTATCAAATTGAGATGTGATTTTGGACGCGGCGGCGGAATAACGCTGGAGCCGGTTGAATTTTTTGATGCCCGGTTGATCCGCGTCATTCTTCAAATCCGTGGATTTCTTTAAAATAAAAAAAATAACGGGACCATTTCCATGGGCCCTCAATTACCAAGGAAGGAAAAAAATGAAAAAAGCCAAAGTTGTAACCAAGAAGACCTGCGCCGATTGCGGAAAGAAAACCGCTGTCAGTTCGGGAAAGATGTCCGGCGGTAAGTTTTATTGCGGCGGCTGCAAGTAATCAAGTTGAGTTAATGAGGAGAGGCTTTCAAACCAACAGGCGCGGTCTTTTTCGGTAATGGTTCGCTGACAGGGTGCTGGAAAAGAAATTTTCATCCTCTCTACAACCACGAATTAGGAGCGAATCGCAGTAAACCCCTTGTTTTTAAAGGGGTAATTCGCGACGCAGATAGGAAAAAGTTCGTTTTTGGAACTTTTCATCGACCTGCTAAAGTCTTCAAACCAGAAAAAGAGCGCTAACCCTTCGGTATGGGGCTTCTCCTTTTCATTGGGATGTTTAAATAACCGCCGGTTCCCTATTACTTTTTTCTATATGATGTCCTTTCATTCATTTTTTTCTAGCAAGGATTCCAGTAGTGAAATTTATAAGATGTTCCGGCCTTTTATTAAGTCTAATGCTTATCAGCCTGTCCGGTTACGGTCAAAACATCCCCCTGTCTAAAAGCCTGCCCGACGAAAACGGCTATTATCCGCTCGACCTGGGCGGACTATGGATCTTCGAGCTTAAAGAAAAGAATCAAATTAAAACAGCATTGGTCACTTGCGACAAAACCGGAAAAATCAATCACCTTAATTGCGTCCACTTAAAAAGCTCCGAAAACCGTCTTTCCTGTTGGATCCAAAAAAAAGATAACGTGGTGTATGTCGTCCAAACCAGCCGATCCATATTAGGCTTGGCCAATCTGGCGATCAGCTTTGATCCGCCTATCCCCATCTTAAAGTTCCCCCTTACCAAAGGTGACACCTGGGTCTATCAGGGCTGGGGCCGATCCTTTTTTCTCAGCAAGCCGCTTCACGTGAGCTATCAAAACAAGGGTTTAGAAACTATTCAACTCGATGGAAAGTCTTACCAGGCCTACCGCATTGAGGCTAATTACCAGGTGGGTACAGATCCGGCGAAAGTCCAAATTTCCTGGTATGCCCAGGGCCTGGGTTTTATTCACAGCCATTCCGACGCGCTGGAAATCACTTTAAAAAACTTTGTCCCAAGCCAGTTGGTAGATGCCCATAAAAAAATAGTTCCGATAGATGATTCGGGAAAATAATGGGGACTGTGTGACCCTTTTTTTCCGAGCTCTTTATTTTTTTACTTGAGCGGCTGTAAAGTGATCTTCACCCCATCCCCGTAAGGATTACCATGAACGCTGAATTTTGGATCAATGCCTGGAACACCGGCCGAACCAATTTTCACCAGGCCAACTATAACGACAAACTCATCCAGTACTTCCCCCTGCTGAACCCCCAAAAGGGACAAAAAGTGCTGGTTCCCCTTTGCGGAAAATCCAAAGACCTTCTGTGGCTCGCGGGGCTGGGCCTGAAAGTGCATGGCGTTGAACTACACGAGGACGCGGTAAAAGCCTTCTTCTCCGAAAACAACCTCTCGCCCGTGGTAAAAACTCAAAAGGGGCATTTTATCCATTACAACCACGAACAGATCGTCTTGAGCTGTGGGGATTTTTTTCAATTGAACGCCCATGAGAAATACGACCTCATCTACGACCGGGCGGCCCTGGTGGCCCTGCCCGCTCCCATGCGAAAAACCTACGCGGAGGTGTTAAAGCGGGCCTTGAAGATCGGCGGCAAATATCTTTTGGTGGTTTATGACTATGACCAAACCCAAATAGAAGGGCCGCCCTTTAGCGTCAGCACCGGCGAAATTCATGAACTCTATGAAAACCGATTCCAGATTGAATTATTGCATAACGAAAGACCCACAAGCGAAGGCCCCCGGTTGGGGGCTGTCGGCGGCCTGAAGTTAAAAGTTTATCGCCTGGAAAAGACCCGCTAAAGAGATTGGCCCCTATGTTGAGCCTTCAAGGCGAAACATAAGGTTTGGGTGTACCCAATCCCAAAATCAATACGGGGATTGGGTGTCTGACTACTTACGGCCCGAACCCCTTTGACCGTCCTTCGGCTTGTTCTTCGCGGCAGCGGGGTTGTAGCCCGCGAATCGGTTCCATCCGCCCACCGTCTGTCCTGTCGTTTTTGGAAGTACCATCGGAGCGGCTGGGACTGTCGCGACCGGAGCGGCCTTCACAGCCGGGGTGGCTGTCACGGCTGGCACTGGCGCGGGAGTCACAGTCGGTGTGGCCTCCACAGCGGGAGCTGCCGCTTCCGGTGCGATCGCAACGGGGGCTGTTACGGATTCCGGGACCTGAACTGTTTCCTCAGTTTTGCTATTTTCCATTTCCATATTCTTTTCCTTTTGGCCTCAAAGGGCCGCAATGTAAATAAACGGTCTACAAGGTAGGCGTTAAAGCGGGAAATAGATAGCGATATTCATAAAGTTTAATTTATTGGAATGGCCCCTGTACCGCAACCTCAAGTTGCGGTATGCGATTTGGGTGTACCCAACCCCAAGATTAATACGGGATTGGGCACCGCTTTTTTTACCAACAACCGAAACCGCTTAGTGGGCGATCCAAACCACCGGCAGGTTGGATAAGGGAACCACCGCCAAGCCCGATAAATTGGTCTGTATGAAAGAATTGCAGGTAGGACCGCCGGGGGTCGGAGTTGGACAGAGGCTTCCGCCGTTCTGGTATTCCACTTGGATGTAATTCGAATAATAACAAACCGATGTAATCGTTGGAGGAACGCCTGTACAACCGCAGTTCCAACCCACAAATTGATCCACTTCCAGGATCATTTGAGTGGCGAAATTGACTCCCGCTGGAACCGCTGTGGGGCCCACTCCATAAGGGCTGTTAACGCTCGTCCATTGAGTTTGGTTTTGAATGACAAAAGTGCCGACCGTTAAGCCCAGGCCGGTTTCGCTCGGCAGGGGGGTAAATCCGCAAACCGGCGTGTAGGTAACCGTGGGGGTAAAAGTCACGGTGGGCGGGTTGACGACTCCATTGGGAATCACGGCGCTGGTCCTTGCGTATTTCGGTGAAAGCGGCCACTCGTTTCGGAATGAATCCGGCCACTTGTTTCGGTTGAAAGCGGCCACCTGCGGAGCGAAGCGAC
>OLLS01000119.1_pt1 | contig 62501 bp, 62 predicted proteins | sample 1604631 | NCBI WGS metagenome assembly OLLS01 (sample SAMEA104055725, study PRJEB20765) | soil metagenome | biome: Arctic tundra; feature: Polygonal ground; material: soil | place: USA | collected 2011-09 | depth 0-0.5 m | reverse complement strand
AACTTTTCCATTGAAGAGTGGCATAAACGCAGATACACGCCGATAAATCTTTGTTTTAAACCCACATCCGCGTTTATCCGCGTTAATCAAAGTTCCCTTTGTTGTTGCCGTAGAGCCGCTAGTACTACTTCTTCTCGTTATTCGATGAGAAATTCGTGAATTCCATCATACCCTCGATGACCTTTTTGGCAATGGGAGCGGCAACATCCTTACCCGTGCCGCCGTTTTCAGCCAGAATAGCCATGGCGATTTTTGGATTTTCGGCGGGGAAAAAGCAGATAAACCAGGCGTGAAAGTTAGGATTACGGCTTCCCGAAGTGCCGGTTTTACCGGCGACCTTCATGCCTTTAACCCTGGCTTTGACGCCGATGCCCCTTTCGGTGTCATTGACCATCATGGTGGTCAGGAATTGGGCGGTTTGACGGCTGATGGCGTTCTTATAAACCACCGGTTTATTTTCTTCCAGAACCGTTCCTTCGATGTTGGTCAGTTTTTGAACCAGATAAGGCGACATGATGACACCATCGTCCGCAATGGCTGAAACAATGAGAGCGGCGTTTAACGGCGTTAGACGGAATAGATCGCCCAGGCCGGTGGCACTTTCGGCGAGCTCATAATTGGAGAGCCCCAGCTTGGGAGAGTTTCCCTGAGCAACTGGAATATTGATGGTTTTAGGCACAGAGTTAAAACCAAAACGATTGTCATATTCAAAGAGAGCGTCTTCGCCCAGAGCGATACCCAGCCGGGCGTAGGACACGTTACAGGATGTATCAAAAGCTTCTTCCAAGCTGCGAACCTCTTTATGCTTTTCGTTATCGTAAAAAATCTTTCCTTCGATATAAGTGTAACCCTTGCAATAGAGTGGGAAAACGGTCGCCATGTTCAGATTTTTTTCGATAGCCGCGGATGAAGTGACAATCTTAACGATGGAACCGGGTTCGTAAAGGCCTTCAAAAGCTCTGTTTTTTAAAGGGGTGTTCTTATTATCAATATAACTCCACCATTGATCGTGAACCTTTTCGGGAGTGTAAGTGGGTTGGGAAACCGAGCCCAATATTTCGCCCGTGTGAGGATCCAAAACCACAATGGCACCTTTTTCCCAGCCTAAGGCTTTGGAAATAACCAATTGAATGCGGCTGTCCACAGTGAGATAAAGCTTGTTGCCGGGGAATTGCTTTTGATAAACGGCTTCAAGGCCCGCGCTGCCGCGGTTGTTGACGGTGTTTTGGTCGACATAGCCGATCAAATGAGCGAATTCTTTTCCCATGGGGTAACCTTTGGCTCCGTTTTTAGACCATTCCTGGGCCAGAGGTACTCCGTTGCGATCGTAAATGTAATAAACCGAACCGCGATCTCTTTCGGAATGCGCTTCATCAAGTTGGGTTTGTGCCAATTTGTTTTTGGGGTCCAGGTGAAGGGCGGCTTCGTAATCTTTGATGGCTTGGGCGGTTTGGTCTAAAGCCCGCTCGGTGGTGCCTAATGCGACGTAAATATCTGCGTTGTTGGGCTGAATTTCTAAAGCGTGCTGAAGTTCCAACTGCGCTTCGGGATATTGGCCTTTGTCAATAAAGCTCTGTCCGGTCTTGAGGTGATCAAATTTACGGCTGTATCCCAAACCCATTTGTGTGGCCTGGTCATAAAGGGTTTTAGCTTTATCCAGATTACCGGCTTTCATTTCGATCAAGCCCAGGCCATCGACGGCTTTGGCATCACCCGGGGTACGGCTGAGAACTTTATTGAATTCCATACGAGCCAGTTCCAGATCGCCTGTGTGCCAATATTTAAGACCCATCAGGTAGTCGTATTGGTTCATTAAAATGGTCTTGGAAGTCACCAATCCGCAAAAAATGATGATGATAAAGAAAACTGCACGAATTGAAGGAAGCTTGGCCCGTCTTTTACGGGAGAGGGGAATGGGTTTATATTTAGAAAAGGGATCAATCGAAGGCATTTAATTGGGGCTCCTTGTTAACCCGAGCATTATTAGGGGAACGGCAGACGAAATAAAGGGTAAAAACGGATAAACGCCAACCACAGAGCCACTAATAAAATCACACATTGGAACTATGATATCCCACATCTCATTTTAAAAATGAAACAATGAAATGTGGGATCATACCACTCCCCGAATATAAACTTTTCCATTGAAGAGTGGCATAAACGCAGATGAACGCTGATAATTCTTCAATGAAAATCTTTATCTGCGTTAATCTGCGTAGATCAGAGTTCCCTTTAGGCTTTAAATTTTAAGTAACGGGTGATCGACTTTGGAAATGACATTTATCGGCGTTTGTCTGGTTCTTTTGATCGTTCTTATCTTTTTAACTTTGCGCAAATCCAACGGATTGGGCGTCGAAATTCAAACGAGTCTTAGAAATTTGTCAAAAGACCAGGAGAGGCTTGAAAAAGTTTTAAAAGATGAGATGGGGCGCAATCGGGAAGAAACCAGCGCCAGCGAAAGAGCCGCCCGTGAAGAAATTCAACGCCAGCTTTTATCTCTTGCCCAACTCAATGAACAAAAGCTGGAAATGGTCCGGCAAACACTTGAAACCCAACTGCGTAATCTTCAGGAAGACAACGGTCAGAAATTGGATCAGATGAGGCTGGTGGTTGATGAGAAATTACAGGCCACTTTGGAAAAACGACTGAGCGATTCATTCCGGCAGGTAAGTGAAAGACTGGAACAGGTCCATCAGGGGTTGGGAGAGATGCAGTCGCTAGCCGCCAATGTGGGTGCCTTGCAGCGAACTTTAACCAATGTGAAAACCAGGGGAACCTGGGGTGAGGTTCAGCTGGAAAGTCTGCTTCAACAAATCTTGACGGTAGATCAGTATGAAAAGAACGTGGCTACCAAACAGGGAAGTAAAGATCGAGTCGAATTTGCAGTTAAATTGCCAGGTCGCGAGGGTGAGTTGGGCCAGCCCGTTTGGCTGCCGATCGACGCAAAATTTCCACAAGAAGACTATCAGCGGCTAACCGACGCTTTTGAAAAGGGAGATGCGGCTGGTGTGGAAGAGGCTTCTAAAAGTCTGGTTCAGCGGGTAAAAGCAGAAGCCAAAACGATCAAAGAAAAGTATTTAGACCCGCCCAATACGACTGATTTCGCTATCTTGTTTTTACCTACGGAAGGTCTTTACGCGGAGGTTTTAAGACAGCCGGGACTTTTGGATCAAATGCAAAGAGAGAACCGTATTGTTCTGACGGGACCCACTACACTGGCGGCGATTTTAAACAGTCTTCAAATCGGCTTCCGGACTCTAACGATTGAAAAACGTTCCAGCGAAGTTTGGAATCTGCTGGGAGTCGTAAAAAAAGAATTCGGGCAATTTGCCGTGATTTTGGAGAAAACCCAGAAGAAACTGCAGGAAGCCAGCAATACCATGGACGATGCGGCGAAAAAAACCCGAACGATTGAGCAGAAGCTAAAAAAAGTTGAGGGGTTGCCTTCCGCTTCGGAAGAAGAAACGCCCGAACTGCCATTGGAATAAACCTTTAATAAAACACCAAAGGCAAAGGGAACTCTGATATCCGATATAATCATTTTGAAATAAATTAATGAAATACGGGATCATACCGCTCTCTAAAATAAAGTTTTTCCATAGAAGAGCGGCATAAACGCAGATTAACGCAGATGAAGATTTGAAATAATGATTTATCAGCGTTTATCTGCGTTCATCAAAGTTCCAATTTGGTTTTCTTAGAACTTCTTTAGGATATAATCCCCGCATGAAATCTCTCCCTGTTATTCGCGTTGGTGTTATTGGATTAGGCCAGATCGCCATCAAGGCGCACCTGCCCGGGTATTTGCAAGCTGCCGGTTGTCAGGTGACAGCACTGCATTCTCTTCGCGAACAACACGCTAAAGCGATCGCTAAGGAATTTGGTGTTCCTCACATCTACAATGATTGTGACCGTCTGCTGGAATCCAAAGAAGTGGACGCGGTTTCGATTTGTACACCCAATTTCACCCATGCGGAAATCGCCATCAAGGCGCTCAAAGAAGGCAAACATGTGCTGGTGGAAAAGCCCATGGCCATTAACAGTGTTGAAGCAAAAGCCATGATTCAAACGGCCAAAAAGCATAAACGGATTTTGATGGTTCATCAGAATATGCGGTTTGATCCCGCCATTCGGACCGCGGAAAAACTACTTCGAAAAGGCATGATTGGGGACATTTTCGCGGCCAAAAGTTCTTTGACCCACAAAGGGCCCCAAGAATGGAGTGAGAAAGCCAATTGGTTTTTTGACAAAAAGAAGTCAGGCGGGGGAGCCTTGATGGATCTGGGTCCTCACGTTTTTGACACCTTGAGTTTTCTTTTGAATGATGACGCGGTGTTGATGGGAGCGGTAGCGGCGAGCGGACGCGAAGTGAAGCTTAAATCCGGCATGGCGCCGGTTCAAATGGATGTTCATGCCTCTTGTTTGCTTCGTTTCAAAAAGGGCGCAATTGGAATGATAAACGTGGGATGGGCGGACAACGCTTATCATAACCGCTTTTATTTTTACGGCACGAAGGGCGTGATGTCGATCAACCTGGGTAAGGGAGAGCCGATAACAGTGGAATATCGCAATAAGCCGGGGCGGGAGTTTCCTGATCTGGATAAAGATAGTTTTTCACCCACCATCTACGAAAATTTTTTGGATAGTATTCGAAAAAACAAAACCCCGATGGTTTCGGGAGAACAAGGCCTTAAGACCATTGAGTTAATTGAAGCGGGATATCGGTTTATAGCGAAATCCGCACCGGATGTGTTCTGAGTCATTTTGAGTTGAGTCGGATCGTCGCACCTTGACAGCTTTGGGTTCGAAACCTACACTTAAATTCATCTCACTTTCACGAGAATTAACCTAGTCTATGGAGGAAATTATGGGCGCCGCTACGCACACATCAGATTCTGAGTTTCAAAAAGACGTTTTGGATTCCAAAATCCCGGTTTTGGTGGATTTTTGGGCTGAATGGTGTGGTCCCTGCAAAATGGTGGCTCCCGTTTTGGATGAATTGGCCAAAGAATACGAAGGCAAAATTAAAATCGCCAAGGTTGACGTGGATCAAAATCAGCAAGTCGCGGGAAGTTTTAATATCCGCAGTATTCCCACGCTGCTCTTTTTCAAAAACGGACAGGTGGTTAAGCAATTGGTCGGAGCTCATCCGAAAACCAAGTTGGTCACTGAGATTCAGGAAGTTCTCGGTTAATTTTGGCTGCTTTTGGTAAAACTGCCCGTTTTTTTCTTCTTTTTGTTTGGGGGTGTGCGAGTCATACGGTTTTCGCGCAGGTTATGACTCCGACCCCAGACAGCCTTCCGTTCGTTTCTGGTGATCAATTTAAAAATTTAGTGGATCAATCAAAAATGCCTGTGGTACTGGATTTTTGCGCCACATGGTGTGAGCCTTGTCAGGCTTATAGCCCCGTAGTGGAGGCGGTTTCTAAATCATTCGCGGGAAAAATGGCTTTTTATAAAGTGGATGTTTCAGATGATGATAATGAGCAAAGAGTTCATCGTTATTCAGTTTTGTCGATGCCCACCCTTTTAATAATTGAAAAAGGCCAGGTTGTAGAACGCTGGGAAGGCGCCTTAAAGCTCAAAGACCTCGAAGCCAAGTTGGACCAAGTTTTGAAAACCTGGCTTAAAGTCTCCGCATCAAACTAAAGCCTCCTAACAAAAAGCGGCAACGGGAACTCTGATAAACGCGGATAAACGCCGATGAGACTTAAAATTAATGACTTATCAGGGTTCATCTTCGTTCATCAAAGCTAAATAAGGTTTGGTTTTTCTTGGTGACTTAGTGGTTAAAGGGTTAGTGCCTGAAGCAGTAAGTCATTGACAGTTTTTCCATGTTTTACCTATACTGCCTCCGCTTTTAGCCCACTTTTCCCCATTTTTCTTAGGGAAACCGGCAGACTTACCTTTTCAATAAAGAAAGGCGTTCAGTGACTTTTCAAAAGTGGATGGCTCTTATCGTTATTGTGTTAATTGGCGTCTCTATCATGGGTATTTTGCCGACCGATTTAGACCGGAAAGAGAAAAAGGCGACCAGCTTAAAATTGGGACTGGATATCCAGGGCGGCTTGCATATGAACCTGGTAGTAGATCGCGACAAGATGCAGGGTAAAAGCGAACAAGAAATTTCGGACGCGGCTGACCGGGCTTTAGAAATTTTACGTAACCGCATTGACGCTTTGGGCGTCAGTGAACCGGTTTTGGAACGGGAAGGCACCGACGGCATCGTAATTCAATTGCCCGGGTTGACCGATATAAAGCACGCTAGGGATATTATTCTTTCCACCGCTCAATTAGAGTTCCGTTTGGTTTCAAATCTCCGTGAATCCGATTATTTGGATAAAGACGGCAAAATCGACGTGAAACGGCTTCCTCAGGGCATTACTTATTTTCCGGGTAAAGAAAATCAAGATTATCTCTGTGAAAAAGTGCTCTTAACTGGTGAAGCGTTGGTCGACGCGAGTGTTGAAACCGACAGTTTGGGCCGTCCTCAGATTTCCTTCAAGTTAAACGCCGATGGTGGAAAAATGTTTGGCATTATTACGGGAGAGAATGTTAATCGTAATTTAGCTATTGTTTTGGATGACAAGGTTTATTCGGCGCCTGTTATTCGGGGCCGTATTCCCGGTGGTTCGGGCGTCATTACCGGAAGTTTTAGCGATGAAGAAGCCAGGGATTTGGCTTTAGTATTAAAAGCTGGCGCTCTTCCTGCGCCATTAAAAGTAACCGGTCAGTTTCAAGTTGGGCCCAGCTTAGGCGCGGATTCGGTAAAAAAAGGTACTTTGGCCGCGGTCTATGGTTTGATCTTAGTTCTCTTATTTATGGCTGTTTACTACCGTGTTTCAGGTGTTATCGCCAATTTAGGTCTGCTGGTGAACATGGTTTATCTCGTGGGCGCGCTGGCTTATTTAAAAGCTACCATCACCTTGCCGGGTATCGCCGGTATCATTTTGACCCTCGGTTTATCAGTGGACTCCAACGTTCTTATCTTTGAGCGGATTCGTGAAGAATTAAAATTGGGTAAAACGGTTCGAGCGGCTATTCAGGCTGGTTATAACCGAGCACTGGTTGCCATTATCGATACTCACGTGACGACACTGATTTCGGCGGCTGTTTTGTTCCAATTCGGCACAGGCCCGATCAAGGGTTTTGCTGTGACTTTAAGTCTGGGTGTGGCGTTAAGCTTGTTTACGGCGGTGGTCATTACCAAGATGATCTTTGACGCCCGCAAAGAATACCAAGGATTGAGCATCTAGAAAGGCAGCATCATGTTTCAATGGTTTAATGAACCCAAAATTAATTTCATGGCGCCGCGCCGATTTTTCCTGGCCTTGTCCACCTTGGGCTGTCTGGCAGGAGTTTACGCTATCGTTCTTTTGTATCAAGGCAAAGCCAATTTAGGAACAGACTTTGGTGCGGGTGTTCAACTGCGCATGTCCGCGACGAATAGCGTTGAAATAGACAAAGTCCGCCAATCCTTGAAAGATCAAGGTTATGGGGACGCCGTCATTCAGCAGGTCAAAGATGATAACAACAGCGGTTTTAAGCTGATTATCAAGCTCAAACACGACGAGAGCAAAGCAGTGGGAAGCATTGGGGACGAAGTTTTAGCCTTTTTCAATAAGAACTTTCCGGATGCCCACTTTACACTGGATGGCAGCGACGAAGTGGGACCCGCTGTGTCTCAAAAGTTGAGAGATGACGCTTTAAAGGCTTTCCTCCTTTCGATGCTGGGAATTTTGGTTTATATCGCTTTCCGTTTCGACTTCAAGTTCGCGGTCGCGGCGATTGTGACGACCGTTCATGACATATTGGTTATTTTGGGAATTGTTATCTTAACCGGCAGAGAATTTAACCTGCTTCAAGTGACGGCTTTGTTAACGCTGGCTGGATATTCGCTCAATGACACGGTGGTAACTTTTGACAGGATCCGTGAAAATCTAAAGTTTTTAGTCAAGGAGCACACATTTACCAGCTTGGTGAATTTGAGCGTGAACGAAACCTTGAGCCGGACTATCAACACCAGCGGTACGGTTTTCTTAACCCTTTTGCCTTTATGTATTATTGGCGGGGATGCTTTGAAAGATTTCGCTTTCACACTCCTTTTAGGCGTGGTGGTAGGAACCTATTCTTCTATCTTCGTGGCGAGTCCGATTTTAGTCGAATGGAACAATCTGGCTAAGCCGAAAGCCTCGAAGTAACCCATTTTTAAATAGTCCTCTCGGCGCATTCCATTCGCACAAAGGTGTTTCGGATGGATATTCAAAATCAGATTCATGATATTCAAAAAAGAATCCAAGATTCGGCCGCGAAGGTTGGCCGAAACCCTTCGGAAATTATTCTGCTGGCGGTCACCAAAACCGTCTCCATCGAAAACATTGAAAAAGCTTATGATGCTGGGTTGAAAGATTTTGGCGAAAACCGCGTGCAGGAAGCTCTGGAAAAGATTCCGTTACTGCCGTGGGATGTTCGATGGCATCTGATTGGACAGCTGCAAACCAATAAAATAAACAAAACACTAGGCCGTTTCGTTTTGATTGAATCTGTCGATTCTTTGAGCTTGGCAGAGGCTATTTCAAATCGTCAGGGTGACCGAAGCCAGAACGTTCTTTTGGAGATCAATACGTCGGGTGAAGCGAGTAAATCGGGCGTGGACACTTCTCTAGCTCTTCAAGCCGCTCGAGCCATTTACAAACTGCCTCAAATCAAACTCAAAGGGCTTATGACCGTAGGACCTTTGACCGAAGACCGCGTAAAACAAAGGGACGCTTTTAAAAAACTTGGAGAACTATTTGAAAAAATTAAATCGGAAATAAAGACGGAGAATTCTTTCTCGGTGCTTTCCATGGGCATGAGCGGCGATTTTGAAATGGCTATCGAGGAAGGCTCGACGTTGGTTAGGGTGGGAAGCGCCATCTTCGGCAACAGAGCTTAAAAAGCTTTTGAATAGGGTGATGGCCTATTAAAATGAAGTGGTTTAAAAAGGGGATTTGGGATGGCTCTTCAACAAAAAGTAGTCGTTTTAGGCATCGGAAAAATGGGCGGCGCTTTGGTCAAAGGCTGGATATCCTCAAAGCTTATACCGGCTTCAAAAATCACCGGAGTTCGATCAGAGCCCTCTAAAGTTAAGCAAACCGCCTCTCAATTAAAAATTAAAGTCACTACCAACGCGGATTCAGCTTTAAAAGGAGCCCAACTGATAATTTTGGGCCTAAAACCACAAAAACTAAAAGAAGTTTTGAGTCAAATGGGAGAGTTGATTCCTAAAAATGCATTGATAGTTTCTATAGCGGCTGGTGTTTCCACGAAGCAAATTGAAAAATTATTGCCGCAGGGTTGTCCCGTCGTTCGCGTTATGCCGAATACGCCGTCTTTGTTAAACGCGGGTATGGCAGCGGTAGCCGGCGGTAAAAGAGCAAAGCCCGCCCATGTCAAACTGGTATTAAAACTCTTCGCGGCGGTTGGAAAATCCATCCAGGTTCAAGAAAATCAAATGGATTGGGTGACGGCGGTTTCGGGAAGCGGACCTGCTTATATTTTTAACATGATCGAAGCGATGACCTCCGCCGGGGTCAAAGGCGGTTTGGAGGAAAAAGTCGCTTTAGAATTGGTAACACAAACGGTATATGGAGCGGCTCGGATGGTTCAAGAGACCGGTAAAAGCCCAGAAGAACTTCGCGTTCAGGTGACTTCACCAGGAGGAACAACTCAGGCGGCTTTAGAAAAAATGACAGAATTAGGTTTTAAAGAGTTAATTGAAAAAGCCATGACTGCCGCGGCAGAACGCGGCGCTGAACTTCGAAAATTGAACGGATAACTAATGATTTCTATTTTTTCTGATTTTGTCTATCTTCTCGTGGTTTTATTGGACTTGATCGGTCTTATATTAGTTTTGGAATGCTTCTTTTATTTCGTGCCGATCGCGTCACTCAATTGGGCTCGCAAAGTATTTTTTTATCTTACTTTTCCAGTGCTGAGTTGGAGCGACCGTTTTTTTTCGGTTCGCATGGGGCTGTTTAACTCGAGAGGTTTATTAACGGCGCTCCTATTGTGGAGTATCAGTTATTTTGGTATGCCCTGGTTAATTCTTTTAAGCTATTCGTTGCGCGGTTAATGAACGAAAAGAATGGCCATCTTGATCTACGAGAGGGAAATGGTTTTTGTACTTTAGCGATTAAAGTGATACCGCGTTCTTCGCAAAACAAAGTGATGGGTTTAGAAAATGGTGGTCTTAAGTTAAAACTAACTGCTGCGCCTATTGAAGGTGAGGCAAATGAAGCGGTCATTGATTTTCTTTCGAAATGGCTGCGGAAACCTAAAAGTTCTATTCAGGTGATGAAGGGACAACAATCGCGTCACAAGTTAGTTCGTTTCACGGGATTGAAAGCGGCTGAAATTTTAGAAGCTTTGCAAAAACTTAAAATTTAAGGGGATATTTATGGTTGAATTATTTGAGCAAATTCAAGAAGCGGTGAAGGAGATTCGTAAAATCACACCGTCCAAACCCAAAGTTGGTATTGTTTTAGGAACAGGTTTAGGCGCGCTGGCTCACGAGATTACGGACCAGATTGTTATCCCTTACGGCAAAATTCCGCATTTTCCTCTTTCGACAGTCGAGTCTCACGCGGGGGAATTAGTTTTTGGAAAACTGGGCAATACTGCGGTTGTGGCCATGAAGGGCCGCTTTCACCGTTACGAAGGCTACACCATGCAACAGGTAACCTTTCCGGTTCGGGTAATGAAGGCATTAGGAATAGAATATTTGCTGGTGTCAAACGCTTGTGGCGGCATGAACAGAACTTACAATCCTGGTGATTTAATGATCATTGAAGACCATGTAAATTTAATGGGAGATAATCCACTAATTGGAAGAAATGATGATCGCCTTGGTCCCCGGTGGCCTGATATGTGTGAGACCTATTCTAAGGAATTGATCGCTTTAACCGAGAAAATTGCCTGGGAAAAGCGTATACCCGTTCAAAAAGGTGTTTATGTAGCTGTAACTGGCCCTAATTTGGAAACTAGGGCTGAATATCGCTGGCTTTCCACCTTTGCGGATGTGGTCGGAATGTCTACCGTTCCTGAGGTGATTGTGGGTGTTCATGCCGGGCTTAAGATTTTAGGTATTTCGGTCATTACCGATAAATGTGTGGCCGACACCCTGGAGCCGGCCGATATTAAAAAGATTATTCAACACGCTCAAGAAGCTGAACCCAAACTAACGATCTTAATGAAGGAAGTGGCGATTGCATTGGAGAAAAGATGATGGCTGTTAAGAAATTAAGGGCTATTCGTTGGAACAAGGGAATTGTTTATCTTTTAGAACAAAGAGATCTGCCCTTTCATGAAAAATGGGTGAAATGCGATACAGTGGTTAAAGTCGCTAAGGCGATTGAAGATATGACAGTTCGTGGCGCGCCTGCCATCGGTATTACAGCGGCTTACGGTGTAGCGTTAGGCGCGATGCATTCTAAAAATAAGAAGCCGGCGGCATTTGAAAAAGAAGTTGAAACAGCTATCGCCCGGTTGCGCCGAACCAGACCGACAGCGGTTAACCTGTTTTGGGCGTTGGATCGCATGGGAGAATGTCTCAAAGCGGTTTCGGTATTGTCAATAAATGAACAAAAACGAGCTTTGGAAAAAGAAGCCATTCATATACACCTTGAAGATGAAGCGCTGTGTGACCGTTTAGGCGAACACGGAGCCAAACTTTTAGCGAAGGTTAAAAATGTTCTGACCCACTGCAATACGGGCGCTTTAGCCACGGGCGGGGATGGAACGGCTTTGGCGGCTATTACGCACGCGGCAAGAAAAAATAAAAAATTGCATGTTTGGGTGGACGAGACCAGGCCCTATTTACAAGGCGCTCGGTTAACGGCTTACGAAATGGCTCACGCGGGAATCGACTTTCATTTGATAACAGACAATATGGCCGCTTCTTTAATGAAGCAAAAAAAGGTCGACGCTATTATTGTGGGTGCGGACCGCATTGTGGCCAATGGAGACACGGCGAATAAAATTGGAACCTATGCTTTGGCGGTAATGGCAAAGGCACACGGAATTCCATTTTATGTTTCTGCTCCAACAACGACGCTGGATTTGACAAAAAAAAACGGTGATGCAATTGATATCGAACAACGAAACCCGAAAGAAGTCACTCATCCGCAAGGTATACCAATCGCGAAGGAAGAATATCCTGTTTATAACCCGGCTTTTGATGTGACTCCTGGAAAGCTTATTACGGCAATTGTTTTGGAAACGGGTATTTGTAGGAGTCCTTATCAAAAATCGCTTCGACGAGCTTTGGCTGTGGCTAAAAAAGAGTCAGTGTGAGTTCGGAAATTTCTCAAGATCAAACCTTTGCGGACGATCATTATTGTTTGTGCTGCGGCGATCAAAATCCATTAGGTTTTAAAATGAAGTTCCGTTTTGAGGGCGAAAAACTGCTTTCGGAGGCGGTTGTTGTTAAAGAATACCAAGGCTTTAGCCACGTGGTACATGGCGGCATTTTAGGCACGCTTTTAGATGAGTTAATGGTGAATTGCTATTGGTTGAAGGGTATAAAAGCCGTAACTGTGGAATATCAGGTTCGTCTCAAAGCTCCATGCCCCACCGGAGTTCGTGTTTTACTTTCGGCATGGCCCTTGGATGAAAAACGCCAGATTCATTATGTGGCTGCCGAAGCCTGTCTTGAAGACGGAACGGTGGTAGCTGAAGCAAACGCGAAATGTATGAAAATAAAGTAAAAATGTTGCGAAAAAGGGATTTCCTGTTACACTGATGCCCGCAAAAAAGCTGTTTATTTAATGGAGGATTTTGAATGCCTTGTGGTAAAAAGCGTCATCGTGCAAAGATTAAAACTCACAAACGGAAAAAGCACCGTAAGAAGATGAGAGCCTTGTTACGTCGTCAGGGTCGTTTGTAATTTAGTCGTTTTTCAACTATAAGCCGCTCTTGGTTTTTCCGAGAGTGGCTTATTTTGTTATTGCCCTTTGGTTTTCAATCGAACGTGGTCAATATATGGTGGTTTCGGAAAATAAAACACATTATGTTGTGTGTTCTTACCGAAAAATCATGCTTTAAACCGATTTTAGTTCTTCTTTCTTTTCAAAAACATACTCCGACTTACAATGTCGTTGTCACATAGGTTCCAACGCGTTATCAACTGTCCCAAAAGTGCTAAAAAATGATATTAACGATAACAGAAGTTGCTGACAAGTTAGGCGTGCATGAGCAAACGCTTCGTAACTGGGAGCGATTGGGTCTTTTAAAAGTGTCACGCATTGGCGGAAATCGAACGCGTATTTACAACGAAAATGATTTTCAGTTGTGCAAAAAAATTGTGAATTTTTCTGATCAGGGAATTAACTTAAAAGGAATTAAGGCGCTTCTGGAGATTGGAAAATAGAAAAAAATAAATAAGTGTGATAAAAAAGGGTGAGTAAGAAACGGCTTTAAACAAGGGTTTTTTGCCAGCTAAATCCTTGACAGGGGTGAAAGCTTTGTCATAATGACAAAACTTTTTCCCTTCTGATGAAAATTTGAAAAAAAGTGTTTTCGCAAAGTTATCGTTTTGCCCGCATGGGGATGAAAAGGGTGCAGTGTGGTTGTCTTGAAGTGAAACCAAAACGGATTGGGGCGAGAAAAATGATTAATCCCGTTTCTTCATCGGTTGATCCACTGACAATTATGCAAAAGAGTCTCGATGCTTTAGCGACTCAACATAACGCTATTGCGGACAACATCGCTAACATTGATACCCCTAACTTCAAACGTTCAGTTGTTACTTTTCAAGATCAGTTAAAAATGGCAATTGATGGTACGCCTTCGTCTCCGATGTGGAGAACCAACCCAATGCATATGCCACAACAGTCCTCGTTACCTTTAGAAAACTTTCAACCCACCATCAGCACCATAAGTGACACGGTAGGCCGAAATGATGGCAACAACGTCGATATGGAAATGGAGTCAGCGTTACTAGCGCAAAATAATCTACTCTATAATGCTATGGCGGATGTTACGACAGGCTACTTTGCCGATCTTCGTCATGCCATCACAGAAGGGAAGTCTTAATAAATGGGCGCTCTCTCGGGTGTTTTCGCTCCTTTCGCTATTTCGGCTTCGGCTTTGACAGCCGAACGCCTTCGGATGGATGTGATCTCTAATAATATTGCAAACGCCAATACGACTAGAACTGTTGAAGGTGGACCCTATATTCGTCAGCGGGTTGTTTTTTCTCCACGCTTTGATGCGACACCGGCTTTTTCATCTTTTATTCCAACAATGACTCCGGATGGTTTGCCGGCTGGCGTGCGGGTTACTGGCATTCAAAAAGATTCATCACCTGTCAGGATGGTTTATGATCCAGGCCATCCAGATGCTAATACTGAAGGTTATGTGGCTTATCCCAATGTGAATGCGGTAAATGAAATGGTGGATTTGATTTCGGCGAGTCGCGCTTATGAAGCGAATATTACTGCGTTTAACGCGACCAAATCAATGGCTTTGGAAGCGATGTCGATTGGAAAATAATTATTTAATTTTAATCAAAAGTTTAAAATCGATTAAAGGACTATAAAATGCAAATTCAACCAATCCAAATGCCCGTTTCCTTGACGGCGGGATCAATTCAACCTGTTCAACCCATTTCGGTTTCGACTACCCACAATGCGGCTGCGGTTTCTCCGACTAATTTTCAGGAACTATTAACTAAAGCTATTTCGGATTTAAATACCAGTCAGTCCGACAACACGTCACTTGTGAGTTTGGCCACTGGAGGGCCAGAAAATCTTCATGACGTCATGATTTCTATGCAAAAAGCCAGTATGACTTTGCAATACGCCATCGCAGTTCGTAACAAGGTGATGGACGCATACCAGTCAGTTATTCAAATGCAGGTTTAGCTTTAAATTTTAAATCTTGATTCTTTTTTTACGAGGACATTTTGAACGAATTTTTCCAACAACTTATCCAACAGTTTAAAGAAACATGGGAACGATTTAACACAACCCAAAAGATTTTGGTTGTTGCCATTCCTGCTGTTATTTTTGCCGGGCTACTGGCGTTAATTATTTCAACTTCTCATAGTCAATATGAGGTTCTTTATTCTCGTTTGGATCAAAAAGACGCCGCAGATGTTGCGACTGAGTTAAAAAAAGAAAATATACCCTACAAGGTGTCAAGCAAAGACAACTTGATCATGATTTTGGTTCCATCTGAAAAAGTCTATGACACGCGCTTGACTTTGGCGGGCCAAGGATTGCCCAAGGGTAATGGTGTCGGTTATGAAATATTTGATGAGCCAAAATGGGGTTCAACTGATTTTACTCAAAAGGTTAATTACAAACGGGCGTTGGAAGGCGAATTGCAGAGAACAATTGGGAGTTTGCAAGAAATAGAAAGTGCCCGTGTAAATATTGTTATTCCGGAGCCGGAGCTTTTTACAGAAAAAGAAAAACCCACGACCGCTTCGGTAGTTTTAGAATTGAAGCCGGACGCTTCGTTGAAACGGGATCAGGTTCGTGGAATTGTTCATTTGGTGGCGGCTAGCGTTGAGGGACTAAAACCTGAGGATGTGAATGTAGTTGATAATCGAGGAAACATTCTTTCAGGATTTATCTCTGAAGAACAACAGGAAAACGGTCCAAACGGCGTCGACACGGATACGTTAACACAGCAGGCTAAATTGACTTTGCACGATATGGAAGTTCAACAAAGCTATGAAAAAGATCTAGAGCATAAAATAACGGATATGTTGAACAAGGTATTGGGTGGTAGCAGCCGTTTTGCTGTGTCGGTTTCGGCTGAATTGAACTTTGATAAAACTGAAAATGATTCCGAAACTTTCGAGCCCGTAGTTGACGGACAGGGGATTGTGCGTTCTGCGCAAACGAAGAAAGAACAATTTGTAGGTGATGGATCAATGCCTAACACGATTGTGGGTGGTGTTCCCGGTACGGATACAAATATCCCGGGTTATCAAGCTTCAGTGGCGACTGGAACCAATTCACAATATTCCAAAGAAGAAAATACCACTAACTACGAGATCAACCGCACGGTTAAACACGATGTGGTTGCGCCAGGTTCTCCCAAAAGAGTTTCGGTGGGCATTTTTGTGGACAACCTTCAACCACAACAAGTTGAAGCCATCAAGACGGCTGTGATAGCGGCAGCGGGGTTGGATATGAATCGAGGGGATCAGGTGGAGGTGGAAAATATGCCATTTGATAACACTCAAGCTTTGGCCAGCATGAAGGAGACTCAAATGGAGACTCAACAAAATCTTTACATGACGCTTGGGAAAATAGGATTGTTGGTTTTGATGGCTTTTGCGATTCTTTTGTTCCTGCGTTCAATTTTGAAACCTAAGCGCGAAAAACAGTTTGTGGCAGAAATTGATGACATAGAAGAACCGCCCATGCCTCAGGTTGAGGATCTCATTTCAAATGACATGAGCGTGGAAGATCTCAGCCGGGCGGAATCGGCGATGAACGCTAAAAAACGCGAAATGATTCGTAAAGAAGTGATGGAAATGGCTAACAAGAATCCTGAAAACATTGCGCAAATTATCAAGAAATGGCTTTCTGAGGAGTAGTTCGTTATGAGTGAACAAAAAAAAACAGCTTTGACCGGTGAACAAAAAGCGGCAGCTCTCCTCATTTCTTTGGGGCCTGAGTTGGCGTCGAAAGTTTATCAACACTTAAAAGAAGACGCGGTCGAGCAGGTTACGCTTCAAATTGCCAATCTTCGCAAGATATCCCCTGAGGAAAAAGATGCGGTCATGCGCGAGGCGCTGGATATTTCAGTGGCTCAAGAATATATATCTCAGGGCGGCGTTGAATACGCTCACGAATTACTGGAGAAAGCTTTAGGGGCCAATAAGGCCATGGAAATCATTAATCGTCTGCAAGGTTCTTTGCAGATGACTCCTTTTGATTACATTAAAAGAACTGATCCACAACAACTCCTGAATTTTATTCAATCTGAACATCCTCAAACCATTGCTTTGATTTTGGCTCACTTGAACCCGGAGAATGCCGCCACTATTTTGGGCGCCCTTCCGTTAGAAGTGCAGGTCGATGTAGCTACCCGTATCGCTATTCTGGATCGAGCTGCGCCGGACGTGGTGATGGAAATTGAACGAGTGCTGGAACGCCGTATTTCGGCTATTTTTACTCAAGAATTTACCGCCGCCGGTGGTGTGCGCTCTTTGGCGGAAGTTCTCAACCGTGCCGACCGCTCTACGGAGAAGGCTATCATGGAAAAATTGGAAGAGTCCAATCCAACTTTGGCCGAGGAAGTGAAACGCCTCATGTTCGTTTTCGACGATCTTATCGTGTTGGACAATCGCACGGTTCAACAAATATTGCGAGAAGTCGATGCGAAGGATCTGGCTTTGGCTCTGAAGGGAGCAAAAGAAGAGGTGAAGGAACATCTGCTTAAAAATATGTCTACTCGCGCCAGGGCGATGATTATGGAAGATATGGAAGTCATGGGGCCGGTTCGTTTGAAGAACGCGGAAGAATCCCAACAAAAAATTATCAATGTGGTTCGGCAGCTTGAAGAACAGGGCGAAATTGTGGTGGCGCGCGGTGGTGATGAAGGAGCCATGGTTTAATTCTGTTTAATGGGGAGTGTGGAAATTAATGGGGCACGAGGTTCTTTCAAGTCGGGACTATGAATATGTGGATCAGGGGTACTTGATCGATAATGGCCCGTGGCAAGAAAAAATAAAAAAAATGGCTGAACGCCAAAAAACTATTGGTTTGGTTCAGTCTTGGCCGACCCTTGGAGTGGATGAGTTTAAACCGGATTTTTTAGCTGAAAATCCAGATGCAAATGGAGTTGCGGGCCAGTCTTCCTCAGTAAGTGTTTTGACTGATGTAATTACGGAAAGTGAAGAAAAAGCTAAGGTAATCGAGCAAAATGCAAGAAAAAATGCTTATGAGGTTGTTGAAAAAGCTCGTTGGGAAGCAGGCGAAATTTTAAACATTGCCCGTGAAGAGGCTGAAAAAGAGTCGGGCGCTATTCGTGAAATGGCTAGAGAACAAGGGCATAAAGAGGGTTTAGATAAAGGCAAACAAGAGGGCTTTGTTGAAGGTGAAATTGCGGGTAAAAATTCCTATTCGGATTCAATCAAAAATCTGAACGGGCTTATGGAAAATCTTACAATTGAACGTAAAAAATTGATTAGTGATTTACAGCCTTTGTTGGTGGAATTGGTTGGCGAGGCATTGAAGCGGTGTCTTAATCGGGAAGCGGAAAAGGACGGCTTGGTTGTTCAACTTGTCCAAGAAGCTTTGTCGAAAGCGCAGGATAAAGTTCATTTGAAACTTCATTTGAACCCGGATGACATGTCTGAAATTGAGGCGCATAAAAAACAGTTACAATTGACTGTGGGTGCCGGAGAAATGGAACTGATTGCGGATGGCCGTGTTGAGCGAGGCGGATGCTTCCTGGAGACGGAAGGCGGTACGGTTGATGTGAGGCTGAATACGGTTGTTGATCAACTGAAAGAGTCATTGATGTCTGAAATGAAGAACTAGGTTTTTAAGGGGAAAAAATGAATCCGTTGTTGAACGATATCATCCCCCCTTTAGATAACTTGAAGAAGAGTCTGGAAAAAGCAGATTTAACCCGAGTTAACGGCAGGGTCGAACAAATAGTAGGATTGGTTATTGAATCAACAGGGCCTTCGGCTTCGGTGGGTGAAGCTTGCTGGATTACTCCGGCGACGGGAAACGGAAGTCCAATATTGGCTGAAGTTGTTGGATTTAGACAAAACAGGGTGTTGCTTATGCCGTTGGGTGATATGAGGGGTTTGGGGCCTGGGAGTGAAGTTGTTAAAACGGGGGAGTCTTTTAAAATTCTGGTAGGTGATGCACTTTTGGGCAGGGTGATTGATGGTATGGGAATGCCGTTGGATGGGAAAGGACCCTTGGGTTCTTTGAGTCAAACTTACCCCATACATCAGGATCCGCCGCCTGCAATGGAGAGAAGAAGGATTTCGTTGCCGGTAGCGACAGGCGTTCGGGCCATTGATGCGTTGTTAACGCTGGGTGAAGGGCAACGGCTTGGAATATTTTCTGGGTCGGGAGTTGGAAAAAGTACTTTACTGGGAATGATTGCTTGTAATACTGAAGCAGATGTAAACGTGATTGCTTTGGTAGGGGAGCGTGGCAGGGAAGTTCGGGACTTTTTAGAGAGGGATTTGGGAGAGAAAGGGCTGGCGCGAAGTGTGGTGGTTGTGGCGACTTCGGATCAACCTTCTCTCATCCGTATCCAGGCAGCTTTGGTGGCTACAACGGTGGCGGAGTATTTCCGCGATCAAGGCAAGCGGGTGATGCTTATGATGGATTCAATCACCCGTTTTGCGATGGCGCAAAGGGAAGTGGGTTTGGCGATAGGTGAACCGCCAACAACCAAAGGATATACCCCTTCGGTATTTGCTTTGTTACCGAAAATATTAGAAAGGGCAGGGACAACTTCGCACCAGGGAAGCATTACAGGTATTTATACCATTTTGGTTGAAGCGGACGATATGAATGAACCGGTAGCGGATGCATGTCGCTCTATCTTGGACGGACACGTGGTTTTATCGAGGGATTTGGCAGCGCAAAATCACTATCCCGCTATCGACGTATTGAATAGTGTTTCCCGTGTGATGCGGGATATTGTGAAGCCGGAACAACTGCAGGCGGCTGGTAATATCCGGTCTATGTTGGCTACTTATAAAAGTGTTGAAGATTTGATCGCAATTGGGGCTTATGTAAAGGGAAATAATCCCAAAGTCGACCAGGCTGTGGCAAAGTTGGACGCCATACAGTTTTTTTTAAAGCAATCCCGCGGGGATTTGGCGCCTTGGTCTGATACGATGCAAAAACTGAACACTTTTTTGAGTTAGGTAATTATGGCGAAACGGTTTCAATTTCGGTTGGAGCAAGTCTTGAACCTGCGCAAACAGGTTGAAGATATAAAGGTTCGCGAACTGGCTGTTGCCAAAATGCATCTTTTGGAAGTAGAACGTGTTTTGAATGAACACGTAGAGAAGCAAGACGAGTTTTTGAATGCTTATAGTGAGCTTGAAAAAGAAGGTTTTTTTACAGCCGAGCAGGTTATGACCTACTGTGACTACAAAGGATTGTTGTCGAAAAAGGAAACGGAGTACCGGGAGCGACAAAGCGATTGGGTATTAGAAGTTGAGCGGCGTCGCAGAGAAGCCGTAAAGGTGAGTCGTCAACGCCAACTTTTGGATAATTTGAAAGATAAAAAACTGAGAGCACATACTCTGGAAGTACAAAATGAAGAACAAAAGTTTTTGGATGAAGTTTCTTCGATTTCGTTTGTTAGGCGAGAGAGGGCTAAAAGGTAGACTTTGTTGAGTTGAGATTGGGCATATAATAATTTTGCTTGATGCCTTCAGGTTTATAGCCTGATGGAAAACGAGGGAGGTTTATCGTGGATATTGCAACGGTTGTTGGTCTGGTTCTAGGTATTTTTGGCGTAATCGGGGGAGCGCTCATGGATCATCTTAATCCCTTAACATTATTTCAGGTGCCCGCCTTTGTGATTATCTTCTTTGGGACAGCTGGCGCCACAATGATGAGTTTTTCCTTCGATACGGTTAAAGAAGTCATTCCGGTATTGAAGAAGGCTTTTAAACGCCAAGAATTAGACGCGGCTACCATTGTGACTCAGCTCGTTGGTTTTGCCACCAAGGCCCGTCGTGAAGGTCTTTTGGGGCTGGAAAGTGAAGCGGAATCAACCACTGATCCGTTTTTGAAGAAGGGATTACAATTAGTTGTGGACGGTACTGATATTGAAATGATTCGTAATATTATGGAGACGGATGTAGCCTTTTTGGAATCCAGACATAAAACAGGTGAAGGTTTGTTCGGGACCTTCGGTGGATTTTCTCCTACACTCGGTATCATTGGTACGGTTTTAGGTCTTGTTCACGCTTTGGGCTCTTTCGGCGAAGGTAACGCAGATGCAAATACTCTAGTCGGAGCTATCGCTACAGCCTTTATCGCGACTTTTTATGGGATCTCTTTTGCCAACTTATTTTTCTTGCCGATTTCTTTTAAGCTAAAAGCCAACAGTCAGCAAGAGGTTCTCATGCGAGAAGTAATGTTAGAAGGTATATTGGCTATTTCGGCGGGTGATAATCCGCGTATTGTTGAGGAAAAACTAAAAGCCTTCTTGCCTCCCAAGGTGAAGTTGTTGATGGAAGCTCAAAAAGCCCAAGGTGGGGCAAAAGAAGAATAACAAATAGATAAGGGTTGTAAAGATTCATTAGGAGATTTTGAATGCCAAAACGTAAAAAAAGTGGGGGCGGAAGCATGGAGTTGGAATCCGCGGGTGGTATGCGGTGGCTCTTGACCTATGCCGACTTAATTACGCTTTTACTCGCCCTTTTTGTTATTCTTTTTGCTATGGCTTCAAGCAATCCTATTCAAAAAATTGCGATCATGGCGCAGTTTAGACGCGTTTTTGGACCGATTGAAGGCAGTCCAAATCTCTTGACCGCGCAAGGCGCCAACAATGGAGATCATTACAAAATAATTCCTGGAGAACCGGAAGAAGGTGGCCCTGGCGGACCAAAAAAACCAACAGCTCCAGCTGAAAAAGGTAAAAGTATTGAAGGTGAACTGAAAGAAAAGTTACAGTACCAAATTGGTGCCAATAAGGTTTCTATTCGAAAAGAAGCCAGGGGATTAGTGATCAGTCTTTTAACGGATAAGGTGCTTTTTGATTTGGGTGATACGCGATTGAAGCCGGAAATAAAAGGTGTTTTGGACAATATCGCGGAAGTGCTGCAGCACCATCCGGATAAGCAAATTGCGGTGGAGGGTCATACAGATGATCTGGCGATTGAGTCGGCGAAAATTCCAAGTAATTGGGAGCTTTCTGCCTTGAGGGCGACGTCCGTGGTAAAGTATTTTGTGACGTATAAGGGTATGGATCCAAGCCGTTTTTCGGCGGCGGGTTATGCGGAGTACCAGCCTTTGGTGCCCAATATCAGTGAAGCGAATCGGCGGATTAATCGTCGAGTCGACATAATCATTCTGAAGTTAGATTAATTTTTTTAGGAGGCTGTAATGGCAGAGCAAAATGATAAGGGCGCAAGATTACTGAATACGGTACTGATTCTGAGTTTTGTAATTTTATTGGGAATTATTGGTTTAGGAATTGGTATGTACGCTCTTTGGGCGTCTAAAACCGAACCCAAAGAAACAAAGGTTATCGAACAAAAGCCCGAACCTGGAAAAATTTATGATATGGGAACCTTCATTGTAAATTTAGCGGACGAAGAAGTTTCTCGTTATGTCCGGTGTCAGGTTGAGTTGGAATACAGCAAAGTTAATCTTCAGTTAGATGGTGAGATTAAAGAACGTGATCCTCAAATTAAAGATTTAGTTAACACATTATTAAATGACCGTAAATCTGCGGAACTTTCGACGTCTGAAGGAAAAGAGCGATTCCGTCGTGAATTACAATTGAAAATTAACCAGATACTGAAATATGGGGCCGTTACGAATATTTATCTCACTCAGTTTGCAATTCAGTGATTTGGGTTTTTCAAAAAGAAAGGAGGGGCAAAAATGGATGATTTATTATCCGACAATGAGGTAAGCGCTCTACTTTCCGAATTAGACATGGGTGATGCTGGAGGTGAAGCGGGTGCGCCTCCGGCCGGTAGCGCCCAGCAAAATTTGGCACCCTCGAAAATCGCGTCGGCTCCTGAAGTTGGTATGATTGTGGACGAAAAGGGCCGCAAGATTAAAAAATACGATTTTAACAGACCCAATCGTTTTTCCAAGGATCATATGAAAACCTTGGAAATGCTCCATGAAATTTTCTCACGCAGTTTTACCGCTTCTATTGCCGCTTATTTGAGAACCGTGGCTGAGATAAAGGTTGTGTCCGTTACACAGCTCCCATTTTATGAATATACGATGTCGCTTCCTCGCCCTGATTGTATCTTTACGTTTAAGATGGAACCCCTTGAAGGTTCGATGCTTTTTGAGATCAATCCTGAATTAGTTTTGACTTTAGTGGATCGCATTTTAGGCGGTCCTGGAAAAGCGCCGCCAGCGTCCCGAGAACTTACTTTAATTGAACAATCAATTATTGAAAAAATTATTAATCGAGGTTTGGAAAATCTTCAAGAAGCTTGGCTTAAAGTGGGTCATTTCCAGCCTAAGATTACCGGTTATGAAACAACTGCCCAATTTGTTCAGGTGGTGGCACCAAGTGAAATTTCTGCGGCCATTGAGTTTGAGTTTAAGATTAACGAAATGACCGGAAAAATGTCAATGTGCATTCCATACGTAGTTTTAGAACCGATAATCACTGATTTGTCGGCTCAAAAGTGGTTTACGGTAGGGAAAAAGGAATCAACACCCGAAACAGTTGATAGTTTAACAAAAGTGATGAAAGAAACAGTGGTTCCATTTGTGGCTAAGGTTGGACAAACTCAAATTACGGTTCGGGACATGTTGAAACTTTCCGTAGGAGATGTCATTCGTTTGAACTCCAGCCCCAATAACGAAATTGAAGTTTTGATTGAGGGTTTGGTGAAATTAATGGGACGTCCTGGTGTTTCTTCAAAGAAAAAGGCGATGCAAATAACACGAATCGTTACAAAAAACGCTTAAAAGCATTTTGCGGAGAGCCATGCCAGATACTGTTAAATTAAAAAAGTTTGGTGATGAAGTTGCAATCGGGTTGGCAGACGCCCTTGAGCCGCTTTTAGCGAAAGAAGTAAATGTTGAATTGTCCCATGTGGGTAATTCTGCCGTGAGTGATATAGAAGCTGGTTTGAGCTATTCTTGTTTTTGTGCTTTGCTTAAAGATGTTGAAGGCGGGGGCGTCGCGCTGTTACTGGTGAAAGAAAGAGATGCTTCAATATTAGCAGATCTTTTAATCGGCCAAGATGGTGGCAACGCACCTGATAAAATGACCGAGCTTCATGTTTCGGCTTTTGGTGAAGTGATTCATCAAATAGTAGAGGTTATAAATCAAGGAGCAAAGTTAACATTTGGGTCTCGGTCTGGTTGGATTGTAGAAAAAAACGAGGTCCAGGAAAAACATCAGGTGAGTCAAAGTTTGGAGCAACTTTCAGCTCCATTAGTGATTTTTTCTTTTGGGTTGTTTATGCAGGATCTTTTGTCAGCCGATCTTTTGTTTTGTCTTTCTGAATCAGTGGTGTCACAATTTGCCGCTGAGGTTGATAATCCGATGGCAAATGCTGTCGATAATGTTAAAAAAGGTGTTTCCCCAGTAAACACCCAAAAGCGCGCGGGAGGTGTTGGTATGTCTCAAATGGATAATGAATCACGTGGTGGAAATATCAGTCTCTTGTTGGACGTTCCTTTGAAGCTGACGGTTGAATTGGGCCGCACAACTCGTACTGTAAAAGAAATTTTGGCCTTGGCCCCTGGATCAGTTGTCGAGCTGGATAAGCTTTCTGGTGAGGCTGTTGATATTTTGGTTAATGAAAAATTAATTGCCAAAGGCGAGGTTGTGGTGATTGACGAAAATTTTGGTATTCGTATAACAGAAATTCTCGATCCGGATGTGCGGTTGACAGCAGTTCAAGGTTAACGGCCTAGAACGGTCTAAGCCTTTGCGCAACAGTCATACATCTCTACGAGATCCACGGAAGATAAGTTTTTTATTTCTTTTAAGTTTGGGGTTATTGTTTTATTTCGCAAATACTTCGAGAGCGTTTGCGATTGAATCTACCAGCCCTCTTTTTCAAGAAAATCAAACAAGTGATAGTTCGAAACAAGAGAAGCCGGGACAACCTTTGGCGTTACCTGAAACGTCATCCAGCCCCTCCCCTAGTATTTTTTCAACTTTTATCCGATTGGTTTTGGCTATTGCTTTAACAGTTGGACTTATTTACGTAACTATTTGGGGTTTGAAAATCGTCTGGGAAAAGCGAAGCCTTACCAACAACGTCGAAGAAGCTAAGCCCATCAAAATTTTGACATCAACCTATTTGGCACCTCGTAAAGCGATTCATTTAGTAGAAGTGGGTAATCGCATTTTAGTTTTAGGCGTGGGTAACAATGAGATCACACGACTCGATGTTATTACAGATGCAACCGAAGTACAGTCGATTCGTCAATTGACTCAAACGGGATTCCCCAATATTTTAGAAAGGCTCATAAATCGTGAATCGGTTGAAAAGACTGATGAGGAAACACAGCAGATAATTGCTAAAAGCAATGAGACCGTCAGTGGTTATGTTGAGAAGTTAAAGAGAATTAGCCGAAAACACAGAGAAGTAAATGATTTTCCGAAAGACGTGTCATGAAAAAGAGAATACTTTCGGTTACCACGCTTTCGTTTTTGTTCCTTTTGATATCCTCGATTGGATCGATGGCTGCGGATATTCCATTTCCGGCTATTCGTTTGGGTGTGGAGCAAGCGAAAAATCCTCAGGATGTTGCACTCAGCATTCAAATATTGCTGGTTTTAACTGTTTTGTCCTTGGCACCGGCCATTTTGATTATGATGACGTCTTTTACCCGTATTATTATTATTTTATCTTTTTTGCGACAAGGGCTTGGTACCCAACAAGTTCCACCTAATCAAATATTGATTGGTTTGGCGTTGTTTCTAACTTTCTTCACAATGCAGTCTACTTTTGAGCAGATTGATAAAGACGCATTCACGCCTTATATGGCCGGAAAAATCGGAACTACGGAAGCTTTTAAAAAAGCAGAAGATCCCATTCGTAATTTTATGTTTAAACAAGTGAATGAAAAGGATTTAGCGCTGTTTGTGGCGCTTTCCAAATCAAGCCGTCCCCGAACTCCGGCGGATATTTCGACATGGGTGTTGATTCCTTCGTTTGTCATCAGTGAACTTAAAAAAGCTTTTGAAATGGGTTTTATTATTTTTATACCGTTCTTAATCATTGATATGGTTACTGCTTCTGTCCTAATGTCGATGGGAATGATGATGCTTCCTCCAGTTCTTATTTCTCTGCCGTTTAAAATTTTACTTTTTATCATGGTTGACGGTTGGAATTTAATTGTTCGATCAATAGCGTTAAGTTTTTAACTTTGGAGGTTAAATGACGGTTGAGTTTGTAGCCGATTTAGCGAGCAGAGCTCTTTGGATCACATTACTGGTTTCCGCGCCCATTTTGGGATTGGGACTGGCGGTGGGTGTGGCCGTCTCTATTTTTCAAGCGGTAACGCAGATTCAGGAAATGACACTCACCTTTATTCCCAAGATTATTGCGATTTTTATTGCAATTCTCATTTTTGGTAAATGGATGATGCTTATCCTGATTAATTTCACTTCGGATTTGTGGATTAATTTACCCAATTATGTGAAGTGAGGCGTTTATGCCCACTAATCCTTTTCAGTTTGATTCCTCCGAAGTTGTAGCTTTTGTTCTTGTGTTGGTAAGAATGGCCGGTCTTTTTTTGACGGCTCCCGTTTTTTCCAGTAAAAATATCAATGTAATGGTGAAAGCCGCATGGATACTTTTAGTCACTTTTTTAATTTTCCCAGTCGTTGATTTTGACCCGAATATGCTTCCGGCGCCAGGGTTGGCCTTGGGGCTCGCGGTTATTCGTGAAGTTTTGGTGGGATTATCAATCGGCATGGGCGCCACGATGATTTTATCGGGGGTCCAAATGGCCGGACAGATAGCGGATACCCAAATGGGTTTAGGACTGGCCAATGTGATTGATCCTATGACCAATACTCAAGTTTCGGTGATGGGGCAATTTTATTATATGGTTGGCGTTTTGGTTTTTCTTTCCGTGAATGGGCACCATATGTTAATTAAAGCGTTGGTCGATAGTTTTTCGGTAGTCCATCTGGGACAGGCACATTTCACCCCGGCGTTGGGCACTAAAATGATGGGCCTTTTTTCTCAAATGTTTTTTGTCGCCTTTAGGGTTGGCGCACCGATTATTGGGGCTCTTTTTATCACGAACATGGCGCTGGGCGTTGTGGCCAGGACGGTTCCTCAAATGAACGTATTTATTGTGGGTATGCCGCTTAATTTGGGTGTTGGATTATTGATCGCGGCCACCTCGATGTCTTTTTTTGTTTATGTGATGCAAGGAATCATTGATGGTATGTATCGTGATATAAAGATTTTGATTCTAGCAATGCAATAAACTAACTCGAAAAGGTTAATTAATGGCTGATCCGTCAAAAACAGAACAGGCAACGCCAAAACGAAAGCAAGAAGCCCGCGAACGAGGACAGATTGCCCGATCGATCGAGCTTAACTCGGCGATTATTCTTTTAACTGCATTGGTTACAATTCGTTATGTTGGCCCATATCTTTTGAATTCCATGGGGAAATTGACAATTTTTACCTACGAAAATATGTCGGCCGATTTTGGGATGGATAATGTTTATTCTTACACGATTTTTTACATGATGGAAATTTTTAAAATGGTAGCACCCATTTTAATGGTGATGTTGTTAGTGGGTCTCATCGTTAACTATATGCAAGTTGGCGTTTTGTTTACAATGCAACCTTTGACACCCAATTTGAGCAAAATAAACCCGATCGCAGGTTTTCAGCGTCTTTTCTCGCGACGTTCGCTGATTGAATTTGTGAAATCCATGTTTAAGTTAACCGTAATTGGCTGGTTGGGTTATGAGGGTGTAAAGGTGGCGTTGCCCCAATTAGTTAAAGCAATGGATATGCAGGGCGCGCAAGCTCTCGAGTTTGTTGGTGGACTGACATTAAATATTTTAACCCATATTATCATCGCTTTGCTTGTTATTGCAGCTCTCGATTTTTTATATCAACGTTGGGAATATAACGAGAGTTTGAAAATGAGTAAGCAAGAAATAAGAGATGAATTTCGTCAGGCAGAAGGCGATCCAATGATCAAAGCCCGCATTCGACAAATTCAAAGGGAAATGGCTCGTCGGCGAATGTTTGAATCTATTCCCAAGGCAACGGTCGTTATTACTAATCCTACACACGTAGCGGTGGCACTGGAATACAAAGAAGGAATGCAAAGTCCAGTGGTTTTAGCGAAAGGTGAAAGGGTTATTGCGGAAAAAATTAAAGAAATGGCACGCAAACACAATATTCCTATAGTTGAGAATCCGCCGTTGGCTCGGGCGCTCTTAAAACAATGTCCGGTTGGAGCGCCGATTGCACCTGATCTTTTTGAGTCGGTAGCCGAGGTATTAGCTTTCGTTTATCGTATGAATCGTAAAAAGTCAAACGTGAGCGTTTCACTATCGTAAATTGGGCCAAAGCAGTGTTTTTTTGTACAAAAGTGTGTGTCCACTAGGAATGAATCGGACTACAATGTGGGTTCGAAAAATCGTAAGAAAGGCTGATTTAATCATATATGGCAGAAGCTGCAGTCTTAAAAACAATTCAAAAAAATAGCCATTTTATCGTGGCTTTTGCCGTTGCCATGATCGTGGTGATGTTGGTTATCCCTTTACCCGCGATTATTTTGGATGTCCTAATTTCGTTTAATATCACGCTGGCTTTAGTTGTTGTTTTGATCACGATGTACACTTTGGAACCGCTTCATTTTTCTATTTTTCCGACCTTACTTCTTATTACCACTCTTTTCCGGTTGGCTTTAAGCATATCGGCGACTCGTTTAATTTTGTTACACGGCAATGAAGGACCTGGGGCGGCAGGTAAAGTTATTGAGGCTATTGGAAGTGTCGTGGTTGGTGGAAGTTATTGGGTTGGTTTTGTTATTTTTCTCATTTTAGTCATTATTCAATTTGTGGTTATTACCAGCGGCGCGCAGCGTGTTGCGGAAGTTGCAGCCCGTTTTACGTTAGATGCTATGCCGGGAAAACAAATGGCGATTGACGCTGATTTGAACTCTGGTCTCATAACGGATGACCAAGCCCGGAAACGTCGTAAAGAGGTTGAACAGGAAGCGGACTTTTATGGAGCCATGGATGGGGCTGGTAAATTCGTTCGAGGCGATGCTATTGCGGCCATCATCATTGTAGTGGTTAACGTCTTGGGTGGTTTTGCCATTGGAATTATCAATGGCGGGATGTCTTTGACCGAAGTGCTACAACGATATACTCTTTTAAGCATCGGTGATGGCTTAGCCACGCAAATTCCAGCGCTTCTCTTGTCAACTGCGACGGGTATTGTGGTTACTCGCGCTGCTTCCGAAAGTAATCTTGGAACGGACTTGGTAAATCAATTGATAGCGCAACCAAGAGCTTTGTGGGTAGCTTCTGGTGTGCTATTTGTTTTTTCCCTTTTTCCTGGCATGCCGCATTTAGCATTTATATTTATTTCGGGGTTGACAGGAACTTTGGCTTATTTTGTGGGGAATGCGGTTAAGAAAGAAGCCGAAGAAGTCGAACGAGTCAAAACGGCCGCTATTCCTGAAAAGAAAAAAGAACCAGAAAATGTTTCGTCTCTTCTACAAGTTGATCATCTTGAGGTCGAAATTGGATATAGCCTAATTCCATTGGTGGATGAGGCGCAGGGAGGCGACTTATTAGAGCGGATTACAGGTATACGTCGCCAGATGGCCAGTGATTTGGGGTTAGTGGTACCACCTATCCGTATCCGTGACAATATGCAGTTACAACCGGCTGAATACATAATAAAAATTAAGGGTGTCGAAATTGCTCGGTGGAAAATTATGCCTGGACATCTTTTGGCGATGTCAACCGGGCCGAATATGCCAAAAATTCAGGGAATTGAAACCAAAGAACCGACCTTTAACTTGACAGCTTATTGGATTACGGACGAAGAGAAAAACATGGCTGAACAAGCTGGTTATTCAGTTGTGGACGCATCGACAGTGATAGCGACTCATTTGACGGAAATTATTCGCAATCAAGCGCATGAATTTTTAACGCGACAAAGCGTTGCAAAATTACTGGAGACAGTTAAAAAGGAAACTCCAGCCGTAGTTGATGAATTAATCCCGTCTCAGCTTTCTATTGGCGATCTTCAAAAGGTTCTTCAAAATCTTCTTAAAGAGCATCTTCCGATCCGTGATCTTGAGGGTATTTTAGAAGCGATAGCGGATCATGTACGTGAAACAAAAGACACTCAAATTTTAACCGAATACGCTAGAAAATCCTTATCCCGTTCTATTACAAAACTTCATCAATCGGCTGACGGTAAGGTTTATGCCCTGACACTTGATCCGAAGTTTGAGAAAGTGATTACAGATTCAATTCAGACTACTGAGGGTGGAACGGCTGGCGCCATTGATCCGAGGCTGGTTCAACAGATGTTTAGAAGCCTTTCGATGGGCATTGAAAAAATGGGAAGTCAAGGCCGACAGCCATTAGTTTTGTGTTCGCCGGTAGTCAGACCCTATTTCAAAAAAATGATTGAACGATTCATTCCTCATTTGACAGTACTTTCTTTTAGTGAACTTTCGCCTCGAACCGAGATTCAGTCTGTGGCGACAATTGAGGGCAATAAATAATGAGGATCAAACGATACGAAGCGCCGACAATTCAAGAAGCCTTGGTTAAGGTTAAAAAAGATCTGGGGCCTGAAGCGATTATTCTTTATACGAAAACTTTTAGAAAGGGTGGTGTTCTAGGCTTTTTTGGAACGCCGATGGCTGAAATAACCGCAGGAGTTGATTTGAACTTATTGGATGACATTGCGAAACGTAAGGGGTCTGTGCGTGAACCTGCGGCCCTGCCCGAAAAAGAAGTTTTGGTTGGCAAAAGTTCAGGAGTTTTAAATCAAACGCAGGTTTCTTCTTTTTCTGGTTCACTGGACTCAGCCCGAGTTAGGGCAAAAGCGCTTCAACGAGAATTGAATGAAATGAAAACTTCTAATGTTTTCCAAGCGTCTCGTGGACTTAATTCTGTTGATTCGGCGGCCTTGTTATCAGAAGGTTTTTCCCGCCTTAAGAAAAAATTGCTCCGACAAGAAGTTGAAGATTTTTTAATTCAAAAAATAATTAAGGGAATGATTTCTGAGAAAATCGATCCGGATAAAAACGAAGAGGTTTTTGAGTGGTTGATCCGATTTGTTTCCGCTTCGATTAAGGTGGCACCATCTACGCCGGTTTCGAGATTTCAGAAAGTAATCGCTTTTGTTGGACCAACTGGTGTTGGGAAAACAACCACAATAGCAAAATTGGCCGCCCGCTTTAGTTTAATGGAACAAAAGAGAGTGGCGATGGTGACGGCCGACACTTACCGGATTGCAGCCACGGAACAGTTGAAAACCTATGGTCGGATTATGGGAATACCGGTTGAAGTTGCTGACTCAGCCGAGGATATGACCGGTATTTTAAATAAGTATAAAAATATGGATATGGTGTTGGTGGATACGGCAGGAAGAAGTCCGTCCAGTGATGAGCAATTGGAGGAACTCAAAAAATTTATCGCTAAAAGTCAACCCGATGAGATTCACTTGGTTTTATCGGCGACAACTAAATATTTTGACATGATTCGCATCATTGAGAGATTTGGTATGGCAGTTCCAATTAACCGAATGATATTCACGAAATTGGATGAAACTCGTTTTTATGGTGCATTTATCAATCTGATGAACAATTTTCAAATTCCTCTAGCTTATTACGCCGCAGGGCAGAACGTACCGGATGATTTAGAAGTGCCCGAAATTCGTTCGTTGTCGGAAAAAATAACAAAATCATTATTGGGATAAATAATCGTGCAAGATCAAGCTGAAAATTTAAGACAGTTAGTGGAACGGTTGAATGCTCCAGTTGGGGTAGAAAAGCCAATAGAGAGTCATGCTAACTGCAGGGTTATTGCGGTCACCAGCGGTAAAGGTGGTGTAGGCAAAACGAATATTTCGGTTAATTTTGCTTTAACTATGGCAACAAGAGGAAAAAAAGTTCTTCTCTTTGATGCTGATATGGGATTGGCAAATGTGGATGTAATGCTGGGAATAATTCCACAGTTTAATTTAGCTCATGTTTTGAATGGACAAAAAACGTTAGCGGAAATTGTGACGGAAGGCCCCAACGGTGTAAAATTGATTGCATCGGGATCGGGCGGTGTTCGTGAATTGGCTGATTTGAATGATGAACAGCGAAATAAATTTTTGAATGCTTTGCTGGCGCTTCAAAGCCAATCGGATTTAATTTTAATCGATACGGGCGCAGGGCTTCACCGTAATGTGATGGCCTTTGTTTTGGCGGCAGAAGAGGTTGTGATAGTCACTACTGCTGAGCCTACTTCGCTGATGGATGCATATGGTATGATTAAAATTCTTTATCGAGAAAAAAAGAATCCGGTTATTAGTGTTATTGTAAATATGGCCTCCAATCAGGCGGAAGCGGATGAAGCGGGGCGCAAGTTGTCCATTTTGGCCCGCCGATTTTTAAATCTTGAAATTGATTATTTGGGGTTTGTACCAAGGGATCCGTCGATGATTCGGGCAGTAAAAGAACAAAAGCCGGTTATTCTTTCGGCGCCGACTAGCCCGGCTGCAGTTAGTATTCATAGATTGGCGGAGGCGATACTTTTGGGAAAATCTTTGAAAAACAACGGTAATTTGATCGGCTTTTTCCAACGAGTAACGCAGATATTTGGAGGTTCTGTATGACAATTGATCAAAAAAAAAATCAAAAGAGGCGCTTTGTTCGTTTAGATGTTGTAATGCCGATCAAATATAGACGTTATACTGGTAATCCAGTCTTTCAATCAAATTTTAATGTGGGGAGAACGATAAACCTCTCTGTGGGTGGTGTCAAATTAAGCGTTAGTACGCCTATTCCGGTGGGAACTAAATTGGATATGGAAATAGAGCTATCGGATTCTGTAAAACCGTATGCTGTTGGTAAAGTGGTTGGCGGAGAAGAAAAAGTGATTGATGGTATTTCTCGTAGAATTGAAAAAATTAGTTTTCTGGAAGTTGACAAAGAAGTTCAAGATTTAATGATGAAGTATATTTTTAATCATTTGCGAAAAGTTGTTCGAAAGGATAAATAGTGGGAGCTTCTTATGGCAAAGAATAATAAAGGTAAACAGTTTTACATAGTCACCCGGGAGAAACCCGTGGGGAAAGCTTATCTCTTGTTGATGGGCGGTTCCATGGGGGCGATCGTCAGCTTTTTTATTGTCTCCGTATTAGGAACTTTTTATGGCACTGAAATGGATGATCTCGTTTTCTTTTTTATTATTTTCTGTATTCTCGGCTTTTTTGTTGGAGGGTTTTTGACTTGGTTTTTTGTTCTTTATTTTTCTAAGGTGGTAGCGGCATCTTCGGTAGTGCCAATTGAAAAACCGTCCGAAGAAACGCCAGTCCAAGCTATGGAGACATCTGATCTAGAATCTGTTATGCCGGATGATGAAACTGAAAAGGGACAGTCGGTCGATTTTGTGTTTCCGGAACTTTCGCCGGATAAGTGATGGAATAAGTTATGCCCGATGCAAATTTAAATGTAATTTGGGCTAAATTTCTTAAGGGGAAAACAGATTTAACGTCACGAGAAGAGTTGGCAAAGGCTTATTACTATTTAGTGGAGGCTGAAACTAGGCGACTTCTGGCTCGGTTGCCATTAAGAGTTTATTGGGAAAAGAAAGATGACATCGCTTCTTCAGGTGCGATTGGCCTTTTGCAAGCAATTGATCATTTTTCTGTGCCAAAGGATAAAAAGAAAGACCCTGGTAGAGCCTTTGAAGCTTATGCGAGATATCGTATCCGGGGACAGATGATTGATGAGCTTCGCACATTAGATTTTGCTAGAAGAAATCTTCGAAAAAACGCTAAAGATATTCAAGAAGCTGAAGCTAAGTTGATTGCTGAAAATGGAAGAGCTCCTAGAGAAGAAGAGATTGCAAAAGCTCTTGGTGTTGATCTTGATGAGCTGTATGACTGGATTGCTGAAATTAATATGCTGAATTTACTTTCGTTAGACGCTGAAAAGAGGGAAGGTAAAGGAGAAGAAACCTGGGCCGACTCATTAGTCGATACTAAAGCTGAAAATGCTCTTGATAAAGTTGAAAAACTAGAGAAAATTGAGATTGTTGCGGAATCTGTAAAACAGCTGGATTTGATCGGACAAAAGGTTTTAAGTCTTTACTATGTTGAAAATTTAACTTTTCGTGAAATTGGGAAAATACTGAAGATTAGCGAATCTCGCGTTTGTCAAATACATCACGTTTCTATTTTTAAGCTTCAAGATATAGTTGATCGAAGGGGGAAAAATGGCGGAATCAAAGGACGTGAATGGGTACACGACCATCGCTACGGAGCGTGACGGGGTTTATTTGACAGTTTTTCCACCATTAGGTAAAGGGACACCAGTTTCGATTGATTCGGTCAAGGCCGAGTTAATTAAATATAATATTGTGCCAGATTCTGTGGAAATATTTCAACAAGCGCTTTCACAAGCGAATGGTAAGCCTATCAAAATATCCAATGTTCAAGAAAATGTATTTGTGGAAATAGCGCAAGATGAAATGAGCGCTAAAATCACAATTTTACCACCACCTAGCGAAACAGAGCGATTTGCAACCATTGAGGATGTTCGGAAAGTTTTAGCAAGGCACAATGTTGTATTTGGAATTAATGAAAACAAGATGACTGAATTGGCGGTTAAACTCGCACGTATTGCAAACACTAAAGATATGACCGAAGCTGTTGAGGAAGAAGTTGCTTTAGGAATTCCGATGATTAGCGGACAAGACGCGCAAATCGTCTATGTATATAAAGAAACGTTAGCGAAAAATCAAGAATCAACACCTGATCAAACCGATGATGGACGTGTCGACTATCGAGCTGGACACAAAATTGATAATGTGACCAAGGGAATGGTTATTGCCAGAAAAATACCGGTTGTTAAAGGCGTTTCTGGAAAAACGGTAACAGGTAAAGAAACTCCGGCTTTGGAGGGAAAAGACATTGAGTTGACTCCTAATAAAGGAGTCATTGTTTCACCGGAAAATCCTTTCGAATATATCGCGGATACTGATGGTCAGGTTATTATTAAAGATAATAAGATTTCAGTTTTGGCATTATATGAAATTGCGGGAGATGTTAACTTCTCAACAGGCAATATAGATTTTATTGGAACTGTAGTGGTTAAAGGTGATGTTAAAGACGGATTTAAAATTCATGCGGGTGAGGACATAATTATCAGTGGTGTGGTAGAGGGGGCGGAATTGAAGGCGGGGGGGAAAATTACTGTTGTTGGTGGTGTAAGTGGAAACGATAAAGCTAAAATAACCTGTAAGGGTGACGCAAGTATTAAATATGTTCGTAATGCCATAGTCGAGGTGGGCGGTAATTTAAACATTGGACAAGCAATCATGCACTCGAAAGTGACCTGTGACGGTAAGGTTGCTGTGGCAGGACAAAGAGGTGTTATTGTTGGTGGCCAGATTATTGCCGGTCAAGAAGTTAGCGCGGGAATAATTGGTTCGAACTTTGCAACTAACACAGAAATTGTTGTTGGAGAAATTGTCAGCATTCGTGAAGAGTTGCAGAAAATTGATGCGGAATTAAAGTCAATCGTTGAAAATCTGGATAAGACTAAAAAGGGAATGCTGTTTTTAAAAGAGTTACATACAAAGCTGGGTGGAAATTTACCTGCAGATAAAAAAGAACTTCTTACCAAGTTAACGCGGGCGCAATTCAAATTGATTGCGGATTCGAAAATGTTGGCCGAGAGAAAAACGGAATTTCAAAAAAAAGAACAAGAGTCTATGGCGGAAAAGCGTAATTGCCGTGTGGTTTGCACGGGAGTGATTTATTCGGGTGTCAAAATTATCATTAATAAGGTTATGCGCCAAATTTCCGAAGAGTTAAAGTATTGCACTTTGACTGCGGTTGATGGAGAAATCAAGGTGGGCCCTTTAAAGGGGTAGCGTGAGTCTGTTTGGATTGATTGAATTTGAGAAGCTTAAACTTTTTTAGGGTGAAATTAATGGATGTTTTTTTGATATTACAAATCATTTTTGACACTGTTTTATTGTTTGGCATTTTGTTTCTGTTCCACTTTTCAGTTAATGAACAGCAAAAAAAGAAAGAAGAGTTTGACATTGTTAAGAACATACAAGTTCAAGAAATGAAAGAAAACTTGGAAAAGCTTTTATCTGAGATGAAGCAATTAGGAAAAGATGTATCTGGCGATATTCAGAATAAAATTGAAGAATCTGAAGAGAAAATTAAAGTTTTTAACCAGAACATCAAAAGTTTCGAGAATCGATTCAAGGTGACATTGGATTTTTCGGAAAAAACCGCAACTGGAAAAAGTAAATTGAAAAATAAGATTAAGGTCATTCGTGCCGCGTCAAGTAGAACAAATGAAGTTTCTTTGGACGATAAAGGTATTGACGAAAATGCATCCTCAATTGGGAAAGAGACAAAAAGTTTAATTCCGAAAACTGGTTATTCAATCGGTTTTTCCTCGGGGATTATTAAACAGGTTTATAAGATGATCGACAGCCATCGGGATATAGGCGAAGTGGTTAAGGCGACAAAGCTTACTAAGGCGGAGGTTAATCTCATTTTGAATTTGAGAGAAAATCGTTTTACGGCACCGAATTAATTTTTGGGTGTTACATTGTTCAAAGGCTTTCTGATGCAAAAAGTTTTTCATGTTCTGGGTGAAAGTATTCAAAATGGTTTCTTGTCCGGAAAAGAATATTCTAAACTACCGATGAATAGCGATGCAATTATTGAGAAGGTACTGGGACCCAAGCGATATTTGGTGACACTTATGGATGGAACAAAATTAACAGCAATAGGATCCGAATCGATAAATAAGGGGACGAAGGTACGGGTTACATCTTTACCTACTGTTTTTCAACAAAAGGGGTTGGAAGATAATTTGAAGCTTTCCATTAAAAATGGAGACAGGCTATCGGCTGTTATTCCTTTTAAACTCGGAAACAAGACGCCAGAAGCTAAAATTGAGCTATATGTAGAACGAGAAAAAGCTGGATTTTTGTCAAAAAGGGATTCGATTGTTTATTTAGTGTTTGTGGTTAAAACAGAGACTTATGGGCAGATTCAGTGGAGTGTTTATCTAAAAGGAAGTCAGATTTTGGTTCAGATTTACGCTGAAAAGGATGGGGTTGGCAAAAAAGGTATAAATCAAATGATTCGAGATTTTGAGATTTCACTAAAGAAAAGAGGTTTTTCTTTATTAGCCCCTACGGTAATCTTGAAAAAACCGTTTAAGGTACCAATTGGGTTTCAGTTGAATATTAGAGGATAAAAAATGAGTCCTTTTAAACCGCGGCGCAAAATAACTCGAAAAACAGCGGTTGCTATCAACTATGATAAAGTCGCCATGGCGGCGCCAAAGCTGGTAGCAAAAGGTAGTGGAGTTATTGCGGAACGGCTCATTGCGATAGCTCGAGAAAATGGAATACCTGTAATTGAAGACAAAGTTTTGGTTGAAACATTAGATCAATTAAGCGTGAATCAACAAATACCGCCTGAACTTTATCAGGTTGTGGCGGAGATACTTGTTTCGGTGTATCAAGCAGACGAAACGCTGAAAAAGTAGTAAATTACTAAGCAATTCGCTTTAAAAGGGTTAAACAGTAAATGAAATTAACAACTCTAAAAAATCGTTTTTTGAATAATGCGATTGCATTGTCTAAGTTTTTTATTTTATCTTTTTTGTTTTTGTTGATGGTCTCTTCCTTGAGTTTTGCACAGAATGCGAATTTGATTTTTGGCCAACCAAACACATTCGGGATAGGGCCGCGAGCGATCGGTATGGGTGGGGCATTCACGGCGATCGCGGATGACGCTTCTGCGGCCTATTGGAATCCCGCGGGGCTTTCCCAAATTTCATCTTATGAAATTTCTATTTCCAGCGCTCCAGTCTATTTTCAAAATGACGTCAATCCTAACGCCTCTTCCAATACCGGATTTCCGAATAGTTTTGGATTCCCTTGGGTGGCGTCTTTTCAGCTCGTAATTCCAATAGCAAAAGATAATACGCTGGCACTGTCCTATTTTCGGCCCTACCATCCTCAAATCAATTACTATTCTGGGAATCCAGTATTGACTGCCGAACAGGAAGCCGATGCAAGTTATCTTCAAAATCCGACGTTTCAAGAAAGTGAACTTGTTTTGTCGTACGCTGCGCGTTTTGCGGGTGTTAATAATTTTTCTGTCGGCATTAGTGTTAAGCGTGTTACCAATGATTCAAGCTATATTGAATATTTTCCGCAAGATGACTCGAGTGTTAATGGTATTAATAGTGAACTGTCTGGAACGGGTATTGGGGTAGTGGGTTATGGTGTCGATTTGGGAGTTTTGTACCGTATACCCATCACTAAATATTCTGAAGAGTTCAGGATTGGTTTGTCGCTTCAAAATTTAGTGAGTCAGGTTCAATATACAAATGGTTTGTCCGTCTCTATCAACAACGTGGAGCCGCAATATTATGACATTGGGCCTGGGTTCCAGACTCCCATACCGCCGCAAATTACACTAGGATTGGCTTATAAAAATGATTACTTGTTTAAGATCAGAAATATAACCGATTTGGATCTTGATCAAATTTCGGATGCCCGTTTTGATAGTGCGAATAATAAAATTATCCGCTTTGGCACTGAGTTTTGGTTTTTTAATGATGTAGTGGGTGTGCGAGGTGGTTATTCGTCACCATTGAATAACCCTGGAACTGTTTCTTTGGGATTGAGTCTGAGGCCGTTAAATGGTGATTTTGAAGCAGATGTGGCTTATTTGCAGCCGGTAAGTCCAGCTGCAAATGAAGCGACGGGGACTTACATAGCTACTTCAGGAACAAGTAATCTGAATTTTGAGGATTTTTATTTAGGTATTACTTATGGTTTTGGGGGAGGAGGAGAATTGCCTCCGCCTAAAGTATCGGCTTTTGTTCGTCCGGCAGCTTTCTCACCTTCGCAAGGAGAGAAAACCACCTTTTATTTGGATACTTCGGAAGATGTTACAGTTAATCACTGGACTGTCTTAATTTATGATCAAAATAACAATTTAGTTCGAGGATTGAGGGGCATTGGAGCCCCGCCTGCTCGAATTGTCTGGGGAGGTGAAGATGATCAATATCAACCGCTACCACCTGGTATTTATACTTGGGCTTTTCAAGTTCAGGATCAACTGAATCACATTGGATCAACTCCAATACAAACGGTTGAAATATTGGGGCCGATAGGTCCGAGAGATCCAGCAAAATTATTGTCAATGAGACAGCAACAATCAGTACTTTTAGCTCAAGAACGTCAAAAATTAACCGAATTGGCTCAACAAAATTTAAATAATTTATTAGGTGTTGAAGAAGCGAAAAGTACGACAATTACACCGAGTTCCACCACTCAACCGGTTGAAGCATCTGGGAATACAACTGTTCCTGACGCGGGAACTGTGCCAATTATGAGCTTTAACAATTTAACTTCGGACCAGGTTCTAAACGCTCATTTTGACAAAAATCCCACAGGAGACACGACGGTTGTTGTCAATTATCGATCGAATTTGTCTTACTTACCCTACTTATATCAAGAGGCTATTCAAGTCATAAAAACGACGGTTAATTCAGTTGGAACAAGTGTTAAAGAAATCAATACTCGTGTATATTATGGGAAAAATGAACTTGCGCTGGTAACCCCAGCTCTTGCAGCATCTAATTATGCTTCGGGCCGAATAAATGAAACAGCTTTGTTACAATTGTCAGATGTGCGAATTAATGGACAAAAGGTAGGGCCGAATGGCGAATAGATTTCAAATACTGATCCTTGCGGTTTTTTGCGCTTTTTGCACTGATGCACAAGGAGCTTTTGACAAAGGTGGTATTTCTGGAATTGGAGCGCGTCCGTTGGGAATGGGCGGCGCTTTTGTTTCAATTGCCGATTCTGGGGACGCTGTTTACTATAATCCGGCTGGTTTGATTCAAGTTTTGCGTCCTGAAATTTCAGGTATGGGTGCTGTTTTGTTAAACGGTCAAGAGGATGAGTTTGAAGGTACTTATGTGCAACCATTTGGGGATCAGATGGCTTGGGCCATAAGTACAGAACAGAATTTGTATTCTGGCGGAAGTGAAAACGATCGCCAATATATACTTTCCTTTGCCACTCCTTTGGCAATTGATAAATCAATCTCATTTGGCATAAATGCTAAACTTTTAGAAGTTGATTCGGCCACGGAGCCTAGCTTACAGGCGAGTGGATTTGGTTTGGACATGGGGTTTTTATGGCATATCCCCATTATGAATTACCGTTATGGAAAACAGATTAATATTGGTCTCTTTTGTCAGGATTTGGATACGACCATTAATTGGCAAGAAGGTTCCCCTGAGTTGATACCGTTAGATGTTCGCGGAGGTTTTAGTTATGAGTTCACCGATGATTTGGTCGCGGCGTGTGAATTCGAAAGTTTTAATGACCCCAATTTAGGTGTAAGTAATATGCTTCTTCACACTGGAATTGAGTCGTGGTTTTTTGAGGATCATGTGGGGTTAAGAGCTGGCTACAGCGATTTTGAAACACTGAGTGGAACCTTTACGGCTGGAATTAGTTATAGGTCGAATACTTGGGGCATTGATTACGCTTATATTGGACATCCGCAATATCTTGGTTCTTCCCATCGAATTTCTGCCAATTGGCGTTTTGGAGATTCGTTTTTGGGAAAAGTGAAAAGTTTCATTCCAGAAGATGTTGTGGCTTATGTTGACGGAGACTTAATTACTCTCAAATGGAGCAGTTCTCCATCACTGTCGTTGGCGGGTTATAACGTTTATTTTAGTAAAACATCAGGAACGGGTTACGTTAAAATCAATTCAAGACCTATTCGCGCCAATTATTTTCAAATGCGCGGGTTAGAAAAAAACACTCATTATTATTTTGTGGTTGCGTCAATTACTAACACAATTCCGCCGGTTGAGAGCCAATATTCGAAAGAAGTTCTTGCAGGAACTACGGCTGCGCCGGCCGCGCCCGTAGTGGTGCAAAGTGATCTTCAAAACGAAGGCGTTATTGACATTGCCCGTCAAGAACAAATGACAGCTTTTGGTGACCCCGCTAAAAAAGGCTTGAAAGGCTATAATATCTACATTTCTGAGGTTTCGGGAGGACGGTTCGATAAAGTGAACGCCCAACCGATTGAAAATGTGCCGACCTATTTGGTTAGGAAATTGAAAGTGGGCCAGAAATACTTCTTCTACTTTACGGCGGTGGGGTTGGATAACTCTGAAAGCTCTCCAACCAGAGAAGTTTCTTTTGTCGCCTTACCATACACTGCGGTTGTCCAACAGGGATTAGCGGTTCAACCTGCCGGCGCTGTGCCGGCTAAGTAAAGGAGTACTTCGTGCCAAGTGGTCTATATATCGCAGCCGCCGGAATGAACGCTACGTTATCTCAACAAGATGTTATTGCCAACAACTTGGCTAACGTAAGTACGATTGGCTTCAAACAAAATCGATCTGTTGATTTGGCTTTTCCGACGTATCTCATCGCTCGTTTGCAAGATCAGCAAGTTAAGACAATGGACGGAACGGCTGACTTGAGAACTAATATCGGACTTATGGGTGGGGGCGTCGCAACTCAAAGTGTCACTACGGATTTTTCTCAAGGGGCACATCTTCAAACTCAAAACCCATTGGATTTGGCAATCAACGGATCAAATTTTTTTACAGTTATGGCTCCAAACGGTAAAACCTTTTTGACTCGTGATGGTAGTTTTAATCTTGATGCGAACGGAAGGTTGGTTACGAAAGATGGGTTGCCCGTTTTGGGGCATAACGGAGAAGTTTACATTGATGGTTCCCAGGTGGCGGTAGATAAAGAAGGCAATATTACGGTAGATAGCAAACCGTTAGATCAACTGTTAATAGTTAAACCGCAGGATGCGGGTCTGCTAACTAAGGTAGGGCATTCATTATTTGAGGCTTCACCTCAAGCCAAAATTGATAAAGCACCTGATGATATTCAAGTTCAGCAGGGTTTTTTAGAACAATCGAATGTAAATTCAATGATGGAGATGGTCAACATGATAGACAACTATCGATCATATGAGTTGAATTCAAGGATTGTTTCAACTTATGATCATGTGATGAGCGAGGCGTCGTCAGAGATTGGTTCATTGAAGGTTTAGCTTTTAGACGGCCGGACTGCGTTGCGGGGGCCGTTGTTCATCGCTGACCGATAGAGGCGATGAAGAACTTGCGGTGATGTTAACCGCATAAATGAGGAGGCTTTTATGCTGCAGTCGTTGTATACGGCGGCCACTGGAATGGCTGCTCAACAGCTGAATATTGATACGATAGCGAACAATCTGGCTAACGTAAGCACAACCGGTTTTAAATCACAAAGGGTTGATTTTCAAGACTTACTATATGTCAATTTGAAACCGGCTGGTACTCCAACTTCTCCTGAAACGAATACGCCTGCTGGAATTCAAATCGGTGAAGGTGTTAAACCTGTTTCAACTCAAAGAATCTTTACCGAGGGCAGTGTAACTAACACCAATAATCCTCTTGATATGTTAATTACGGGACCGGAAAGCTTTTTTCAGATAACTCAACCGAACGGACAAATCGCATATTCGAGGGATGGTTCCTTTACTCAAGATGGTAACGGCAATATTGTGACGGCCAATGGATATTTTATGGATCCGCCAGTTCAAATTCCCAATGACGCTACGGCGATTTCTATTACTTCCACCGGCCAAATTATGGCTACTATCGCCGGAAACACAACGCAGACGCAAATTGGGCAAATTGAATTAGCTCGATTTGTGAATCCGGCGGGTTTAAGCGCTATCGGTAATAATTTGTATGAACAAACCGCGGCTTCGGGGGATCCTATTGTGGGAACGCCTTCTTCCACCGGGTTCTCGAGCATTCAACAAGGCTCCTTGGAAACCTCTAACGTTGATACCGTAAGCGAAATGGTTAATTTAATTGTCGCTCAACGGGGTTATGAATTGAATTCTAAAGTGGTTTCAACGGCCGATACCATGTTGCAAGACATTGATAACATGAAGCAATTTCCCTGATAGCTTGATAGCGGCATGAAATCTTTCATTAAACTGATTTTGGTTTATTTTTTTTGTTTGATGAATGGTTATGCCGTTGCGGATCCGTTGATTGTCCGCTTACCCGACACAGCAACAGTTGTGGGACCCAACATCAGCGTTGGCGAAGTCGCTGATCTAATCGGCGCAGGCAACGGCAATTCAGAGCGAGTCCGCCGTCTGATTGTGGGAAAAGCCGCGCCGGCAGGTGATACGGCAATTATCACCCAGCAATACATCAAAATCTGTTTACGCCGTGAAGGGTTTTCATTATCTGATTTTGATTTTGAAGGAGCGGATGCTTCTAGGGTTCTTACTCAAAGTCAAGAATTTTATTCGTCAACACTGCTGCCTGAGATTAAAAAATTCGTTTTAAAACAAATTCGGGAAGAGTCTGGCAATGTAGACGTTAAACTGACCGGACAGGATAAAAGAATAATTCTCCCTGCGGGAGAGATTGAATCCAACTTCAGGCCGACCTTTTCCGGCAAATATGAAGGCTCCGTGATTTTAACGGCTGAATTGGAAATAAACGACCGCTTACAGAAGGTCCTGCCGCTTCATGTGGATATTGAGATATTTCACCCCGTGGTGGTAACTACCCGCAGAGTTGAAAAAGGGGATAAATTTACAGCGGATAATGTGGCTTTAGTTCGCACACCCACATCAAAGATTTTGCTTGGAAGCCTAAGTCAGTTAAACTATGTCACGGGTCGGACTGCGGCCATGCCGCTGGTTCCGGGAGTTGTTTTGAGGGTTTCTGATATTTTCGATCCCCCGGCTATTGTTCACGGTAGTATTGTTCAGGCTATTGTTCGATACGGAAATGTTGAATTGCGGGTTGATGCCAGAGCTATTGAGGATGGTAAAGCGGGCGATAATATTCGAGTTGAAAACACCGATTCCCATAAAGTGTTAAAAGGGAAGGTGCTGGATGAAAAAACGGTTTTAATTGAACAGTAATGTTTTTATGAGGATAAATGCATGAAAATTTTTTTTATCTTTATTTTCCTATGTGCTATTTCGTGGACACCAACACAGCGGGTGTTGGCGGACTCTCTTTATCCGGTAGAAGGCTCTAGTTCTATTTACACGGAAAAACGCGCTCGACGCATAGGCGACGTCATTACAATTTTAATCCAAGAAAATACTAACGCAACCGCGGCGGCTGGCAGCCAGTATCAAAAAGCGGGTAGTGTGGGTATTGGCGCCGGTGCGGGTATTGGCGGACTTGGATTTGGGCAAAATGTTTTAAATTCAAATAATAATATTGGCGTGGGAGCTAGTTCGTCTCACCAAGGTCAGGGTACGTCTAGCGGCAGTACGACCATAACGGGAGAAATGACAGCAAAAATTGTATCCGTTTTACCGAGCGGTAACTATTTAGTTGAGGGAACACATTATATTGTTGTGAACGAAGATAAGCAAACAGTTGAAATCACGGGGGAAATTCGTCCAGATGATATCAGCAGTGAAAATACTATTTCGTCCCTGCGAATTGCGAACGCAAAGATCAAGATGACGGGTTCGGGGCCCGCCTCTGAGACGGCCAATCCAGGACTTTTAACAAGAGTTTTAAGTTGGCTAGGTTTATTCTAAATACTAGCAGGAGTTAGTTGAATGAAAAATAAAACTGTTTTATGTTTTGTCTTAATAACAATTTTTTCTATGACAGCTTCGGTTTGGAGCGCGCAGGTTCGTCTTAAAAGCATCGCGAAAGTTAAGGGTGTGCGAGAGAACCAGCTAATCGGTTATGGGTTGGTTTCGGGCCTCCAGCGTTCAGGTGACACTCAACGCGTATTATCAACTCTGCAAAGTATTACGAATATGTTGATGCAGTTTGGGGTAAAGATTACCCCGGATCAAATCCGCACTCAAAACGTGGCCGCTGTAATGGTGACGGCTAAATTGCCGCCGTTGTTAAAATCCGGCGATAAAATTGATGTGACTGTGTCTTCTATCGGAGATGCCCGAAGCCTTCAAGGCGGACTGCTTTTAATGACTCCTTTACAGGGCCCGGATGGTCAAGTTTACGCTGTGGCTCAAGGCCCATTAGCAGTGGGCGGTTATTCTGTGGGAACTGACGAAATACCCCTGGTTCAGGTCAATAACACTACTACGGCTCGAGTGCCGGATGGAGCTCTCGTGGAAAGAGAAGTTCCTTCCACTTATGTAGACAATGACACTATTTCAATATTGCTAGAACATCCTGATTTTGGGCAGGCTTCCATTGTCATGCAGTCCTTAAATCAACAATTTGGGGATCAGGTCGCCAAAGCGGTTGATGGGGGACAGATTGATGTAAAAATTCCTTATAACTATCGAGACAATGTGGTTGATTTTATCGCTGCCGTTGAAGATACGAGAGTTGTTACTGATTCTCCATCCAACCGGGTAGTGGTGAATGAAAGAACTGGAACGGTAGTTTTAGGCCAAGATGTCCGCATTGACGCAGTCGCGATTGCTCATGGCAACTTACGCTTGGTGGTTCGAAATACAACACAAGTCACCAGAGACGCCGTATTTGGAAAAGATCAATTGACGAATTCGACTACGATATCGACTACAGATGAAGGGAAAAAAGGAAATCTAGTTCTTTTGCCCGAAGGCGCCAGCTTAATGGATTTGGTAGAGGCCGTTAACGCGGTTGGCGGAACACCAAGAGATTTGATTTCAATACTTCAAGCCATTAAAGAAGAAGGCGCTTTGCACGCTGAATTAGAGATCATTTAACGGAGCGATAAAGAGGCATTTTTAACACTCGTCGGTCCAATAGCCATTAAGTAGAACGAGAATCTAAATTTTTTTTGTCCGTGGTTCGACCGTAAATTAGAAAAGTCTTGTTTCGGGCTTGTTCAACACATTGTTAACTTGAGGTTTTATTTTCATGACGAATCCAATTTCTCAAATCCCATCCTTTTCAATGCAGGCGAATTCTTCTGTGGATGCAGCCATGCCCATCCTTCAAAATGCGATGGAAATTCAACCTGGAGTTGCTTCGAAAGCGCCCGGACAGGCGGTTAGAGCCGCTTCTACGGTAAGTGCTCCTATGATGCCATTGAACGCACCTCGGGCGATGAATTCTCTTGATGGAACTAAAACTCACACGGACGCCGAATTAAAACAAGTAGCTCAGAATTTTGAATCTATTTTTATTCAAATGATGTTTAAGGAAATGCGGAATTCGGTTGAAAAATCCAATTTGTTCGGGAACAGCCAGGCAACGCAGTTTTTTGAAAGCATGAAAGATGAAGAAATGTCGAAGCAACTCGCGGCTTCAGGCGGAATCGGCCTTGGTAATATGGTTTATCAGAGTCTGAAGCGGGCGACAGAATCTCATTTAAAAACCTTCTCATGAACCTAAAAAATTGTTCACAGTGTGGGCGTATGTTCACACCTTCTTTGAGGGGGAGCGAATTTTGCCCCGATTGTCTTAAACAATCTGAGGAAAATTATCGTAAAGTTTTTGAATATTTCAACGCGGAGCCTGCCGCCACCGCCCAACAAATTAGCGATGCAACTGGCGTTGATGTTAAGGAAATTCATCGTTTTGTTCGTGAAAATCGACTAAGGTCGGTTAAAGTCAATACGGGCCGTATTTGCGGTAAATGTAGCAGACCCATATACGGGGGAAAATTGAGCGGTAGATTATGTGATAAATGCCGGGTACAGTCGGCTACAGATACCCGTAAAGATATTCAAAAGCAGAAAACTTCCAGTTCTAGCACTATAACTAGCCCAAAAACAAGCCATTCGGCCCACCCCAAACCTCATAGTGATAGTAAAAAGCCAAAAAAACATTAAAAAGCTTTTTAAAGCTCTGTTTGCTGATTTTTTGTTTAAAACCCCCATTTTTTAATTAATTTGTCAAATTTTTGCCATTTTGTATCCTTCACTCATCAATTGGCAAAATAACCTAAAGTTTTTCAATGAACACCCGTTAGGGAAAGCAAGAAATCAAAGGAGTTTCGTATGCGTATAGATAATTTTCAAAACATTCCGTCGGTACTTCAGTCTTATGGAGCGAGCAGCTCCGGTAAAACAGAACAATCAAACCCGCAGACTGAACCGGCATCATCGGTTTCTTTAAGTTCGTTCGCGGAAATTTATCAATCGTTGCAGCGCGAATCGCTTCAAGTGAGCCAAGCGAATGTGGCCAGGGTTGAACAATTGGCACAGCAAGAGCAGGCTGGAAAATTAACCGTCGACACGAATAAATTGGCGGCAAGCTTAGTTCAATCCAATGTTATTGATACCCGAGGATAATTCAGTGAACGAACTTTTTCTTTTGCTAATCGAAAGTATGAAAGAAGAAACGGTTTGCTATCGCCGTTTAGCGCTTTTGGCTCGCGATCAAAAAGAATTGTTGACTGTTGGAAACACGAACGCCATGCCGGAAAACACCAGACTGCAGGAAAAACAGGTATTTGCTTTATCTCCGATTATTGGCCGCAGGGAAGAGGCGTTGCAAAAACTGGCAAAGATAATGCGTTTGAAAAAAATGGATTTAATTGATGCGGCTAAAAAAGTTCCAGCAGAAATGGCGGATGAGTTTAAAAAGGTTTTCGCGGAGCTTATTCAATCGGCAAAAGAGTTGGCGGCGGTTAATGATGTGTCCGGCAAACTGTTGGAGAATGCCGTGAAGTTTACGAAATTTACTTTGAAAGCCATCCGTGATGGTGGCAAAAAAAAATCCTTTTCGATGGCGGCTACGGTGGAAGACAAAAAACCTTCCTTCGTTAACCGCTGCGTGTAAAGGGGAGATCATGATAAACAGTTTTCAACCACTCAATACCATTACCAGCGGGTTGATTCTTCAACAACTGGAACAAGAAGTGATCGCCAATAACTTGGCCCAACCGTCTGTTGATTCTAACGGCTATTTAATGAACAGCCTGGAACAGGTTAATTCGGTAAGTAATTCACCGATTAACATAACGGGATCTAATGGATTGCTTTCCGTTGGTACGGGCGCTTCGGCGGAATCGATCACCCGTCTTCGCAGTTCTTTCTTGGACAACCAAATCCAACAAGAAAGTATGGTGGTTGGATATAACGAAATTTTGTCTAACTCAACTGGTACCAATTCCGGCACCGGGATCATGAATCAAATCAATTCGATCGTTAATCCCACTGGGCCTGGAGCTGTAACACTGAGTAACACATTGTCCAAGTTCACCACGGCTTGGACCACCTTGGCAGCTAATCCAACTAATATGAGCGATCAAACCGCGGTGATAAATGCGGGTGTTACTTTTGCCGACACGGCCAATAGTCAGTATTCTCAATTGCAGAATTTACAGCTTGATATGAACGGGCAAGTGAGTCAAACGGTCTCGCAAATCAATAATTTGCTTCAACAATTAGGCTCCGTTAACCAGCAATTAATGACGACGGGCGGCTCAAATCAAAACAGTCTTTTGGACGCGAGAGATTACGCCCTGGATTTACTTTCGCGTCTTACCAATTATCAAGTTTCTTATGGAACTAATGGCACGGCCAACGTTTGGCTTGGCGGTGTTTCTTTAGTTAACGGAACGAACGTTTCGTTGTTGCAAGAAAATACTGAAAATCCCAATAATCCCTCATTGGTGGACATTACGGTTGGTACCTATTCGTCTCAAGTGACTGGGAACGCGACATCAACGCCTTACGATCTTACGTCTTCCATTACAGGTGGTAATTTGGGCGGGGAACTTTACGGCCGAAATGTACTGTTGCAGAACTATAAAATCCAAGTGGATCAAATCGCCACGTCGGTATTAAATATTACCAACAATATTTACGAAGCGGGTTATGTGGCCAATACGGCCAATACGGGAACAGCTTTTTTCACTGGAACTGGAGCCTCGAATATTGAAGTTAACGCTGTGCTCGCCAATGATGCCGCAACCGCCGCCTCGCCTTTTTTGGCAACCGAAGTGGACGCGAATAGCGCGACTGGTCAATTGGCCGGCTTCTTAGGCAATTTGGGTACTTTGTTGGCAACTAGCTCTGTTCAAAGCACCTCGAATATAAACATAAACGGAGGTCCACCTGTAAATCCTGCGCTTCCTCTCAATACTCAATTTGGCGCTTTGGCGACCTTGCCATTGGGAGGATCTCTCGTCACCAGCGGATCTTTCACCATTAATGGCGTAGTGATTACATACTCCAATAACGGTGTCGCTAATCCTAACGATTCCATTAACGATATTTTGAATGAAATAAACTCCAGCGTTCCAGGCGTTTACGCTGTTTTTAATAGCACGACTCAAGAATTTTATATGTATTCGAGCGGAAATATTACAATTCAAGACGCTTTACCGGATAATTTTTTGGCCTGGTCAAAAGTGAAAAATGTATTAACCAGCACGATTAGCATGAACAATAGTTTTGCGCCTACCGAGCCGGAAATAATTCCAACCAATCCTTTGGATTCTAATGTTTCAGGCGGTTTAGTTGGAGACACGCCTCAAGGACCTAATACTCAGGCCTATTTCGTGACGCCCAGTATTGGCGGAACATTCACATTAAATGGAACTCAAGTCAATTGGACCGACAGTCAACCTCTTACCGGGCCTAATAGTATAAAAACCGCTATTACGACTGCGGTTCCGGGGGTTACGGTTAGCTTTACCGCTAACGGCAACAACACGGCTCAACAATTACAGTTGTTTTCTACATCACCTCTGTCTATTTATGATGATTCGGGAAATTTTACGGTTTTTACGGGTTTAAACGGTAATTTGTCGATTTCCAGTTTGGCATCGAATGTCTTATCAAACGCTTCTACCCAGAACAGTTCGTTAACGACCAGTTATGCCAGCTCCTCAGCCTCGCTTACCCAACTTAACAACGAACAAGATAATCTGGCGGGGGTTTCGACACCATCCAATACGCCGGGCGTGACGAACCCAGGGATGCCGATTCAGACCTTAGAACAACAGGCTTATCAATCAATGATTACTTTCAATGCCATGCTGGAAGTCATGCAAATTATTGATCAAACTTTAAATGCTTTAGTGGGCATTTCCAGCACAACCAGCACTAGCGGAATTTTTCAACAGCAGACTAACGGTTAAGGAAAGTTAAGTGAAAAGTATTAGCGATATTCTTAATTCAATGGTTCAACCAACCGAGCCGGGTTCTCTGCTTGGCGTAAACCAGACCGCGCCGGCTCAAGGGCCCAACTCTTCTGTTGGCTCTTTTAGCGACGTTTTAAACCGGTTGGCGTCTCAAAATTCAACTGCGGCAAACGCGGCCACGAATACAACCAATGGCAATACCGCCGCCAATCCCAATGCTCAAAACACCGGGTCAACCGGGTTTTCGGATATTTCAGTAACCGAAGTTCAAGTTAGCGAAAAAGTTCAGTCAAACAATCTGAATCAGGCCACGTTATCGAATATTGAAAATGCCGCGGTCACCATGGCCATGGTTCTGTCGAAATTGGTTAATCTGGCCTCTAATGTTCAAAATTTAAACCAAACTCAGGCTCAAAATTTAATCGTGTCAGCCAGCGGGGGAGCGATCAGCGCTTCGCAAGCCCAACAATTGGTTACGCAAATCGCCAATCTTAAAAATCAAAATAGCGGTCAAAACGCTTTAAACTTAACGCCACAACAACAAAGCGCTCTTTTGCTTCAGATGATGCAGTCGATGGTTCAAAATCAACAAGTTACTTTGACTCAATCTTCCAATACCCAAAACGATCAAAACGCTTTACTTGGTGGTTCGCCAGGTTCTTCGTCTTTGCAATTTAGTTTCACGGGGAATCAAAGCGGCCAAAACGCTAATGCGCAGGTTGAAAGTATTTCAATCAATATTGAAACCTTGAATTTGCAAGTTTCTAACTCCAATCAACAGTCGCAAGCTTCGTTGGCCAATGCGGCGCAATCGACAAACTTAACAGACGCCACCACACAAAAGTTGACACAGCTACTTCAACAATTAAACGTCACGCCGTCCAGCACGCCGGTCAATATTCAGGTTAAATCCTCTGTCGCGGCCACTAATTCACCCGAGCTGGCTAAAAACTTTCAAAACTTAATTCAGATTTTGACCCAAGCTGGCGCGGGCAACGCGGTCTTGAGTAACTATTTGACGCAAAGCAAAAATAACAATGAAAACAGCATTTTTGAGCAGGCTGTCAATCAATTGTCGCAAACTCAAAACGCGACGGTTATTCAATCGGTTTCTGTAACGGCAGTTAGTGAGACGGAATCGACAAACTCGACGTCAATTTCTAACAATGGTCAAAATAATTCTGCCACGGCTCAAGCGCAGTTGTTGAATGATTCTTTGGGCGCGCAAAACATTCAATTGACCACTCAGAACTCGCAAGGTCAAAGTAACAATCTGGTTCAGGCGGCCGCTTTCGGAATTGGTGGGGTACAGCAGGTGCCGGTTACCAATACCGTGGCGCAAACCAACGTGCCGGTAACCAATGTGATTCAAACTACGCAGGTTCAACCTGCGCCCAATCAGCCACAGATCACCGCGCAAGTAACGAATGCTCAAACTCTGGAGGCTCCAGCGGTAGCTAATTTGGCTCAAACGTTGCCGGTTCAGGCTGCAATCAATCAGTCACAAATTTCTGCGCTACTGAATACCCAAACGCCACAGGTTCCGACGGTAACTAATGTGGCGCAAACGTTGCCGGTTCAGACTGTAACCAATCAGCGGCAGACCATCGCGCCGGTAACAAACAGCCCAACGACACAAACTCCTATTGTGACTAATGCGGTTCAAACGACACAGGGTCTAACGGCTGACAATCAGCCGCAACCGATACCCGTGGCGAACACGATAACTGCGCCAGTAGTCCCTGTTACCGCATCCGCTCAAAATAATACCAATCAATCCGTCGCTAACCCGAATAGCCAAACAGCGTTGTCTCGGCCTCAAGATGTTTTCTCGAACGGGCACTTGGAAGCACTAAACGGAATCGTGGCCCGGTTCAATAACGCGGTGGTTTCGGGGCAAGCGGTTAACCCCAATTCGATCAACAATGAAAATAATATAAATCAATATCCGACAGAAACTCAGGTTCAAAATCAGGTTGTGCCGGTTCAGGCGACTGTCCAGGCTCCGGTAACCGTGACTAATACGCCGGTTGTTACTTCAGTTGAAAACGTGGTGCTGAACAATCAAAATACCCAACAAGCCAATAATTTGACCAGCAACAATGTTCAAAACCAATTGACTCAACCGACTTCTTCGACCACGCAACAGGTAATCAATACCATTAACGATTCGGCTCAAAACACCTTTGTTCAAACCGCGGCCAACACGACCGTTAACAATTTAGTTAATACGACAACAACGCCTGCTTTGAATACAACCAATAATTCTTCAACGACGGTTACTCCTTTAACTCCCGTGGCATCGACTCCTCCTGTGACCCAACAAATTGTGACCGCTAATCAGTCAACAGTGTCTGTTACTTCGGGTTCTGGAGCCCCAGTGCCTGTGGCATCTTCTAATCCTGTGATTACCCAACCGGTTACAAACCCCGCTGTGACGGCGCAAAACGTGCCGGCTGCGACCGTTACGGGTGAAATTGCTAAAGCCTCGATGCCGGTTTTAGTTTTATCGAACGCAAATAGCAATAATAATGCCCCGGCTATTCCCACTGTTTCCGCTGTTTCAGCGGCGTCATCCGTTCAACCAGTCTCGGCTCAGGCGGTATCACAAACTTCAAACAGTTTAGAAACTTCGACCAACCTAAATATGGCGGGGAATTCGGCCAAAGACACGTTGTCTGATACAACTGATTTGCAAAACTTATCCGCAATGATCAACTCTGGTATGGCGGCGACTACTGATAAGACGGGTAATTCTTTTCAAAACACTGTTAATACCGTCGCCAACAGCAACCCCAATGGGAGCGTTGATAGCGCTCAAATATTGAACCAAATCACCCAGCAGGTCGCCTCCCAAACAGCGGATGCAAAGATGGTTTCCCGGTTGACCTTCCAACTGGTTCCGGAAAGTTTAGGCCGCGTTACGGTTCAGGTAGCGTTAGTGGATCAATCCATTTCGGCGCGAATTACGGTTAGCAACCCCGATGTCCGTGAGGTTTTGCAGCAGCACATGGTCGATCTCAAAGCGGCTTTAAGTCAGGCAGGGCTCCAAATTGACCAAATGCAGGTTAATGTTCAGGGCGGGGGTTCCGGCCTTTTGTCCCAGTATTATCAGTACCAGCAGGAAGGCAGTTCGTACCGTGAATCAGCCTGGACGCCCGCCAATACACCAGAACAGCCCCAAAATGCCGATAATTTAGGCGTTTTGACCGCGACAGGTTCAAACTCCGGATTAAATCTCCTCGTTTAAGTCTCCCTGAATAAGGCTTTTAGCTCCTTTTTAGGCTAAACAGCTAAAACCCCTATTTTTAACTCCATTTCATGTGCAAATACAGACCAACAAAACTTTGGCACCTTGGTCTAAGAATTTAGGCTAAAATCAGCTAAAGTTTTTCGAAGTGTGGTCGTTAGTAATTCTAGAAGGTATTAGAGAAGGTGGTGATTTTATGGCGCTTAATGGAGTTGGTGCAACAAATTCGCAGATTGGTTCGGCTTTGTCAGCGGCAACCGGTTCCTCCAGCAGTCAACTGGTTTCGGAACAGGCTTTTTTACAGTTGCTGATAACGCAGTTGCAAAATCAGGATCCTCTGAGTCCGGCGGATCCGACGCAGTTCGTTTCTCAATTGGCTTCTTTCTCTTCTTTGGAACAGATGACACAATTGAACACGAACATGACTTCGGTTTTGGATAATTCGGTGACGGGGCTGATCGGTCAAACGGTCACGGTGACTGATCCGAGTTCAGCAAGCGGATTGATAACGGGTCAGGTCAGCGGCATTGTTTATTATGCCAATGGTCCGGCTGTTCAGATTAACGGTCAAAACTACGCCTTAACTGATATTCAAAACGTTGGAAGCATTACGTCCGCTTCCTAAGATTAATGTTTTGAAATCCGGCGCTCATCCATTGAGCGTACGAAAGGCGGTGAAGACGAGGTGATACAGCAAGTCGGTTTTAATGATGGGTCTCTTAAGCCGTTAGATGCGGTTCAGAATCAAGGGCAACTGCAGTCGATTCAACAGCAGGCTAGTAAAGCGGCGGAAGCAGTACCTTTTGATACCGTGCTTCAAACCGCAGTAGACAAAACGCAGTCATTAAAGTTTTCGGCTCACGCGCAGGAAAGGTTGAGCTTAAGAAATATCAATCTTTCAGCAGACGACCTAAACCGCATGAATCAGGCGGTTAATAAGGCGGCCTCGAAGGGGGCAAGGCAGTCTCTGCTGGTGATGGATAAGCAAGCTTTCATTGTGAGTGTGCCAAACAGAACAGTGATCACCGCGTTAGATGAGGGCAGTATGAAAGAAAACGTCTTCACTAACATTGATAGTGCGGTGATTGTTTAAGCAGCAAGCGGTTTTTAAGCAGTAAACAGCTATTCGGGCTGGACCTCCTGGAGGAAGCCCGAAAAAAACAGACGGGTTTAATGCTCGTCTTAAAACTCTAAGGAGGAAGACAATGGGTCTTCAAGATATGTATAGCGCGATTTCTGGTATGCAAGCCGACAGCAGCTGGCTTGACGTTATCGGAAACAATATCGCAAACAGCAACACCACAGCTTATAAAGCCAGCGCAGTGAGCTTCGCGGATAGTTTGAGCCAGACGCTTTCCACCGGCACCGGAGATAATTCCGCTAACGAATTGGGCGGCGTGGATCCGAAACAAGTCGGTACCGGAACTCGGGTTCAAGCCATTACGGCCAATTGGACAGAAGGAACCATTCAACAGACCGGCGTCGCCACCGATGTCGCGATCAGTGGAAACGGCTTCTTGATTTCCAAACAAGGCGCGGACACTTTTTTAACCCGCGCTGGCAATTTGACCTTTGACAGCACCGGCAATTTGGTGGATGCCAACGGCGGATTGATCCAGGGTTATACCGCTGCGATCGAGCAGACTAAGACGACAATTGAAGCGGCAGCCCTAGCGGCTAACGATTTAATTGTTACCAAGTCGGCTTATGTGTTGAACGATTTGGATACTTCCGCCATCAGCAATATCAATATTAACCCCAATATGACCATACCGCCTGCGGCAACCACGACCATGACCTTCACGGGTAATTTGGACGCGGCGCAACAAGCGGGAACCGCGGCCCTGACAACCAACAACAATGGCGGTGTTTTGCAGCAAGTTATAGCCGGGGCTCCTGCCCAAAATATATTGCCTACCGGTCTGGCGGGTGTTACTTATCGTGCGGCCGATACGGCATTAAACGCTAATGGAGAATTTGTTCAAGCGGCTAACCTGAGTATTGTGGCTAATGGTCCGCTTCCAGTGGTTACGGGCGGTGTGGATTTGGCCGCAGTAGTGGCGGGTGATACTGGAACTTACGCGTGGGAACAGCAACCGCCAGTTACACCGGCTTTAACCAGCCAACAAACCGTTTATGATTCAAACGGAAACGCTCGCACGGTTACTATTCAAATGTATCAAGTGAATGATTTGGGTCAAGCTGGTGTTAACGCGGCGGCTGGTCCTAGCCAAACGATGTACGCTTGGTACGCTTTTGATACCACGAACGGCGCGGCTGTCAGCACTGCTGATTTGGTGGGCGGAACGGGTATTATCGAAGGTCAATTGGGCGCTGCTGCTCCGGGTGACCCGGGATATAACCGTGGAACTGCCGGTAACCAATACGCGGGAGACTTCCTTTTCTTCAACACCGATGGTTCTTTAGCTTCGACAGGCGGTGCGGGTGTGGCCGGTGCCGTTGCTGGAACTCAAACATTGCCGGATATTTATTTGCCGCCAGTCAATCCGACTCAGGTTTCGCCAATACCAAGTATTGGCGCTGAAATTGATCAGGTTACCTTGAACTTTGGTACGGCTGGAGTTTTGGGAGTAGGTCAACGTAATGGCTTAACGGGTGACGCTGAAGGCACCACCGAACCCATTAACGGTATTAATACCTACGTTCCTGACAGCCATGCCACGGTTGTTCAAAATGGATTCGCCGACGGAACTCTAACCGGAATCGCTTTTGACGCGACTGGAAAGATCCAAGGAAGCTTTAGCAATGGACAAACCATTGCTTTGGCTCAGGTGGCGATGGCGACCGTTGAAAACGAGGGTGGCTTACAGAGTGTGGGTAATAACTATTACCAGACATCTATCAACTCTGGCGCTGAAACCATTGGTTTAGCCGGTAGCAATGGAGCAGGCACCATTGAGGGCGCTTCGCTGGAAGGTTCAAACGTCAATTTGACGACTGAACTCTCCAACATGATTATCGCCCAGCGTGGGTTTGAGGTGAACGCCCGTGTGATCACGGTCGAAAGCCAGAACCTGCAGACCTTGACCCAATTAGGTCAATAATTTTAAGTAGTTAAGCCGCCCTTTTACTGGGGCGGCTTTTATCAAATAAAAATACGGCACTTTCCGTCAGGAAGGTGTCGTATTTTTTTTGTTTTTTTGCCCTTTTGAATTCTCTCAATAAGTCCAAAAAGTTGATTTTCATCAAAATTTTGTATTCAAAAAACCTAAAAAATAAGGGTTTTTGGAGGCGTTCCGTTTAAACCGCTTGTTTTCGACCCCCATCAGAAGAATTTGGGTTAATATTTAAATCTGTCAGGCGCATTTAGCTTGCCGGGCAAAGGGTTGTAAATGATTTAAGGCGCAGGTTGGGCTGGACCTCCTTGAGGGAGCCCATTCAAAAAAGCGGGCGGAAGCTCCGCTACTTCTGAGGAGGAAGACAATGGGTCTTCGCGACATGTTTAGCGCAGTTTCTGGTATGCAATCCGACAGTACATGGTTGGACGTTATTGGAAACAACATCGCCAACAGCAACACGACCGCTTACAAAGCCAATCAAGTTAGTTTTGCCGACAGTTTGAGCCAAACCCTTTCCACTGGCCAAGGCGACGATGTTATGGATGAGTTGGGCGGCATAGATCCCCAACAAGTAGGAACAGGAACCCGGGTTCAATCCATCACGGCTAATTGGAACGAAGGTGTCGTCCAAACGACAGGGATCAACACCGACATATCAATCAACGGAAATGGGTTTTTGATTTCCAAACAAGAAGACCAAACTTATTTGACTCGCGCCGGTAATTTGACTTTTGACAGCACTGGAAATTTGGTAGATGCCAACGGCGGATTGATCCAAGGTTATACCGCTGTCATTAAACAAACGACGACGACGATTGAAACGGCGGTCGATAACGTGACGGGTGGTACGGCGTTGAACATTACCAAGTCGGCCTACAGTTTGAATAATCAAAATACGACAGCGATTTCCAACATCAACATTAATCCCAGCATGAATATGCCGGCCGCCGCAACCACTGAGATGAACTTTGTCGGTAATTTGGATTCGGGACAACAGGCTAATGGCGCCACCGGCGGAGTTTTGGACTTGTGGGAAACCCCGAATGGCGCTGGCGGACCAGGAACAAATCCCGTACTGCCGATCGGCATTCAAAACGCCGCTAATAATGTGATTTTTAGCAATGGGGCCGGCGGTGATTTTAGCGGCGCAAATAATGGCTTAAATAATAACGGTCAGTTGGTGCAACAACAAAATTTATCAAACGGTCAGCCCGCGATCACGGGCGCGGTGAATTTAGGGGCTGTGGTAGCCAATGACACGGGAACTTATGCTTGGGAACAACAGCCTCCCGTTACCCCGGCCTTGAGCACGTCTGAAACTGTTTATGATTCCAATGGTAACGCCCGCACAGTGACCATCCAGATGTATCAAGTTAACGATATTGGCGGAGGTGGAGTGAATGCCGCCGGCGGACCCAGCCAAACCGCTTACGCCTGGTATGCTTTTGATACCACGGGCGGCGCGGCTCCCAGCACGGCTAATTTGGTGGGTGGCAGCGGCATTATTGAAGGTGAAGTTGGCGGACCCCTGACCGGTTATGACCGTGGAGTTACTGGCAACCAATACTGGGGTGATTTGATTACCTTCAATTCGGATGGTTCATTGGCTTCGTCAGGTGGTGTTCAAGACGCTGGCGGGGTGGCTACACAGTCCTCGACTCCGGATATTTATTTGCCGCCACTTAACGCTCCCGGTACTTCCCCTATTCCAAGCACGGGCGCTGAAATCACACAAATTAAACTGAACTTTGGTACGGCAGGGGTTTTGGACGCGGGTCAGCGCAATGGCTTGACCGGCGACGCTCAAGGAACTTATCAAATCGCCGCCAATGGAATCAGCACCTACACTCCCAACAGCCATGCCACGGTTACCCAAAATGGCTATACGGACGGAACCTTAACGAACTTGGCTTTTGATGCGACGGGAACTATTCAAGGAACTTTCACTAATGGACAAACCATAGCTGTGGCTCAGGTGGCGATGGCGACTGTTGAAAACCAAGGCGGATTGACGAGCATTGGTGATAATTATTACCAAACTTCCGTCAACACCGGCGTGGAAACCATTGGTTTGGCCGGTTCAAACGGTGTCGGCACTATTGAGGGAGGATCTTTGGAAAGCTCGAACGTCAATTTGACGACCGAACTCACCAACATGATCATCGCTCAACGCGGGTTTGAGGTGAACGCCCGTGTCGTCACGGTGGAAAGCCAGAACGAGCAGACCTTGACCCAATTGGGTCAATAACAGTCGGTAGCTGATACCGCTCTCGAAAGAGGGCGACATTTTTAAAGAAAGAAGCGGCGTTTTCCGAAAGGGAAGCGCCGTTTCTGTTTTTATCGCTTTGTAATCGGCTGTGGTAAAATAAAAAAGCACACAAATAAAGACAAATGGGGCGGAAATGATACCGATAACCAGGCTGGACGGACAGGCGGTTTATGTGAATGCCGACTTAATTATGTTTTTAGAAAGCTCACCCGAAACCATTTTGACCCTGGAAAACGGCAAGAAGGTAACGGTTAAAGAAAGCATTCCGCAGGTTGTGGATGAGATAGTGAAGTTCAAAGCCCGTTGTTATCCCGGGCTTTATGAGGACAAGCCGCCCAGCTAAAAGGTTGTGCCAACCGGCACGAATTGTCATAATATATAAATAATATTGATTTAATTAAGAGTTTATGTTTTTGGGCGATTTTAAAAGGAATTTGGACACTCAATGAAATTTAACAATACAACCACTTTAAATCGATTGCTGGTTTTCCTGGGGTTGTTGTTTTTGTCTGTTTATTTCCCGATAAAAGCTTTGGCGCTTTCACCTGATCCGGCCCAGCATTTCGATACGACTTGTGCAGGTTCTTATAGCATTAGTTCTTCAGCAGGGACTGGGTGGACAATTTCTTCTAATGGTGGGGCGGCCACTGTTTATGCGATACAGAATGCCGCTGGTGATGGCATTTCCGATTCCAATGATTGTAGTCCGGCTTTACTTTCGCTGATTAATTGTACGACCAATAATCCCACGAGTGCGAATTCGGTAACGATTACCTACACCGATCCGACCCCGTCCGCTGCGACAACCTATATAAAACTAGATTTGAACGATCAATTTGGAAATCGTTCGTTTCAAATGGCTGTCTCAGCCGTTAGCGGTGATTATGCCACGATTGCATCTAGCGACATTTTGCAAAACTGTTATACAGGCAGTCCGATTATTTCAGGCAGTAGTGGGATTGGTTGGAATACGCTTTTTATACAGTTATTAGGTAGCCCGAACGCCAATTTTTCAAATATCACCGCCGCTGATTTAATTAAGACGGTACAAATTAGTTTTACAAGCGATACAAATATGAATTTAGCAAATAATCCAATCTACATAGACAATTTAAGGGGAGACTTTCAACTTTCTTGCAATGTTCCCACCAATACACCCACCCAAACAGCCACCAACACGCCAGGTGGTAACACGCCCACTGTAACCGGGACGAATACGCCAACACAAACCAGTACCAACACTCCTGTGGCAACCGGCACCAATACGCCTACTCAAACCGCGACGAATACCGGCAATACGGCGACATTTACAAACACAGCTACCAATACGCCAACATCTACCAAAACTCTTACGCCCATTAGTACTAATACGGCTACGGTGACGGCCACCTATACCCCTGCGCCTTGCCAGATTGAGGTTTATCCCAATCCAATAAACTTTGCCGCCATCACTTCCGGTCCTATTCTCAATGGGAAATGTTCGACTGGAAATTGTCTGGTTTTCAGCTGTTTGCCCCTAAACGCGACGCTGAAAATTTATACAATTTCATTATCGTTGGTTCGTACTTTTGGGCAGGGGTCAGTGCAAAACGCGCCGAATCTTCTGCCGGGATATGGCTATATCGCCTGGAATGGGACTAACGGTAACGCATCGCCCGTGGCTTCTGGATTATATTTTTATGTAGTTAACGCGCCGGGAGGGGTCAACACTTTTGGGAAGTTCGCAATTTCTAAATCACTATATGGACCCTAATCATGCGTTTTATCTATAAATCATTCATTATATTTTTCATCCTGATCGGTATGGGCTCGACCCAAACCGTCACCGCTCAAACGCAAAATGGCGGTTTGAACGCTTTTGACTTTTTGCAAATAACACCTTACGCCAGGGCGATCGGTGTAGGGGGGGCTTACACCGCCTTAGGGGACGATGTGGGGTCTATTTATTACAATCCCGCCGGTATCGCGAGCGTTTTAACCACTGAAGTTAATATGGCTTATGTTTTGCTTTATCAGGGATTGTCTTACGAGAGTCTATCTTTTGCTTATCCGTTGGATCCGGTTTTTCATGGTCTGGGCGGAACCTTCGCGATAAGCGTGAATTTGCTTCAGCCGGGAACGTTGGAAGCGACGAACGATCAGGGCGTGACCACTGGAACTTTTACCGCGGGCGACGACGTATTCACTTTGTCTTACGCCCATAATCTTGGCTCTGATTTTCAAGCGGGGTTTACGATCAAAGACCTTCAACAACAAATAGCCACGGTTTCCAGCTCTCTCTTCGCGGTCGACCTGGGAGTTCTTTTTGCCCCGGGCAACGATGGGTTTCGAGTGGGGGTAGACATTAAAAACATTAGTGACTCGGCTTCTGGTTTTAACCTTCCGTTAGCTTTGAATACGGGCATTTCGTTTCGGAAATATAATTTGTTCAGCCATCAGGATGATTTTGCCCTGGCTGTCGATGTCTCCATTCCACTTGAAATTCAGGACAGTCTGGCGGTAAACATCGGCGGGGAATATAATCTGAAGTGGGTTGGCAACCGGCTTACGTTGCGGGGCGGGTATAACTTTATTGGAACCACTGATTTAACCGGCATTGGACTGGCAATCGGGGCTGGTTATGGATTTGATTTTAGCGGATTGGTTTTATTTGTGGATTACGCTTATACACCAGAGGACGTCTTTGGCGACGCTAATCACATCTCTCTGACGACTAAATTTTGATTTTAAGGTCATTTAAATGGTTTTAGGTTGCAGGATTAAAAATATTCTAGCGGTTTTTTGCCTATGCCTTTTGGGTGGTTTTTCTCATTTGAACGCCCAAACGGTGGGAACCACAACCGCGGATTTCATAAAAATCAATCAGGGCGCCATCCCGGCGGCCATGGGCGGGACTTATACCGCGATGGGCGACGATGTTTATTCCGTCAGTTATAACCCGGCGGGGTTGTCTTATATTCGGGCTTCTCAACTTGTGCTCATGCATTTGGACAGTTTGGCTGGTATTGAGTACGAATACATGACCTTCGCGAGCGTAACCAACGGCAACGCTTTAGCCCTTAACTTGACTTACCGCCACCAGCCGCCTATTGATAACGGCAACGGCAATCTTCCGGTAAACGCTGATGATATTCTCCTCGGCCTGAGTTACGCATTTAAACTGGCGGATAACCTGAGGGCTGGAGCAACTTTTAAATATATCCAAAGTGATTTGGCGGGTTATTCAGGAACGGCTATAGCCGGGGATTTAGGCGTTGTTCTAGATAAATTACCTTATGGCTTGAAGGCTGGATTGGCCATCCAAAACGTGGGGACGGGAATGACCTTTGACCAAGCCGAGAATATTTCGGATCCTTTACCCATGTTTATCCGTTTTGGTTTGGGGGATCATCAAGTGATTGACGGAAACAAGGATTTAAACGGAGGGATAGAAGTTTTCAAGCCGTCTGATCAGGACATTAAAATGGGTTTTGGAGCCGAGTTTTGGCTTTTCCCGGGTTTGTTCGCGGTGCGAGGTGGTTATAAATGGGAAGGACTTGGCGCGCCGACTCAAAACGTGTTCCAGGACTATACTTTGGGTTGTACTTTGACCCGTGATTTTGACGGAGATGATTTCTCACTGGACATTGCTTATGATCCGGCGGAATTCGATACAACATTGGAAGATACTTTTTATTTCGCGCTGAACTTAAAATTCAACGATCTCCACCTGCTGTAATCCTTATTAATTGACAACAGCTAAAGGCCCTGTTAATCTTCATGCCCTGTTGAGCTATTTTTATGTCGGTTGTCCTCTTCGCCGAGGTAGCTCAGTTGGTAGAGCAGCGGACTGAAAATCCGCGTGTCGGCAGTTCAATTCTGCCCCTCGGCACCATTT
>OLLS01000171.1_pt1 | contig 62559 bp, 37 predicted proteins | sample 1604631 | NCBI WGS metagenome assembly OLLS01 (sample SAMEA104055725, study PRJEB20765) | soil metagenome | biome: Arctic tundra; feature: Polygonal ground; material: soil | place: USA | collected 2011-09 | depth 0-0.5 m | reverse complement strand
GGTCCCCAATATGTAGGCGGTTCTTGGACTGTTTCCGCGGTTCCGGTTAGCGGAAGTTCCTCGACTACCGTAAATTCCACGGGCTCATCGAAAACCGGGAATGGAAAGGGTAAATCAACCGGTGGAAAGGGGTCCAGCAATTCCGGCCCCCAAAATGTAGGCGGTTCTTGGATTCTCTCCGGGGTTCCGGTTGACGGAAGTTCCCCGGCCAGCGGAAACTCCACAGGGAAAGGCAACGGATCCGTAACCGTCGTTGTCACCGGCCCTAGCTCCGGAATCAACAACCTTAAAGGCCCTGTTAACGGCGGCATTACCTCTGTCGGCAACGGATCCGTTACCGTTCTCGCCACCGGTCCAAGCCCCAACAATCTTGAAGGCCCCATTAACGGTGACTACAACCTCACCGGCACCACGTCTATTACCCTCGTCGTCACTAATACGGGCCCCAACAATCTTAAAGGTCCTCCAGTTAACGGCGGCATTACCCCTGTCGGCAATGGTACCATCACCGTCCTCACCACTAGCCCGGGCCCTAACAATCTTAAAGGTCCCGTTAACGGCGGCATAACTCCTGTCGGCAACGGACCCGTTACTGTCGTTGTCACCAACCCAGGCCCCGGAAGCTACAATTTCAACGGTCTTAACACTGTCGACCTTACCACCGGCGGCAGCGGATCCGTCACCTTCGTCGTCACTACTTCCGGTTCCGTGTTCAACAACCTTAATGCCGTGGTCATCGGCGCGGGTACCGCGTCCACAACCGGCCTCTTCACTTTTACCTTAACCAATCCTCTGTTGAATCCGGCCTTGGTTGGTTTGAACAACACTTTTATGCAGGGGATTTTGGTGAACAGCGATAACAATCTGAACGCGGCCAACCGCAGCCAGGGCATTTTTCTACAAGTCGGTTCGGGGGAGGGGGTTCCATGAGGTCCCGTATCCTTTCATCGCTCGGCCTGTTGTTCTTTCTCGTTGCCACCGGGGTTTTCGCGGGACAGTTGGACCTGGGCGTGGATTATCAAACCTGGACGACCAACAGTAGCGCGCCATGGAACGGAAGTGAATTTCTGGTTCCGCTCACCCTGTCCCTCGATCCCTGGAAAGACGTCAACCTTTACGCCCAAAGCGAATTCGCGGCGGGCCAATATACGGACCCCATCAACGGGATCCAAAACCTCAGCGATATTTCTGACACGGTGGTCGGCGGCAAAATCGGATTTAAAAGTTTTTCCTTCGATTCTTTTGTGAACCTGGGCGTCAACCTGCCGACGGGAAATGAGGCCTGGGAAACCGAAACACAATACGCGAATATCCCCACCGATTTTGTGGACAACCGCTACCAGGGAAGGAGCTTCGGCCTCAGCGGTATTTATGGGGTGGCCCTGCCGGAGGGAGCCACGCAATATGGAATAGGCGTGGGCTATCTCTATTCGGGGGCTTTCAACCCGAATTATGGATTGGGCGTTCCGCCGGAAAATTTGAAACTGGGCGACTCGGTCTTCCTTTCCCTGAACGGGACGACAACCTTCCCCTCCAATCAGACCCAGGCTATCACCGCATCCGTCTATCTCTTCATGCCGACCCTCGAGGAAAGCCAGAACTTTATTTGGATGGGGCCCAATTTCAATCTCTCCTATAGTTGGTCCAATCCCTCGGCTTTTTCCTTTGAGGCCGGGGCGCAGTACTTCCTTCCGGCCCAAACGGCGGTGAATGGCCAATGGGTAACCGAAGCCCACAACTCCATCGGCCCCCGGGTTTACCTCAACCCCTCCTGGGCTTTCGGTAATTTTGTTCTGGCGGGCCGGGTGAAATATGTTTTGGCGAACGGTTATGATCCCACTGATCTTTTTTATGACGGGGGTGGATTACTGTTGGGAATCGAGCCTTCGTATAAGTTCACTTTGGACAGCCAATCCGCTTTAACGGTTTCGGCTTCCTACGACAATATCACGGCCAATGGCGCCGGGGCCGACGCCTTGGGAAACCGCGTGGATGTTCTCTTTAACTATTGGACGATGGGGGCGACGTATGAAATCAAAATATAAATTCTACCTCCCGCTTATCCCCATCCTCGCCCTGGTGTTTTTCCTGGGCTGCCATTCGGCCAACAACATTACGGCGCCGGTCACGCCCTTCCAGGGAACGAGCCTTTCCATTTCACTGCCAACGGGTACGATCAGCGGAGCGCTTTTGGGGGCGGCCAGCAATGAGGTTTATTACCAGATCACCGGCCCCGCGATGCAGCCGGTCACGGGGATCGCCGGGCCTTTCAGCACCTCGAGCAATACGGGCTCGGTGAATTTTAACGTTCCGGTGGCCGCGGGGCTTTCCCGGCTCATGGCCTTCCAGTTGAACGACGCTTCCAACCATCAGCCGCTGGCTCTGGGCGCGGTGGAGATGAATATCACGGCCCAGTCCGCCGGTCCCGTGACGGTTGAAATGGGATCGGTGGTAAGGAATTGCTACAACATCAATACGGCTGTATATAACGCCGGGTCTTATTTCACTTTCGAAACCGACGCACTGGCGAACGCGGCCACGGTGGTCTCTCCCACGGGTTACGACGTTAATTTTTTACCGGTCACGGTGGGTTCTACGGTGGGTTTTCAAATGAACGCTCTGGGGGCCGATACGGTGGCCTATCTGGGCAACGGAAATCTGGTGAATTTCGCGGCGGCGCCTTCCGGCGGTTATTTGGCTTCCTCCGGGGCGGCTAAACACGCCGCCGGGGTTTCGGTAACGCTGTTGCAGGCGGGGGATATTTATTGCGTGCTGCTGGGCGGGGGAGGGCATGTGTGGCTTCAGGTTATCAGCGCGGGGTCGGCATCCTCGGGGCCTTTGTTCTTTTTCCGGGTAAACACCACGATGCCTTATTACGCTTATGAACAGACGACGGTCGACCTATCGGGCAATTGCCCTCAGCCTCTCGCGACCTATACTCCCACGGTTACAACTACTAGCACCGCCACCAACAGTCCGACTATGACCTCTACTGCCTTTCCTACTTTCACTCCCACCCAGACGGCCACGGTCACATCCACAAGAACGCCCACTAACAGCCCGACTATTACGGTTACATCGACATCTTCTTCCACTCCCACCTTGACCGCTACCATCACGGCGACCGGAACACCAACCAACACGGCGACTGTTACGGCCACCATGACGTCGGGGGGGGCTTTATCGGCCAATTGGGTCGAGTCCAACAGCGCCGCCGCATTCGGGGGCCGGTACGGCCAGACTTCGGTGGCTTATGCTGCTTCCGGCGCGGCCTCCCTGTGGGTGATCGGCGGATACAACGGCACGACCGCTTTAAATGACGTTTGGTCCTCGCCGGACGGAGCCACCTGGAACCAAGTGACCCCAGTCGCAACCTTTACGGCCCTCTATGGCCATACCTCCCTGGTATATGCCACTACTGCCTACGCCAGCGGCGTCACCCAAATGTGGGTTATGGGCGGGTATAACGGGAGTAGTGTCATCGGCGATATCTGGGCTTCCCCCGACGGCGCCACCTGGACACAATTATCGGGCGCGCCCCCTTTCCCGGCCCGTTACGAGCATTCTGCCGTGGTGTTTAACGGAAATATGTGGGTCATGGGCGGTCTGAATAGCTCAGGCACAGCCCTCAACGACGCATATGAAGGGGCTGGCGGGACGTGGGAGTTGATGGACAGCGGCGGAGTCGGCGTGGGTTCCTACACCCCCGCCCGGTACGGTCATACCTCGCTGGCTTTTTCCTCCTCCGGCCCCGCCACTATGTGGGTCATCGGCGGGTTTAACGCCAGCGGCACCGCTTTAAACGACGTATGGTACTCCACGGGCGGGATTACCTGGACCCAGGCGGCCGCCACCGCACCCTTTACGGCCAGGGGTTATCACGCTTCCTTTGTTTACGAGAGCCTGATGTGGGTGGTCGGTGGATACAACGGCACAACCTATTTAAATGACGCCTGGTATTCCTCCGACGGGGCCACCTGGACCCAGGCCACCGAAACGACGCCCTTTACCCCGGGCCGGGAAGAGTCAAGTTATGCCCTGTTCAACAATGAAATGTGGGTTATCGGCGGATACGACGGTTCCTACCTGAATGATGTTTGGCATTCGCCTTAACCGGCCTTGTCCCCGTAACTGGGGGATGCCGGTGGATTACCTCTTTGGTTAACGGGCTTTTTGGTTATTATTTTTAAAAATCCGTTTTGGTTAACGGGATTTTAGCCTTTGGTTAACGGGAATTTTGGCTTGGTTAACGGGAAATCCGGCTTTGGTTAACGGGAAACCGGGCTTTTATCGCAAAAGTCGAGGAATTTGTAAAAGGTTGGCCTTTTTTCATCACTTCGCCCAACCCAGCCACCAGCTTTCCCTGGGCCGGGGGCTTTTGTCGTTTACGGACTTCAAATAAAGTAGCAGATAGGCCACCACCAGGCTTTCGGCCAAAATGTTGGCGAGGCAATTGATGAAGATGTTCATGGCCTTGATGAGCAGGGTCACGGGCAGGGCCAGCGGAACGCTGGTAACCCAAAGTTCGGGGATGGAGTTGAAGGCATAGACCGGCAGGGCGAATAGCAGTCCAGTCCAAACGATCCGCCAGCGGTAGCCCAGGGTCAGCTCCCGGCTGCGGCGCAGGCTGCTTTTCTGGGTTTGGCTCTCAAAACAAACGGCGTAGGGCACCAGGGCATAGGCGATGCCCGCCAGGATGCCGGGCCAAACCAGCATTAGCGATCCCAACAAGGCCAAACATTCCGCCTTGAAGGTCCGGGCCCAAACCAGGCCCCATTTGGCCCAGCCGAAACCATAGGCCTCCCGCAACGTGGGGAAGGTTTTGTTCTTCATGTATTGAACGATCCCCATGAGGATCGCCGGGGTGATCAGGGCGTCGAAGACCATGTCGATCAGATCGTCGTAATGGTCGGCGCTTTCGGAGTCGGTCAGGGCGAAGAGGCCCTCGCGCAGCAAGGACGCGGGCAGATAGACCACCAGCACCACTTTGGCGATGAACCAAAAGCAGTTGAAGAAAAGGAGAAGGGAGGCGGTCACCAGCTCCCAGGATGTTTCAAATCGCAGCAGTCGAACCTTGACGCTCAGGTCGGTCGGCTGGGGCATGGGTTGGCCTTTCCAAGCGTAGTTTTAGCAGGGGCATCATAACAAAAGCGCCTTCGTCAAAGGGGTTCTCTTGTTTTGCCGAAAAAACATGACCTGTATCATCAAATCCTTTTCTCCCTTTCGGTAAGCTACATGCCTAGGCCTTCAAAATAAATTCGCGTCCTGCTTGACTTGTTAATTTATACACTTGTATAAGTTATACGGCTGTATAAGTAAAAGGAGCCTTTAAAATGCCCAAAGTATCCGACACGGACCAGAGGCTGGTGGACACCGCCCTGGAAATGGTGAAGCACACCGCCTTGAGCAACTTAAAACTGCGGGACGTGGCCAAAAAGGCCGGCGTGAACCTGGGGATGTTTCACTACCACTTTAAGACCAAGGACCAATTTACCCGTGCGGTACTGCAGGATACTTATGAGAAGTTTTTCAGCAAATTTAGCATGGAAACCGCGGGGGACGGTCCGGCGTTCGAGAGGCTGAAGGCCGCGCTGATGACCCTGGGGCGTTTTGTGGGGCAGAACCGCATGCTGTTGCTGGGGCTGCTGCATGACGTACTGAACAAAAACAAGGTGGTATTGAATTTCGTGAAGGCCAACGGGCCCCGCCATGGCCTGGTGATACTGGGGCTGGTGAGGGAATGCCAAAAAGAGGGATCGTTAAAAAAGATGCACCTGCCCGCCATCATGCCCCTGTTGATGGGCGCTTGTCTTTTTCCCGTGATGGCGGTGGCGATGATGGAGCACCTGGATGTCAAAAGGGTAAGGTTTATCCCTTTCGCGGTGGTCAAACAGGTGATCGTCTCGGACAAGGCGTTGGAGACGAGGGTGGACCTAGTGTTGGAATCTTTGGCTCCCCGGAAAGGCGATAAAAAATGAAACGAAACCAAACCTGGCTATGGCTTGGATTTTTAACGCTGGGATTGAGTCCGGCTTGGGCCGACGAATCACCTGTTTACTTAACCTTGTCCCTGGCTGAATTGACGCATACCGCTTTGGTTCATAACTCTCAACTGCAGGCGGCGAAGCTGGGTTACGAATCATCCCGAAGCGAGGCCCTTTCCGCGGGGAACGGGGAATTTCCACGGCTGGGAGTGAACGGCAATTATTTTTATCAAACCTATGTTCCGGCCTTTTCCATCCAGCCCAACAGTCCTGCGGTGGCTTTCGGCGAGGCTAACAACTGGAGTGCTTGGGCAACTCTGAATTGGAATCTCTGGGATTTTCGTTCCCAGCACGACATGGCCAATAGCGCCACGGAGGCTTCTCAATCTCAAGACGAACTATATGAAGCGACCGTCAGGCAGGTGGTGCTGGCGGTTCGAATGACCTATTTCCAGGCGAAGGTAAACGCGGAACAAATCAGACTTCTGGGTGATTCGCTGAAAATTGCCCAGGCCCAGTATACGGACATCGGTCATCAGGCAAAATTCGGCACGGCCAGCCGCATGGACCTTTTATCTTCCCACCAGGAAGTGTTGAATTACCAAAGGCAGTTCCGGCAGGCCCAGGCGAATTTGGCCGAATCGTTAAGAGACCTTTACGCGCTGGTGGGTGTGGAAGAACCGGCCGATTTCAAACTGCCTATGGATAAACACATGGAAGACGCTTTGCCGGATACGGTCGCTTCGCCTACGGTCTGGCTGGCGATGGATTCCACGGAGGATTCGCTGGCGATGCTCCGAAAAGAAGAAACGGTTCCGCCAGATGATCAGGTACCTCAATTGCGGACCTACGCCTATATGGCGGATTCGTCCCGTTCCGCGGCCAACGCCGTCCACTCGGAGCTTTTACCCAAAATTACCCTTTCGGCCCAGGCGGGCTATGAAAACCCCGACGGGCCTATCTTGGAAACGATCCAGCAAAACATTATTTCCATCTCGGCCAGCATGCCTTTGTTTGACTGGGGCCAGATTGTGAACGACTCCGATTCCAAACAAAAACAGGCGGAGGTTTATGAAAAAAACTGGAACCAGGCCAGGACGGACCTTTTGCGGGATTGGAACAAAGCCAAGGATGAGCTGAGTTCTTTGCGGTATCAGGAAAAATTGAACGACGTGGCCGTGTCGGAGACGGCGGATCTGGCCAAACTGACTTACAAGTCCTATAAGGCCGGCACTGTGAGGTTTCTGGAAGTTCAGACCGCGAACCTGCAGGCCTTGGACGCGAAGATTCAGTCGGTTTCCAACAATATTCAACTATTGATGCAGTTATCCGTGCTGTCGTCCCTGTCGGGGAAGGAATAAAAGATGAATTACAAAGAAATAAGGAGAAGCGTATGCCAGAAAATATAAATTCAACCCAGATTCCTAAACCGGCTCCACCTCCATTACAAACTGAGGAACAACCAAAGCCCGCACCTCGGCCTGAGGCCCCGGTGCCGCCTCCCGCGCCGAAGAAATCCTATTCGAAAAAATACTTATTCATTTTCCTGGGTCTTGTGGCGCTGGGCGCTTTGATTTACTGGAGAATCATCAGCACCAAGTTCGTCTACGCGGGAACGGTCGAGGCCACCGAAGTGGATGTGGCTTCTCAGTTGTCATCCACCGTCAATTCTTTGCAGGCGGACGAGGGGCAGGCGGTCACCCAGGGACAGCTATTGGCGACCCTGGACGGTCCGGATTACAAAGTGGCCCAGGAAACCGCCAACGACGATTACGAAAGAGGGTTGAAACTTTACCAGGCGGGAAGCATGGCGGTGGAAACCTTTAACCACCTGAAGACCCAAAAGGAAATGGCAGACCTGCATGTGCAGTGGTGTTTGGTTTTATCTCCCATCACCGCCACCATCCTCACCAAGTACCACGAGCCGGGGGACTTTGTTTCGCCGGGAACCAAGCTTTTTACCCTGGCGGATTTGAGCGAGGTCTGGTGCTACTTTTATGTGCCCCAGCCCATCTTAGTAAAACTTTCCTACGGGCAGAAGGTAAACGGGACTCTGCCGGAATTGAAAGACAAAACCTTTGAAGGGGTGATCAGCCATATCAACGACGAGGCGGAGTTCACCCCCAAGAACGTGCAGACCGAAGCGGAGCGCACCAGCCTGGTGTACGCGGTTAAGATTATTTTCAAAAACCCGGATGGATTGCTGAAGCCGGGAATGACTTTGGAAGCGGATTTGCCAAAGAAATAAAATTGGCCGCGGATATTCAGGGACATTGGAGTTGAGGATGGCGCCAAAAATCGGCATTGAAGCGATCGATATCGTGAAACGCATGGGGCATAACAATGCCATCAAGGGTGTGAGTATTTCCTTTAAGCCCGCCATGCTGCACGGCTTGATCGGCCCCGAGGGGTCGGGCAAGACCACCATGCTGCGCATCATTATGGGTCTTCTTCAGCCCACCTCGGGCTGGGTGGAATACCAGGATGACGGAAAGCCCATGCTCTTCGAACAGATAAGACCGCTGATGGCCTACATGCCCCAACTGCAAAGCCTTTACGCGGATTTATCCGTGTCGGAGCATTTGGACTTTTTCCGCGACCTTTACCAGATATCCAAGGATGTTTACGTGAAACGCCGGGCGGAGCTGCTGCACATTACCCGCATGGAAGCTTTTCAGGACAGGCCAGCGGGCCAGCTGTCGGGAGGGATGTACAAAAAGCTGGGTCTGATGTGCGCCCTGCTGCGATCGCCCGACCTGGTGCTGCTGGACGAGCCTACCACGGGAGTGGACCCCATCAGCCGGAGGGAATTTTGGGAACTGTTGTACCGCCTGAGGGACGAGGGAATTTTGATTGTGATCACCACCGCCTACATGGACGAGGCGGAGCGTTGCGACCAGGTACACGTGATGGAGCGGGGCAACCTATTGGCCAACGGGGAGCCGATGGAAGTGCTGGCGAAAGAAAAGGTGGAAAGCTTTGAGAAGCTGTTTTTGAAGTATGACTATTTGGATGTGCGGAAGAAAGAAGTCGGCTGATGGCTTTTTCGGTTGAAGTGAAAAACCTGACGGTGAAATTCGGCGCCTTCACGGCGGTCGACAACATCTCTTTCGCGGTAAACCCCGGGGAGATTTTCGGTTTTTTGGGCGCCAACGGAGCGGGCAAGACCACGACCATCCGGGTTTTGTGCGGGTTGCTTATTCCCACCTCGGGCACGGTGCGGGTGGCGGGACTCAACCCCGAGGACGGCCTGCAGGCCATCAAGGCCAAGGTGGGCTATATGTCCCAAAAGTTCACGCTGTACCAGGACATGACCGTTGAAGAAAATTTGGATTTCACCGCGGCGCTCCACAAGATTCCCCGGGACATCCAATTGAAACGCCAGGCCGAATGGCTGGAGTTCATCCGTTTCAAGGAAAGCCCCAAACGGCTGGTGCGGGAACTTTCGGGCGGGACCAAGCAGGAAGTATCCCTGGTGGCGGCGCTATTGCACGACCCCCAGATTGTCTTTTTGGACGAGCCCACCGCGGGGGTTTCGCCAGTTTTCCGCGCGCGGTTCTGGGCCATCATCCAGGGTTTATCCCAAAAGGGAAAAACGGTCTTCGTGACCACTCACTATATGGACGAGGCGGAGCAGTGCGGACGCATCGCGCTTATGCGGGACGGGCAGATTATCGCCATGGGAAGCCCCGACGAACTTAAAAAACTGGCTTTCACCGAGCCCATTTATGAAATCACGCCGAAGACCAATTCCCGGGGATGGATTGAGAAATTAAAACAGGAAAGTTCAGTCGAGGAGGTGAATCCCTACGGGATGCGGTTCCACCTGGTGGTGAAAGACGCGGCTTCCTGGAAGGAAACCGCCGCCAGATTTTCGTCGGATTTTGACAACCAAACCATCAAACCTTCCCTGGAAGACGTTTTTATTCGGCTGGTGGAAGGGAAGAAAAAATGAAAAAGCAAAACAGGGTTAACCACCAAGACACCAAGGGCACCAAATACAAGGAAAAACATCTTTTGATTAAGTCTTTACCCCCAAAATTTTTTGCCTTCCTTTGTGCCCTTGGTGTCTTGGTGGTTAAAAAGGTTTTTGTGGAAGGTGTTCGATGAAAAGCTCCTTTCAAATCGGCAGGGCCTATTCCATTTGCCACAAGGAAGTGCGCCATATTGTGCGCGACCCCTTCACGATGGGACTGGCCATCGGTATGCCGCTCTTAATGGTGCTTTTTTTCGGCTATGCCATGGACTTCAACGTTCACGACATTGACCTGACGGTTTACGACCAGGATCACAGCAGGGCTTCCCGTCAATTGGCGGAAACATTCCAGTCCTCGGGCTATTTCAACATCCATTACCGGGACCTGGACACCAATATGGCCAAGACACTGGACTCCCAACGGGCCCGGGGCGTTCTCTATATTCCGCCCGAATTCGAGAAGAACATGTCGCGGGAAGGGACAGCCACCGCCCAGGTGCTCATTGACGGATCGGACAATTCCACCGCAGGCGTGATCGGCGGCTATCTTTCGGGCGTTCAGCTGGCGGCCATCCAAAAAATAACCGGACAGACCGCGGTCCAGCCCGTGAGCATCGCCACCCGATACCTGTTTAACGGGGAGTTGGACAGCCGGTGGTTCACGGTACCGGGGTTGTCGGTGGTGGTGCTGGCGATTCTGGGCATCATGCTGACTGCCCTGACGGTGGCGAGGGAATGGGAGAACGGATCGATGGAAATGCTGCTTTCCACGCCGGTGACGCCGCTGGAAATCATCATCGGCAAATTGTTTCCCTATCTGATCATGGGGTTTATGGGGCAGATCATTATTTATTTAACCGCGCGGCTTCTCTTTGGGGTGCCCTTCGCGGGCAGTCATGTTTTGTTATTTATCGGAACGCTGCTTTTTCTGACCGCCTGTATGGCCCAGGGACTGATCATTTCGGTCACTACCCGGCACCAGATAGCGGCCATTCAATTCTCCCAAACGCTGGGGCAACTGCCCGCCATGATGCTTTCGGGTTTCGTCTTTCCCATCGAGAGCATGCCAGTCTTTTTCCAGTATTTCACCATGATCTTTCCGGCCCGCTGGTACATGGTTATCGTCCGGGGACTTTTTCTGAGGGGAGCGGGCTTTTCGGAGTTATCCGGGCCCCTTTTAATCCTGTTGGTTATGGATATTGTTTTTATCGCCATGGCGGTGAAGTTCTTTAAGAAGGATGTGGAGCCATGAGGAAAAAAAGATCGAACCACCAAGTTCACCAAGTACGACGAAAATCATTTTTGATTAAAGCTGTAACCAAAATTTTTGTTTTGGCTTTCTTGGTGCCCTTGGTGGTTAAAGAGGTTGCCTTATGAAATTCAAAATCAATCCCACTCTAGTCGGGTTTATCAAGAAAGAATTCGTTCAAACCTTACGGGACCCCCGCATGCGGTTTCTTCTTTTGGTCGCGCCCATTGTTCAGTTGACGCTCTTCGGCTACGCCATTTCCACCGACGTGAACAACATCAAAATCTCCTTCGTCTACAAACCCAACGATGTGCTGATGCAGAAAATTGAGGACCGCTGCTTCCACTCCGGATGGTTTATCCCCGCGCCTCACGAGGACAATAATCCCTATCATCTCATCCAGTCGGGTAAGGCGGACGCGGCGATGATCGCGCCCGAGGGCGGGTTGACCCGGGCCATGGAAAAAGGAAACGCGCGGGTACAGCTTTTGGTGGACGCGGAAAATATCACCAAGGCCCAAAGCGCGGAGGGTTATTTGCAAGCCATCGTGGGGGAGGCGGTGGAAGAGCAGATCCATTTGAAACCGCCGGCGCCGCCGATTCAGTTCGCGGTGCGGTATTTGTACAACCCGGAACTGGAAACGGCGGTGTTCATGGTGCCCGGCGTGCTTTGCATGGTGCTGGTGATCATCACCGTGGTGCTGACCAGTTCTTCCATCTCGCGGGAAAAAGAATTAGGAACTTTTGAGGCGCTGATAGCCTCGCCGGCCAAGCCCATCGAGATATTGATGGGCAAGACGGTGCCTTACGTTATTTTTGGGATGGTGGACATGTTTCTGGTGCTGATCGTGGCGGTTTTGCTTTTCCACGTGCCCATGAGGGGACCCCTGTGGATGTTGTTTGTGGGGGCGCTGGGGTTTGTGATTAATACCGTGTGCTTGGGCGTCTTTTTATCCAGCTTCGTACAAAATATGCAGCAGTCCGCCATGTTCGGTTTTCTTTTTATTTTCCCGGCCATCCAGCTGTCGGGACTGATATACCCCATTGAGAACATGCCCTGGATCTTGAAACCGATCGCTTATATCGACCCGGTTTTTTATTTTGTGGCGTTGCTTCGCAACATCATGCTCAAGGGCGGGGATCTGGGTTTGTTTTGTACCTATGCGGGCATCCTCTATGCCATGGCGGTTTTTATGGTGTGGGTTAGCTCCAAGCGGTTCCGCCAGACCTTGAATTAAAAGTCAGTTTGAATCATCCTGCTTTCAGTTAAAATGAGTTTAACTTTCTGAAAGGCCTCCGATGACGCTTCCAGAATCCCAAATTCCCTGCACGATCGTGCTGGAAGCCGGGACCGATCCTCTTATTCTGACGGCAAAACTCAAACAGATCGCGGACGAGGGAGAACCCTTTCCCCAAAAGATTATTCTGTACTTTTCCAATGGTCCGTTTGTAGTTGAGTTTCCCCAATTCTCCAAAAACCTTGAAATTGCTGGATTTTCTGGGCCTTTTGCGGACCTCAAAGCTCAGATTCTGACGGCCCTTTTTGCCTATCTGCCGGCGAACGCGCCCTATTCACGGCCGGTGATTGAGGGGTTGGAAAAGGATTTCCCGGGCATCCGGCCCTGGATTCCGGCGCAGAACCTGCCTGAGACCGAATGGGTCAAACAAGTTTACGCTGACCTGGGGTGGATCGCCACACTCGACCACTTCACCAAAGGGATCGGGTCTTTATCCTTTTTGGGTTTGGAAAAACACTCAAAACAGGTTGTTCTGCATTCCGCGTTTTTTTCTACCCCGGCTAGCCTGGCGCCGAAGAAAAAAGGCATCCGCTCCGAATTCAGCCGGTTGTCCTTTCAAGCCAGGATTATTGCCCTGGTTCCTTATTACGACTGTGAACCTTGGTTGGAACAATGTCTGGACTCGCTGGTAAACCAGACCCGCCCGCTCGACGCGATCGCGGTGCTGGATGACGGTTCGGCGAAACCGCCCCTGGAGATTGTAAAAAGATTTAAGAAGGTCACCTTGCTGAGGTCAGCGGAGAACGTAGGGCCTTACCGGCTTTTGCAATCGGCCATCGATCAGACGAGTTTCGACGGGTATCTTTTCCAGGACGCGGACGATTGGTGCACCCGAGACCGGCTGGAGCGCCTATTGGAAGAGGCGGAACTGACCGACGCCGAGTGGATTGGCACTCAAGAACTGATGGTGCTGGAAAATTCCATCTTCGTCCTTCGCTATCCCGTAAAACTCGACTCGCTTCGTCAGTCTCCTCTGAGTCAACCTTTTTGCTACGCCAGCAGTTTGATCTCGAAGAAATTTTTGACGAGATTGGGCGGGTTCGCTTCCGGTTTGCGTTTCAGCGGAGACCTGGAGCTGGTCAACCGAGCTCTCTGGACCGACAAGATCCGCAACCTGGATCGCTATTGTTATTTCCGCCGGGTACGGAAAGATTCACTGACCACTTCGAAAGCCACAGGTTTAGGAAGCCCCGCTCGGCTGGAAATTGGTTTGCAAATCGCGGCTAGAAAAGACGAAAACAAAATTTTAGTCTCTCAAGGTTTGGCGCCTAAACTGGAGCCCTTGATCGTCGCCAAGCCGGTTGTTTTTGAGCGATTGACGGGGCCGATGTTGTGAAAATTGATTTTGTTTCTTTTGTCAGAATGGAACGTCTAAAGATTGGCGATGATTTTTAAAATTAGGTTGAATGAAAATGGGGTTGAAATAGATGGAACCGATGATTGAAGTCCACGATCTCTGTAAAAGTTTTAACGATGTCAAAGCGGTTCAAAATGTGAGCTTTGACGTGAAGGCGGGAGAATGTTTTGCCCTTTTAGGCCCGAACGGTGCCGGGAAAAGCACCACCATCAAGATACTGATTACCCTGCTAAAAGCGGACTCGGGAGAGGCCAAAATCAACGGTTTTTCCTTAAAAACGGAACCTTCCCGCATAAGGGAGTCCATTGGCTATGTCCCTCAATCTCTCTTTGTTGACGGTACTTTAACCGGCAGAGAAAACCTCACTATCTTTGGCAAGCTTTATGGGTTGGGAAGCGCTGTACTTAAAGAAAGAGTCCCGCAAATTTTAGAGATGATGGATTTGACCGACTCGGCGAATCGTCCCGTGGCCCATTATTCGGGCGGTATGGTGCGGCGATTAGAAATCGGCCAATCCATTTTGCATCACCCTGCGGTCGTTTTTTTGGATGAACCGACTGTGGGATTGGATCCTGTGGCTCGCAATACTTTGTGGGGACACATTCGCGATCTGCGAAAACAATACGGAATGACTTTGTTGTTAACCACTCACTATATGGAAGAAGCGCAAGTGTTGTGCGACCGTATCGCCATCATGAATCGCGGCCGCATTGAGGTGATGGGTACTTTGAATGAGCTTCGAAAAATAGCCAAGATGCCCAAAGCCAGCATGGATCAATTGTTCGTTCATTTCGTCGGGCCTTCCGAATCCGATGAGCAAGGAGGATTGGCCAATGTCAAAAAAAGCAGACGTATCGCCCAGCGTCTTGGTTAAACGACGTCATCCATTTCTTCTTTATTTTTATCACGTGTATGTCATTGTCGAATTGGAAACTATCAAGATGATGAAAGATCCGACCGAAATTTTTTCGCGTAGTTTGCAGCCGGTTATCTGGTTGTTGTTGTTTGGTGAAGCCTTCAGCCGCATGAAGGCAGTGCCTGAAGCGGGCGGGGACTATTTGGCCTTTTTGACGCCAGGCATTCTGGCGCAGTCCATTACGTTCGTTTCTATTTTTAATGGACTCTCGATTATTTGGGAAAGAGACATGGGCCTGCTTCAAAAAATTCTGACCACACCTATCGAACGTTCTGCCCTGGTGCTGGGAAAAATGTTAGCTTCCACCTTTCGGTCACTTTGCCAGTTGGTGGTGGTGCTTGCCGTTGCCTTTTGTTTGGGTATTCATTTGCAATGGAGTATTGATCGGGTGTTCGGTCTTTTAGGTTTTGTGGTTTTGGGTTCGTCTTTTTTTTCCGGCATGTCGATGGTGATTGCGGCCATCGTGAAAACCAGGGACCGCATGATGGGTATCGGCCAGTTAGTCACCATGCCGCTCTTTTTTGCTTCCAGCGCTCTCTATCCTGTTTCCATCATGCCGGTCTGGCTTCAGTTTGTCGCCAAGGCCAACCCCATGAGTTACCTCGTGGACGGATTAAGGGGACTATTGCTTGATCCTGTCTACGCCCACGGCTTTTTGGACGCCTTGGTTTTGCTGGTCGCCACACTGATCATTTGGGCTCTGGCCACCCGTGAATATCCCCGCCTTTTGACGTAACAAATCTGTCAAAATTTCATTAATTTCTGATTTGGTGAATTTTACAAATGTCCTAAGATGTAACCTCGAAAATATTGATTTTGACAAGAAAGTACAGTATAAATTTCCTAGTATTTTTCACTTCCAACACTGATTTTTCTCCGAAAACAGCTTTAAACAAACTTTTTATTATTGGAACAATATTAAAAAGTATTTAAGGAAATGGCTTAATGAAAAAAGCATATAAAACCTTAGCCATTTCCCGTCATTCTTCTCAAAAATTTCTTCTCTCTTTTGTATTTGCCATCTTGTTTTGCATTCTTTCAAGCTCCTCCGTTTTTGCTCAAATAACTACAGTGATAATTACTGATAACAGTGAAACTTCCCTTGAGGCTGCAATTGTTGCGGTTAACGCAAATCCTCTTGGCGGTGTGATCGACTTTAATCTTCCGCTTGGTCAAGAAGAAATCACTTTGATAACGCCGCTTACCACACTGAATCAAGGCGTAACCATTCAAAACGCTGGTCTGCCGGTTACGATCAATGGTCAAAATTCAAACCAAGTTTTTAATCTGAGCGGGGTCACTTCAAACATCGGTGGCATTCAGGTGATCGACGGTAGTTTGACGGGTACTAGTGATCTGTCAATTTCACAATCATTAGCCTTCAGCGGCTCTCAAAATTCTGGAAATTCAGTTACGGTTGAGTCAAATTCTTTAACTGTTTCGAATTCGAATCTGAACCTTACGGGTGGTTCGGGCGTTGGCATAACTGGTGTCGGCGGGGATGGGGTTTTAACCTCTGGTTCAGTATCTTTATATTCCGCCAGCATTACCGTAAGCGGCGGTCTGGGTGGTTACGGTGTTGGAACGACAGGTGTACCTGATGGGTCGGGCGGTAACGCTTCGGTTTCTCTGGGTAGTCTTTCTTTGACTGTGAGTAATACGGATGGGTTTGGTCCCTCCTCTGGTTTTGTTCTGGTGGGTGGTCAAGGTGGAAATGACTCTGGCACCGGTAATGGCGGAACAGGTGGAAATGCCAGTTTAACCTTGAGTGGTCCTGTGTCTGTAGATTCCAGTTTTGTTAGCGTTGGAGGCGGTAATGGCGGCGCCTATGTTGATGGTGTTGGTGGAAATGGTGGAAACGCTTCCGTTTCTATGGGCGGATCCAATCTGACCTTGACCGAGAATAGCGGAAGCTCTTCCAGTTTCAATGTGATCGGTGGCAATGGCGGGTACCTGGCGTCAGGTGCCGTTTCGGGTACGGGCGGCTTGGGCGGATCAGCTTCCCTGGATGCGGACAATATTTTAGCAGATTCCAGCAATGTAACGGTTCAGGGTGGCAATGGTGGTTCTGGCATGGGAGCCATGGGCACAACGGATGGAATTGGTGGAAACGCCAGTGTTTCAGCCAGTTCTCTGACGATAATTTCGGATGCTCATTACAACAATGCGGTTGGAAATCAATCTGATTTTAACGTGTTGGGTGGACAAGGTTTTACGGATCAAAATTCCGGTACCGGAGGGTCTGGAGGTTCGGCGGCTTTAACTGTTTCGGGCGCGGTGTCGATCGATTCCAGCGATGTCAATGTGGCCAGCGGTGTCGGCGGCGATAGCTTTGGCGGTCAAGGCGGCAACGGGGGTAATGCTTCAGTTTCTATCGGTTCAAATATGACTTTGACCACAACCGCATCCCTCAATGTCCCTTCAACTTTCAATATAAGCGGTGGGAATGGGGGAGTTGGTTCTACCAACTCAGCAGGTCCTAATGGTGTGGGCGGTTCGGGCGGCTCGGTTGATTTGACGGTGGGTGGCACTCTTTCCATGGACACAAGCAATGTGAACGTTTCGGGCGGCAACGCTTACTACGGAAACTCGGCGGACGGTCTTACCACCGAAGGGATAGGCGGCAACGCTTTTGTGACACTGGGTGGTTTGACGATGACGTCAACGAATTACTTGACCGATGGCGCGTTGGTTTCCGATTTTTCCGTGAGCGGCGGCAATGGCGGTTCTGAAATCGGCATGGGGAATGGCGGTAACGCCGGCGACGCTTCTTTGATAGTCAATGGAGCGTCATCAGTTGATTCCGGCAATGTCTCTGTGTCGGGTGGCAATGGTGGCAATAGCGCAGGCGGCGGCGGAACGGTCGACGGCAACGGCGGAAGCGCTTTTGTATCGGTGGGGTCATTAAATTTAACTGGCAATAATACCGCTTCTAATTTGACAGTCGTTGGCGGTAATGGCGGCGGGGTTACTTTATTAGACAGACCAGGCACTGGCGGAGACGCGACTTTTATCTCGAACGGCGCTGTTTCAGTAGATTCTAGTTATGTCAGTGTGGGAGCAGGAAATGGAAGCGGAGCTAATTTTTCATTAACGGGTGCTAATGGCGGCAATGCTGCCGTAACCCTGGGGGGTTTGACCGTAACCTCCAATTTAAATAGTGTTAGTTCCAGTTTTAACGTGATAGGTGGTTCGGGTGGTACGGGTAGTAATGGCGGCGTGGGTGGTTCGTCGGATTTGATGGTGAGTGGCCCCGTGTCAGTGGATTCCAGTAACGTGACGGTGTCAGGCGGCAACGGTGGTTCCGGTAACGGCACCCTTGGCATGAATGGCGCCGGTGGAAGCGCTGCTGTTTCTATAAACGGCAGTCTTAACTTAACTGACACGATGGGCGGTATCGGCAGTGTTTCGAGTTTAATTCTAAACGGTGGAACGGGAGGTTCTGAATCTTCCCCGGGTACCGGCATGGGCGGTGCGGGCGGATCTGTTACTTTAAATGTAAGCCAGTCTGTTTCAATAGATTCCAGCACAGTCAGCGTTGCGGGTGGTAATGGTGGAGGAAGTTACGCTGCCAATGGCGGTAACGGCGGCGACGCTTCGGTTTCTTTGGGTGGCGGTTTAACAATTACTTCTAACACTAATGGCACGTCCAGCTTTGATGTTGTCGGCGGTAACGGAGGTTACGTTAATTATCAGATTGATGGTTCTCTTGATAGCGTTGCTGTTACCCAAGCGGCTGTGACGGGCACTTCAAACGCGACTACGGTTGTGAATGATGTGACAGGCGATTCTGCGACAGGAACTGATGGCGATAATAGCGCAAGCATAGCCTTAACGGGTGGCAATGGCGGTAACGGTGGTTCTGTAAATGTAACGGTTAGTGGCCCGATTAGCATTGATAACAGTTCTGTCAGTATTCAGGGTGGCAACGCAAATAATTTGAGTTTTGGAAGTGGCGGCCAAGGCGGAATCGGTGGCAATGGAACGGGTGGCGATGCTTATGGAGGCGCCGGTACTGGTTTGGATAACGGACTTGGTACTGGTGGAACGGGAACAGGTGGAGATGCCGCGGGCGGTAATGGTTTTGGCGGTGCGGGTGGTACAGGGGGACAGGGTGGTTTTGGAGGAAGCGTTTCTGTGTCTATGGGTGATAGCACTTTCAATGACTTCGCTACGCTAAATGTTCTTGGTGGTAACGGTGGCAATGGTGGTTCGGGTGGTAACGGTGGTGAAGGTTTTGGCGGCAATGGTTATGGGGGAACCGGAACAGGTGGTAATTTCGATTCCGTAAATCAAGGCCAAGGTATAGGCGGCAACGGTACGGGCGGCGATGGTTATGGAGGTGCTGGTGGCGCAGGTGGTAATGGTGGTGACGGTGGCGCGGTTAGCATGACCTTGGGTGTGGTTACGGTTACCAATGGTTCGTCTGTTTCAGTTCTTGGTGGTACGGGTGGTAATGGCGGCAATGGTGGAACGGGCGGGGTTGGAAGTTTTGGAATTGGAATTGCGGGTGATGGAGTTGGAAACTCAACTACTGCCAATTCTACTACTGGTTTGGGTTATGGAGGCTTCGGCGGTAATGCAGGTAATGGCGGCAATGGCGGTAGTGTGACCCTTTCGATGGGTCCTGTATCAATTGATGACAGTACTCTAAGTATCGCTGGCGGCAATGGCGGTAACGGCGGTAATGGTGGATTTGGCGGCTCGGGAAGTACATCTAACGGCAGCTACTTATCTGATGGCAATGGCGGCAATGGTGGAGATGCCATTTTGTCCACTGGCGACCTTCAAGTGACTAATTATGCGGCAGGTAATTCATTATTCATGTTATCGGGTGGTACTGGTGGATCCGACAACGGCGAAAATGGCGGCGGATTTGGCGGCTACGGCGGTTCGGCGACCCTGACGGGTAACAATGTGACGGTTAGTTCCAGCACTTTCGATGTTTATGGCGGCAGTGGCGGTTCGGGTTACGGATATCTCACCGAACAATCCGATGGAAATGGCGGTAACGCCTCGGTTTCTATCGATAGCTTAAGTTTGTCGGGCAATGCCTATGTCAATTTACAAGCTGGGTCAGGGGGATCGGACTACGCTACGGGTTATAGCGGGGCTGGCGGTTCGGTCAGTTTAATTGTGAATAACGCGGTGACGATGGATTCGAGTTCCATCTATATGTATGGCGGAACCGGTGGTGATGGTAATGCCAACGGTGCAAACGGTGGGGATGCTTCGGTATCCATTGGGTCAGATCTGAATATAACTTCCAGCAGTAATTTTTCGAACTTTACCATTCAGGCTGGCGGCGGCGGTGAAGGTGACTCTTATGGAGCACTTGGTAGTTATGGCGGGTCTGCCACTTTAACTGTGGGCGGTTCAGTAACGATAGATTCTACTGATCTTTATGTAGAAGCCGGGTCAGCGGATCAAGGATACGGTTACAGTGAACAAGTAGAAGGTTCGGGTGGAAACGCTACGGTTTCGATTAACAACAACTTGACCGTGACGTCCAACCGCGGTTGGGGTACCTCCAATTTTGATGTGACCGGTGGCTATGGTGCCAATGACTATAACTCGGGCATCAGCGGTTCCGGGGGATATGCCAGTTTAATTGCTAACGGTGCGGTTTCAGTGGATTCGAGCAATGTGAGCGTGGGCGGCGGAAATGCCGGTAACGCTTCTGGGAATTCTGGTGGTTATGACATCGAAGGTTCGGGTGGAAACGCGTCGGTATCTGTCGGGAGTCTGACGATCACTTCTGACGCTTACAACAACTATGGATCTTATTACGGCAACACTTCTACTTTTAATGTTATTGGCGGTCAAGGCGGATCAGTTAATTCTGATCCGTATGGAGCTGGCGGCACTGGCGGCGCGGCTACCTTTATGGGCGGTTCGGTTGAGGTGGATGCGAGCAACGTAACTGTGGCAGGTGGCGCGGCTGGTTCTGGTTATGGTTTCGATGACACGGTTGTCGAGAGCGCCGGCGGAAACGCTGCGGTATCCCTAGACAGCTTGACCTTGACAGGAAATTATTTAAATAGTGAATTTGACACTTTTCAATTTACACAACCTTCTAATTTCGTTGTGGTCGGCGGTCAGGGTGGAAATGAAAATAACTATGGTGCCGGTGGTTTAGGTGGCTCAGTTTCGATGACGGTGAATGGGGCCATTTCGGTGGATTCCAGTAATGTCAGTATCGGTGGCGGCGTGGGTGGTTATGGCGACACAGGCGGTAATGGCGGCGACGCTTCGATTTCTTTTGGATCAATGAATCTCACTAATCTTACCCAGTCCAGTTATTCTTCCAATTTATACATCACCGGCGGTCAGGGTGGCGAAGGGGACTGGAACAATTCTGGTGTTAGCGGTAGCGGAGGTTCAGCCACGTTAATGGGCGGAGTCTTAACAATGGATTCCAGCGCCGTGAGCGTGGGTGGCGGTAACGCTGGAACCTATGGGTATGCTCCAGACGATACTTATACGGAAGGTGCGGGGGGAAATGCTTCAGTTTCTTTAGGCGGCCTAACAGTGACTTCTGATAGTTACTACATCAGCCGTACCGATCCTCCTTCTATCTTCAGCGTTATCGGCGGTCAGGGTGGAGATGAATACAACCAAAGTACTCTTGGAGAAGGCGTTTCTTTCGTTGGGTCTGGTAATGGGGGAGAGGGTGGCTCGGCGTCTTTAGATGTAAATGGCGCGGTATCAATTGATTCCAGCTCTGCATTGGTTCAGGGCGGTGTTGGGGGGTATGGCAGTCAAGACGCTGGCACTTCAGATGGCAATGGTGGAGAAGCATCCGTCACGGTTGCATCACTCACTTTAACAAATTCCTGGGGTCCTGTAGGTCTTTCGAATTCTTCATTACTTGTTACGGGCGGCAATGGAGCCAATGACAGTAATGATTATTACACGCCTATTTATGATGGCACGGGTGGTACTGGCGGCAATGGCGGGATCGCCAGCCTTGTCTCAAATGGATCGGTTTCAATTGATTCCAGTTCTGTGAGTGTTAGCGGGGGTTCGGGTGGTTATAGCAATGATGGCAACGGTGGAAACGGGGGATCCGCGTCGGTTTCAATTACCGACTTGACCCTGACCGCAACCAATACTTCTTCTAATTTGTATGTGACCGGTGGTAAAAGCGGTGAGGGTGGTTACGATGAATATGGCCTAAGCGGCAATGGTGGTTCAGCTACTTTGATGGGCGGCATGTTATCGGTGGATTCCAGCAACGTCAATATTACTGGTGGCGGCGGTTATGACGGCTATGGATTTACTGGCCAAACCGAAGGGGCTGGTGGAAATGCCTCAGTTTCCTTGGGATCTTTGTCATTGACTTCGACTAATTATTATTTTGGCAATGGTAATGGATCCGAAACCAGCTTTTCCATGGCAGGGGGAGAGGGTGGAATTGATTATAACGAGCCTAGCGGAGGTAATGGAGGAGATGGTGGGTCGTCTTACTTGACCGTGGGAGGCACTGTGTCGGTGGATTCAAGCAATATCAGTGTGACCGGCGGCGAGGGCGGTTACGCCTACGACGGCAACGGCGGCAACGGTGGAGACGCCGCGGTTTCTTTTGGCTCTAGTTTAACCTTGACGGCGACCTACGCTACTTCCAATTTCAGTGTGACTGGCGGTCAGAGCGGTGAGGGCGGGTACGACGAATTGGGCGTCAGCGGCAATGGCGGAACGGCTTCTTTAATAATTGCGGGTCCCGTATCGGTGGATTCCAGCAATGTCAGTATTGTTGGTGGTGAGGCCTATTATGGCGAGGGAACCGGCGGCCAAACCGAGGGGACGGGTGGGAGCGCCTTGGTTTCCATGGGCAGTCTGACTTTGACTTCTGATAATTTTTATAATCCTATTGCGGTTATTGGAAACCAAACCAGTTTGATTGTGACTGGTGGGGCAGGTGGAGAAGAAGATAATACAGGTAACAGTGGAGCCGGCGGGATAGCTTTATTAAGTGTCAATGGTTCCGTGTCGATCGATTCAAGCTATGTCAGCGTAGGTGGCGGCTATGTGGGTTACGGCGAGGGAACCAGCGGTACAACCGATGGGGCGGGTGGAAACGCTTCGGTTTCACTGGGCGGTTTGACTATGACTTCCAACAGCTATTATCAGTATTTAACATCGGTTACGGGTACCGATAACGGAAACAATTCAAAATTTACTGTAGAGGGTGGATATAGTCAGGGAGATGATAACCAGGGAAATAGCGGGGCCGGTGGGTCGGCTTCGCTAGTCGTGAATGGTCCTGTGTCGGTGGATTCCAGCTATATCGTTGTGGCGGGCAATTACGCGGGTTATGGCGAGGGAGCCAGCGGAACTACCAATGGGACGGGTGGGAATGCATCGGTTTCTCTGGGAAGTCTGACGATGACTTCAAATAGTTTTTATCAGTTCGGCGGATTGGGTATTAACAGTAGCGCTGCTTACTTGATGGTAGAAGGTGGAACGGGTGGAGAAAGTGACAGCCTGGCTACCAGCGGGGCTGGCGGGTCAGTTTCTCTCGTTGTGGGTGGTCCTGTGTCGTTGGATTCCAGTTATGTAAGCGTGGGCGGCGGGGCGGGTGCTTCGGCTTATAACGGAGGCGCCGGCGGCGACGGCGGAGATGCTGCGGTTTCTATCGGTTCCGACTTAACCTTGACCTCGACCTACGGTTCTACCGAGTTCACTGTGAACGGCGGCGAAGCTGGAAGCGCTTATCTGGACCCTATCGCCGGCAATGGCGGATCGGCCTCTTTGATTGTTGATGGCGCCGTGTCGATGGATTCTAATTTCCTCAATGTACAAGGTAACCAAAATACAGCTGAAGGTGATGGAGCCAGCGGTGTGACCGATGGAGCTGGTGGTAACGCCTCGGTTTCGCTGGGCAGTTTGATGATGACTTCCAATAGTTATTCTCTAAATGTAGTCGACACCAAATTTTCACCTTCCGTCTTCAACGTCATCGGCGGGATTGGTGGAGAAGACATGGCTCAAGGTAACGGAGGAGATGGCGGTTCGGCTTCCTTAACTGTAAGTGGATCTGTCTCAATAGATTCAAGCAGTGTCAGTTTGCTTGGCGGAAGCGCCGGTAACGCTAACAGTGGTAATAGCGGCAACGGCGGTGATGCCTCGGTTTCTATCGGAGGCAATTTGGCCCTAACGGCCACCAACCAATCCTCTTATCTCAATATTGTTGGCGGTTCCAGCAACAATTCTTCCAACGGTCTCGGCGGCAATGGTGGGATGGCCTCCTTGTTTGCGGCTGCCGTATCGGTGGATTCCAGTGGCGTCAGCCTAGGCGGTGGTGCGGGCGGTTACGGCGAGGGGGTCAGTCTCACAACTAATGGTGGGGGCGGAAACGCCTCGGTTTCTCTGAGCAGCCTGATCATCGCTTCCAATAGTTTTAATAATCTTTCTATCGGCAGTAAATCCAACTTTTCTGTCATTGGTGGACAGGGAAGCGATGACGATTACTACGGCAATGCTGGGGTTGGCGGGTCTGCCGCCTTGAATGTGAGCGCTAGTGGTCCTATGTCGGTAGATTCGAGCAGCGTGAGCGTGGTAGGTGGAGAAGGCGGTTACGCCGCTGGCGCCAATGGTGGAAACGGTGGCAATGCCACCTTGACCGCTGGATGGGTAGGGCTCACTAATGGTTCTTCTATCTACGTTTCGGGCGGCAATGGTGGATATGAATCGATTACAAATGGATTGGGTGGCAACGCAGCGGTTACTATGACTACTTTGAATTTGTTTGATTCCAATTCATATTTGGATGTGGAAGGTGGCGTTGATGGTTCTGGTTCCGTAACGGGTTCTTCAAGCGTTTCACTGGGCAATTTATATGGCATAGGTGCAGTCACAGTGAATGGCAGTCAGGCTAATCTTCAAGTTGGCGCGGGTAATTTTGGCGGTTCGATAAACGGAAATACAACTTTAGATAAAGTTGGCAGTGGAACCTTGACCCTGACGGGAACGAACACCTATAGCGGTGGAACATCCGTGTTAGCAGGCACATTGAAAGTTGGTAACAGCAACGCGCTGGGTATGGGAAATCTGGATCTTGAAAACGGTACGACTTTACAAGCAGGTGTGGCAAACCTGGCGGTGACCAATACGGTTTCGCTAAATGGTTCTACAACAATTGATACCAATGGAAACGGAGCGGCCGGGTCGGGTGTGGTGAGCGGGGCGGGAAGTCTATTGGTGACTGACAGTGTTGGTGGCGGGTCTTTAACCCTTACTGGCAATAACACTTATAGCGGTGGCACGACATTAGGTGTGGGTACATTGAACTTGGGTAACAACAATGCTATCGGGACAGGAAACCTGACACTTTTAGGTGGAACAACGTTGCAAGCGGGTATTAATAATTTGGCCGTGACTAATACGGTGTCTCTTAGCGGAGTTGATAACTACGATACTAATGGTGTTATTTCCACCTTGTCGGGAACGATTAGCGGTAATGGAAGCTTGGCTGTGACGGACACGATTGGTTCCGGCGTCGTGACTATTTCAGGGAACAATAACTATAGTGGCGGAACCTTACTTGACGGCGGAACAGTGGTTGCGGGAACGAACAATGCCCTGGGAACGGGTGCGATAGATCTTCAGGGCGGAACTTTACTTATCGATGCAGGCGTAAGTTTGACCAATAACGCCGTCAGTCTTTCCGCTGGTACGACGCTAAACGCGACCGATAATTCGAATAACACCATCGGGTCTTTAAGCGGATCGGGCCAGGTTAGCATTGGGACTAACACATTTACGACCGGCGGGGACAATACCAATACCCTCTATGCGGGAGTGATTTCAGGATCGGGCGGCATTGTTAAAATTGGGTCGGGCGCTATGACTTTGACTAATACAAATGACTATAGCGGCGGCACCAGTATAAGTGGCGGTACTTTAAATATCTTGAGTGACACTAATTTGGGTCAAGCGGGAACCACGCTTACTCTCAATGGAGGGACTTTACAAACTGGAACCGGATTAACAATCAACCGTGATGTGGTATTGACGTCGAACAACGGAACAGTTGATACGAACGGATTTAATTCGACTCTTTCGGGTGTGATTAGCGGCACAGGTTCTTTAACCAAGATAAGTTCTGGGGCTTTGACCATCACAAACGGCAGCAACACCTATAGCGGTGGTACGTCTGTGTTAGCTGGCACATTGAACGTTGGCAACAACAACGCGCTGGGTACGGGAAGCCTAAACCTGGCTACAGGTACTACTTTACAGTCTGGTATCGCGGGTCTGGCGGTTACAAACACAATTGGTTTAACCGGAAACGATACGGTAGATACCAATGGAAAAATTTTTACTTTGGCGGGTTCGATTAGCGGTGCTGGATCGTTAACAAAGATTGGCACTAACATCCTGACGCTATCTGGGGCAAACACCTACAGCGGCGGTACGACATTAAGCGTTGGCATCTTGAACCTGGATAGTAACACTGCGCTGGGAACAGGTGCCCTGGCAATGGCTGACAACACTTCTCTGACGTCGGGCGTAAATAATTTGGCTGTGGCCAATGCGGTTGTTTTAAACGGCAATGAAATGATTGATACCGTCTCGAATAGCTTGACCCTGTCTGGGGTGATCAGCGGTACGGGTTCTCTGACTAAAGTAGATGGCGCGGTATTAACCCTTGGTGGCGCCAACACTTATAGCGGCCCAACGACAATTTTGGGCGGTGTATTGCAAGTAGACACAACTGGAACACTGGGAACTTCTAATTGGGTGACAGTGGGTTCCTTGAGTGAATTGGATTTCATTAATGGCAGTAACGCTGGTTCCTTGACGATTAATAATGCGGATAACGCGGAAGTTCAGTTCTTGGCTTCTAGCAAAGCCGGATCAGCCACCGTTAATAATGACGGAGTCCTTTATTTTGCGGATAGTTCTTCGGCACAAAGCGCTTTGATTAATAATTCCAATTGGACTAATTTTGATATCAGTTCCACGGCGGGCAATTCTACGATAAACAATTTGTCCGGAGGCCAATTGCAGTTCTCGGGTAGCAGTGACGCGGGAATAGCCTCGATAACGAACGTTGGTAATACATACTTTACGGATACTTCTTCTGCGAAAAATGCGGTTATCAACAATACGGGTTTGATTGCCTTTAACACTCAGGCCACGGCAGGCAATGCTACAATCGCAAACCAGGGCGGCGCAGTCGCTTTTTATGGGAACGCTCAAGGCGGTACCGCAGCATTTACCGAATCCGCTGGCGCATTGTTTGATATCAGCCAATCCAACGGTGTCACGGTGGGTTCTATCAGCGACTCCGGTACTACTCTGGGCGAAATTAACCTTGGGTTCGAAAACCTTGGACTAGGAAGCGACAACTCCAACATGGCTCTTTCTGATTTTATTATTGGAGGAGTATCGGCCGGAGTAACGGGAGGCTCTTTAACCAAGCTGGGAACTGGAATTCTTATACTTTCAGGAACGAATAACTATGGGGGCGGAACCAATGTGAACGGTGGAACGCTAGTGATAGCCAGTACAAATGCCTTGGGTACGGGAGACTTGAACTTAAATAATGGAACTCTTTCTACCGACGGAATTACTCACACAATAAATGTTGGCGGCAACTACACTCAATCCGCTAATGGAATATTGAGCTTGGGATTGGGCGGTACAACCATCTCGACTTATGAACGTTTGTTGGTTGGCGGAAATATTACGTTGAGCGGCACACTGCAACTGACTTCTTTCAATTCTTTCACGCCTACCGTGGGTCAAGCTTTTGGAATTATAGGTGCCGGTTTGAGTGGCTCTGGAACTATTTCGGGCGACTTTAGCTCTGTGACTGAATCTTTTACTGGTGTGAGATTAGTGCCTATTTACTTCCCCAGCGAGGTACTTCTGGAAACTGAACCCGCATCCTTCGCCCAATACGCGTCTAGCAATGCCAATCAGTTATCTGTCGCCACTGCTTTGAATAACCTCAATGGAAGCCAGGCTTCTACCCTGTTAGTGCAGTTGGCCAATGTGAAAGCTTCCGACTATTCACAGGTGTTTAACCAGATTTCACCGTCTAACATTGCTTCCCTTTACTCCACGAACTACCAGATAACCCAATTACAGGCGGGCGCTTTGAACGGGCGTATGGCGTCTTTCTTGTCCGGCCAGAATTACAGCGAAAACAATCAAACGGCATCTATCGACAGCCGCATGATGTTTGCCAGCACCATGTCCGCTGAGGAAGAATTGGAAATGGCCTTCCATAGTGAAGAAGTCAAAGAGGATCAACGCTGGGGTGGATTTGTGAGCGGGGACAGTGGAACATTAAACGTTAATGGAAATGGTCAGGGCTACAATGCGGTATTGAACGGCGTTACCGCCGGCGCGGATTATCAGGTGAACAAGGATATGGCTTTCGGCTTGCTGGTGGCTTACCAGAATCCTAATGTTACCTCTGACAGTGGAAGTGTATTGGCGATCAACGGCGGCGAAGTGGGACTATACGGTATGGCCAAATCAGACGGCTTCTACGCCGAGCTTTTAGCCGAGGGCGGGTATGAAACCTATAACAGCCAGAGAGAGACTTTTGGCGGCACGGCTTTGGGTAACACCAACGGATATCTCTATTCTGGTCAATTGGGTCTGGGTTATCAGATACAGGCGGATAACTGGACGCTAGGGCCGATCGGCTCGGTTCAATACACCATGGTCAACGTGAACGGTTTCCAGGAAACGGGCTCGCTAACGCCGGAAAACTTCGGCTATCAAGGACAGGATTCACTCGTGAGCAATTTGGGGGCTCAAGCTTCTGGTAATTTGAATCTGAACAAAGACATGACTTTAACTCCGATGGTGAACGCGACCTGGCTGCAAGAATATGACAGCCAGGGCGGCTCGGTCGCTTCCAGTGTAGGCGGCAGCGCCTTCACGGTGCAGGGAGCTCCTATCGGCCAAAGCGGCATCCAGGCAAACGCGGCGTTGGGTCTCGAATGGAAAAATGGGTTGAGTCTTTCCGCTCATTACCAGGGTCAATTTGACCGCGCGGATTTTGATTCACAAACTTTTGGCGGAGAAATGAAGTTTAAACTTTAGTTTAGTCGGGGACGTCCGGCTTGATAGGAACTGTCGTGAGAGTAAGTAACTTTATAAAGGCTTCTCTTTTGGTGATGGCCCCACTGGTTTTCTTTTGGGGCTGTTCGAAGAGCAATGCGCCCGTGGGTCCCGCTTCGGCCTCAAGCGCTTTGATTACCGTGCCCTTGACCGATTCTCATGGCAAAGCTTTAAGCTCTACACAGGTTAGCGTTTTGTATTACATAGCGGGCACTGGATCCCAGCCGGTGACGGGCAACGCGGGAACCGCGTCTGCCAGCACAGGCAGTTCTTTCAGCTTTGACGTAAAGCTTCCTACTGGAAATTCTTATAACTATGTCGCGGTTCAAATTAATGATTCCGGCAATAACTTGATTGCTGCCGGTGCTACGACTATGACGAGCAGTACGGTTCCGGTGACGTTGGGCCCTGTTAATAAACCTGTTTATCAAGAGACGCTGGGCGAGGGAGTGGCTTTTGGTTTTGAAGCAGATACGACCGCGAATGTGGGCGTGACTACGGCAATTTCGACACCAGGACTAGATGTAATTTGTGAAAAATCCTCTGATGGAACAGGTTTTGAACTGGATAACCCCGCTTTAACCAATAACACAATCGCTTATATGGGAAATGGTCATTTTTTAAACTATTTACAATTGCCCACCACTTTTTCTGAAAGTTCCAGCGCGTCCAAAAGCCAGTTTGCCACGGGGCCCAACTCCATGGCGCCGGGTGATGTTTACTGTGTGAAATTGTTGGCGGGCGGCTACGCCTGGCTTCAGGTTTCCAGTGTCAGCGCGGCCGGACCCAATTTTGTTTATCGAGTGAATACCACTCAGCCTTATTGCGGTTATGAACAGACCGTGGCGGATTTGGCTTCCACGGTGGGCACCGCGAACCCGACAGCCACAGCGACCGCTGTAGTACCTTTAACGATCGCGTGTACTGTTGCAATTTCTGGTTCGCCGTACGATGTGGCCGTTTTTGGACCAACGAATGGCGCGGCAGCCACTATGTTTGTTTCAAATTCAACGGCGGGTATGGTTGATGTTTACAGCTTGGCAACTCTTGCAACTCCTTCATTTTTAACTTCGATCAGTGGTTTAAATACACCTATGGGATTGGCTGTTGATTCCACCAGCTCAAATGGGCCTTATCTTTATGTTGCTAACTCGGGCGCTTCCGTTGTGAATCAATACCAGGTTACTGGTACTGGTGTTAATTTAAATGGTCCGGGTCCGGTTGGTGGCGGAGCAGAGGTATCGGTGCTTCCGGATACGCAGGCGGCTAGTGGCGCATTGGCAAATCCTCGATATGTTGCGCTCGATTCAACCGGCAACTTATTTATTACGGATACGGGCACGGGTAATGTTTCGGGTGTGATGAAATTTTTCTCACCGGTACCACTTACCTCAACGACTAACGTTAACTATTGGAATGGTTCCTTAAATAGTTTGGGTTCGGGCGGAGTAAGCTCGATTGGCCAAGTGGCGATGGCAGGAACGACAGTTATTGTGGCAAATTCGGCTCTTAACCAAATTGATTTCTATTCCTCGACTGGAGCGAGTGTGGCAACTTCATTATCTTCAGACAATAACCCGGCCGGCGCAGTGACATTTAGCAATCCGCAGGGTGTGGCTTATTCGCCGGCAACTGGATTGTTGTATATTTCAGATACGGGGCATAGCCGCATCGTTGAAATGTCACTCTCTGGTACATTCTCGAATGTTACGAGTTCTTCTTTAGGTTTGAATGGACCTACCGGCATTAAGGTTGATAACGCGACACCGCCCAATGTTTATGTGGCCGATACGGGTAATAGCCAGGTTGTTATTCTCAAGTAGGTCTGGTTTGTATTTCTCCAACCATTGAACTGAACAGTGCCCAAGCCCGCGGATAAGCCACGGCTTTTGCGGGTTTAAGTTTTATCTTAAAATCAGAACTTTTAAAACTTTTGTGGTCGAATTAATGCCCGTAACCTGGATACGGACATAATAAAGTCCGTTTGCCACCTGAATTCCCGAAATATCTTTTAAATCCCACTGAAGCGTTTGAGTGCCGAAATCCTGAGTCGTTTGAGTGCTTATTTTGCGGAAAGCTAAGGTAAATACATCCATCGTCACCGTGGCTTCGCCCGGCACTTGAACCGTAAAAGAGATAGGAGTTCCATTGGATGGATTAGGATAGGGCGGAAAAATCAGAACAAATGGTGAGAAAGTTGGCGTGCTGGTGGGGGTAGCTGTAGCGGTGTTAACTTGAGTAGAAGTGGTCGTCGGGGTGTTGGTTGAGGTTGCCATCACCGTCGCGGTATTGGTTACCGTATTGGTCGCGGAATTAACGGGAGTGTTGGTCGCTGTTTCTGTCGCTGTGTTGACGGCTGTATTTGTCGCGGTGTTCGAAACAGTTACTGTGGCCGTATTTGTGGCGGTGTTAGGCGCTGTATTGGTGGCTGTATTCGTCGCAGTGTTTGAAGTAGTGTTCGTGGCAGTCGTTGTTGCCGTATTCGTGGGTAAATTAGTATCGGTATTGGTGGTTGTGAATGTTGCAGTGCTTGTAGCCGTGTTTGAAGCGGTCGCCGTAGCCGTATTCGTGACCATCGTCGCGGTATCGGTGGCTGTGTTCGTCGCTGTATTATTTGTGGTATTGGTGGGCGTGGCTGTTGCTGTGTTGGTAGCTGTTTGGGTAGCGGTATCAGTGGGAACATTGCAGGAAAGCAGGGAGTCTCCCCTTAAATTGTCTATGTAGATTGGATTATTCGCCAAATCCATATTTGTGTCGCTTGTAAAAATAATTTGTACCGTTTGAATTAGATCAGTGGCGGTAATATTTGAAAAATTGGCATTAGGACTGCCTAGCAACTGTATAAAAAGCACATTCCAGCCAATGACAGTACTGCCTGAAATAACAGGACTGCCTGTATAACAGTTTTGCAGGACGTCATTGGAGGTTATCGAGGCATAGTCACCATTAGTGGCCGAAACAGCCATTTGAAACGACCGGTTGCCAAATTGATCGTTCACATCTAGTTTTATAAAAGTCGTTGCCGCGGAATAGGGACTGACATCGGTATAGGTAATCGTTACCGAATTCGCGCTAGTGGGATTGTTGGTCGTACAATTAATCAGCGAAAGCAAAGCGGGACTACAATCATTGGAATCGGAAATGCCATCACCAGCGGCATTCTGTATCTGATATATGGTAATTCCGCTATTGGGAACAATTGTCCATCCCGTTCCTGCCGAAGAGCTGAGGCTCCATGCACCTGTACAAGTCGTATCAAAATGCTGGGCCGGATCGGCCGTGAGCGCAAAAGCTTTTATCGGGGAAAATATTGGGAAAAATAAAAAAATCGAGAAAACCAGTAAACGATATGAATTGATTTTATTGATAAATTTCATAAGAGGAAACGGTTTCCTTTTGAAACAATTAAAAGTACTTAATGGTATCCGCCATTAATCGAAGCTAATGACGGTCTGAAAAGTTTGGCTGAATTTGAATTCGTAAGTCAAGTATAACCGAGATTTCAACTTCATTGTTTATCCAAGGACTTTGTAGCTCTTTTTTCAAAAGAAGAAAGCTCTATTTTTGCTGAAAATGTAATGGTTTCTTAATCTGGAGGCGGGGAATTAATTACGAGTCTTTTTTTAAACAAATCAACAAGGGAGGGAATTGGTTGTTATTGAGTTGGACGTTGTATTTTGATGAAACTACCTCAAAATTATCACTTTGAGAATTTTAGTGGCCGATTGACTGCCCGAGACGTGGATACGGACGAAATAAACTCCATTCGCCACCTGAACCCCCGAAACATCCTTTAAATCCCACTGAAGCGTCAGAGGACCATCCGCCTGGATCGTTTCGCTGTATATCTTCCGGAAGGTCAAAGTAAATACATCCAGCGTTACCGTCGATTCACCAGAAACCTGAATATTAAAAGTAATCGGCGTTCCGTTAGATGGATTAGGGAAAGGCGCGGAAATAATAATTTGCGAAGTGATGGTAGGCGTATAAGTCGGCGTAATGTTGGGTGTGCCGGTTGGTGTAAAAGTATTGGTCAGGGTACTGGTTAAAGTCGCCGTAGGCGTATTGGTTTTGGAATAAGTTGATTTGACGGTTGGAGTGGTAGTGGCTGTATGAGTTGTGGTATTCGTGGCGGTGGGGGTAGGTGTGTTAGTTGCTGTTGAGGAGGATGTGTGGGTCGCTGTGTTGGTAAATGTGCCTGTGTTGGCGGGTGTCAAGGTTGCGGTGTTGGTGGTGGTTTGGGTAGCGGTATTAGTGGTTGTGGTAGTAACTGTATTAGTAGATGTATGAGTCGCGGTAGAGGTGGGCGTATTAGTAGCCGTTGAGGATTCAGTATTGGAAGATGTGATGGTTGCGGTGTTCGTAAAGGTACTGGTAATTGCGGGTGTCAAGGTTGGGGTGTTGGTGACTGTTTGAGTTGGGGTGTTAGTGGTTGTGGTAGTAGATGTGTTGGTAGCTGTATGAGTCGCGGTACTAGTAGCTGAATTGGTCGTGGTTGAAGAAGCTGTATTGGTTGCAGTGTTTGTGAAGGTGCTGGTAATAGCGGGTGTCAAGGTTGCCGTATTTGTGGGAGTTTGAGTAGCGGTATTAGTGTCCGTATGAGTCGCTGAATTGGTAACCGTGCTGGTAGCTGAACTAGTCGCGGTTGAAGAGGCTGTATTTGTAGTCGTTTGGGTTGCCGTATTGGAGGCTGTATTCGTCGGGGTGGCTATTGCCGTATTAGCGGCGGTTGGAGTTTGTAGGACACAACCGGTTCCAAATGCGTTCATGGCGGCGGTGGGTTCCCCGTTATTTCCAAAAGCCCCCATGGTGTACCCTTGCCAATTGTTGTAGGACTCGGGTTCCCAATAGAAAACTCCCAGTCCCATGCCGCCCGGAAGGCTGCTGTTTTTGTTGATGATGTCCGTCAGGAAAGCTTCCGAGTCTGTGGGATCGCTGACGGCCATTCCAACTTCACAATTCATGACAGGTTTGCCATATCGGGTAGTCATATCTTGCATGTTAGCCTGGCATTCGGTGTCCAGGGTCGTATAGTTAGTCGTGGACGGGTATAGGGACATTCCGATGACATCCCAATTGGCGCCGGCAGCTTTGAGCCCGTCAAACATCCATTCAAAGAGAGCGTTGTCATACCCATTGGAAATATGAATGATCACCTTGGCGTTGGGAAAGACCGCTTTCACCGCGGCGTAGCCGCTGTTGACCAACTGGGCAAAGGGAGTGAAGTTAGTAACCCCGTTGATGACTACCTCGCCGCTAGGTGTTCCGGCGGGATCGGTCGCAGCCGCCCATAACATACCGTTATTCGTTTCATTTCCCACCTGAACCCATTCAGGCGTAACCCCTGCCGCGGCTAAAGCGCTCAAAACCGAATTGGTATGCATCGACACAGCTTGTTGTAGTTGGGCAAAAGTGTAATTGGCCCAGGCTGCGGGCTTGTTCTGGTCGCCGGGATCGGCCCAGGTATCGCTGTAATGGAAATCGATCAAAATGCGGTAACCCATGGCCGCGGCCTGGGTAGCCTTACTCACCACGTCAGCCTGGCCGTTCCATCCGGGCGCCGCCGGATTCACCCAGACCCTCAAACGGATCGCGTTGATGCAATTGCCCTGAAGGACTTGAAACAAATTTTCCTGTACTCCGGCAGTGTTATAGAAAGGGATGCCTTGGGATACCATTTGGGAAACCCAGCTCACGTCTGAACCGCGGGCAAAAGTTCCCGTCTGGGCGATCGGAGTGGTTGTGCGGGTGGGGCTGTTGGTAGTGGTTGGTGTAGCCGTATTGGTCATGGTTGGCGTAGTAGGGGTGAGCGTAGGCGATGACGTCGAAGTCGCTGTAGTCGAATTCGTTGATGTTTCCGTGGCCGTATTGGCTGCGGCGCAGGTTGGGAAAGCCACATCGTCCGCCCCCGCCAAAGCGATGTTGTAAGTGGTGACCGCCGCCGTATTGGAGGGGGCCAGACCGTTAATCAAACAGTTGCAATCGAAAGTTACTCCCTGGGTGTTATAAACCTCAAAAACTTTCGCTTTGGAGCCTGTAATTGTGCAAGCGTCAAAGAGCACGTTGGTTACCGGGGCTTCGGGCAGACCCCAAATGATCCCCGAATTAGCTGTTGAAGTGGTGGCCTCGCTGGCCGAGACGTTTTCAAAAGTGACATTGTTCCAAAAAGGAGTGGTGCTAGTCACAGTGGAACCCGTATCCGTCGTCGGACTGGAAGGCACGGTGGGATAATAGCTATAGAACAAGATGGGATTGACCATGATGTTGCTCATCGTGATGTTGGAATAGGTGATGTTGGAAACCGTTCCACCGTTAGTTCGGTCCGCTTTTAAGCGCAGACCATACTGGGTTCCGTTAAATACACAGTTGTCGACCAGCACGTTGCTGACCCCGCCTGAAGTGATGCTTCCGATGGAAAGACCGTGGCCTGTACCGAAGGTGCAGCCCTGGACTGTGACGCCCGACGTGGGTTGAGATCCCCCAATTTGAACCAAGTCATCTCCGTCGCTGATGTAGCAGTTTTGGATATTGATATTGGTGCCCCGTAGGTCGATGCCGTCCGTATTGGGCGAGGGCCAGGCTGCCGTAATGCTCAGTGCGGAAGCCAGCACATTGGCGGAGGTTCCTAGAAATTGAATGTGGAACTCGGGGGAATTTTGTACCGTGATTCCTGTGACTGTCACTCCGGTACAATCCGTTACCTCGATCATGGCAGGGGGTCTTTGAACCGAGCTGCTTGCGTTAAAGGCGGCCCACCAGGCGGCGCCTTGTCCGTCCATTACCCCGCTGCCGTTAATGGTGAGATTGGTTAACTTGGAAGCGTATAGAAAATCATTGTTTGTCGGAAAGGTTCCCATGGCAGTCATCTGAAGGGTGGCCCCGGCGGAAAGCTGGAAGGTCATATTGCTTTGAAGGGTAATAGGCCCGCTAAGAAAGTTGCCCGCGGGGATTATTACTGTTCCGCCGTTCCCCAGCGCGTTTATGGCCGCCTGAATGGCGGCGGCGTTGTCGGCGCTGGCGGTAGAGGCGTTGTAAGGAGCGGAAGTGATCGTAATGGTTTGGGCAAAGACTTGAGTCTGAAAAAATATTTCCATCAAAACGAACGCGGTCGCCGGCAAAAATTTTAGTCGTCGCTTTAGTTTTAATCTTTTCATCTTGGTTTTCTCGTCGTCAAACGATTTAAAAGAATGTGTTTAAGTTTTTAAATAAGTTGTAGTTCTTACCGCAAAATCAGCACTTTAAGAATTTTCGTGGCCGATTGACTGCCCGAAACGTGGATACGGACAAAATAAACTCCATTCGCCACCTGAACTCCCGAAACATCTCTTAAATCCCACTGAAGCGTCAGAGGACCATCCGCCTGGGTTGTTTCGCTGTATATCTTCCGGAAAGCCAGCGTAAATACATCCAGCGTTACCGTCGATTCACCCGGCACCTGAATATTAAAGGTTATCGGTGTTCCGTTAGAGGGATTGGGGAAAGGCGCAGAAATAATAATCTCCGAAGTGATGGTAGGCGTATAAGTGGGCGTAATAGTGGGTGTGCCAGTTGGTGTAAAAGTATTGGTCGGGGTGCCGGTTAAAGTCGCTGTAGGGGTATTCGTTTTGGAATAAGTCGATGTGACGGTTGGGGTGGTAGTGACTGTATGAGTTGGAGTATTCGTGGCGGTGGGAGTAGGTGTATTAGTGGCAGTTGAGGATGTGGTACTCGTTGCCGTATGGGTGGGTGTATTTGTAAATGTGCCTGTGTCGGCGGGTGTCACGGTTGCGGTGTCGGTGGCGGTTTGGGTAGCGGTATTAGTGGATGTGTGAGTCGCGGTAGAAGTAGGTGTATTAGTAGCCGTTGAGGATGCGGTATTGGTTGATGTGTTCGTAAAAGTACTGGTAATAGCGGGTGTTATAGTCGCGGTGTTGGTGACCGTTGGAGTTGGGGTGTTGGTAGATGAACTAGTTGTTGTTGAGGATGCGGTATTTGTGGCTGTTTGGGTAGCGGTGTTCGTAACGGTATGAGTTGCCGTGTTCGTAGGGGTGCTCGTCGATGAATTAGTCGCGGTTAAAGATGCCGTATTAGTTGCGGTGTTGGTCGTTGTTTGGGTCGCAGTGTTTGTTGGAGTATTGCTGAAGGTACTTGTAATAGCGGGGGTCAAGGTTGCTGAGTTGGTAGCTGTTTGAGTAGAAGTGTTTGTGGATGTTCTGGTCGCAGTATTGGTTGCGGTAACGGTGGCAGTGTTGGTTGCCGTATTGGTTGAAGTGTGCGTGGCTGTATTGGTCGACGAAGCTGTGGGTGTGTTCGTAGCGGTATTCGTGCGGGTAACGGTGGCGCTTGAAGTCGGACTATTAGTGGAGGTGGCGGTACTGGTCCCTCCGGTTGTGGGTGTGGGCGTCAGCAATCCAGTCAATTCCAGACGAACATAGTCATATTCGAAGCCTTCGCCGAGGCTGGCGCCTCCGGTGGGCCGCAGGCCGATGTCAATCTCATTCATACCCGCTTTCAGTTTAGTCCCCGCAAAATCCAGATAAGCATCGCCCCAATCTCCCTGTGAACCCAGGCGTAATATGGAGTCAAAACTAGTGTTGGGTGGGTAGAAGCCGGTGGTCGCGTTGGGGATGGTGGCATAGTTGCCGTCCGTAGACCCCATGACGGAAGCAGTTTGAATAGTCCCATTGATCGTAAGGATGCAGGCCGAGCTAAAGGCGGAAGCGAAGGCGATGTAAAGCCGGGCGTTTTGGGCCGCCGTGGGCGCCGTTGTCAGATTGAAAAAGATCTTGGATGTCGACCCGGCATAGGTTGTCCCGGAAGGTACGGTGGGCTGGCAATAGTTCCAGTCGGTGCCGGGGTCGCTGGTTCCCACCATAAAGCTGACCCCGTTGGGGTACTGGGTCGTGTAGTCCATGAAGGCTCCCCAGTCCGTTGGAATGTCATAGGGCGGGCCGCCCGCGTAGGCCGGCAGAATACCGCTATAGGGTGTCGATTGATGTTCACCGTTGTTGAACTCATTCGAATTCCTGTCGGGAGTGCCGATGTCCCACACCGTGGGTCCCAGACGAAGAGGCGACCAGGTGAGGGTGCCCATGTTCAAGGACTGGCCGGCGGTTACCGTGATGTTCGCATTTTCATAGGTGCCGACTACGCCGGGGCCGAAGGCCCAGAGGTTATAAGTGCCGGGCAAAATGTTAGGGATGGTGAAACTGCCACCCGCTCCGGTATGAACCCAAAACTGGCAGGTTAGGTACTGCTGTTGGAAGTCCACGCCGCCGTCGACTGGCGCCAGCCCGATCCACAAACTCACAGGCGAGGTTCCTGGATTGTAGGGATCATTGATGGCAAGGGTGCCGCTCACTGTGGCGCGGCCGGACGCCTGAGGATAGACGACAGACCCGGTTGCGCCCGTCACCGATTGAGGATTGAACCAAGTGTAAGGCCAAGCACTCTGTTCGGCGGCGGCCTGCGCCTGCGCGTCCGCCCAAAGAACCCGAGCCTTCATGGATACGGGATCACTGGAGGAACCGGTGTACTGGTTCGCGTAAATAAAAGCCGGACCGAAGGTCTTGGATGAGAAAGTGTTAGCTGGCTGATCCTGGGTCAGGCCGAAACCGTAATGTCCGCCTCCGAACATATTGAGTAGTGTGTTGCCGATGTGCTCCGTGAGTTCTCGGTGCATAGGCCCGCCGTCGTAATATTCGTGGCTGGGAGCGGTCTGCCAAATGCCATAATTGGTGGTCGAGGAAGCCCAGCCCCAAGTATTAATCTGGCCTAGGGGAGAGCTATAGGAATATTTGCAGTTCGTAAGTCCGTTATAAATTCCGGCGGTATATTGCATCACTTCCGGCGGCGCGCCCGCCACGGTCGTCACCGCGGTATTGGGCGGGGCCATCTGCCGGAAACGGTAAGGATCCACGACTAGCCAGTCGAAGATAGAACCCACGTACATGTTGGAACGCAGTTCAGCGCCCGGGTAGTCGGGATAAATATCTTCGTGGGTAAAGATCACCGTATCGTAGATACCCTGCTGGCCGCGCAGCAGATCGTAATAGATGGCCATGTCCATGGGGCTTTGTGTCGATTGGAGCCACACCTCCGCCTGGTTGCCGCCGTTGTTCGCGGGGTTCACAGTCAGCGTATAAACGGTATTCGTCATGGTGGGCCCGCCGGAGCCGTCGAAATAGAAGTACCCGCCGCCGTTGCCCCCGGCCAGAATGTTGGTACCGTTGTAAGTGAAATTCGTGATGTTGCCGTTAGTTGTGTCGATGACGAAAGAGACGATGCCGTTGGACAGAGTGACGTTGGTACCGCTTTGGGTTACCGTGACATTGGCCCCGGTACCCGTACCGCCCCCGGGCACATTGGCGTACAACCGGACCGCGAACGCGGCCAGAAGAACCGTAATGAAAACCGTCGTCAAACGGGATCTAAAAAAAATTAATCGGCTCAAAACATTCCCTCAAACTTCCCTAAACCAAAAAGCGCGTCAACCGCTACAACGAAATCATACCGTCAGAATCGGTCTGGATGAGGGGCCACAGGCAATCTTTAAGGCTTCTTTAAGAGGGTTTTATTTAAATATTCACAATAAATCCCACAGTTTTTGTCCATTAAGCCGGTCATCTTTAAAGTTTCATACAGGTTCTCGTAACCGGAGGAGCTTGATGAATATTGGCCCCGGTTATCTCTGAAACAGGAACAGTTAAAAAGACACTAAAGGCTCCCAGCATTTAGAATAGGCATTCGGAGAGACCCACTTTGGACATAACCGTTTTCAACAAGTGTAATCGTTTTATTTTTTTCCTGGCGCTGCTCATCGGAGGAATTATTTCAACTGGGCCAACCCAAGCGGCTTTTTTGGATTTTGATCCGCCTGCACGGGCCTCCGCCATGGGAGGGAATTTAGTGGCCGATCCGGAAGGGTCGGAAAGTTTTTATTTCAATCCGGCTGGATTGGGTTCTGTGGATAAACTGAACCTTTCAGCCCGATATGAGGCTCTGGAGCCCGGTTTGGAAGAAGACAGTCTTTCCACCAGCAGTCTGACTGCCGCCATTCCATTGGATACCTGGGGAACTTCGGGACTTTCCTGGGATCACTTTGGTTCCAACAACCTTCAAGAAGATCGTTTTCGTTTGGATTGGGGACGGAATTTTTCCGAACTTAAGACCATTGGAAATTTAAAACTAGGTTTTTCTTTTTCTTATCTCAAACAGGCCTATGTTTTGAACTCGGCGCTTACCGGTCTCACTGGTTCAAATTTTACCGGCGAGGCCTTTTCCATGGGGGTTGGGATTCTTTATCAGCCCTGGCCGTCGCTCACCCTGGGTTTTTCTGCGGATGATCTTACTCAGCCCAATCTGGGTGTGGTGGGGGTTTACCTTTTCCCGGTCGCCTGGCGGTGGGGGGCCGCTTATGATTTTGCTTTGGCCGACGCCGGTTCGTTAGTTTTGACGCTTTCCCAGGACGATCTGGGATCGGGACTGGAAACTCAGGGTGGCGGAGAGTGGCGGCTTCCTTTCCTGAACTTAGCTTTGCGGGCGGGAGGGGACGCCTACCAAGGGGATTTGGGAATTGGATGGAGCAATTCGTTTTTGCGATTGGATTATGCCTATCTTTTTTCCTGGGGTTCCGCGCCTTCCATCGGTTCCGAAGGCCTTCCGGCCAATTATGTGTTGGAGTTGACTTTCCTGGGGTCCGAACCTTCTCCACAGCCTTCTTCTACTTATCCCTGGTTTGTCGAGAAAGCACGGCAAGCCGCTCTGGTCAAAAATTGGCGCTGGGCCCTATGGTATTATTCGGAAGCTCTGAAATTTAATTCCGCTGACCCACAGGTCCGCGCGGAAAAGCAAACCGTGCTTCAAAACTACAACAAGGAAAGAGCCGCTCAATATTTCAGTTTGGGGCAGGCGGCTGAAAGCCAGGGTTATTTCACCGAAGCCCAGCGGGATGACGCCTGGGCGGCCCAACTGGATCCTCAGGAACTGCGATATCAACAGGCAGTTGACCGCTTGAAAAATAAATCGGGCTCGCCCGAATTGTCGGAAACAAAAGTTTTGTCTGGATTATCAGATCCCAAAGTTCAGGGGTTGCTTTCTCAAATTCTAGAACTCCTCTCGAAAGGTGAAAGGAAAAAAGCTTTGGAACTTTTGAGTCAAGTTCAAAGTCTTTATCCGAAAGACGCCTTACTCACCCGTCTTTCCCAATCCCTGGAAGGCTCTCGTTCTGCTGTTTCCTCCAAGGCAAGTCCGGGTTTCAACCCCAAGACTGAGCAACTTCTGCTGGAAGCCGATCTTTATGTTCAAAAAGGGCGGCCGGACCTGGCCCGGGAAAATTGGAAAAAGGTTTTAGCGATAGACTCTTCCAACCCTCAGGCGCGGGAAAAGTTAAAGGAAAGTAAAGCCGAAGGTGAAAAATCATTGACGCCGGAAGAAAATCAAAAAGCTCTGGAGCTTTATCAAAAAGGTTTGCAGGCTTACCTAAATGGGGATATTACCGAGGCTGTTAAGGATTGGCAGGAGACCTTGCAAGTTGATCCCCATAACGTGAACGCTTTGAATAATCTGGTTCGGGCCAAATTGGAATCAGGGGGAACCACGCCATGAAACTCACGGGCCGTTTTTTCTTAAGTCATGGAGGATTAGTACTGTTTACTCTGGGGGCGGGGTTTCTCTTGTTTTATGGCGGCGCCCGGTTTGAGTTGAAACGTCAGGCCGAAGCGGATCAAAAACAATATCTGGCCTCTTTTGCCCTGGCTGCCCGGGAAGCGGTTGTTCAGAGGGAAGATGTCGCGGTTTTAAATTTCATGCGTCTGGCATCGAAAAATCCGGCGATTGTTTTTACAGCGTTTTTTAACCCGACAACCAGGTCTCGAGTGGTTCTGCCAATAAATTACGGAAAAGAGCCCTTGCTCGTTCCAACCCTTTCTGCCGGGGGAACCGGAACCAAAAATATTCGTTTATCCGACGGCACAGAAGTTTTCTTATCGGTTCAAAAATTGAATTTTGGATCAGGATCATCAGGCTGGGTGGAGATCGGCTATTCGGGCTTGGAAATAGAAAAAGAAATCCAAAACCAACTCCAGCGCTGGTTGAATTTGAGTCTCTTAACCCTCTCGGTGACCCTGATCCTGGGTTGGGTTGTTTCTTGGTTGGTTTCCCGACATCTGGTGGATCCCTTGAAAAAAATACGGGAGGGAACCCGTCTGGTGCGCCAAGGAAAGCTGGATTCACTTGTTGAAGTCAATCGGGCTGACGAGATAGGCGATTTGGCGCGGGACTTCAATAGTATGGTTCTCCAGTTGAAGGAACTCGACGAGATGAAACGAGACTTTGTCTCCGGCGTCACCCATGACCTGGGCACACCCCTGCACGCTATCCGAAGCGCCGCCAATTTTTTACAGGAAGGAAAGGGTGGCGTGTTGACTGACAAGCAGGGGGAATACCTTCTGATGATTTCCAATAACACTACCCACTTGATCGGGTTCATCAACAACCTGTTAACTGTGGCTCGTATCGAGGCGGCAAAAGTGGACCCCTATCTGGAGGCTGTGGATGTGATGACCCATCTGAACGATCTGGTGACCCTTTACCAAACTCAAGCTCACGCCAAAGGACTAACTCTGACTCTCGTGAAGAAAGCTCCTTACGTGTCGCTCATTTCCGATGTCACTATGTTCCGCCAGATCGCCCAGAATCTTCTCTCTAACGCCATCAAATTTACCGTAACAGGATCGGTGGAATTAACGGTCAGCGAGGAAAATGGAGACATGCTTTTGAAAGTGAGGGACACGGGTATCGGTATCGATCCCCAATACCACGCGCTGATTTTCGACAAGTTTTTCCGGGTAAAACAACCAAAAGAATTTCAAACCCGTGAGGGAAGTGGTTTGGGACTTTCAATCGTGAAAGGGTTGGTTTCCGCATTGGGTGGAACCGTGGAAGTGGAAAGTGGTTTGGGCCAGGGATCGGTTTTTAAAGTCCGCCTTCCCAAACAGCCCGATCCATCCCGTTGGTATCCCGCCGTTTCAGGAGGTCCCGTATGACTAGTCCATTAATCCTTATCATTGAAGATGATCCATCCGTCCTTACCCTCACCCGGGACTTACTTTTAACGGAAAATTATCGAGTCGAAACGGCGATAAACGCCCGTGTCGGATTAGAAGCGGTACATCGATTGAAGCCCGATCTTTTGGTCCTCGACTTAAATCTTCCCGATGGGGATGGACTGGATCTTTGCCGTAGATTAAAAAAAGAAGAATCCACTCAAAACTTGCCTGTGTTTATCCTGACCGCCCGCGTGTCTTCAGACGATATTGTGGCGGGATTGGAGGCTGGCGCCGACGATTACTTGACCAAGCCTTTTAACGAGCGGGAATTTACTGCCCGTATTCGGGCCATTTTGCGGCGGAATCAGCCTGGAACTTTGCCGACCGAAACCGAATTAGTCATGGGAGATTTAAGACTTTCTCCCCATTCCCACGTGGTCCTATATAAGGGGAACCCATTGGAACTGACCCTGCGCGAATTTGATATTTTGCGGGTGCTCTTGACCCATCCGGGAAAGGCATTGACCCGAGAGGAAATTGTACGGTATGCCTGGGGACCTAATACCTTTCTTGTTACACGGGTGGTAGACGTGCATTTGGGCCATTTGCGGGTGAAACTGGGAGCCATGGGCCGAAAGATCGAAACTATTCCCCAAGTGGGTTATCGAATTGTCCCTTAGGGTCGGTTGCGGCGATGAAAGAAGGATAAAGATGTCCACTAATAGCTTCTTAAATTATTCTTTTCGATTATTTTTTTTTCTCTTTTTGTTTCCGCCGGTTTTACTAGCCCAAACTCCTATACCTACTACCGGCGATGGCATGCTGGCTTCGTATTACAACAACACAACTCTGACTGGAACTCCCGCCTATACTCGAGTCGAGGAAAGCACAAACTACAACTGGTACAACTGCTCTCCCGAATATAACGTTATCCAGCCGAATAATTTCAGTGCCCGATTTACCGGTTTTCTGGTTCCGCCTTTGAGCACCACTTATACCTTCACTGTTATCCCGACGAATGGGGGAGTCAGCTTGACGGTGGACAATAGCGTCCTCATCAACCAATGGCCGGGGCCCACTTCTGCTACTTATACCGCCACTCTACCCCTACCCGCTGCCACCCCGGTTCCGATAGAAATGGATTTCACCAAGACGACCGGCAACGCCGCCTTAAATTTAAGCTGGAATTACCCATCGGCTCCCGGCGGGGTGGAGTTAATCAACATCAATTATCTCTATTCGGGACAACCCGAAACCCCGATTCCCTCGGCTCAAACCGCCGCATCTTCGGGCATTGCCTGTCAAAGCCCCACCATTGTGGAGGATGGGATTTTTTCAGAACCGGCCTGGCAAGGCCCCTGGACGGCTGCGAAAAAAACCGTTGATGGATCCACGACCGGCACTTCAGCCCAATTCCGGACGCTTTGGGACGATCAATACCTGTATGTGGGAGTCACTGTGATTAAAAACGGGCTTTTCAATGATTCGGCCGAGACATATAACAACGATTCGGTCGAGGTTTTCCTGAACACGGACGATGTCCCGACAGCTACCAATGTGCCCGACGATTTTGGGTTTCTATTTGGATGGAACAATCCGGTGGTTTCGGAGAGGTTGGGCCGCATCACGGGAGTTCTTTTTTCAACCGCCACGATTTCAAACGGCTATACCCTGGAGGCGGCCATTCCCTGGGCCACTTTATCCGTTTCTCCTTCCGCGGGAATGACTTTGGGCTTTGACCTGGCGGTCAATGAAGGGGACGCCGCTGGTTGCCGCGCTGGGGAACTGATATGGAATGGAACTCTTTTTGATACGGTGGATCCCAGAAACTTTGGCGTTTTGACCCTGGCGGCCTGTACTATTCCCCCGGAACTGACTTCTCCCATTGTGAGTCCCAATCCCTTCACGCCGGGAATGGTACCCAACGATCAGGCCCATTTTAATTTAACCGCTTACCATGGGGCGGGTCAGCTTGTGATCGCGGATTTGAGACGGCGTAAAATCCGATCCATTAATTTTCAAGCGTCCCAGCAGTTGATGTGGGATGGACGGGATGATTCTGGGAATCTTGTTCCGCCGGGAGTTTATGTCTTTATTCTACAGGCGGACGGCGCGACACACCGGAGTACGGTTACAGTGATGCGATAACGGATACCATTTAAAATTAGTAAAACTTATCTCAAGATCAGCACTTTTAGAATCTTTGTGGCTGATTGACTGCCTTTGATATGGATACGGACGTAATAAAGCCCGTTCGCCACCTGAGTTCCTGAAATATCCCTTAAATCCCACTGAAGAGTCAAAGGACCATCCGCCTCGGTCGTTTGACTATATATTTTCCGGAAAGCCAAGGTAAACATATCCAGCGTTACCGCCGATTCACCCGGCACCTGAATGTTAAAGGTGATGGGTGTTCCGTTAGAGGGGTTAGGGAAAGGCGCGGAAATGATAATCTCCGAAGTAATGGTAGGCGTATAAGTCGGCGTAATAGTGGGTGTGCCGGTTGGTGTAAAAGTATTGGTCGGGGTACTGGTTAAAGTCGCCGTAGGCGTATTGGTTTTGGAATAAGTCGATGTGACGGTTGGCGTGGTAGTGGCTGTATGAGTTGGGGTATTCGTGGCGGTGGGGGTAGGTGAATTAGTGGCGGTTGAGGAGGCGGTGCTGGTGGATGTATGGGTTGCTGTGTTGGTAAATGTGCCCGTGTTGGCGGGTGTCAAGGTTGCGGTGTAAGTGGCTGTTTGAGTAGCGATATTGGTAGATGTGGTGGTAGCCGTATGAGTTGCCGAGTTGGTAGCGGTACTGGTGGGGGTATTAGTCGCGGTTGAGGATGCGGTGTTGGTAGCCGTATTGGTTGCAGTGTTCGTAAAGGTGCTAGAAATAGCGGGTGTTAAAGTAGCGGTATTGGTGGCTGTTTGAGTTGGGGTGTTCGTGGTTGTGGTAGTGGCTGTATTAGTGAATGTATGAGTCGCGGTACTGGTTGTTGAATTGGTCGCCGTTGCAGAAACTGTATTGGTTGCCGTGTTAGTTACGGTGTTTGTAAAGGTGCTGGTAATAGCGGAGGTGTTAGTTGGAGTGTTGGTTGCCGTTTGAGTGGCGGTGTTAGTCATCGTGTTCGTAAATGTACTCGTAATAGCAGGGGTCAAAGTCGCGGAATTGGTGACTGTTTGGGTCGCAGTAACAGTGGCTGTATGTGTCGCGGAATTTGTGGCGGTACTGGTCGAAGAATTAGTCGCGGTTGAAGAGGCGGTGTTGGTTGCTGTTTGTGTTGCGGTGTTCGTCGATGTTCTGGTGGCTGTATTGGTTGAAGAGTCGGTAGCGGTATTGGTGGCCGTATGTGTGGCGGTAGCCGTAGCCGTATTGGTTGACGTACTAGTCGGGGTGTTGGTGGCCCCGGAAATGACCGCACCCACGAAGCTGGTAACACTGGTCGGGTTGAGAGGGTAAGTGAAAAATCCACCCGTAACCGCCACCCCGGCCTGCTGAACTAGGTTGTTGCTGGCGTCCGTAATCCAGGGATAGACCGTAGACACGTTCAGGTCGCTATAGTTGAAAGTCTGGCTTTGGGTGGAGGCGTTGTTATTGATGGCCACGATCACGACCTCGCCCGCGGAAGCACTGTAGTAAGCGGACACTGAAACACCCGCCGCGGGTACCTCGGTGGCGCCCACGCGCACGAAACCTGGGCGGATGAACTTACTGTAATTGCCCAAACAGTAAAGGCGCTTGGTGGGGGTGGTTGAGTTGCTGGCACCGTAGAGTCCTTCGTTATCGGTATTGATGTTCAGTATCCACCAGTAGTTATAAGCGTTGAAATTATGGTCCACGATGCAATTGTGGATTTGGTTGGCGTATTTCAACCCGCTGGTCATGCTGGAATCATTTGCGGCGAAATCCGAGATCTCAGTTTCCCAGCTTTCGACTGCGTGGCCGGCCACGGTGGAGTAGCTGGCCGGAACGGTATTAGGGCCGCCGCCGTAGAGGTGCATGCCGATGGCTTTCACGAAGGTTGCCGCGGTCGAGTCTGCCATAGTGGTGTTGGAGCCGGTCAGGTTGTCCGCGAAGGACTCCGGCATCATGATAATCGGGTTGAAGCCGGCGGTATTAAGGTCCGGACCCAGGTAGGTATTGATATAGGTGTCGAAATCCGAGGGGGCCCAAAGGCAGGAATCATAGTTGGTGTCGTAATCTGGTTCATTCTGGACCGAGATGGCGTATGGGGTGAAGCCGTAGGTACTCTTCATGGCCTTGACGAAGTTCGTCTGGTAGGTGGCATAAGCGGCCCAGTTGGTATGGTTGAGTTGGTTGGTGTTGGTACCGGGGTTGAAATTGTCGTTGCCGGTGTTGTTGCCCGCGGTGCTGTTGTTGTTCTTCCAAGCGGCCGGGGGGCTCCATTCACTGGCGAAGATCCTCAAGTTGGGATTAATCTTCAGCGCATCGACCGCAACCGACACCTCTTTACCCGTATCCCAGTTTCCCGTGGTTGAAGAATCATCGATGCCGATACGAAGGATGGAGAGCCCGACATTGCCGTTGACCTGGGATGCGGGCGGTTGACTCGAATCGTCCGCCCACAGTGTGTTCTCGATAGCGCTAATATTGTTGAAGACTGTATAGGCATTCAACGCGCTGGCCGCGCCGAAACCCGAGATCGTCTGGTAGGTTGTGCCGGAGGTAACCGTCACCGTTCCCGCCCAGGCCGTTGAAGCGAAAGCTACCAGGACAATCCAGGCTGGAAAATAAATTGTGTGTTTTATGTTTTTCATTTTCTCAAATCGTCTTCAAACGGTTTAAGTTGCAGGCGTGATGTTAATTTTCAACAGGACGCAAAAATTATTTTTACATCCTGTTAAAGTATTTTGTTTGAACAATTATACCGCAAGACCAGAAAACCACGGTTTTCGCCTGATTTTTCATTGTTTTTTTATAACGAAGGAAATTAGACTGTTTCGTTTTTTTTGAAAAAAATATACATAGATACCGGTTGGACAGGTCTGCTAATGCCGCATTCGTTTAGATTTATCTCAAAATCAGGACTTTCAGTATTTTTGTGGCAGATTGACTGCCTGTGACATGAACGCGAACGTAATAAAGTCCGTTGGAGACCTCAGCTCCCGAAATGTCCTTTAAATCCCACTGAAAGTTATAAAAGTCGGAAACCTGTGTTGTTTGGCTATAGATTTTTCGGAAGGCCAAAGTGAACACATCCAGCGTTACCGTTGATTCACCCGGTACTTGAACGTTCAAAGTAATAGGCGTGCCTGTTGATGGGTTAGGGAATGGCGGGGAAATTACAATTACGGACGAAAGTGTTGGAGTAGAAGTGGGAGTAACGGTGGGAGTGTTGGTTGGAGTTGATGTCGATTGCGGAGTGAAAGTACTCGTGGCGGAACTGGTGGGGGTATTGGTTGGAGTCGGTGTTGGAGTGTTTGTCTTTGAATAAGTCGATGTAACCGTCGCGGTATTAGTCGCCGTATGCGTCGCGGAATTCGTGGCGGTGTTGGTGGCCGAATAAGTGGGTGTTGAGGAATCTGTGACTGTAGGCGTATTGGTCGATGTGTTGGTGGCTGTTTGAGAGGCGGTGTTAGTAGCTGTGCGCGTCGCGGAATAGGTAGGGGTGCTAGTTGCTGAGTTAGTGGGTGTTGAGGATGTAGTGACTGTCGGCGTATTGGTCATTGTGTTTGTGGCTGTTTGAGTGGCGGTATTAGTATCCGTATGTGTCGCGGAACTCGTAGCGGTATTGGTTGGCGAATCAGTGGCTGTTGAAGAGGCTGTATTTGTGGGTGTGTTGGTCGCGGTCGCGCTAGGAGTATTAGTAGATGTTACGGTGAGTGTGTTTGTTGGTGGAACAGTGCCCGTAATTGTATTGGTCGGCGTATTGGTGGTTGTCTGAGTTGGCGTAACTGTTGGAGTGTTAGTTGTGGTGTTCGACGCGGTATTGGTAGGTGTCTGAGTTGAGCTGGCCGTAGAAGTATTAGTCGAAGTCGACGTGGCAGTACTGGTAGGTGTCGCGGTCGGAGAGTTTGTGGGTGAGTTGGTTGGACTATTGGTTGCGGTATTCGTCGGGGTAGACGTGGGAATGGAACAAATTGTGGTGAAATTCGAAGCCACGATCATGTAGGAGGCCGTGTAATAAAGGCCGGTCTCGTTCACGATCCAGGGCTGGCTTTTACCGCCGGTAGAGTCCACCCAATCCCAATCTCGGTATCCCTTTTCATAGGGAGGCGCGGCTTCGCCAGTCAACATGGGCGGTTCCGATTGTCCTGGTCCTGGGTTAGGGTTGGTGGCATACCCATTGCTGGGCCCGTCGGGCACAATGCCTGGCGGCGGACCATAGGTGGAAGGGCCGCTGTCGCTTATGCCGAAATTATCCGTACCCGCGAAATAGGGGTAAAGCGGGTCCACGACCGCGGTGGGTTTGCCGATGAAATTGTCATAGGAATAGGTGCCCGGGCCGGTGGTGGGGTTGTAGTTGCCAAACCACTGGTGGTAAATGCGCCAGATGCCGTGGGAGGCCCCGATGGCGTTGGAATTGGTCATGAGGGTCATGTTGAGGGTGTTGGCGCCGTTCATGTAATGCAGGAAATCCTCGGCATGCTGGACGCACTGGGCGGCGGACTGGCTGCCTGTGGCCCCGATCTTGGACGCCCAGAGCAGTTCCATGGCATAATTCATCTTCACTTCGTCCGCCCCCCAGAAATAGTCCCAACTGTGCATGGCCGAATTGTAGGAATCAGTTTGGGAAAAAAGGTCGTTCATCAAGGTAGACCAATCCCCCTTCATATAGTTGACCACCGAGGCTGTGGCGTTCGTGGATTCAATATAGGCCAGGATGCCCCAGTTCTGCTGGAATAAATCCTCGTTGAGCCAAAAGCCGTTCCATGTCTGGTAGCCGTCCACAATGGGTTGCGCCTCGGCGATGATGGCCGCGGCGGTCGGCCCTCCCAGAGCCTCTTCCATACGGAAGATTTCAGCTGCTGCCCAGAATTTCAAATCGTCGCTGGTCCAGCTTGTCTCCCAGGAATTCCAGGTGGCCTCGGCCGCGCTCCGCAAAGTGGCTGCATAGCTCGCCATACCCGGAACCGTGGACATCACCCGGGCCGAGTTGGAAAGCATGGCCACAAATTGGGCCTCGCCGTCCCCGTTGGGAGGATAGTAATAGCGAGTGGTGGCATCCGAACTTGGGGGTGAGCCGCCCCCGCCCCCGTTGGCGTGCACCACCGACAGCACATGCTTGTCGGTCATCTGCATCTTCAGGTACCAGTCGAGTTCCCACTTGGCCTCGTTGAGAATATCCGGGTTGCCATTGCCGGATTCCGGGATATTGGAAGACAGGGAAGAGAAAAGGGCGGGATTCCATTCATAGGCCAGCATCAGGTCATGGATGGCCTCGCCCGAGTCGCCGCTCCAAGTTTGGCATGAACCGGATGGAGTCTTTCCGATGTACTTGTTGTAATCCCCCGCGTCGTGCCAGCCTCCGGACAAGTCCAACGTGCCGTAAGACGCGGGAAAAGTGCAGCCCGGCGCGGGCCCGCAGGTTTCATCCTGCAAGTGACAGGCCGAAGTATCCGACCAGTTGGCTCCGGCGTAGGCGGCGGGCTTGGCGCATCCGCACCTTTGGTAATAAAGCGCCTTCAGGGTGGCTGTCATGGGTGCCTGGTAAATACAGTCGTTGATTTGGAAATTGTAGGATTGCTCATTGAGGCTGGTGGAATAAATGTAATAGGTGCCGGGGGCCGCGAAAGCGGAAAAATTCGCCCACCAGATAGTGTCCCCGGTGATGCCGGTGGTATCCGTCCCCTGGCTGGTGATGTTGGCTGCCGGAACTGAGTAAGCGAGCGCGTTGGTACTGGCGTTATAGACGCCAACGGTGGTTCCGGGATTCGATGTGAAATAGGCGATCTTATAATCGCCTGTCCTGTACCCGAAATTGTCGATTTTAATGTGTCCGAGAATGGACGCGGCTAATAACGTTTTACCCGGAAGACAAAAAAATACAACGATAACGATGAATTGTTTGAGGGTAAGCCTCATCAATGTCCTTAAAGGGAATTGTTGATAATTTTACCCTAAACTTTCCGACAAGGTTATGTTTGCGTGAAGAAGTTTGCTAATGCGGGGAATGTTGTTCTTGTTTCTGGAATTTATCTCAATTTCTCTATAAAGGGCCAGAATTGTATACGGTGAAGTTTATCTCCCCTGTGCCGAAACCACCAGTTGAGGCACAAGTTTTGGGTGTGCTAACGCTTATGTCGAGGCCGCAAGCCGAGGCATAAGACTTAGCAGTGCTAATGCCTACAGGCATTAGCGCAGAATCAACACTTTAAGAATTTTCGTAGCCGATTGACTGCCGGCAACATGGATTCGAACGTAATAAAGACCATTCGCCACCTGAGCTCCCGAAACGTCCCTTAAATCCCACTGAAAGTTATAAATGTCGGAAACCTGTGTTGTTTGGCTATAGATTTTTCGGAAAGCCAAAGTGAACACATCTAGTGTTACCGTAGATTCACCCGGCACCTGGATCATAAACGTAATAGGCGATCCGTTCGACGGGTTGGGGAAAGGCGGCAAAATCACAATTGAAGAAATCGTAGGGGTATTGGTCGAGGTACTGGTCGGGGTATTCGTGGGAAAGGCAACCGTACCAATGATAGGAGGACCGCCGCCGTTGTAGGGGGGGGCATAGGTAGCCGTATTGGTGGCGGTCGCCGTGGGACTATTGGTTGGAGTCGGCGTAGGCGTATTGGTATTCGAATAAGTTGACGTAACCGTTGGGGTGTTCGTCACCGTGCGAGTTGCGGAATTCGTAGGGGTGCTGGTGGAAGAATTAGTGGGTGTAGAAGACGCCGTATTGGTTGGCGTATGGGTCGCGGTCGAACTGGCGGTGTTGGTCGCCGTGTTGGTAAAGGTGCTGGTGATGACGGCTGTGGAGGTGGATGTGTTGGTGGTGGTTTGAGTCGCGGTGTTAGTAGGCGTTTGTGTAGAGGTGTGGGTAGGGGAATTGGTCGCCGTCGAGGAAGCTGTGTTAGTCGCCGTGTTGGTTGATGTTGAGGATGCGGTGCTCGTGGATGTATTGGTCGCGGTCGAACTCGCAGTGCTGGTAAATGTTATCGTGGGTGTATCCGTAGGGGGAACCGTTCCCGTCGTGGTATTGGTCGCTGTATTGGTGGGTGTCTGAGTTGAGGTGATCGTTGGAGTGTTCGTCGCCGTGCTTGTCGCGGTGCTCGTGGGGCTATTGGTCGCCGTATTGGTAGCTGTGTGAGTGGGGGTAGCCGTAGGAGTATTTGTGGCTGTGTTCGTCGCGGTAGAAGTTGCGGTATTTGTAAACGTATTTGTTATAGCCAGTGTTGAAGTAGGGGTGTTTGTAGCTGTTTGAGTCGCGGTGTTTGTGGGCGTCTGGGTGGCCGTAATGGTGGAAGTGTTTGTCGCGGTATGTGTTGCGGTATTGGTTGATGTCTGAGACGCGGTAGACGTAGGTGTATTGGTAGCCGTTTGAGTCGCAGTATGGGTAGGTGTTTGGGTGGCTGTGTTGGTTGAAGTTGAGGTGGCTGTATTCGTCGCGCCTGATAAGGTTCCATAAATAACACCCCGGCCTCCGGTGGTTAAATAACAACGGCCATAGGTATTTTCATCTCCTCCAATGTAATCACTTTGCAGCCAGCCGAACTGATGGTTGTTGTCGTTGATTCGCGTCCAAGTGGCTCCCGCACCGTCGTCCGAACGGAAAAAACCATATTGTCCTCCGACGATCCCGATAATAAATACCGCCGGGTGAGTTTGGCCCGAAGCCGCCATTCCAAATCCAACGCCATAAGTGGTAGTAGACGTGGTGATCTGAGTGCGAGTATTGGTGTTTCCCACTCCAGTAAATTGGTAAAGCGCACCGCCCCCCGCGGTCCAAACTTCGCCCGCTTCGCCGAAAACGGGACGGGGCGCGCCGCCAGCGGTGGTTCCCGCGGTAGTAAAACTTTGCCCGCCGTTCGTACTGACATAAAGGGTTGTCCCGCTGGTGGCGTAAAAGAGTCCCGGGGTTACCCTGTCCGCGGCCACAATGGCGCCTGAGGGAAGTCCTGTACAAGTGGTCCAGGTTCCACCGCCCCAAGGCGCGTAAGCAGGGCTGCCATAACCGCTGTAAGGAGAAACCACTACGGTTGTCCCGTTTGCGTTGACAGCCACCGATTGCATCTCATTGGCAGTGGTGTATCCAGGGGGTGCTGAATTCCACGGCGTCCAGGTTTGGCCGTTGTTTGTGGAATAAGCCACGTCGGTAGTTGTCGTGCTACTGTTTCCCACCCGAACAAAATAATTTGGGTTGCTTTCGGCGAAGTCGAGTGCGGTGCAATTGCCGAAAACCGGGTTGCTATACATACCGCTGGCCGAAGGAGCCGTCAGACTGGTGTTACGCGTGCCGGAAACGTCGCCCACCGCGCTCAAGAAACCGTAGGTCGCGCTGAAATTGACCGAGGGCGGCATCCATAAGGGAACGGTTTCTTCCAGGCCTGAATCATAAAAAGTTAAAGTGACCGAAGCGGTGGCGGTCGTGGTCGTGACCCCCGCGTTGATGGCGACGGCGTTATTGCTGACAAAAAGTCCTTCTCCCGAACCATGGAAAAAGCGGGCCGGATTAAAGGGATCCAGAGCCAGGGCTTCCACCCAGTTGGTCGGGCCGGTTCCAACGGTGGTACCGCCGAAGTAAAGATATTGAGCCCCGTTGACGTTGTAGACCGACCAGGGTGATCCATACCCGGCATCAGGATTGGCGATCACAGTCCATGAGGTGCCGCCGTTCAGGGTTTGAAGAACCTTATCCGGATTGTACCAATCCAGGGTTGAAATAATGGCGTGTTGGGCGTTTTCGGCATCCACGCTGACGTTGCCCGCGTTTCCTCCCCAGTTAGCGGCGGGAGTGACATTGGTCCAGGTGTTCCCGGCGACGTTGTATTTCCAAATTTGTCCCGCAAGCGTAACGCCCCGGACGTTATATGGGCCGTAGTCATTACCAAAGGCAACCCAAAGGTTGCCATCCGGACCTAGCGAGGCATGGCGGGGAAAATAACCGGTAGGTCCGCCCGCGACTTCGGCCCAGCTGGTTCCGCCATTGGTGGATTCATAAAGATTGGTTCCGGCACCCGCCGCTGAGGCTACTCCGACAAAAATTGTTGCCGAAGCCGTACCGGACGTGCCGCCTTGTCCGTCAATGACAACGAAAGACAAACCGTAATTGGCGTCGCCATTGGTGGGGAAAGCTGCTACTTGAGTCCAGGAGGTCGCCGAATTGGTGCTTTTCCAAAGCCCGTTATTAACAGACCCAAAATAAAGAACACTGCCAAGATTGGGGTCGACGGCAAGTTTTTCGCCCATCCCTCGTCCGGTGGCGTTGCCGCCCATGGGAATGCCGATGTTATTGACTGTCCAACTTGTACCCTGATTGGTGGAGCTGAGGATGACCCCGTTTCCACTCCCCAAATACATGCCAGCCGCGGCATAAACGTTATTGGCGTTGGAGGGGTCGGGCGCGATACTTTCGATGCCCAGATAGTTTCCCTGGCTCATGGGAAACATATCTGTCAGGGGAGTCCAAGTGCTGGAGGAGTTGTTCCAGAGATAAGCGCCGCCGACATCCGTGCGGGCATAGATCAATCCAGATTGGGCCGGGCTGGACTCAATGCCGCTGATAAAACCGCCGCCCATGATGACCACATTATTCCAAGTGTAGGTTTGGGCAAAAAGATTTGAACCGCCAAAACCGGTCGCGAAGAAGGCGGACAATAGAATAAGAAGGTTTAATTTTTTAAACTTCATGACCCTTTTCTTTTTCAAAGAATTGGTAACGTTTTTAAATCTTCTCCATTAAAAAACGAATTGTATCACTTAAAAGTTCCAGTATTTGGGTATTTCCAGGCCGGTTAAAAGGGAACGCCGTTCAAACCCGGTATTGGCTTGTAAATAAAGAAAATTAATTAGTTTAAAGGGTTTCCGGATTGATTTTGCTCATTAAAGAATCGATAAAGAACGGCTTCTGTCGTTATTTTATCAGCCGTTTAAACATTGAACGGCGGGCGATATAAACCAGGGCGATCAGCCAGGCCAAAAGAATGGGAATGGCCTGAACTTCAAAGGGGAAACCCAGGGTGAGGGACCGCACGATGGAATTGACGGAGGTCAGCGGGAAAAACCAGGCGACCTTTTGCAAAAGGGGCGGCAGGCTTTCCAGAGGGTAAAAAATACCGCAAAAGAAAAACATGGGAAAAACAAAAAGATATTGGGGATAGGAAAGCTGGTCGATATTGCGGGCATAGCCTGCCGCCGTCAGGCCCATGGCGGAAAAAAGAAACGAGCCTAAAAAACATACGGGAAGAATCGTCAAAAGGGAAATGGCCGGAAAAGATCCGGTGCAGACGCCGATGAAGGCCACCACTTCGGCGGACAGGGTGGCTTTGGTGGCATCCCACAACAGCTCGCCCCAAAGCACTTCGGACAGAGTGATGGGAGTAATCGCAATAGACTGGAAAATTTTTTGGTAATACATGCGCACGAAAGCACCATAAGCCCCCTCGAAGAATCCCTGAAACAGCACGGCCTGGGAAATGATGCCCGAAAAAACAAAATCGCGGTAAGACAAATGAATCCCGTGGGTTGTGATGCCTCCCACCAAAGCACCCACTCCAATGCCGAAAGACAACAGATAAAAGATGGGGTCGAGAAAAGTGGTCACCAGGTAATAAGGCAGGTTTTTGATAAAAACAGTAAAGTAGCGTTTCCAGACGCACCAAATGCTCCAAAACGAATCGGGAATTCTCATAAGCCCTCCACCCCCAGCTTGCTGCCGGTGAGTTTCAGGTAAACATCCTCCAGGTTGGGCCTGCGTTTCCAAACCACGCCGGGCCTGATTTCTTCTTCCACTTCTGCGCGGGCGATATGGTTGGCGATCAAATTTTCAGGTGAAGATACATCAAGGATTTTTCCCTGCGAAAGAATAGCGACCCGGTCGCAAAGCCGTTCGGCTTCTTCCATATAGTGAGTGCAAAGCAGGATGGCGGTGCCTTTCTTTCGGGTTTCGACCAAAGCTTCCCAAAGCATCCGGCGCGCGTCTGGGTCCAGTCCGGTGGTGGGTTCGTCCAGGACTAAAACGAGAGGGTCGGAAATCATCGAACGGGCCACTTGCAGCCTGCGTTTCATACCGCCGGAAAGGCTCTCCACCGGCTCCTTTCTCTTTTCGCTCAGGCCAAAACGCTCTAAGAGGTCATGGGCCCGCTTTTTGGCGATTTCGGTGGGAATCCGGAAATAACTGGCATGCCGCACCAGTTGGTCAAAAACATTGAAATCGCTGTCCAGGGTTTCGTCCTGACTGCAAACGCCCAAGACTTGGCGGGCCTGTTTGGGTTTGGTGAAAACATTAAATCCGTTTACGAATACTTCGCCGGAGGTGGCAGGGTAGAAACCCGAAATACATTGGATGGTGGTGGATTTGCCGGCCCCATTGGGCCCCAAAAGGCCGAAACATTCGCCCGGGTTAACGTCAAACGAAATACCCGAAAGGGCCTGAATATCATCACCGCCCCAGCGGGAACGGTAACGCTTGGTGAGTTGAACCACTTGTAGAGGGGGAACGGAACTTGGCATTCGATTTTTTCCATAAAGGTTATCGTAAAACCCAAGCATTCAAACCGAACCGCTTAATGATGTCAATCCATCACGGGGGAAAAGGAAACCGGGATGAACAATGACCGATAACATCTTTTTCAAACGTTTAATTTTAGAACCTTATAATAGAATCCCTCTAACCACCAAGGTCACCAAGGTAGACGAAGACAATAATTTTGATTAAATCTTTTTATTACTGATTTTTTAAAACAAGCGATTGGTTTTTGCTTTCGATTTTCTTGGTGAACTTGGTGTCCTTGGTGGTGAAAATTGTCTTTGTTTTGAGAGTGTCGTTGTACTTTGTGCGAGGAGCGTTTGAACTTTGAAGAAATGGAATGAAAAATTTCTGTTTTTTTTGCTGTCGAGAAGCGTTCTTTTAAATAAATTGTTCGCCCTTTTCAAATTTATTAAAAGACATAAACGGTTACCCCGGAATTTGTCCGCATCCCAGGCGACCTTTGAAGATTATATTTTTGATCGCATGACCCGTTCCTGGAGCTCCTTTCACGAATCTTGTGTTGATAAAGAATCTGCGAAGAAGGCGGCATCCGCATTGTCGGCGACCGTTCGAACACCGCGAACTGCGGCTGTTTTAACACTAACCGACCAAAGCACATTGGAAGATGTGGGAAAATTTCTTTATCCCTATATCGGTAAAAATCTGGTCGCCAAACCCACGCATGCGTCGGGCGCGATCGCTTTTTTAGGCGGGAAAGATTTGAAAAAGGCCGTTCAACAGATATCCAATGTTTTTCAGGTTGCAAGCCGTAATTACTTTTTCAATGAGTATGAGCGCCAATACCTACGGCTGCCCCGCAAAATTATTGTGGAGGAGTGCCTGCCTTCTTTTGAGCCGATGAAGATCGCTCAAAACGAATGGGGCTATCATCCGCCGCCGGATTTCAGGTTTTACGCCGCCAGGGGAAAAGTGCTTTTTTGTCAGTTTGACCAGGGGCGATTCGCCGATCATCGTCAGGCTTTGTTCACTGTGCCAGATCACCAGCTTATCCCGATCCCCGATCTTTATCCCTTGCCCAATCCCTTGCCGGATAAACCGGCCCATTGGGATGAAATGATCAGGATCGCGTCCGAACTATCCGCGCCTTTTGATTTTGTGCGGGTCGATTTATACGACCTGCCCGACGGGATTTATTTCAGCGAGTTTACTTTTACGCCCAACGCCACGTTTTTGCCTTTTCAGGATCGGGCTTTTAGCCGAAAGTTGCTGGAAGATGTTTTGAAAATCGCGTCCAAAATAAATTGATCCCGGATAACTTTGGGCATTACAGGCGGGAAGTCTATTCCACTGTGAAATGAACTGGTCAATTTTATTTGGAAACGAACGACCGACTGATGGACATACGCAGAAAATAACGGATTACCGAATCGCGTTCGCTTTTTTCCGCAATTTCCCAGCCCCGCTTTAGGTTCCAGTTGAGAGAATATTGGGGGCAGGTGGCGTAAACATAAAATTGTTCCCAGCCTCTTGCCAGTAAAACCTGGTGGGATTTTTCGACTGCGGCGAGGACCGGTTTCCGGGAATCTTTGGCCAGGTTAAAAACCGCCAGAACCTCGACCCACTGGGGATACTGAGGACGTTGAAAACCGTAGGCACCGGATTGGAATTGGCGGCAGGCCCGGTTAACCGCCAAACCTGTTTCCACCAGTCCCCGTTCATCCCGGATAAAAAAAACATCCTGATCTTCATAGGGGATCCGGGTTTTGAGTCTTTGTGATTTATCATCCCATATCCAGATAGTCCGAATACCGGGGTTGGAGCGGGGAGCGAAGGCCCTATAGAAAGCTTCCTCGTAAAGGCGCACATCCTCCTCACGGGCCTGGTCTAACCTCTCAACTTGCGACAAAAGAGCGTTCATGGCCGGCGTTTCAGGAAGAGTGGAATTTCTTTGTCCGGCATCAACAGAAGGGTGGAGCGGATGCCGACGGGGGCGTCATCCGCCCGTTTCAGGTTAAACCTTTTGCCGATCATCGAAAGAATGGCCAGCATTTCATAAACGGCGAAATGATTGCCCAGACAGGTATGTTTTCCCTTGCCGAAGGGCATGTAGCTTTTTTGCGGATAAGTTTTATCCCGAGCAAAACGGTCGGGATTAAAAGTATGCGGATCATCCCAGTAATCAGACGAGCGCTGCATGCCGTAGATCGAAAGTAAAAGCAGTTCTCCTTTTTTAACGGCGTGCTCACCCAGCTTGGTGTTTTTGACGCAGACGCGTGGCTGGGTGAAAACCACCGGGTAGAGTCTCATGGTTTCGTAGCACACCTGCCGGGTATAGGCGAGCTTTTCTAAACCTTCCCGGGATGGGTCATCCTCCGCTACCAGCCGGTCACATTCGTCATGCCACTTCACCGCCGCTTCGGGGTGGGTGGCTAATAGGTACAAGGCCCAGGACAGGGTTAAGGCGGTGGTCTCAAAACCCGCCAGAAGAATGGTTTTACATTCGTCCAAAATATCCTCGTACTCTTCTTTTTCTAAATCTTTCATTTCTCTGCCGTTCAGCAGGACACCCAGAATGTCCCTGGCTTCGCCCGGCTGACGGCTCATTTTTCTCTTTTCGATTTTATCCAGCACGAAATCCGTGATGGATTGCCTGGTTTTTAAAAGCTGGGCGTTGGTCTTGGTCGGCGCCCAGAGGGGCAGGCGCAGGAGAGTGGCGTTTTGAATGCGGATAATGCTGGCGCTTTCCCGGGCGGCGTCGCAAAACTGAGCGGTGCTGGCGTGGTCCATATCCACTGAGAAAAGACTTTTGCAGATGATGGAGATGGTCAGTTTTTGCATTTCGGACATGAGCGGAATACTTTCGCCCGCGTCAGCGGCCTTGTCCCACCCATCGAGGAAATGGGCGGCGGTTTTGGCGTTTTGGGGCGCCACTTTTTTGAGCGAATCGCGGGTAAAAGCGGGCGCGCCCCGGCCCCGCTTGGCAGCCCATTCGGGTCCGTCGGTGGTAATCATGCCCTTGCCGAAAAGTACCTGCTGAAACTTGAAGTGATAACTGCGCTCATAAGCCTCGGCGTTGCGTACCATGATCTGGTCGTACAAGTCGGGATGATTGACGGCGATAAATTTTCGGTGAAGCAGACGAAAACGAGTAATGCCGCCCGCCTCGCCAGCAACCTTGCCGGGGAAAGCGTAAGGTTCTTTGAGGAAAGCTCCCAGACTGCCCCAAAACCAGTGGCCGGTCAGTTTAGGAATTGCCATTGGTCTTCTCCCGTGACTCCCGAACGAAGGCGTCGTCAATGCCCTGCGCTTGGGTGATGGTCCGGTAAAAATCTTTCGCGATGGAGGCCATGCTCATGCCGTCCATCACCAGATGGTCAAAGCCCGCGCCCATGGTGAGAATTTTTCTCAGTTCAGGCTGTTTTTTGGCGTTGGGGCGAAACCGATCGCTCACATTGCCCACCGAAAAAGCCGCCGTGTGAATGTTGGGCGGAAGGCCTGTCATGGGGCTGTTGTAGCCCAGCTGCTGAAGGTTGGTGATGCCCACATTGCCGAAAACCTTTTTCATCCGCTCGGGATGGCTGAAAACGTAATAGTAGAGAGCCTTTTGGATAAAGACCGGCATTTTGACCAAGGCACGGCGGAATTTCACGTTAGGGTCGGCGGTTAAATCGCTGTCGATGGCGTCTTTGATTTCCCTGTTAATCCGAGCCAGTGATTTGGTGTCCGCCTCGCGGACAATATAGATGACCGGAATTCTGATGCCGTTGGGTAATTTTTTCAGAAGCGCCAGGCTCACATCCGCGTGTTGGAAGACGATGAGTTTTCTTCCATGCTTGTAACTGCGAAGCGCCTCGTGCCGCGCCGCCACCCGGGAGACCACGTAAACCAGATAGGTGTTCAAGGAAAGGGTGATATGAGATTCCTTGCGGATCGCCTTTATTTTCTCCATGACCAGAGTGACATCAGCTTCTCCATGACCATAAACGGTGGTGGGCTTGTGCGCGTCGAGGAAAAGTTTTACCAGGTCCCTCATGCGGGGCCATTCTTTGACGGTGTAATCTTTTTCGATCATGGGACTCATTTCTGATGACGGACGCGGAAGTCCGTCATGAATTCCAGAAGACGGGAAACGTCTTCCTCGGTGACGGCGTTATAGAGGGAAGCTCTAAGGCCTCCCGTGGAACGGTGGCCTTCCAGGCCGTAAAACCCGGCATTGGTGGCGTCCGTTAAAAAAGTCTTTTCAAGCAGGGAGTCTTTCAAGTGAAAGGTTACGTTCATGATGGACCGGTCTTTTTTCGCCACAGGGGACAGGAAAAAATCCGGATATTGGTCCAATAGGCCGTACAGGGCGTCGGCCTTGCGCTGATTTAAGACGCCCATTTTTTCAACACCGCCGATGGTATTTCTCAGCCAGCGGGCGACCAGCATGGTCACGTAGATCGTGAAAACCGGCGGGGTGTTGTAGATAGATTCCATCTGCGCGTGATTGCGGTAATCCAGCATGCTGTGGATGTTGTCCGGCGCGTTTTGAAGAAGCTTGTCCTTGATAATCACCAACGTTAGTCCCGATGGCCCCAGATTTTTTTGGGCGTGGGCGTAAATGAGGTCGTAGTGTCTGATGTCAAAGGGGCGGCACAAAAAGTCGGACGACATGTCGCAGACGCGCGTCACGCTGTCCAACCCGGGCAAATAATGAAACTGTAACCCTTCCACCGTTTCATTGGAGACGTAATGAAAGTAGGCCGCTTCGGGGTCATGGGTCAGGTCGCATTGGCTGGGCAGCTCGGTAAAATGATTCGCCTCGCCGTCATATAACACCCTCACCGGCCCTTCCCGTTCGGCATCGGGGATGGATTTGGCGCTCCAATAGCCGGTTCTCAGGTACTCGGCGGTTTTTCCTCTGCCCCGTAGAAGCAGGATCGGAATCATGGAAAATTGGAGGCTGCTGCCGCCCTGGAGCTGGAGGATGTGATAGTCCGGGGGAATATTCAGCAGGGCGCGAAAGTGCTCTTCCGATTCCTGAAGAATACTTTTGAAGTAGTCCGAGCGGTGGCTGATGCCCAGGATGGACTGGTTGGTTCCGGGAGCGCGGATTATCGCTTGGCTGGCTTCCAATAGCACTTGTTCGGGCAGGGCACCGGGGCCGCCGGAAAAGTTGAGACTCGTAGGCATGTTCAGTCCTTAATTTATTTTAAAGCGCAGGATAAGACGCTTCAGCATAAGCCCGGGGGACTTTTTCGCGATGTTTTTCATTTCATTATTCCGATTTTATCTGTCTACGACAGGTCTCCGTCGTGGACAGGATTATGCAAGGGATAGAGTGAAAATCGGGAATGGAGCCCACAACATTTAATCGTTCGTTAGGGCAGGTCGCGCTTATTTCAACTTTTAGGTTTAGCCGGTCTTTTTAAGGCCCAATTTATGTTCAATCTTGCGGATACGGTCTTCTAAAGATGAATTTTCCGACATCGAACGCTTTAAAATCGAGTTCATGAGGGTTTGGTAGGGGATTCCTAGTTTTTTGCTTTCCTCGATAAGCCAAAGGTAAATGGACTCATCCAAGCGAAAGGTTTTCTGAATCTTAGAACCCTTGGAAGTTAACAGAGAACCTTTATGAACCTTGGCTTTTGAAAAATCATATTCTTTTTTCATAATTTTCCCGCTCCTTGCGTGTGGCTTTTCTAGCCGAGATGATTCGGACGTCATCGCTATCCCAATACGCGTAAACCACCACCAATAGGTTTAGTTTTTTTCGAATACCCAATCGCAATGAATCTTGGTTCTTGGTGTTCCCCGTCTTCCAATATCAATTGAATATCGGATTCCAAAACGGTTTGGGCCTCTTCAAAGGAGATCCATGCTTTTTTTTGATTGGAATTAGCTTTCCGAGGATCCCAAATGATGAGCATGTGTTAAGTATAAACTACAATGTAGTTACATTGCAATATCATTTAATTGTCCACTGCGGGTCCCCGTCATGGACATCGTGCCAGAGGAGGGTTTGCAGAGCCAGCAGGTGAGGGAATAGATCGAAGAGGGTCAACTCAAGTCCTGATCAGGTA
>OLLS01000202.1_pt1 | contig 62808 bp, 60 predicted proteins | sample 1604631 | NCBI WGS metagenome assembly OLLS01 (sample SAMEA104055725, study PRJEB20765) | soil metagenome | biome: Arctic tundra; feature: Polygonal ground; material: soil | place: USA | collected 2011-09 | depth 0-0.5 m | reverse complement strand
CCCGACCAGCATTACCCAGGCGCCGGGGAGGGCGGCCCTTTCGGCCTCGGTCAGGGGCCGAACCTTGGCAGAGGTCAACTGGCCTTTGGCTTTCATGGAAGCCGATAACGTCCCCAGGGGCTCTTGGCGCATGGACCGCCGGGGTTGACTGGGGTTGGGGATGATCTGCTCGACGGGAATTTCGATCACTTGGTTCAGCGGATAAGGAAAACCGGCGGGGAATGTCATAACTGTCTCCTTTTTTACCCCCGTTGTTAATGGGGGGGGTGAGTCCCTGTCATGTCCCAGGAAGCTTTAGGGGCGGATGTTAATTATTTAGTTTTGGGATAATCAAGACCGAAGGTTTTTTGAGGATTTTTTCGACAATCTCGTCCCGCTGGAAAAGTTCAGGCAAAAATGTTTGCCTATATAACAACAAATATACTTTCCGTGAAGTCTATTGAATTTCAAAAAAAGCTCAAACGGTGATTGGCGTACATAAAAAAATCATCAAAAAAACTAATTTAGAATTATTTGAAGATTTTTTAGATTTAAAAATTTGCCAAGCAAAAAGATATTTAGCTGAAAGTTTAATAACTCATCCTCAACTTATAAAATGGTGGAGTGATTTAATGAGTGGTCTCGAAACTGCCCTCAAACCAGAAGATGATGCTGTGCGGTTATTTAAAATGGCAATGAATTCATCTGGCTTTATTGGTAGAACAATGTGGCCCGAAATGGGAGACAGGCCCGATAATGGAAACCATGAATTTGTTATGCAGTGGAAAAATTATAAAGAAGGTAGAAAAAAGGGAATGAATGCTAGTGTTTTGCGAGAAAACTTTGAACCTTCCGATCTTAAAAAACGGGAAGGCGAATTATTCAGCAATGTTTCCTATGTCGAAACTGACGGTGGATTGCTTTTTAGAATTGAAAATGGAAAAGCTTCACGCCAAACAAGTTGGGATAGAGCGATTAACGAAGGTTACGATGGTAGCGGTGATCCAAAAATAAAAAAAATATCTAAAGAAGAATTACAAAAATATTTGTGAGGAGTTAATGTAAATAGGGTGAAATAACTGGTAAAGCCCTACATACTCCACGTTAGGCCCGCTCCTTCATTTTAGAGAAGCTCCTCTTGCGTTTTCTGATAAAACCGCTTTCATCAAGCGCCGCATAGTTGTCGGATCAAAATCACTCGGGTTGTACCCAATGTTATCCATTGGGTATAGGCAAACCGCGCCCATCATCAGGTTGATGATGGGCAGCCACGGGCTCGTCGCCGGTAAAGGTGACATCGGATCGGATTAGATTCGATACAACCAAGTCTTGCACCTCGCCTGGCACCCAATGTTATTCATTTTTCAAATCTAAACAGAATCCTAATGGAACAATTCGTTATAGTTTTCGAATCCGTTTTTGGTGGGTTTAAAGTTCAATAAAGCCGTAATTTTTTTGAATTTGACGGGGTTTTGGAAGGAAGTGGGCATTAATCAAAATTGTAGATAAGGACAATTTAGGCCAAATTCGCTGTGTTTTGAAAGAAGCAAGCGGTTGAAAAACACTTGAAAACCGTTGAATTTACATGCAAATTACCGAATTGCAATAAGGCTGTTTTGGGCGGTAGATTGGCACAAGGCTTGCTTTATTCGAGCTGTAGAAATGAAGAACCCTTCTTGTCTCTGAAACGCTGTTCGAGAAGGTTGTTGTGCAATGAGGTCGACGTTGAATTTTGCCGTTTAATTTTATTTAGGAGGAAGAGATGAAAAAGTTTATTAAAAATTTGATTGGATTGACGGCTTCGCTCGTCATTGCGGGTGCCTTTTCACCCGTATTGGCCGACGACGCGACACCGGCAGCTACGGCTGCGGCAACGCCGGCGGCTACCGCTGCTGCGACGCCAGCGCCCCCTGCGGTTGTGGTGGGTGGCATGGTGGATACATATTATTCGTACGATTTTAATAGCAACAACGTCGGTGGAGTGAATGGCTATTTTTACAATAACGTGGATAATTCCTTCACGTTAGCTTTGGCCGAAGCGAAGTTCACAGCCACCCAGGGTGCGGCCAGCGCCCATTTGGTTTTGGCTTATGGCCAAGAAGCCTCTTTGGGAATTGGAAGTGCTTCTGTAACCGGCCTCGGTCCAGTGGTAGTTACTCCGAGTTTTGACGTGTTGCAGGGCTATTTGGCCTACACCGCGGGACAATTTACGTTCACCGGTGGAAAATTCGTAACCTGGATGGGTAATGAAGTCATCGAAAGCACTGGCAACTGGAACTACAGCCATTCGTTGCTCTTCGGTGTCATTCCTTTCTGGCATACGGGTTTAAGCGTGAATTACGCGCCCTCCTCCACGTTTAACGTGACTGGTTATGCGACAGACGGCAACAATACCGTAGCCGCCTCACCGGTTGGAAAAACCTATGGATTGGAAGCTGTGTTAGCGCCTAGCGCGCAATGGAGCTTTACATTCAACGGTTTATTAGGACCGACTGCTGGAAACCTTACTGTTCCGAATAATTTGACCAATGGGGTTGGCGAATTAATCGTCAAGTTCATGCCCGATTCCATGTGGTCATTTGGTGTAGATGCCCAATATGGAATGACCGACTTTCCTTCTGGTTCCACGCCTTCTTCAGCAAGCTATTGGGGCTTGGCTCTCTATGGCCGCGACCAGATTTCCAGCGACTGGGCTGCCGCTCTTCGTTTGGAAGACTTGTCCGACAGCGGAGAATTGGGTTTCGGAACTACGACAGTCGCCGGTTCGTTATACGAAGGCACTTTGACGGTTGAGCATGACTTTACCGCCAACCTCTTGGGCCGTTTGGAAGGCCGCTTTGATACCAACGCGCTTCCAACCGGTGTCGGCTCTGCTACAGCCGCCACTGCTATTTATCCCAACGCTACGTCGACAAGCCAAGTTACCGCGACGTACAGCATGGTGATGACTTACTAAGATTTGGTTTCAAAAGTTGTTAGTTTGTCGTTAGTGAAAATTTAAAAGGCCGGTCGGGTTTAGGTGAAATAGGGCAAGTTTTAAGCGCCCTTTCTCTAACACCCGACCGGTTTTTAAATCTAAGGTTAAATGCGGATAAAATTTAAAGACTTTCTTGTTTGCGCTGAAATGATTGACTAAGATACCCCCCGACTTATCAAACTCAAGTTCTGAAGGAGATAAAAATCATGTCTAATCTTCGTAAAAAAATTGCCATTTCTCTCGAAAAGGAAATGCCTCCTGTTGAAGAATATAAAACGAAACCCGGAACCGAAATTTATGGTTCGTTGGTTTTCAATGACAGCGCCCAGAAAGAATATCTCTCCAAAGAAGCTTATAAGAAGTTGAGAGCTACCACTCTTCGCGGTGAAGCCCTTGATCCCTCCATCGCCGATCAAGTTGCGCAGGGAATGAAAAAGTGGGCCTTGTCCCACGGAGTAACGCACTATACCCATTGGTTTATTCCTTTGACCGGCTTGGGCGCTGAAAAGCACGACTCGTTTTTGGATCCGACCGCTGAAGGCGGAACGGTCGCTGAGTTTGACGGCAAGACTTTAATCAAGGGTGAACCAGACGCTTCGTCTTTCCCTTCGGGCGGAACCCGCTCTACCTTTGAAGCCCGTGGTTATACGGCCTGGGACCCGACCTCTTCGGCTTTCATTCAAGAAGGAATTAACGGCGCGACTTTGACCATTCCGACCGCTTTCGTCAGCTACACCGGCGAAGCCCTGGATTTCAAAACACCGTTGCTTCGCTCCGTCGAGGCTCTTTCGGTTCAGGCGATCCGTTTGCTCAAACTTTTTGGAAACAAAACCGCCAAACATGTGTTTACGAATATGGGACCGGAACAGGAATATTTCCTTATTGACCGCCAATATTTTGAACTCCGCCCGGATTTGATCGCCGGTGGTCGCACTCTTTTCGGCGCACCTCCCTATAGAGGCCAAGAGCTGGAAGATCATTATTTTGGAGCGATTAAGGAACGTATTTTGGCCTTTATGATGGATTTAGACCGTGAATTGTGGCGCTTGGGAATTCCGTCCAAGACCCGTCATAACGAAGTGGCTCCGGCCCAGTTTGAAATGGCCCCCATTTTCGAAAAGTCATCCATTGCCGCCGATCACAACATGATGGTAATGGAATTGATGCGTCGCATCGCCATTCGTCATGGTTTGGTCTGCTTGCTGCATGAAAAGCCTTTTGCCGGTATCAACGGTAACGGGAAGCACAACAACTGGTCCATGTCGACCAACGAAAATGAAAACCTGTTGGATCCGGGTAAGACGCCACATGATAACGCTCAGTTTCTGGCGTTTCTGGTGGCGACGATCTCAGCTGTCGACAAATACGCGGAACTTTTGCGTATCGGCATCAGCGGACCGGGCAATGACCATCGTTTGGGCGCCAACGAAGCCCCTCCGGCGATTATTTCCATCTTCTTGGGAGACCAACTACAGGACGTCATTGATCAATTGGAAAAGGGTAAACCTTCCAGCAGCAAAGCGGGCGGCATTATGGAATTGGGTGTTTCGACCCTTCCGACCCTGCCGAGAGACGCGACCGACCGTAACCGTACCTCGCCTTTTGCCTTTACGGGCAACAAGTTCGAGTTCCGCGCGGTGGGTTCTACGGCCGCTATCTACTGGCCGAATACCATTTTGAACACCATTGTGGCGGAATCGATCGACCGTATCGCTACGGAGCTCGAAAGCGCGAAGGGTGATTTCAACAGCGCTTTGGCGACGGTGCTTCAAAAAGAAATTAAAGAACACAAGAGGGTTCTGTTTAACGGCAATGGTTATGGCCAGGAATGGCATGCAGAAGCGGCCAAGCGCGGCTTGCCGAACCTCAAGACCACGATTGAAGCTTTGAAGGCCATGCCGAAGAAAGAATACAAAGAACTTTTCGAGAAGTATAAAGTTTTGAACGAAAAGGAATATGACGCCCGCGAAGAGATCATGTGGGAACGTTACGTGAAAGTGACCAACATCGAAGCCAATGCGACGGTGGACATCGCCCGTAACCAAATCCTGCCGGCGGTGATTGGTTACCAATCCAAGTTGGCCAACACGATCGGTCTGACGGCCGCGGTACTTAAAAGCAGTCAAAAGGGCCAAAATGATCTCTTGGCGAATGTGGCCAAGGGTGCCAGCGATCTTTTCGAGGCCATTGAAGCTTTGGATGAGTTGATTGACAAGGCCAACGAGGGTTCGAGTCTGCACCAAATTGCGGCTTCTTTGAAGGATTCCGTAATTCCAGGCATGCTGAAAGTCCGCGAGCTGGCGGACTGGCTGGAAGGCTACGTGGATGACGAAGCCTGGCCTTTGCCGAAGTACCGGGAGATGCTGTTCCAGTACTAAGCCGAACCAGTTAAATAGTAAACAAAAAGGGCCTTCCCGAAAGGGAAAGGCCCTTTTTGTTTAGAGAAGTATGTTTTAGTTCCCGAATATATCCTCACCGAATCCGGCGTGGGTTACCGGTTGAAGGGGCATGGTCGTGGAGCGATAAAAGTGAGGGAATAATGATCCCTGCAACTTTTTATGGGTCTATAACGTCTAATAGGTGTAGTCCCCTAGTGGTAAAGGGTTTGATTTGAGGAGCCTTTCCGATGATTCGATCTTTACGCCTGATCAAAATCACTTTAGTTTTTCTGGTCATGTTGGCCTCCCTGCTTCGGCCTGTCCTCGTTTATGCCCATAACAGCCAAAATAATTCGATTTCGGCCTTTTCCGTCTCGACCCACCACTCCACCCGGGCTGTTTTTACCAGAAATTCCCTTGATTCCAAAACCATGCGGGTTTTGGATAAAGAAAAGTCAGAAGCTGTCTGTTTAACGCCCTGCCTTCATAAAGAATGGGCGCGGCTGGAAGGCCGTTCTTTTCAGCCAATCGGCGCCGCCCCGGCCCGGTGTCTTTCGTTTCAAACCCTCAACCTCCGAATCTGAAAATCTCCTTTCATCGCTGATCGAGTCTTAAAGGCCATCGGCCTTGGGCCCGGTTACTTTCGCTTTTTCGCGAAAAAAACCTCTCTTGAAAGGAGAAAGTCATGAACAAAGATGAAATATTTCTAACCATTTTTCTTTATTGCCTTGTCATCCTTATCAGCTCTTCCAAGCCTTTTTGGGACCAAATCGGTTCCTTGGTGTGGGTGAGAACTCTGACGGCAGAGATGCAAAAGCCGGTCTTCCCCGAAGGGGCACCGATCCGGGTGACACCCCTGCGGGTGACACCCGTCCTCGTGATGACCCAGCCGGTCCATCGGGCGGTGACCGCCCGGGTGGTAATCGCCCGAAAGGGGATTCACCCATCCTCAAATGTACTGGCTTTGCCTCTCAACGGCATCACCACGGTGAATAAGATCTCCGCCAAAGAGGAAACATCTAAAAGAAGCTAGCCGGTATTCAAAGGAGATTTATGAAATTAAGAGTTTCGGTTTTTAACAAGACGCAAGTGGTGACGGCTTTTTTGCCGCAGGCCATCCATATCGCGGAGCTGTTTGGGTGCGCAGTGGAAATCAGGTGTATCGCTCCACTGTCCGTATTTCCAGCAGGTCTGGATTTTTTGCCGGTTCATACCGGCCGGATCAGCGAATTTGAGATTTTGGTTCTGGGAGATGGGGCTGAGGATGCCCTGTCCGCTATCCGCCGCTGTATGTCGCAATGCTTCAGTGAAGTGAATTATCAGATGAATTGAGCTGTAAAAAAATTAAAGGAGAAAAAAGATGAAAACCAATCAAAAGCTGAAATTAGCGTTAACGCTGCTGGCCTCGGGGGTATTGCTTTACGGCTGTGGAACCAAACAGGTGGCTCAGACCGGGGTGCCTGATCAGCCGATGGCCAATGAGGCTGCTCCCTCACAAAAAGCGAGCTTTAAGCAGGCGGAGCATTATGTGGTGAAACCAAACGACTGCCTTTGGAAGATCGCCGGAAAGCCGAATATTTACGACGATCCGTTCCAATGGCCCCTGATCTTCAAGGCCAACCGGGATTTGATCCAGGATCCGGATCTGATTTATCCCAAGCAGAATTTGAATGTAGCGGAGGGTTTGAGCCAGGCCCAGATCGAACGGGCAAGGCAACTGGCGATGGACACCCCCAAGTACAAACCCCACGTGAAAAGACCGGAGAGACAGCTGGCCGAGTATTTCTAACCTCTCCAATGAGGTCCCCTAGCGGCGGGACCTTTGACGCCCTGACCCAAGCAGGGCGTTTTCTCCACTCCCGGCCTTGGGCTGAACCAGACTAAGGCCGGGAAATTGGGAAACGGCGTTGTTTGTTTTATTAGAAACGGGCAACCATCCGTTTATTTAGAAAAAGGAGTTAGTTATGAAAAAGTCGTTAGCTGTCATTTTGTCTGTTTTGATATTGGGGGCGGCGTCGGCGCCTGTATTTGCCCAGACGTCCTCCACCACGCCGGCCGCTATGGCCAAAAGGGCTAAAAAAACACACAAAAAAAAGGTGAAGAAGGCCAAATCCAAAGCGACGCCGATGGCCAAGTAAAAAGCCGGTCCGGTTCCCAGCCTTTGGGGAACCGGCCAGAAAATCGATTGGTCATGATTTTCTGGCCGGTTTGGAGGTTTTCAACGGATCAGAAAGAACTTACCGGTGTTTCCGATAGGAACAAAAATTAAACATCAGGAGGGGTTTATGAAAAGTTTTGGTTTGACGGTGTTTTTAGGTTTTGCGTTAGTAATGACGGGCTGCGGCAAAATGCAGTCGATGTTCAAGTTTGGTTCGTCTAGCCAGGCGCAAAATCCACAGATACAGGCCTTTTCCGGTTTGGGCAATGTGGTTCCGATAAGCGGAAAAGACCTTCAAATCATGTTGAACGCGGATGATATTTTCAGGAAAAACAGCGACCGTTTGAGCAAAGACGGAATCGCGAAAGTAGATGCCATCGCCAGGGCTGTTCTGAAATATCAGGGTGACCGTGTGGTGGTCGGCGAAGGGATAGGCGCTCAAAACGCCAAATCTTTCCGGCCCCTGGTGGCCGCAGTAAAGAAAGAATTGGTCCGGCGCGGGGTGGGGGCGTCCAATGTTAGCGCGGCGGGGGCTATGTCGGCCAGCAACACCGCAGACAAAGCCAAAAACCGAAGGATTGTTTTTGAAATCAGCGCCTCTTAATCGGGAAGGCGGTGAAGTCACATGTTGGCCAAGTTTCTAGGATCGTTCGGCCCCCGGAATTTCCGGGGAACCGGCGAGAAAAGTCATCTATCACAAGGAGGTAGTCTATGAAGGGTTATTGGTTAACTTTGTTTTTAGGCTTGGCGGTGATTTCAAACGGATGCGGCACGGCTCAGCCGATAGTTCAGACGAACTCGTCGGCTTCAATGAAAAATCCCCAGATGCAGGCTTTTATGGGTTTTGGCGACGTGATTCAGACGGCGAAAGGCCTTCAAGTCACGATCGGCGCCGACACGCTTTTTATGAAAAAAAGCAGCCGTTTGAGCAAATCCGGGACCGCCATCGTGGATGAGATCGCGGCGGCCATCCTGAAATATCCGGGTGACAAGGTGATGGTGACCGCCTATACGGATAACAAGGGAACCGACATGAAAAACGTCGCCTTCTCCCAGCGCCGGGCGGACAGGGTCAAGAAGGAACTGATCAAGCAGGGGATGGGGGCGGACCAGGTGAGCGCGTTAGGCAACGGGCCTGTGGAGTCCGTGGCGTCTAACGACAGCGCCGAGGGCAGGGCCAAAAACCGCAGGATTGTTTTTGAAATCAGCGCTTCTTAAGGCAGATTCGGATAGGGAAAAGGGAAAAGGTTTTCCCCTTTCCCTTATTCCGCCCAAAAGGAGAAATCGGATGATTAAAAAAAAAGACGGTCCTCACTATGATTTGAAATTCTGGATATTTTGTTTCTGCGGATTGATGGCGGGTTACCTGGTGTTTCGGGACCGATTTGTCCCAGTCGGCTCGATTTGGAACGGCTATTTATGGCTACTTCTGGGGCCGTTTATTTTCGGCTTTATTTATAAGCTTGAGTATTTCGCCATTTCGTTCTGGCTGTTGGTGGCATTGGGCGCCACCGACGTGATCATGGGCATTGACCTGAACGTCGCCGGCGGTCCCAGTTGTTGGAGCGGATTCTCGGTTTGGGTCATGACCATCGCGGCGGGTTTTGCCGGCAGTGTCACTTCTCTTTTTATCCCCCAGGACAATCCGTTTTTTGAAAACTTGAACCGGAACGCTTAAACCGGGATCTAAGGAGAAAATCATGGGATTGAAAACAGCGGAGGATTTCGCTCCAGACGAGCTTCTTCGGGCTTTGGAGTCGCTCAATCGGCTTTGGAACCGGAATCTGATTCCGGAAAAACTGGAACGGCATTATTTTCTTTACTGGTTCGCGGTTTATCGGGGCGACCTTGTCCAAACCGCCGAAGCGCTTCGAGTCCATCAAAACACCGTCCGGTTTCATTTTTTGCGGTTTGGGTTTTCCGAAAAAAGCGAAAGTTTACGCGACTTATGGGGAAAATTAAGCGAAAAAAACGAAAGGGTTTTTTTTGAACTCAATTTTTATAAATTCCATAAACTGACTGCCGGCAATAATGAATTGAGTTATAACGAAAATGAAAGGCTGATCCGGCTGTGGCAAACGGGGTTTTCATTCACCGCGATCGGCGCCCATTACATGCTCTGGGCTCTCCGGAATCATAAGTCCAAAAAATGGGTTCATAAAAAATTGGGTTATTCCACCCACCATTGCATGCGCGTTTTAGTTTCCCTCCTGGATCCCCAGACCGTCAACGGCCGCTGGCTCGCTCTCTTGAGACCCACGAGGGAGGAGATTTATATTCGCCTTCCCCGAAATTCGCCGAAGAAAAATAGGATTCTCGATTGTTCCATGGCGGTTTTGAGCGATTAGGTTGGGCTTGTCTGTTCCGCGGAGAAGAGGGCAGAAAAAACACGTTTAAACTTGTACGGATTTCTTAAACCATTTTGATTTATGCTTTTTTTAAGACGCGGTATTTTCGGTTTCGCATCTACTTCGTATCCACTAGACTGTCGTATGGACAAAAATAATTTGAAAAAGTTTAGACATTTCCTGAATAATCCCGAGCATTTACAAACCCTGGCCTTTGTTTTTTCGGCTTTCCTGGCCGGCATGGTGGCGGTGGGTTACGCAGGTCTTTTTAAAATTTTTGAGGGTTTTTATCGCCAGGTCTCAACCGATCATCCCTATTGGATATGGTTCTGGACCCCTCTGTGCCTCCTGGCGGGCTGGGCTGTGGTTTATTTTTTCGCGCCGACAGCCGCCGGCAGCGGTATTCCCCAGGTGCTGGCGGCTAATGACACCAATTACCAGAAAAACGCCGCCTGGGTGGACCGGCTGCTTTCGATCAAAATGGTCGCGGTTAAAATTCTCAGTTCGCTTTTGGTTTGTCTGGGCGGCGCCGTCTCGGGAAGGGAAGGTCCCACCATCCAGATCAGCACCGGACTTTTTCATTTTGTCGGCAAACTCACCCGGAAACATCTTCCCAAGGTTGATCCCCAAACCTGGATTGTGGCGGGCGCCGCCGCCGGGTTAGCCGCCGCCTTCAATACGCCCCTGGGAGGCATTGTGTTCGCCATCGAGGAAATGTCCATTTCCTTCAAGCGTTTCCGTACCGCGCTCATCATCTCCATCATCATCGCCGGACTGGTGTCCCAATGGATTTTGGGCAGCTACCTCTATTTGGGATATCCCTCCGTCGGCGACGTTTCTTTTTCCGTATTGCCCTCGGCGCTTTTGATCGGCGTCATCAGCGGCCTGGCCGGTTCGCTTTACGGATTCTGTATCAAAAGACTGGTGGATTGGCGCGCCCGGTTTAAAACCGGCTATTCGCTGGCCTTATTGGCCCTGGTTTGCGGATTGGCCTTGGCTTTCATGGCTTTTCTGGACCCCGACGCTTCCGGATCGGGAACCCGGGTCATGAATGCGCTGCTGTTTAAAGGGCAAAAAGCCGGGTGGGATCTGCCCCTGCTGCGTATCGCAGGCTCCCTGGTATTTTACCTGTCTGGGGCGGCGGGGGGGATTTTCGCACCCGCCCTGGCCGCGGGGGCCTGTTTGAGTTCCTTTGTCACTTCATCGTTATCGCTGGGTTCGCCCGAACTTCTGGTTTTACTGGGTATGGCCGGGTTTCTGACGGGGGTTACCCGAACCCCTTTTACCGCCTTCGTGCTGGTGCTGGAAATGACAGACCACCATAACGCCATTTTTCCCATCATGCTTTGCGCGATCACCTCGGAGTTTTCGGCAAATTTTATAGATAAAGAATCCTTTTATGAATGGTCCCGAGCGCGTTTTATGGCGCCTACGTCCCGGCGCAACACCCAAAAAAAGCCCCGATAGGTCATAATCCGGCTTTCACCCCCGCGAAACGATAGAGCCCTCACTAGACCAACCCAGAGAAGCCTTATCGTTTGAGGAGGCTTAAACCGGCGCGAAATCTTGGTTAGTAAATAAATTTCGTGGTAAAACGGTTTCCTCGCGGGACCACTTAGGCGGGTAAAAGAAGCGGGCCATCGTGGATTTAGCCGCCGGTTCGCCTACAATATGTCATCTTCTATCCCCGGCATCGCGATATTAGGGAGTTGAAATATTGTTTAAAAATCTTTCGGCTGGCCAAAAAATCACTTTCATTTCCGTTGGCGGTATCGTTCTGATAGCCCTCATGAGCTGGTTTGCCTACAGCAGCGCCACGGAGTTGATCGATTCCTTCCACTGGGTTTATCACACCGACGAGGTCCTGGAAAAAATAAATGTTTTGACCGGTGAACTGGACGACATTCAAAGGTCGGGCCGGGGCTATGTTATTACGGGGCAGGAAACGCAATTGGATGCTTATACCGCGGCCCTTCATGTCCTTCCCCAAACCCTTAGGGAAGTCACCGATTTGCTCAAGGACAATCCGAGCCAGCGGCATAATTTGTCCGTCCTCAAATCCGACATTAACGATTTGATAGACCGTTACGCCAAGATCGTCAAACTTCGAAAAACCAGGGGACTGGACAAGACCGCCCTCTACATTAAAAACGGCGCGGGGTTCCACGACACCAACAGCTCCCTCAAAGTCATCGATCAAATGAACGAGGAGGAAAATTACGAGCTCGTTGTCCGAAAAAAGGTTGAGACGAGCAAGTCGAGAAAAACCCAGTGGACCCTGTTCGTCGTGACTTTTTTTTCGTCGCTGCTCATCATCGGCGCCGGAACCAATATTAACCGGCATATCCAGGCGGAGAAAATCGCCGCGGAAAAATTAAGAGAAAAGGACGCCACCATCGTTCAGTTTTTGGAAAGCCTTCCCATGGGCGTTTATGTCGCCGAAGCCGACGGCAAAACCTTTTACGCGAACCGAACCGCCTTAAACCTGTTGGGCCGGGAAGTGAACGATATAAAAGACGATCAAACCCGCGCCGAAGCCTTTCAGCTTTATATGGCGGGCACCGACCGCCTTTATCCGGTCAAGGAATTACCCGTGGAGCGGGCGCTTAAGGGCCACAAAACCAATATCGACAACATCGAAATCCGCCGGCCGGACGGAAAGATCATTCCCACCGAAAACTGGGGAACTCCCATCTACGGCGGCGACGGCCAAATCACCTACGCTTTAGGCGCCTTCATGGACATATCGGAAAGAAAAAAATTCCAGGCCGAACTTAAAAACCTTTCCATCCACGACGAGCTCACGGGGCTGCTTAACCGGCGGGGTTTTATCACCCTGGCGGAGCAGCAGCAAAAAATAGCCAACCGGGCTCAAACGCTCCTGCTCATGCTTTTCATTGATCTGGACGGGTTAAAAAAAGTGAACGACGGCCAGGGGCACCAGGCCGGCGACAAGATGATCACGGAATTTGCCACTATCCTGAAGGATCATTTCCGCAAAACCGATATCGTGGCCCGCATGGGCGGGGACGAATTCGCGATTCTCGTCTCGGACAAACCTAAGGAAGGCAAAGCCATCATCCAGCGTTTGCGCGACAGGGTGGAGGCCCGTAACACCCAAAACGGCCATCCCTACCGGCTGGATTTCAGTCTGGGCTCCGCCCTCTACGATCCCGCCAAACCCTGCGACCTGGACCAGCTCATCTCCCAGTCCGACCAGCGGATGTATGAGGAAAAAAAGAAAAAGAAAAATCCCTCCGCTTAGTTCATGGCCCGCCGGGCTAAAAGCGGTGAGAAGTGAACATTCAACACTTTGTATACAAACCGACCCTCATCACCTTTCCCCTACTTTCAATCTTTCCGCTAATAGTAGAAAATTAATTCCGAAAAAGCTCGTTCACCAAAGTCAGGGGGTATGGTTTTTGAATTTGTTTTTTTCCTGGTCCTTCGGCCATTTATTTTCCATTCTCAATTTCCTGTTGGCAGTCCTTTTCGTTTCTTTCATCCTGCGGTCCAAAAGGCCGCCGGGCAATACTCTGGCGTGGCTTTTATTCGTGCTGATCATCCCTTACGTGGCGATACCACTTTTCATTTTCCTGACCGACCGCAAATACAAAACCCGAATGCAAAAAAAGAAAGCCCTATATGAACTGAATCCCCGGGACATTCTGCTGCGGGAAGAAACGGTGGAAAAACTGTTGGGAGGGCTGGGGGTTCCGCCCGCCAAAGGCGGCCACCAGGCTAAGCTGCTGGCCTCGGGCGAGGAAGCTTACGCCCAAATCGCCGGGCTGATTTCATCCGCCAAAAGCCGGATTCATTTGACGACATTCATCTTCGCGGAAGACCCGGTGTCCGAATCGCTGATCGGCCTTCTGGAAAAAAAGGCGGAAGAAGGGGTTCAGGTGAGTATCCTGCTGGACTCCATGGGTTCACTGATGGCCCGGCACGCTTCCTTTGAGGGCCTGAGGAAAAAAGGCGGGCAGGTAGTTTTTTTCAACCCGGTCTTTCACATGCCCTTCGCGGGCCGAACCAATCTGCGCAATCACCGAAAGCTTCTGATTGTGGATTCCCGGCGGGCCATCATGGGGGGCATGAATATCGCCAAGGAATACATGGGCCCCCAGCCCGACCCGAACCGCTGGACCGACCTGTGCCTGCAAATGGAAGGGATGGGCGTTCAGTACATGGAGGACATTTTTACGGAGGACTGGAAATTCGCCACGGGAAAGGATCCGGGCCGGGATATTCCCGCTCCGCCCGGAGTGGCCCCGACCGCGGGGGAATGCGTTTTACAAATAATCCCCAGCGGGCCGGATGTGCGGTGGGACCCCCTTTACGACACTTTGTTATCGCTGATTTTTGAGGCCAAACAGAGGGTCTGGATTGCCACCCCTTATTTTATTCCGGACGAAGCCCTTACCCGGGCACTGGAACTGGCGGCCCGTCGGGGCATTGATGTGCGCCTGCTGGTGCCGCGCCACTCCAACCATTTTCTCGCAGACCTGGCCCGGGGAACTTATCTGCGCCAGCTGTTGAATTCCGGGTGCCGGGTGGCGCTGGCGGAAAAAATGCTGCACGCCAAGGCTTTTCTGGTGGACGGAGATTACGCCATTCTGGGCTCGGCCAATTTCGACATGAGGAGTCTTTTATTGAACTACGAGATCGGCGTGCTGATCCGTGCCGGGAAGCCGCTGGGAGATTTGGACCAGTGGTTCCGGGCGCAGTTCCAAGTGGCGGGGACATCGGATTTCAAGGTCAACTACTGGCGCGACCTGCTGGAAAGCGTCGGACGGGTTTTTGGGCCGTTGATATAAATCCTGCCCGTAAACAAAGGGGCCTGACCGTTTGGTCACTACCGATAACCCTTCGCCTGCAACTCAAACAACTCCGAATATTTGCCTCTCAGTTCTAACAGCTCCTGATGAGTGCCTTCCTCGATCAATTTGCCTTGTTCCAAAAACAAAATGCGGTCGGCCATGCGCACGGTGGAAAAGCGGTGCGAGATGAGTACGGCCATTTTGCCGCCGGTGAGATCCAAAAACCGCTGATATACCTCATGTTCGGCCTTGGCGTCCAGGCTGGCGGTGGGCTCGTCCAGAATGAGCACCTGGGCGTCTCTCATATAAGCTCGGGCCAGGGCGATCTTTTGCCATTGGCCGGTGGAAAGTTCCGCCCCGTCGTCGAAACGCCAGCCCAGCATTTGCTGGTACTGCTTGGCTAATTTTTCAATGACGGGGGCCGCCAGGCTTTTGACCGCGGAGGTTTCGATTTTGGGCTGGTTTTCTAATTCTTCCACCCGGCCAAAGCCGATGTTTTCACCGGCGGTCATGTCGTAACGCACATAATCCTGAAACAAAATACCAATCTCATGGCGCAGGGCATCGGCCTGGTAGTCTCGCAGGTCCACGCCGTCGAGCAGAATTTTGCCGACCGTGGGGTCATAGAGCCGGGCTAAAAGTTTGACCAGGGTGGTTTTACCCGCGCCGTTTTCGCCGACGAGCGCGATTCTTTCGCCGGGGCGCAGGTGAAAACTGATACCCTTAAAAACTTCTTCTTTCGCGCCGGGGTAGGCGAAGTGGACATTTTGAAATTCAAAACCCTGGCGGATGGGGTTGGGAACGGGCAGGGCGTTGGGTTTGGAAATGATGGTGGGGGCGGTTTCGAAAAAGTCAAAAAGGTCTTTCACATAGAGGGCCTGTTCGGAAATATCCACCAACTGGCGCACCAGGTCTTCCATGATGTCGCGGGAGCGCATGAAGGCGCTGGTGAGCAGTGTGAGATCGCCGATGGTCAATAAACCGGCGAGCGCCCGGAGCAGAATGACCACGTAGGCGCTGTAGTAGGCGGCGGTGGAAATCAAATTGAGCAGGGAACCCTGCACCGCCCGTTTGACGGCCAGGCCTTTGTTCTCGCTGTAAAAACGTTGGAAGAGGGTCGTGAGGCGGGTCATTAAATAATCGCCGAGACCGAAAATTTTAACTTCCTTGGCGCTGTGGTTGCTGGCCCCGACGTAGCGCAGATAATCCAGCTCCCGCTTGGCGGGAGTCTGCTGGTAGAGGATGGAATAGTTGAGCAGGGCAAACTGGGTTTCGCCCAAAAAGACCGGCAGGGTGGCCGCGGCTAAAAGCAAAATGAGCCAGGGTGAAAACACGATGACCGCCGACATGAGGGTGATGAGGGTCAAAAGCTGTTTGGCCATACCGGCGAGGGAGGCCAGCAGGCCCATGCGCACCGCGCCCTGACGGCGGGCCCTTTCGAGCTTGTCGTAAAAGGCGGGGTCTTCAAAAGAGGCGAGGTCCAGCGAGACGGCGTGGCGCATGAGCTTGAGGTCGATGGAGTTGGAAAAGCGGTCGCCCAACAGACTGTCCACCAGGCTGGTAAAACGCGAAAGCACATCGGAGGAAACGGCCAGGGCGATATCCAGCGCCACATATTCCCAGAAGAGGGTGTGGTTGATGGTGTCGTGCCGCAAAACCGCCACGACCATGTTGATGATGAGTTTGGAAACCCATAAGGCGGAGATGGGAATAAAGGCCGCCAAGAAACGCAAAAAGAGCGTGGAAAAAGTAAGGAAGGGGCTGGTTTGCCAGACCATTTTGAGCAGGGGCGGCAGGTTGCGCAGGGCGCTGAGCCGTTCGGCCCAGGTTTTGGTACCCGATTTTTCTAACATTGGATCGGGTACTCCCAAGTCGCGCACCTCGCCTTGTACCCAATGTTATTCATTGGGTATAGGCAAACCGTGTCCATCATCATGTCGATGATGGACAAGCCATGGGCTTGGTGCAGGGGTAGGGTGGTGACAGGGTGATGGGGAGGTGCCATGGGGTTTAGTGTAGGAAGGGTGAAAGACAAAAGGTACCCCTTTGTTATGTTTATTTGTACTTGATGACCCGACACAAATAAATTAATTTCTGGTTCATTAAATCGGGCAATGGCAGAAGAGAAAAGTGGGATTGTGCTTGGGGTATGTGGGATTCGGCCGAGACTATTTATATTTAAAAGCGGTATATAAAAGGGATGATCGTGAAAAAATTATTGGTTTTATCTTTGATGGCCTACCTCACGTTCGCCGGTTGGTTTCTTTCCCCCGCGGCGGCTTCGACTAACGGTCTTTCGACGGATGATCCGGGAAAATGGGATCTTCAAGTGGGTCTTGGGCTGGACCTGCCCGGTTCGAATTGGCAGAGCGCTTACAATCTGGGGCCGGGGGGCGGTTTGGCCCTGGGTTATGAGTTCGACCCGGCCTTTTATCTGGGGTTGGACCTGGAAGACTTTTATTTTTCCGGCACCAATTGGTCCGGAGCGGTATCCGACAACGATCTTCGCGTCTTACCGATCCTCAAATGTTACTTCTTAAAAGAAGGTTTCCGTCCCTATCTCCTGGCCGGGGCGGGGGTGGACATTGAGTTTTTATCCTCTTCACTCGAAAACAATACTCCGCTGAATTTTGACACGGTGGTCGGCGCCGGGGTGGAGATTCCCCTGAGTTCGGGAATGGGCTTATTTGTGGAAGGGAAATACAACCTTCTGGTTTTTGGGAACGGCGCGACCGCCGGGGATGTGCCCCTTCTGGCGGGGTTGACCTTTGACTTATCAAGTTCCGATGCCAACGGCAATAATAATCAGCCGTTGGCACAACCAAATCTTGTTCCTCGGCTTGTGGCCTCGAAACAGGTGCCTCAGCCAACGCCCCAACCAGTGGTCTACCTGACGGTTAAAACGGTGAAGGATGAAACAACCATTACGGGTTTTGCCCGGGGAGAAAATGAGTTCGAGTTCAAGGCGGGCGACCTGAAAACCCTGCAGGATATCGTCGATTATCTGCGCGTGAATCCCGGCAAGGGTCTGGTCTTGAAAGGCTATACGGACCCCGTGGGCGACGACGCGGTCAACGAAAAGCTTTCCATCGAAAGGGCCCGATGGATCGAACGGTATCTTTTGAAAATGGGCGTCCCCGCCGCGAAAATCTGGTCGGTGAAGGGTTTGGGCGCGAAGGACCCGGTGGGCGATAACCGGACCGAAGAAGGCATGGCGATGAACCGCAGGGTCTTGATCCATATCGTTAAATAGGGACCGGCGATTTTGATGAAGAGGAGAATAAAGTGAAACCTATTTTTCGAAACTATATCCGAATCGGTCTTTATCTTTTGTTGATGCTGCCGTTTGGAATAATTTTTTGTCTTTTGCCGCTGGCTTGCGGTAACAGCAACAATCCCGCCTCGCCTTTGGGCGGCAACCCGCCGGTGATCAATACGCCCACCATCACCGGGACGCCGACGATTACCTTTACGCCGACGGCTACCTTTACGCCCACCAATACCCCCATACCCGGAATTTTAAAATGGAGCTATACGACGGGGAACCTTATTTCATGGGCGACGGCCCTCGGCAACGATGGGACGATCTATACGGGCAGTACGGATGATAAGATTACCGCCATCAACCCTGACGGAAGCTTGAAGTGGTACTACCTGACAGGAGGGTCCGTTTCCGGTCCGGCCATTGGCAGCGATGGAACGGTCTATGCCTGCTCCGATGACGGTTATCTCTATGCGCTGACTTCCACCGGAAGCCTGAAGTGGCGTACCTCTTTCGGCGCCTCGGGGCAAGGCCCTTCCATTGGCAGCGATGGCACGCTGTACGTCAGTTCTTATAACGACGGCATTTACGCCATTAGCCCGGCGGGCAGTTTGGTTTGGTCTTATATGACCGGCGGGATGATTGAATCGTCCCCGGTGGTTGGCGGTGACGGTACGGTTTACTGCGGTTCGGATGATAATAATTTTTATGCCATCACGCCTCCCACCACAGGGAGCACAGGAATTGTAAAGTGGTACTATGCGACGGGCGGCCACGTGGTTTGCGACGCGGCGATCGCCAGTGATGGGACGGTTTACATGGAGAGCCTGGACGATAATCTTTACGCCCTCACCAGCGCCGGAGGTTTCAAGTGGAAATACGCGACGGGAGCCGGAGTTTTTCATAGCAGTCCTGTGATTGGAAGCGACGGGTCGGTTTATTTTGGGAGCTTGGATCATTATGTTTACGCCCTCACCAGCGCCGGAGGTTTTAAGTGGAGCTACATGACGGGCAATCAGGTGCTCGATAACCCGGCCCTAGGCAACGACGGAACCCTGTATATCGGCAGTGAGGATTACAAACTTTACGCGTTCAACAGTGCAACGGGAAGTGTGAAGTGGTCCTTTACGGCGGGCAATGAGTTCTATAACTCCGCCCCGTGCATCGGAACCGATGGGACGGTCTATCTCGGGTGTCTTGACCATAATCTATACGCCATTTCGGGTGACACGCCCTTAGCCGCCTCGGGCTGGCCTAAATATCATTTAAATAATCTCAACACGGGTTTGTATTGATCATAAAACGGTTTAAAATCGCCAATGGTTAAAGGAGTTTATTGTGAAAAATGGTTTTTTAGCGCTTCTGATTATTTTCGTTTTTTTTGGGAAAGTTCTCGCGGATGACGGCGATCACACCGATGTTCTTCCGGTTAGCGCCCCCGTGGATAGTTTTTACGCGGCCATCGAGAATTATTTTAAAGTCTCGGAAGACCAGATTAAGGCCTGCCAGACTATCGGCGAGGAAGAGATACCGGTGGTTTTTTTTATAGCGCAGAGGGCGGGTGTGGACCCGAACGCCGTGTTGACGGTGCGGTCCGAGGGTATGAACTGGATGCAAACGGCCTATCACTTTCATTTGAATCCCAAGCTATTTTTCGAACCATTACTCTCAGCCGTTTTGGCCCGTACGCCCTATGAAAAGAGCTACGGCTATTATAGAGACCACAGCAGCCGAGTTCATTTAAGTGAGGCGGACATCATCAACTGGGTGAATCTGAAGTTTCTCACGGAACATTACGGGTATGATCCGCAGGAAATTATTCAAATGAGAAGCGCGGGAAAAAGTTTTAGAGACATCAATGCTCATTACGCCGACAAGAAAGAAGCCGCTGGTTGGGATGTGGATCAACCTCACGAGGAAGACCAGTCCACCCCTGGATCAAAAGAGGTGGACAAGCAATTGGAAAAATTTGGAAGCCAGGGTATGCCCGGTAGCGGCGGTCTCGGGGGAATGCCATAAAGCGAGTTGACCCGGTCTGAATAAGGGATTTTTCGACTCTGCCTCTTATTCAGCCGAAACCATTTTGGCCATCGTTTCGGAATAGCGGTTTCCTGAAATTGGAATTTTCGCCAGGATTTGCTGGATGCCGGCCAAATCTTTTTCACTCAAACTGATGTCGGCGGCTTTGGCGTTTTCTTCCAAATGATGAACATGGGTGGTGCCGGGGATGGCGGTGATGTCGCCGCCCTGATGAAGCAGCCACGCCAGAGCGATTTGGGAAGCGGTTGCGCCTTTGGTTGCGCCTAAATCTTTGACCGCGTCGACCAGCTTTAAATTGGCGGAAAAATTGTCGCCCTGAAACCGGGGGAGGTTACGGCGCATATCCTTTTCGGGTATGTCCTCAAAGCGCTTGATCTGCCCGGTCAAAAAGCCGCGGCCCACGGGGCTAAAGGCCACCAAACCAATACCCAGCTCGCGAAGGACGGGAATAATTTTTTCTTCCACGCCCTTTTCCCAAAGGGAATATTCGCTTTGCAGGGCGGTTAAGGGATGAACGGCGTGAGCTTTCCGTAAAGTTTGGGTGCCGACCTCACTCAAGCCGATGTATTTCACTTTTCCTTCCTTCACCAATTGACCCATCGCGGCCACGGTTTCCTCGATCGGCACTTGCGGGTCTTTGCGGTGCAGATAGTAAAGATCCACATAATCCGTACCGAGCCGTTTTAAACAGCCTTCCAAACTTTCCCGGGCGTTTTCGGGCGATCCGTCAAGGTTTTCAGGCCCCGCGGCCCCGTTTTTCCAGGCGAACTTGGTGGCCACTATCACTTTTTCCCGGCGGCCTTTTAACGCCCTGCCCAGAAGTTCCTCGTTGGTGAAGGGGCCGTAGCTCTGGGCGGTATCCCAGAAATTCATTCCCAATTCCAGCGACCGGTCCAAAACTTTAAGACATTCATCGGGGTCGGCTTTACCCCCGCCGTAAGCGAATGTCATACCCATACAGCCCAAACCCAAGACGGGAACTTCCAAACCCTGGCGGCCTAGTTTTCGTTTTTGCATAGATGCTCCTTCAAAAGGGATAAGGCAGACTAGTGGGGGCGGGGTTTGAATTGCAAGGGAAGGTTCGGGGTATAAAAAAACCGGAACCCGCTTGGGCAAGGTTCCGGCCAATTCTGTGGTGGAGGAGGTTTTATTACTTGGAGGTTTGGACGCCTTCCACCTCAAAATTGAGTTTCACTTCGTTGGCCGCCAAAAGGCCCCCTTTATCCAGGGTTTCGTTGAAGTCGATTCCGTAGTCCTGTCGGTTGATTTCGGTTTCGGCGCTGAAAGCCGCGTGCATCTGGCCCTGATCATCGGCAATGGAACCTTCGTAATTGGCTTTTAAAACCACCGGTTTAGTTACGCCGTGCAAGGTTAAATTGCCTCCAATGGTAAAGTTGCCGTCCGTGATCTCGCTGACCTTGGTGCTTTTAAAGACAGCCGTGGGATAGGTTTCGACCTCGAAAAAAGCCGCGCTGCGCAAATGGTCGTCCCGGCCTTTGACGCCCGTATCCACGCTGGCCGGGTCAATAGTGACTTCCACCTTCGAGTGAGACGGGTTTTTTTTGTCGAAGTTAAATTTTCCCGAGAACTTCGAGAATTTCCCCATGACGGTACTAATTGTCAGATGCTTTACCTTGAAAGTGATACTGCTATGGTCCGGGTCGATCTTATAAACGGCGGCCTGGGTGTAACTGACAGTGGAAAAGACACCCCAAATAAAGGAGAAAATCATAAAACTCTTTTTCATATCCGGTTCCTTCTTTTGATGAACAACTGGAATAGAATACGGGGCAAGCCCCCCTGAGGGTTACCGAAAGTTGAAAAAATATCCGGTAACTTTCCATCGGGTCTTGAAGTATCTATGGGCAGCTCTTCTTTGGGAGGGCTTATTAATTTTAAAGGAGTTGTTATGAACGGTACTAAATTAGCCTCAACGACCGCATTTGCCACCGCCGTGGCTTTTGGCGCGGTTGCCCTTACCACCACCGCCCACGCGGGCGACTGGACCAAGGTCAAGGGAATCAAGACGGAGAAGGTTTATGGCGTGGCCAAGGCCGGTAAGAACGATTGCGCCGCCAAGGGACACCAATGCGCCGGTCAATCCAAGGTGGATAATGATCCGAACGAATGGATCTTTTTGCCCAAGGGTGTGAGCGATAAAATCGGCGGAAGCTTAAAACCCGCTGACGCGGCCCCCGCGGCGGCGATGTAAGTAATTTTTATGGGACCAATGATTCAGGGGGCGGGGATGGGTCTCCGCTCCCCCCATTTATCGCATGTTTTAGAAAACAAGCCGCCCGTTCCCTGGTTTGAGGTGATGGCGGATAATTATCTGAATCAGGGTGAAATACCCCATAGGGTTTTGGAGAAGATCAGGGCCCAGTATCCGCTTACCTTTCATTGCCTGGGCATGAACCTGGGCTCCACTGATAGCCTCAACGGCAGTTACTTTAAAAGACTTTCCGAACTCATCGAACGCTACCAGCCCGAGTGGATATCCGACCATCTTTGTTGGGTAGGCTCCAACGGCGTGCAATCGCACGATCTTTTACCGTTGCCCTATACCGTCGAAGCGGTTAACCACGCTGCTTCCCGTATCCAGCAGGCTCAGGAAAAGCTGGGCCGGCGGATGCTGATTGAAAACCTTTCGGGTTACCTGAGGTTCAACCAATCCGAAATGACCGAATGGGAATTTGTTAAAGCGGTGGTGGAGAAGGCCGACTGCCACCTGCTTCTCGATATTAATAACATTTACGTGAATGCCGAGAATCTGCGCTTTGATCCCTATCTCTATATAGAAGCGATGCCGATAGACCGGGTCAAAGAGATGCACCTAGCGGGTCATTTAAGAACCGAGGGCCTATTGGTGGATAACCACGGTTCGGCGGTGTGTGACGAGGTTTGGGAGCTTTACCGGTATGCCGCCAGCCGCTTTTCCGAGGTGCCGACTTTAATGGAGTGGGATTTGAATATCCCGGCTTTTGAGGTGGTTTGGGATGAAGCCCAAAAGGCCCAGGCAGTTCTCAGCGGGGTGCCCAGTGTCGCTTGAACAAATTCAGAATGAATTCATCGAATTTCTTTATACCCCCAGACCTGAAGAAGAGCAGAAAAACCATATTCGGTCTTACTTTTTAGACCCGAAACACCCCGACCCCCATAATGGGTTAAAGGTTTACCGGGGCAATCTGGTTTTTGGCCTGATTGGCGCCATGAAGGAAACCTACGTTTTTACCCGTGTTTTATTGGGCGAAAATAATTTCAATTTTTTCTGCCGGGATTTTCTTTACCAAAACCCTTCCCATGACTCGGACTTAATTCAATATGGCGAAGGTTTTGGGGAATTTTTAGCCGCCCGTGCGGAAATAGCGCATCTGGCTTTTATTCCGGAAGTTACCCGGTTGGAATGGGCGCTGGAAAGAGTCTTTTACGCCAAACCCGAAGATTCCTTTATGGGTGAATTACCTGAAAACTGGAGAGAATCGAAACCCCGATTCAAAAACTCGGTCCACCTGGTTCAGTCCCAATATAAAATTCATGAAGCGTGGCTTAACTTTACTGAAAAGGGTGAAGCGGGTTTTGAAGGAAAACTGTTTAAAAAGGAACCGGAATCGCTGGTGGTTTGGTCTGATAACGGGAGTCCCCGGGCGACGCCAGTTAATGAAACGCTCGCGATCTGGATGAAAGAAACCATCGCGGGTAAAACCGCTTCTTCGATAGTGCAATCCATGGGTCTTTCAGAAGAAAATGTATTGGAGGCCTATCGGTTTGCCGCCCGGCAAGGCTGGATAGCCCGGTAACTTTTGTGGTTAACTTGAGAGTATTCAAATACAAGAGGCATTCAGGGGGACATCGTGGAAAAAGCTACTTTTGGAGCAGGTTGTTTTTGGGGTGTGGAAGAATCTTTCCGCCAATTAAAAGGCGTCATCTCGACCGCTGTGGGTTATGAGGGCGGCCATCTGGAACGCCCGACTTACCAGGATGTCTGCACCGGACGCACGGATCACGCTGAAGTGGTGGAAGTCACTTACGATCCAGCCCAGGTTTCTTATGACGCTCTTTTGGATATTTTCTGGAAGGGGCATAACCCGACGACCTTGAACCGACAGGGGCCCGATATCGGAACCCAATACCGCTCGGCTATTTTTTTCCACAGCCCTGAACAGGAAAAAACCGCGAAGACTTCCAAAGAAAAAGCCCGGAAGCTTTTTCCCAGAGACATTGTTACGGAGATCGTGCCTGCCAAAACCTTTTGGAAGGCCGAGGATTACCACCAGCAATACCTGGCCAAGCGGGGTCTGGGAAACTGTCACATTTAAAATAGCCCATGGATTATTTTCAAAACCCCTTTTAAACCCCCCTAAAACCCCCAAAACAATTCATGAACCGCCGAGTCCTTTGCGCTAGAATCACTCCCCAAGCCGGGGTTCAGCCCTGGTATTACCAGAAGAAGGATGGTTGAACAAAAGCTCATGAAAATAAAGCCTTGGGTGAGTGAAGCGGTTGAGGTGAAGCAAAGCGGTATGGAAGGTAAAGGGGTCTATTCGGTTCGCAAAATTAAGAAGGGTGATGTTATTGGTGTTTTCGGCGGCATTGTGATGCCCGAAGAAGACATTGATACTTTAAAAAAGAACGTCGCTCCTGAAAAACTGAATATTGATCATGCCATGTATATTTATCCCGGTTTTATTATGCTTCATGATTATGAAAATGGATGCGATCCTCTTTGCTTTGTGAACCACGCTTGTACCCCCAGCGCGCATATTGAAAACGGCATTATTCTTCTAGCTTCCCGGGATATTCCGGCCGGTGAGGAAATCAGCTGGGATTACCGCAAGACCGACAACATTGGCAATTGGACTTATGAGTTTAACTGCCATTGCGGTACAGCCAGTTGCACGGGAAAAGTACAAGTGGGCCCCCAATTTCGGTCCAAAACACCAGTCGCCGTTTAACAGGATGTTAAAAACACATTAAGTTTTAATACCGCCTTTTCCCCTCCGGGAAAGGCGGTATTTTTTGTCCAAATAAATTTCTTCTCTTTCCCCTTTGATTTCGCCAATTTTTCCAGGGTTTATTTACTCATTTCTTTCGTTTTACCTCAAGATTTCAGTATAAAAGACCGTTAGGAACAACGATTTACTACGCCCTCGCATATTGATATTCTTCGAAAGCGACAATCGATGGGTTCTTCCGCACTTAATAGCGCGATTTCCGGGATGCAATCGGATAGCACATGGTTAGACGTGATTGGAAATAATATTTCCAACTCGAATACCATTGGCTTTAAGTCCAGCTCGGTGAGTTTCGCGAACCAATTCAATCAAACGCTCTTCAGCGGAGCGGGGGATAATTCCTCTTCCGAACTGGGCGGTATAGATCCCCAATCAGTGGGGATGGGCACCCGGCTTCAATCCATTCAAACCAACTTCACTCAGGGAACTACCCAGCAAACGGGTGTTACAACCGATATTTCCATCCAGGGAAGCGGCTTTCTGGTCACCAAAAGCGGCAGTAATACTTACCTGACCCGCGCGGGCAATTTGACTTTTGACAGTCAGGGCTATCTGGTGGACTCCAACGGCGCTTTCGTTCAGGGCTATACCGCGACCACCCAATTCACCACCGAGGAAATTAATTCCACCCTGAACTTCGCTGGAAACGCTCAACCCTTAAATATTACCAACGCGAGTTTAACTTTAAATAATTCAAATCCAGCCGCTATTAGCAACATTCAAATTAACCCGAATATGACCATTCCCCCTCAGGCAACGACTCAGATCAACTTTCAAGGCAATCTGGATGCCGCCCAGCAAGCCAATCAGACGTCCGGGGGAATTCTTAATTTGGCCCCTAATGGAGTTCCGATTTTACCCTGCGCGGCAGTTTTTGAAATTTTTGGACCACCACCCGCTAATGTTCCTGAAGTTATTGATAACGACCGAATGACCACCGTTCCCATGGGCGCTCCCGGCGGGTTTGCTTTACAGCAAATCGCCAATTTGAGCGAACAAATAGGCGGCCAGCCCGTGCCGTTGGAAAATGGTTTCACCAATTTGGCGGCTATTCAAGCGGAGGCCGGCGGATATGCCTGGGAATTACAACCACCCCTGCCGCCCGCGACCCAAATGACCCAAACGGTTTATGACAGCTTGGGCAGTCCGCATCAAATTACCATTCAGCTTTATCAGGTGAACGATATAGGGTCCGGCGGGGTTAATTCGTCGGCGGGCCCCAGTCAAACCTGTTACGCCTGGTATGCCTTTGATACCACCGGGGGACAAGCGGTCTCGACGGCTAATTTGGTGGCGGGTACGGGTATTGGAGAAGGCGACCTGGGGCCGCCGGCGCCTCCAGGCCCGCTGATTACTTATGACAGGGGGTTAACCGTCAATCCATTCCAACCCATTAATTTTGGCGGGGACTTTCTATACTTCAATACGGATGGCTCGCTCGCTTCCAGCGGAGGCATCGGAGGGCCTCCCACGATTGGCGGCGGACCGCCTAATTTTATGTCGATCCCGCGGGTTTATATTCCGGACGCTAATCCCAATCCGCCCGGTCCGGTTTCTCCTATACCCAGTCAGGGGGCTCAAATTTTGGCGGTCAATTTGAACTTCGGGACCTTTGGCGTATTAGGCGTGGGTCGGCGTGATGGTTTAACGGGAGATGCTCAAGGATCTTATGAAGTCATCAATGGAGTGAATACTTATGTGCCTGATAGTCACATTACCGCGACCCAAAATGGGTACACGGACGGCACCTTACAAAACCTTAATTTTGATCAAACCGGATCGCTCATTGGGTCTTTCTCGAATGGACAAAAGGTGGCTTTGGCCCAGGTAGCTTTGGCCAGTGTCAGCAATGAAGGGGGACTATCCAGCGTCGGTAACAATGATTTTCAAACTTCGGTCAATTCAGGGTCAATTCAAATGGGCTTGGCGGCCCAAAACGGTTTGGGAACCATTGAGGGGGACACTTTAGAAGGCTCCAATGTTAATTTAACCGATGAATTGTCCAACATGATCATCGCTCAGCGGGGCTTTGACACGAACGCCAGGATCATTTCAGTTGTCAGCAGTGAGCTTCAAACCATCACCCAATTGGGAAAATAAAACAGTCAATTGCGGGCCTAATCTGCCAATCCTCTAATTCGATAAAAATCAGGCTTATTCATTCCGATTTGAACTGAGTCCGGCATTTTTCGATTATTCCGCTTTTTTTCATCCGTTTTTATGGGGTTTTTCCGCCTATTTCCTTCGTTTCACCTCAAGATTTCAATAAAAAATGCCGTTAGAAGTAAAGATTTACTACGCCCTCGCCGCATTGATCTTTTTCGAAAGCGACAATTGATGGGTTCATCCGCACTCTATAGCGCGATTTCCGGGTTGAAATCGGACAGCACGTGGTTAGACGTGATTGGAAATAATATTTCCAACTCGAATACCATTGGTTTTAAGTCTAGCTCGGTTAGTTTCGCGAACCAGTTCAACCAAGTCCTCTCCGGCGGAGAAGGAGATGATTCCGCGGCCGAATTGGGGGGCATTGATCCCCAAGCAGTGGGGACGGGTACTCGGCTTCAATCCATTCAAACCAATTTCATTCAGGGGACAACCGAGTCGACTGGTGTTACGACCGATATTTCGATCCAGGGAAACGGCTTCCTGGTCGCCAAAAGCGGCAGCCAAACTTATCTGACGCGCGCGGGAAATTTGACTTTTGACGGTAACGGTAATTTGGTGGACGGTAACGGCGGGCTTATCCAGGGCTATAACGCCAGTCTTCAATACACGAAAACGACCATTAACAGCTTTTCGTCAGCGGGAGGACCGTTCAACCCTCCATTTGTCCCGGCTGTTATTACGAATGCTTCATACCAATTAAATACGTCCGATCCGGCGAACATTACGAATATCCAAATTAATCCCAATATGACCATGCCTCCCAAGGCCACGACCGTTATGAATCTTCAGGGGAATTTGGACGCTTTTCAGCAAGCCACCATCAGCGGCGGAGTTTTGAATCTAAATCCGAATGGAAAACCTACTTTACCTTTGGGTGCTGACTTGGATCTGTTTTTAGCCGCGGGAGTTACTCCCTTGAATCTCGCAGTGGCCACGCTGGCCGGAATAGGGGGACCGGTGACGGCTGGAACGTCCTACGCGCTTCAGCAAACCGCCGATTTTACGACGACCCAGGCTCCCATTGTGGATGGCGGCACTAATCTGGCCGGTATCGTCGCCGCTGAAGGCAATTACGCCTGGGAACAACAGCCGCCGCTTCCGCCGGCAACCCAGATCAGCGAAACGGTTTACGACTCCAATGGATATCCCCGGCAAGTCACCATTCAGTTTTATCAAGTGAATGATTTGGGTTCGGGCGGGATTAACAGCGCGAACGGCCCCAGCCAGACGGCTTACGCCTGGTACGCATTCGACACAACCGGCGGCCAGCCCGTCTCAACGGTTAATTTATTGGGCGGAACTGGAATTCTGGAAGGTGATCTGGCTAATCCGCCTATTCCTTTTACTTATTCCTATGACGAAGGCAATTTGGCGCAAATTGAGATTGGTGATTTGATTTATTTTAATACGGATGGGTCGTTGGCTTCGGCGGGCGGAGGCTACGGTGTTCCGCCGGGAAATCTCTTTGGGGTTCCCCCTTCGGGTGGATTCCCAGCCGCGCCTCACATTTATCTCCCTCCGTATAATACTTTTGAACCGACGTCGCCTATCCCCAGCGAAGGCGCGGAAATTACTCAAGTCACGTTGAATTTTGGAACCTTTGGCGTCATCGGCGTTGGTCGACGTGACGGACTGACAGGCGATGCCGCCGGAACTTACCAGCCGGTCAACGGATTGAACACCTATGTGTCTGACAGTCATGTCACGGCCACACAAAACGGCTATGCGGATGGCGATTTACAAAACCTTAGTTTTAATGAATCCGGCACGATTGTGGGGTCTTTTTCCAATGGTCAAAATCTGGATCTGGCTCAAGTGGCGTTGGCTTCGGTCAATAATGAGGACGGGCTTAATAACGCGGGCAGTAATTATTTTTCCACTTCCATTAATTCAGGCGCGATTGAGCTTAGTTCGGCGGCCCAAAACGGTTTGGGAACCATTGAAGGCGGTACTTTAGAAGATTCCAATGTTAATTTAACCGTTGAACTGTCCAATATGATCATTGCCCAGCGAGGCTTTGACACGAACGCCAGGGTTATTTCGGTTGTCAGCAGCGAACTTCAAACCGTCACCCAATTGGGCGAATAAAGCTGTTGGCCGATAAAGTTCATGAATAAGGGCTAAAAATTGGGCATTCATGGCTCTAAAAGGCTGGATTCCGGTATAACTTGATCATTTGTTTAATTAGGCGCATCATAACGTTATGAGTAATAAAAGCTATTTAAACCTATTTCTGGTTTTGGGTTTGGTGCTATTGGGCATCTTGCCTTTGGCTTGTTCCAAGAGCTTCGGTGTTCCTGTTTCACCTGCTCCGCCTGGATCGGCCTCAACGCCTACGAATACTCCGACCAATACCGTTACTTCCACAGCTACGATGACACCTACTTCGACAGTTGTAATCTCCGGAACCAGTTTTACTTTGAGTTCAGGTGTAACTACTTTGGTGGCGGGAACTTATACCTTTGGCGCGGTCAACATTAGCGGCAGTGCCATGGTTACATTAGGCGGGCCGGTTACTATCTTCGCTCAATCTTTTACCTTGGGGGCTGGCGCGACTATCAGGGGTTTGGGCTATTGGGATACGAATGATTTTGAATCGTACACGCCATTGGACGCGAACTATTGCACGGCCAATGGTATTCAAATTCCATCTGGATCTGGCAGAGGTCCCGGTAATGGTAGTGTGAATGAACTGGGTGGTGGTGGTGCGGGTCAGGATTATACTTGTGGCGGCGGCGGACATGGGGGTGTAGGTGGGAGTGGTTTTAATGCCGCTTGCGAGACTGCCGCAGGAGGTGTCACCTATGATGATCCTGTGCACCCTACTTATATGGGGAGTGGTGGAGGAAATCCATATACTGGATCAGTAATACCAGGTGGTTTTTGGCAGGCGCCTCAATCTTGGGGTGGGGGTTTGATTTGGATCATTGTTTACAATCCAACTTTAAACAAAGTTCAACCGGCAGTAATTAACGGCACGATAGACATGGATGGATTTGGTGGCTGTGAATGGTGCGGCCCCGCTAGCGAGGCCGGAGCTGGTGGTTCTGGCGGAGCTATTTTGATTGAAGCGAGTACTATTACGGGTTCGGGTTTGTTAACTGCCAATGGAGTAGGAAATCTTGGTAATGGTGGCGGTTCTTATATTGGTAGCGCTGGGGGTGGAATTATTTCCTTGATTGAAAACTTAGCTTCGTTTTCAGGTGTTACGTCGGCCGTGGAAGGGGCACTTCCCAATGGAGTTGGAACCGGATGTTCGATGAGTAACAACGGTACGAATGGATCTGTAACCTTTACTGCCGCTCCCGCAAGTGGTTACTAAGAATAAACTAGTTCAAAGCTAGTTAGTTTTATCATTTATCCGTTGCTTTTATTCTCCAATTTGCGTCATCTTAAAAATCAATCCGTTTAATAATTTTAGCATCCATAAGATTTATTCTTCCTTGTACCCAACTCCCGGCGGCTCTACAATCAAATTTGCGGATGTTCTTAAACGTTGAGCATTAATACCCCATCAGTGAAAGCGGAGGCGGTTATGTTCATATATAAGGCGGGTGTAGTCGGGGCGGGGGCGATGGGCGCCGGTATCGCGCAGGTGATTTCCTTTTCAGGTCTCCCGGTGGTTTTAAAAGATACCGACCAGGAACGGGTGGATAAGGGGCTAGCCATGGTTCGCAAGGTTTACCAGGGCCGGGTGGACAAGGGAAAGATGACCGCTTCCGAAATGGACCAAAAGATGAAGCTGGTCATCGGGACTACTTCCTATGACGACTTTAAAGACTGCGACCTGGTGATTGAGGCAGTCTTTGAAAACATGAAGGTGAAGCACCAGGTGTTTCAAGAATTGGAAAAAGGACTGCCCGAAACCGCCATCATGGCCAGCAATACCTCGGCTCTATCCATCAGCCAGATCGCCTCAGCGGTCAAAAAGTCCGACAAGGTTATTGGTATTCACTTTTTTAATCCCGCTCCCGTCATGAAGCTGGTCGAAGTTATTCCCGGTCTTCAAACTTCCGCTGAAACAGTAGACGACGCTGTTGCTTTCGCTGAGTCCCTTCGCAAAATGCCGGTTCGGGTTAAAGAATGCGCCGGTTTTTTGGTGAATCGTCTTTTACTGCCTTATCTCAATGAAGCGGCATATGCCTTTCAGGAAAGCTCCGCTCCACCGGAAGAAATTGACAAGGCCATGCGTGCTTTTGGCATGCCGATGGGACCCTTCGCCCTTTTGGATATGCTGGGATTGGATGTGTGCGCGGATGTTTCCATGATTCTTTACGATTCTTTCGGGCCCCGCATGAAAGCCGCGGAAATTTTAGGTGAACTTTATAAAGGTAACCGCCTGGGAGTGAAGAACGGCATAGGTTTTTACGTGTATGACGAATCTAAAAAGGCGGATTTGAAACCGGTCGTCGACGTGATTCAGGCCAAGACGGGAATCAAAGGCACGCCTTTTTCACCCGAACGGCTGGTGTTTCAAATGATCAACGAGGCGGCTTTTTGCCTGGAAGAAAACGTGGCCTCTCCCTCGGATATCGACCTGGCCATGCTGGCGGGGACCGGTTATCCGCAGGATAAAGGCGGACCTTTGCATACCGCCGACGCCATCGGGATCGATGTGGTGGTTGAAAAACTCAAAGAGTTTTCAAAACAATTAGGCCCCCGTTTTTGGCCCGCGCCGATTTTAAAGCGCATGGTTTCGGCCAATTACCTTGGTCAAAAAACAAAACGCGGTTTCTTTAACTATTAATTCGGGGAGGCAGCCATGGGTCAGTTTTTAAATGTAACGGTCGATAGTAAAGTCGCCACAGTCACGATCAACCATCCGCCGGTCAATGCTTTGTCGCAGGAAGTTTTAAAAGAAATGGAAGCGACCATCGACGAACTGAAAGTGAACAAAGAGGTGAAGGTGATTATCCTCACCGGCACGGGACCAGTTTTCATCGCGGGGGCCGACATCAAGGAGTTCTCGCAGATTCAATCGGAAGAAGACGGCAAAAAAGCGGCGGGTTTCGGCCAGCGAATTTTCACGAAGATTGAGCGTTTGGAAAAACCGGTTATTGCGGCCATCAATGGGGTTTGTCTGGGTGGCGGGATGGAACTGGCTTTGGCTTGCCATATCCGCATCGCCTCCGATCACGCCCGGCTGGGCCAGCCCGAAATTAACCTGGGCATCATCCCCGGTTTTGGCGGCACCCAACGCTTGTCCCGATTGGTGGGAACCGGCAAGGCGTTGGAGTGGATTCTCACGGGAGACAATATTCCGCCCCAGGACGCGAAAGCTTTAGGGCTGGTCAATCATGTGGTACCCGAAGCGGAGGTACTGCGTCAGGCACAGGGTTTGGCCAAGAAAATCGCCATGAAACCGGCGGTTGGTATCGCGCAAACGCTGAAGGCGGTTTACACCGGCCTGGATCAACTGACTTTGGAAGAGGGTTTAAAAGTCGAATTGGAAGGTTTTGGGGCCTGCTGCAAATCGCCCGACATGAAAGAGGGCGTAAAAGCCTTCGTGGAAAAACGCCAGCCGCAATTTACGGATTTGTGAGAAAGCCGCCGATGCCAAAAAAAAGTCCCAAGGCTTCACCCCATTTTTATACCCTGAGTCAGTTGCAAAAAACCGCCTCGGAAAACAAGTATAAAGTCGGGCTGGCACTTTGCGGGGGTGTGGCCTACGGCGTGGCGCAGATCGGCATTCTCAAGGCGCTGGAAGAAGCGGGGATTCACGTGGATTGCATCGCCGGCACCAGCGCGGGAGCGATTATCGCGGCGGCCTACGCCTCAGGTTTGCCTGTTTCCCGCATTGAGGAAATCGGCATTCAGACAGGCTGGAGCCAGTTATTCTCTTTCCGTCCTTCCCGTAAGGGTCTGGTTTCTTCAGGACCTATTGAGGAATACATCCGAAAGTTTTTAAAAGTGGAAAATTTTGCCCAGTTGAAAAAACCCCTGGCGGTGGTCACGACGGATATCTGCTCAGGCGAGGAAATTATTTTCATCAGCGGGCCTTTAGATAAAGCGGTCCGAGCTTCCTGTTCCATACCGGGCGTTTATACCCCGGTGGAATTGGAAGGTTTTCAATTGGCGGATGGCGGTATGGCGGAGAATGTTCCGGTGAAAGCCTTAAAGAGTCTTGGGGCGGACGTGGTGATCGCGGTCAACCTGTTTGGCCACCATCAGGTGTTTCCGCCGGCTTCCAATGTTTTCCAGATTCTCATGAGGGTATGGTATTTCTTCGTCCAGGAAGAATCTTCCTGGCGGGAAAAGGCCGATATTATTATCGAGCCCGATATGACCAAGTTTGACCTTTTTGATTTTAGCGTTGGCAAAGAAATGATCGCGGTGGGCGAGAAAGAAGCAAAAAAGCATATTCCGAAGATCAAGCAGGTCATCCAGCGCCGGTTCTTTTTCCGTCCTGAAATTTACCGCTAAATAGCCACTCGAAACTTATTCCATTCCGCTAAGAACCGGTACTTTCGTACTGGTTTAAACCCCATCGCCAAAACCAGCCGGCTACCCAAAGAAATACCGGAACCGCCAAGGGTGAGACCAGCAGGACCCAGGGTTCAATCCCTTTTCCCATCATTAGACAAGCCGGCAAGTAATGGTAAGCCCCATAGGGGACAAGTACGAATAAGACAAGCTGCATGACTTGGGGATAGATGCTGATGGGATATCGGGTGGCCACCAGCAGGATGTTGGCGAAGAAGAGGTTGGTTGAGGTGGGTCCCACGAACTTGAAAGAGAGAGAAGCCGCGATGACCAGCGCGGCGGTATAGATGAGACAGCCAGCCATCGCCAAAAAGGGAAAGGCGATCCAGACATACCAGGGAACATTCAACTTGGCCAGAGCGTAGGAAGTCAAAACGATCCCAGTGGCCAGATTACCAAAGGAATGCAATTCGGGCCGAGTGATCAAAAGGAAATAGAGCGAGTTCACGGGGTAAGTCAGAAGCCGGTCCAGATCCCCCATGACAATGTAGCTGGGCAGCATCCAGATATGATTGAAAAAAAGCTCCGAAAGACCAAGGGCGGCGGCGGTCATGCCGAAAAGCAGAATGACCTGGTCGGGCAGCCAGCCGTTGATGGTCGGTGTTTGATGGAAAATGATCCAGAGCAGGAACAGGGCCGAGAGCTGGAGCATGCAGGAGGTCAGCACGCCCAGAAAAAAATCCACCCTGTACTCGAATTTGGCCTGGAGGGAGGTGTTAAAGGCGGTGAAATAAAGTTTGAGGGATTCTTTCATAGAGACGTCATCCTCCCTGCACTTCAAGCTGCTTCAAGGCCTGTTTCATAACTACCTTTCCCAGAACGAACAGAAAAAGGACCCAGGCCAATTGCTGGAGAATCAAGCCGCAGGCGTCCATGCCTTTTGCCCAGCCCATATATATAGAAATAGGCGTGTAGATAGTGTGCCTGAAAGGCAGCCAGTCGGCGATGGTCCTAAGCAGGGGCGGATAAAAAGCCAGGGGAGCTGAGACGCCCGAAAAGGTTAACTGTAGGGCGATGCGGGAAGCCATGATGCCGTAGCCGCTGTAGGTGTAAAAGGAACCCTGGACAAAAACAAAACAGATGCCATACATGACGGCGAACCCCAGAAGGAAACTAACGATAAACAGAAAGAAAGATTGGAAATCAGGCGGGAAGAGTTTGGCGCCAAAGATCAAAAAGCCGCAAAGAAAAACCATGATGCCCATAGTGCCGTTGAAAAAACCGTCGCTGATGGCCTGGATGCCCTGGGCGATCTGAAAATCAACGGGTTTCAATAAATCAGTGGCTACCAGACCGTTGCGGATTCTTTGGCTGATGCGGAACTCAATGTTCATGGTTAGCGCGTAGTTGGCGCATCCGGCCAGCAGAAGATAGATGAACATCTGGTTGCTGGTGATGGATAGGTTGGAGTTCTGCGAGTAGACCTGACGCCAGATCAGGATGGTAATGGAATAGCTGGCCGCGGAGGTCAGAAGGTTGGTGATAGTGGCGCCCCGGTAGGCAAAACTGGCCTTGAGACACCGCACAAAGTAAGAGGCGTAGCTTTGTAAAATGTTGATGAGGGTGAGCGGCGGCTGAAGCGGTCTCATGACTTCATTTTTTCCGAGGCGGGTTTGCGGTAAATCCTCGTCACGATGGTTTCAATGTCGGTTTTTTCCAGGGCCAGGTCGACGACCTTCTGGCGCTTCAATAAAATCTGGGTCAGGGCCGGCGCGGCGCCCGCTTTGTGGTATTCCAATATCAGCCGATGGCCTTCTGAAAGGGTTATTTTTCCCCCATGGCGTTTAATTTCGGCTGAAAGTTTTTTAAGGGAAGCGGTAGTGGCGGGTTGGTGCAGCTCGGCCACAATTCGGCTTTCGTTGGCGAACCGTTTTTCAAAGGCTTTCAGAGAGCCGTCAAAGAGCAATTTGCCTTTGTCCAGCAACAGAAGCCTGTCGCAAACTTCCGTAATATCTTTTAAATCATGGGTGGTGATTAATAAAGTTGTTCCGAACCGATTTTGCATGTCCCGGATATATTCGCGAACCTGTTCTTTTACCGTCAGGTCCAGTCCAATCGTGGGCTCGTCCAAAAAGGCTACGGCCGGCGCGTGTAAAAGGGAAGCCGCCAGATCACAGCGCATTCGCTGGCCCAGCGAAAGCAGCCGTACGGGGGTGCCCAGCAGCGGTTCCAGGTCCAGCCGCTTGACCGCTTCGGAATAGGTTATTTCAAACACGTCATCAGGGATATGGTACATGGCTTTTAAAAGCCGGAAAGTTTCCCGTACCGGAATATCCCATAAAAGCTGGGGTCTTTGCCCAAAGACTACCCCGATATTGAGGGCCAGTTGACGGCGTTTTTGCCAGGGCACTAAACCCAAAACTTCCAGCGATCCACCGGTGGGAACGATAATGCCGGTGAGCATTTTGAGCGTGGTGGATTTACCCGCGCCGTTTTCACCGATGAGGCCGACTTTCTCGCCGCGTTTAATCGAAAAAGAAATCCCTTTGACCGCGTGAAATTCCTCGGTTTTCGCCGAAAACATGCTTTGAAAGGCGCCCAACAGGCCGGGTTTCCGCACGCGGCGTTTATAACTTTTAGCCAGGTTTTCAACGTGAAGCGCGTTTTCCATGAAGATTCCTTCGAGAGAAATGAAGACAGCATCTTATGGATGGTCTTAAGGAGTGTCAACTTGGCCCGATCGTTCGAAAAAAATGATTATAATTGTGGCAATTAAGTCCGGAGGAAATGATGCCCTTAGCCCTTTCTAAAACCATTCATCAAGTGATTCACGAAGTCGGGGAAGTCGGCCAATACCTGTGGCAAAAAGGATGGGCGGAAAAAAACGCGGGCAACCTTTCGGTGGATGTCACCGAACACCTTTCTGTTTCTGCGGCCCAGTTAAAAGCGGCTCCGGTCAGACCGGCCGCAGGGCTTTTATCCGAATTCGCAGGCCGAAGCTATCTGGTGACGGGCACAGGAACCCGCTACCGGGACATTCAAAGCCGTTCCGCCGAGTGTTTGTGTGTTCTGCAAATTTCCCGGGATGCCAAGGGGTTTCACCTGTTGTGGGGCGGCAAAAGGGAGAGGTTTAAACCGACTTCCGAATTGCCATCGCATCTTCTGATGCAAAACTCGCTCCACCAGAGCGGCGCGAAGGAAAAAGTCGTGCTGCATACCCATCCCAATGAGCTTATCGCGTTAACCCACCTGAGCGAAACCGCGGGCGAAGAGAAATTGAATTACGCTTTGTGGGGCATGATTCCGGAAGCGAAGATCTATGTTCCCCGGGGGATTGGCTGGGTGCCCTACCGGTTAACGGCTTCTCAGAACTTGGCCGAGGAAACGGTTAAGGCGTTAGAACGGAAACATAAAGTAGTAATGTGGGAAAAGCACGGTGTCTTGGCGGTGGGTGCCAACGCCCTGGAGGCATTCGACTTGATTGACGCCATGAACAAAGCGGCTATTTTATATCTGCTTTGCAAGCAAACCGGTCAAACGCCCCAGGGGTTAAGCCGGGAACAAATTGATGAGATCGGTCGGACATTTCCATCGAAGGATTAGAAGTTGGTTTTGTTGAAAAAGTTTACTGGCAGGCGTAATGTATGAGTTGAATCATGTTAAAAGTCTTTTGAGAGGTGGATATGGAAGAATCGGTTCAACCCCAGTCTGACCCTAAAGATGTCGAGATGGAACATAATATTAGCCGCGCGGTTCGCTCCCTGGGCAAACTTCATATTCATGTCAGCGGCGGCCACGTCACTGTATCGGGTATCGTGGATGACTATGGGACGAAGCGGCAAATCGCCAGCACTATTCAAAGCATGGGTGGCGTGCGCGAAGTGACGAATAACATCAGGGTTTCCCAGGAATAAAAGGCGTGATTTCTACCCCCTAGGGCCGAAGCCCTAGGGATTTTTCTTTTTGTCCCCCCATCGATCAGCCTAGTGAAACTCATCTTTTCTTCGGTTATACTTCCACCGCTTCTACCTTTTTATTCGGAGGTTTCAATGTCTTATCGTTTTATTATCCTGGGCCTGGTTGTTTTGGCCGTCGTGGCTTACGCGGTTACGGCTTGCACGAAAAAAGAGCAAGAAACTCAATCAGCGGCTCCGGTGGTTGCTAGCCCTGTGGCAGGGACTCCCGCGACTGTGGCTCCTGCCGCCAGTAATGTGGTGACGACCTCTTCAGGCTTAAAATATGAAGTTCTTCGCGAGGGAAACGGTCCGGTCGCCAAGGCGGGTCAGACGGTTTCGGTTCATTACACCGGTTGGTTGACGGATGGAACCAAATTTGACAGTTCGGTCGACCGGGGACAACCGTTCAGCTTCGCATTGGGCGCGGGTCAAGTCATCAAGGGATGGGACGAAGGCGTGGCCGGCATGAAGGTCGGGGAAAAACGCAAATTAACCATTCCGTCCGATTTGGGCTATGGCCAGCGGGGCGCGGGTAACGTGATTCCGCCAAACGCCACTTTGGTGTTTGACGTGGAACTTTTGGGTATTCAATAAAATAAATTTTACCCGGGGGAAATGGCTTTGGCCGTTTCCCCTTTTCTATTTGGAGTTTTTATGACCGCCGACCAGATAATTCAATTACTTCAGTTGCAACCCCATCCCGAAGGCGGGTTCTACCGGGAAACTTACCGCAGCGATAAAAAAATTCAGGGGTTGGACCGGGTTTATTCCACGGGCATTTACTATATGCTGGTTCCGGGCGCGGTCTCAAAACTTCACGCGCTTAAACACGATGAAATGTTTCATTTTTATTTGGGTGGTCCGGTTACCTGGGTTCTGCTTCACGAAAACGGTGGAGTTGAAAAGGTTGTTTTGGGTCAAGATATCGCCCGCGGACAGCAGCTTCAGCTTCTGGTGAAAGCGGGCACTTGGTTCGGCGGTTATTTAAACGACGGCGACGCGTTTGGATTGATGGGAACGACGGTGGCGCCCGGGTTTGATTTTTCGGATTTTGTCTTCGGACAAAAGGAAAAGCTTTTGAACGAATATCCGTCGGCTCAAAACGAAATCGACCGGTTGACTTGAAATTTCGAAAATATTGAAATACAAGATAACTATTTAAATTAAGGAGGACGTTTTGAAAAAAGTACTGATGATTCTGGTTTTGTCAGGCTTGGTAATGGGTAAGGCGTTTGCCGATGATATGGCCAACATGGGTCCAGACTCCAAGGGGAAGACCATTACGGTTCAGGGAATTCTGGTGGATACCTCCTGTTATTTTGCGGAGGGCGATAAGGGCGATGATCATGGCGACATGAAAGCCTGCGGCAAAGACTGCCTCAACGCGGGTAATCCGGCCGGGGTTTTAGTGGGCGATAAAGTTTACATTTTGATTTTTCCCGCGAAAGCTTTCGCCGATGTGGTGGGAAAAACGGTTGAAATTAAAGGCGATGCTTACGGGGACAACCTGATCCATCCTAAAAAAGCGGTTGTGATCGATAAAACAGGTAAAAAGCCGATTAAACTCACTGGTTTTGAAATGATGTAAATTTTATCAAATATTAAAAAAGGCGCCTTTTGTCGCCTTTTTTGTTTCGCCCGCGCACGCTCCTCTGTAAAATGCGCGGGTGAAAAGTAATTATCCCTCAAAGTCCGAACTCAAGCACTTTCTCTCAGTCGCCTGGCTGGCCGCCCACAAAGGCGGTCAAAGATCCCTCAGCTATTTCCGCAAAGACGTCAAGGTCATCAAGAAGGTCGACCGCACTCCTGTCACTCGCGCGGACCGTGAAGGGGAAGTAATTATCCGCGGCGTTTTGTCCAAGGCTTTTCCCGAGCACCAACTCTGCGGCGAGGAATTTGGCTGGGATAAAAATGTTTCACCCGATTACAAATGGTGGATCGACCCCGTGGACGGCACCCGCCAATTTATCCGGGGCCTGCCTTTCTGGGGAACCCTGCTTGGTCTGGAATATAAAGGGGAAGTGGTGGCGGGCGTCATGCACCATCCGGCGGTTAATTTAACCCTTTGGGCCGGCAAGGGTTTGGGCTGCTACGCCAACGGCAAAAGGGTTCACGTTTCGAAAATTAAAAAGATACAAGACGGCACCATCACTTACGGCGGCTTTCGAAGAATCGCCTCCGCCCGATACGGCAAGGGATTTACCAAGTTAGTGGAATCAGCTTTTGACGACCGCTCTTACGGAGACAGTTTTGGGCACGCCCTGGTCTGCCAGGGCATGGTGGAAGCCAACCTCGATCCCGAAGTGAAGCCTTACGATGTGGCGCCCATCAAGATTTGTGTGGAAGAGGCGGGCGGAATTTTTACCGACGTCAAGGGCGACAAAACCATTTACGGCGGCACGGCCCTTTCCAGCAACGGTCTGGTTCACGCTCAAATTTTAAAAGCGACCCGATAACTCCAATAATAGCTTTGTCCATAAACCAAACTCTGTTTATTGTGCAACTTTAAGTCTGCCTTAACCGTCCTATCTGTGCCAGTCGTTCCTGAAAAACTGGCGTTCTATTTTAAAAAAGGAGAATTTTATGCGTTTGAATTTTAAAAAGTTCTGTTTTGCCGCTTGTATGGCCGGAATATTGTTGACGCCTATTTTGACTCACGCGGATTCGGTCAATGTTCAAGTCAATGACCGGGATGCCGCTTATGGTGATGACGTCAATGGTCATTTCACCTGGGGAATCGGCCTGGGCGGCGCAGTTTTGGGCGATGGTTTTGGGAACACCTATAGCGCCGGTTATGGTTTGGACGGCAATGTGGGTTTAAAAGTGGATAGGAATTTAGCCTTTTTGCTAGCCGTCGATAGTTATATTTTCAACAGCAACGATGGTAGTTTTTATAACGGTGAAGTTAATTTTATGCCGAGTGTCAGGCTCACCATCGCGGAAAAACATAGTGAGGTAAAACCTTATCTCATTGTCGGCGCAGGTTTGAACGACAATATTGAGTACTATCAAACTTTTTACGGAACGGATACCGCTAACGCGGTTAGTCCAGTCGTGGGCGGCGGTATCGGTATCGCCTTCCGTGTGGACCGTAAACTGGATGTCTATATCCAGGGTAAATATGAAGACGTTCTCGCTACCGGCGGAAGTTTCTCTTATTTCCCGATCGCCGCGGGAGTTCAATTTAATTAAGCGAAAATTGTTCGAAACTTTAATATAAAAGCCGTTTGAGGTGATTGAACCCCGTTCTACTAGTAGAACGGGGTTTTTATTTGCTTACCAACTGCTTTTTATTTAGCAGTTGGTACAACCAAGTCTCGCCACTCGCTTTGAGGGCTCGCGGCAGGTGCCCCCAACCCTTTTTATTCCGTGCTTGAGTGGAACCAAGTTTATAATGCCAGTGTTTTCTTAATTCACTCAATGGGAACTTTTATGCCCTTACACTTTATTTTTCAAATTTTGTGTGGAATTGTCGTGGGCTGGCTGGCCGGGTTAGTGGTTCAAGGCAACGGTTCGGGCCTGCTGCTGAATCTGATCATCGGGGTTTTGGGATCGGTTTTGGGAAACACGATTGTCAGTCTATTTCATATTCATGTTATTGACGGGTTTTTAGGCGTTTTGGCCGTCTCGGTTGGCGGCGCGGTCATCTTGTTGATCTTACTTCGCATACTCAAAAATAATTAATTTAAAAGGTCTCCTGTGATCCGCAAAAAGAAAATAGTTGTCGTGATGCCGGCTTATAACGCCGAAAAAACGCTCAGGGATACCTATGCCGAAATTCCCAAGGAAATCGTGGATGAAGTAATTCTGGTGGATGACGCCAGCAAAGACGCGACGGTCAAAGTGGCGAAAAAGCTGGGGATCAAGACCATCGTTCATCCCGAAAATCGCGGTTACGGCGGGAACCAGAAAACCTGCTACAGGGCGGCGCTAAAATCCGGCGCGGATATCGTCATCATGCTCCATCCGGATTACCAGTACACTCCCAAGCTCATTGCGCCGATGGCTTATCTTCTGGCGTCCGGTCTCTATGACGTGGCTTTGGGATCCCGCATTTTGGGCGGTCAGGCTCTGGCCGGCGGCATGCCTTTTTACAAATACATCAGCAACCGGTTTTTGACCCTCGCGCAAAATATTCTGATGGGCGCCAAAATATCCGAGTATCACACGGGTTACCGCGCCTTTACCCGGAAAGTTTTAGAAACGGTGCCGATGGATAAGAATTCCGACGACTTTGTGTTTGATAATCAAATGCTTTCCCAGATTCATTTTTTTGGTTTCAAAATCGCCGAAATCACCTGCCCCGCCAAGTATTTTCCCGAGGCGTCCTCCATTAATTTTGCCCGCAGCTCCATTTACGGCCTTGGCTGTCTTTGGACGGCCCTGCAGTTCCGCCTGACCAAAATGAAAGTTATCCGCTTTAACCTTTTTACGCTGAAATAAAGGAACTTTTTTGAAAAAATATCCGTCTTTCAATGAATTGTTTTTTAATGAACAGTTTCGGCTGGTTTTTTTAACCCTGTTTTCCCTCACGGTTTTCTTCAGCAAGCTCGGCTTGAACGGTTTGGCAAATTACGACGACTGCTTTTACGCGGAAGAAGCCAAGGAAATATTAAGGACAGGCGACTGGCTCGTTCTGCATTACAACGGGGCGGCGGCTTACAATAACGCGCCCTTCTTTATGTGGCTGGTGGCGCTCTCCTATAAAATTTTTGGACTCAGCGTTTACGCGGCTAAATTCCCCTCGGCGCTCATGGGTTTTCTGACGGTCTTTCTCATTTATTATTTGGGTAAAACACTTTTTGACAGCACTCAGGGTTTTCTGGCCGCTTTTATTTTGTCCACCACCTATCCTTTTTTTAAATACGCCCGGCATTCCATGCTGGATGTTACCCTGGCCTTTTTTGTCACACTCTCGATGACCGCTTTAGTGCTGGCCCTGCGTAAAAACCCAAAATTTTTCTGGCTCTGGGGCGCGTCCATCGGCCTGGCGATCCTCACCAAGAGCGCTTTGGGTCTTTTCCCACTCATCATTACCTTTTTGTTTCTCCTCTTGGCCGGCCGTTGGAAAACCTTTATCAATTTGCACTTCTGGGGCGGCGTGCTGACGGCGGTGGGTATTGGAGGAGCCTGGGTGGCCAGCCAATATATGGTCGGAGGGCAGGACTTTATCAACACCCATCTGAAGTTCATTATTATGGGAAAAATCTCAGATGACAGGCCTGAGGCCTGGTACGCCCATCTGGGATTTATCAAAGACCTTTTTACTTTTTATTGGCCCTGGATACCGGTGGCGATTTACGGGTTGTTCCAGATTGTCCGGGGGGATTTAAAAGACTGGGAAACAACCCTTCTGCTCCTGCTTTGGTCCTTAACGGTGCTGGTGGTGATGAGCTGTATGAAAACCCGGTATATTTGGTATCTTATGCAGTCTTTGCCCGCCCTGGCCCTGGTGTCGGCTTACGGTCTTTACCACATGGTTGAAATGCTGGAAAATCATGAAAGCTTCTTTAAAAATCTTGTGTATGTCGGCATCTGGTTGCCCCTCACCCGTGAAAAATTAATCAACTTTATTGTATTGATCGGTCTCCTGGCCATCGTAATCCTCAACGCTTTGCCTATCGCCCTGGACGCGGATCGCGAAAAAGACACCCGCATTATCGCGCCTTATGTGAAGCACTTCGCGGACAGCGGCGACCGGCTGATCGCATTACGGGAGGAATTTTACGGATTGAACAACGCCCTGCTGTTTTTCTCCGACCACGCCGCCCAGCCTCTTTATCAGGATGTGGCGGATATTCAAAAAGAGTTTTCGGCGAACCAGACAGTTCTTTGTGTGGCGCACCGGGAGGATTTAGCTGAAATTCAAAAGACCGTGACCGCCTGGTACCCCGTGAAGTACGGAGACGATCTTATCTTGATCTCCAATCAAAAATTGGATGTAAGCGACGTCCAAACCTGGGGGAGATTATGGCAAAACTGATTCTGGCCATCGATCAGGGAACCACAGGTACCCGTACTTATTTGTTTGACCACGCCGGAAAAGTGGTGGGGAGCGCCTATCAGGAATTCACCCAATATTTTCCAAAACCCGGCTGGGTGGAGCATGACGCCCTGGAAATTCAGCGCACGGTTGAGGAAACCGGCAAAAAAGCCCTCAAGTCCGCCGGAGTTAAGTCCTCCCAAATCGCCTCCGTGGGCATTACCAATCAAAGAGAAACGACTGTTCTGTGGGACCGCAAAACCGGCAAACCCATCCACAAAGCCATCGTCTGGCAGTGCCGCCGCACAGCTCACCGCTGTGACGAACTGAAAAAGCAGGGTAAGGAAAAGTTGTTCCTCCATAAAACCGGTCTGGTGATCGACGCTTATTTTTCCGGCACCAAGGTGGAGTGGCTTCTTCAAAACGTCCCGGGCGCGGCCCAAAGGGCGGCCAGGGGCGAATTGGCTTTCGGCACCATCGATACCTGGCTTTTGTGGAACCTGACCGGCGGGCAATCCCACGCCACCGATTACTCCAACGCTTCCCGAACCCTTCTCTTTAACATCAAAACCAAACAGTGGGATTGGGAGCTTTTAAAAACCCTTCATGTGCCCCCATCGCTTTTGCCCCGGGCGCAGGCTTCGGCCAGTTTGTTCGGCGTCACTTCCTCGAAAAGTTATCTCGGCGCGGGAATTCCCATCACCGGCATCGCGGGGGACCAGCAGGCGGCGCTCTTCGGCCAGGGCTGCCATGAGCCGGGAACTCTCAAAAACACTTACGGCACCGGCTGTTTTCTGCTGTTGAACGTGGGGAAAAAACACGTGACCTCCAAGAACAAACTTTTAACAACCTTGGCCTGCGACGGAAAAGGCAAGCCGGTTTACGCTCTGGAAGGTTCGGTGTTTATCGGCGGGGCGGCCATTCAATGGATCCGGGACGGTTTGGGGCTGATCAAAACTTCCGCCGAATCCGAAGCGGTCGCGGCAAAGGTGCCCGATACGGGCGGGGTTTATCTGGTTCCTGCCTTCGTGGGTCTGGGCGCGCCTTACTGGGACGGCCACGCCCGAGGGGCGCTGGTCGGACTGACCCGCGGAACTACCCAAAACCATGTGGTGCGGGCCACACTGGAATCGCTGGCCTATCAAACCAAAGACCTGGTGGACGCCATGCTCAAAGACTCCCATTTAAAACTTAAAGAGCTCCGGGTGGATGGGGGAGCCTGTAAAAACAATCTGCTCATGCAGTTCCAGGCCGACATTCTCAAAGCCAAAATCAACCGCCCGAAAATGGTGGAAACCACCGCCCTCGGCGCCGCCTTTCTGGCGGGCCTGCAGATCGGCTATTGGAAGAACAGTTCGGAAATTCAAAAAATCCGTCGGGTTGATCAAGTATTCAGCCCCCGGATGAAAGAAGTCACCCGCAAGCATTTGTGGGCTGCCTGGAAACAGGCCGTGAGACGGGTTTTGCTTTCGTGAAATGGTTTGGACGTTGGTAATACTTCTTCTATCTGCGCAAATCTTACGGCCGGTGGTGGTCAACCAGGCTTGTGGGTATGCATTAAAAACGATGATTTGACCGGGAAATTCGGAAATGTGATAGAGGAAGCGAGGCGGGTATACTGTGAACGATAAACCACTCGTTTAAGTGGTTGGGCAAATCATATGGGAAATCCCAATTTATTGAGATGAGTATAAAAATGAAGTTATATTTTGATTTCATCCCCTCTCGAATTAACTCACTTCTTTATGTCATTTCCGTTACCGCCTTTTTGATTCCTCATTTTTCCCACGCTCAATTGGTCAATGTTTCGAGCAACTATATCGAGGTGGTGGGCGACACCAACGAAGATTACGCGACGGACGACGGCTCCGGGCATTTTAGCTTGGGAACGTCTTCAACCTATTCATTGCCGTTGGCTACGATTTCATACAATTTTCCCGACGAGGGATGGTCAAGTTTCGTAACAGCCTGGGTTAATGGAATTCTTTACGACTGCGAGGGCGGCGCCGTTGTGTCACCGATGACAACTACTGGTACGGGTTTAGGCGCTTATGTTGAGGAAACCTTCACCGTTGTGACGGGATTACAAATGAAGCAACATTTTGAAATTGTCAATAATCCGCAAACCGGTCTTTTGCCTGATACGGTGATGTTTGAATTTGTTTATACCAATGTCGGCGCGACTTCCTTTACTTTTGGCTCGCGTCTTGAATTTGACACCGATATTAACACTGTTGATGGCGCTAATCTTTCGGTTAATAACGGCGCTTCGACCATTCCGGCAAATACCATCTACCGAATTAATGACGGCGATATGAAGCCCCAGTGGTGGGGATACGATATTCCTCCGCCAGGGGTCGCGAACTTGGTTGCTACTGGAAGTGTTTATAATAATTCTTACGATCTTCCCGCGACCGAACCGGATGCGCTGGAGGTGGCACTGTGGCCTGATGTGGAAGGCCCGGCTGTTTGGGCTCCGGGCACTTTGGGAGACTTTATTACTGATAGCTCGGTTGTTTATTGGTGGACTGGCGGAGGCAACGAAACGGTAGGAACTTATGTTTTAAACCCGGGGCAGAGCAAGACCTTTATTACTTATGTCGGACTTAATCAAATCGCGCTGTTGACTACCAATACCCCTACGCCGGTTTCCACCCCAACCAATACAGCCACGAATACGGCTACATGCACTCCCACCAATACCGCGACGATTACGATTTCCCCTACCTACACCAATACGGCGACCGTCACGCCTACATTTACCCCCTCCAATACCTGTACGGTGACGCCGACCTTCAGTCCCACCCCTACCTTCACGCCCACTTGCGTGACCTATGTCTGGCCCGATCCCTACAACCCCAAAACCGCCGTGGGTAACACCCTGCGCGTGAGCTGCATGAACGCCCAGACCACCGTGAACATATACACCATTTCGGGCGAGCTGGTGCAAACCCTGGATTCCAGCACGGCCTGCCAGGTACCCGATATGTGGGGAATGGTTTATTGCTGGAACGGGCGTAACAAAAAAGGATATCCGGTGGCCGCGGGTATTTATATTTATGTGGTTGAGCAGAATAACCAGGCCATCCAGCGGGGCAAGTTTTTAATGTTGAATGGATCGTGATCGAGAAAAATTGAATGTGATGCATTGAAAACCAATATCAAACTATTGGTTTTGTGCTCAATAAAAATCAATCAAGAAAGAAGTCATAAATGCGTTTACTTATTTTGGGAGCGAATGGCAATACGGGATCGGAAATTATGGATCTGGCGCTGAAACAAGGCAATCAAGTGACGGCTTTCGTCAGGTCGCCTGAAAAAATAACGATTAAAAACAAAAAGCTCAAGGTCATTCAGGGAAGTCTGGAGGATATGGCGGGAATGTCGCGGGCCATGAAAGGTCAAGATGCGGTGTTTTCGGCGCTGGGCCCCAAACACGGGGAAATTTTTACCGCGTTAAATAAAAGATCCTGGACCATGGAAAAATCCGCGATCAACACTCTTTTGGCCATGAAAAAAGTGAAGGTTAAAAAACTGGTTCTTTTCTCCTCGGCGGCCTTGTTTCCGGGCCAGAACTTTTTGGTCAAGCTTTTAACCGCTATGGCCCACAACCACATGGAAGATTTAAAACGCATGGAAAAAGCCGTGACCCAAAGCCCCGCGAATTGGACGATTGTCCGGCCCAATTGGCTGGAAAAAGGCGACGATATCCACTACCGCGCCCAGATCAACGCGCTTCCCCCGAAGCCTTTAAAAATGTCTTTCCGAGCCCTGGCGAAATTCATGCTGGACACGGTCGAAGAGAGGCTTTATCGGCGGCAAATCATCGGGTTGGGAAAATAGGGACAGTATCGCGACATTTTTTTGAACCGCGAACCCTGGAAAACCAAAATTACCCATTATTTTCATCCCCAAAAGGAAATTAGGCCGTGAAGGCACTAACATTCTTGGGTCGTATCAAATCGATCCAGGAGCAAATCATGGCTAAAAGAAAATCAACCGCGACCTACGTTCCCCGTCAAACACACGAACCCCGCCCCGTTGGGCACAACGGCAAAAACTGGGTTCCCACCAAAAAGCATTCCGCTCCCAACCGCAATACCCGGTTTCAGGAACTTCCCGCTCCACCCGAGATGCATGGCAATGGACCGCAATTTCACATGGATCTGGCCACGGTTCTTCCGCCCGCCCAGATGAGCGCCATCCAAAAGGCCGGAAAACTAGTGTTTCACCTGACCGGCGACGTGGGCGGTATTTTAGATCCCAATCCCCAGCAGATTGTGGCGGATCACATGGAAACCGACATCGTTAGTTCGGACACCGATTCCAAACCCGCCTTCATGTATATCGTGGGCGATGTAGTTTATTTTGACGGCCAGAGTCCGCAGTATTTCCCGCAGTTTTACCAGCCTTACGATTACTATCCCGCGCCCATCTTCGCCATTCCGGCCAACCATGACGGCGAGGTGGACCCGGCGGACGCCGCGGTGCCGACCCTGACGGCTTTCATGGAAAACTTTTGCGCCGCCACACCCGAAGTCACGAAAGACGCGGGCGAATCCCACCGTCAGGCCATGACCCAGCCCTATTGCTACTGGACCCTGGACACGCCTTTCGCCACTCTGGTCGGGATATACACCAACGTGCCCGAAGGCGGGGAAGTGGAAGACAGCCAGGCCCAATGGCTGATCAACGAGCTGAAAATCGCCCCCAAAGATAAGGCCCTGCTCTTCAGCCTCCACCATCCGCTTTTTTCATTGGACCAGTTTCACGCGGGAAGCCAGAAGATGCTGGCCCTGGTGAATGACGCTTTTACGAAAGCGAAGCGTGTCCCGGATATTATTTTCGCGGGCCACGTGCACAACTATCAGCGCTTCACCTGGCTTTATAACGGCCAGCAGCTTCCCCAACTGGTTGTGGGCAACTGCGGGTACCACAATCTGCACGCCATGGCCAAGGACAAAAGCACCGGCAATAAACCTTCCGAACCCGAAACCGTAAGTTCTTCCCTGACGCTGGAATCCTACGTGGACGACCGCCACGGTTTTCTGCGCCTAGAAGTGGACAACAGCACTATCACGGGCCGTTTTTATTCGGTGCCCAAGCCCAGCGAGGACCGCGAAGGCGCGGCGAATCTGGAAGATAAGTTTGTGTTGAATTACAAGACGGGTAAGTACAGCATTTAAGGTTTAAACGGAAAAGGGCCGCGGGTTTTGGAGGGGGCGGTATCTTTCCGCCCGCGCCCTAGTTTGTACTCAAAGCGAAGCGGTCTTTTTTCATCAATAGCTCGACACCGTCCAGAACAGCTTCTTGAGGCTATGGAAGCTTATGTTCTTGCGCCGGTTAAAAAGTGGATCGACCACCCCTGATCCGCGAAATCGCAAAGATCGTCACAGGCACAGACCGTCCCCTCTTTAAAAATTAATTTCGACTTAAAAAGCGGACACAATTGCGACACTTTTTAAACAGCTCTCACCTTTTTGTTGATTGCGACATTTTTTGTGATCAATGAATTGTCGGGTTTGACAAAGTCATATGTTAGGCGCGAGTTAATTTATCATTTTGAGAAATAAAGTTTTGCGGGATTGAGAACAGGGAATAGAATCGAGCAAGTTTTTTGATGTGATGGGAGTTTTTAATTTTTGGTTTTAATAATAGGCCGTTGCGGTTTATGCCCTGAAGCTCTTATGTAAAAAAGGAGTCAAGCAAATATGAATCAAAACGCTTTAACGGTGGCAGCTCCCATCATTCATTCCAAACTCGATGGGCTTCGAAATCTTCTTCTAAAAATGAACCAGAATCCCCAGGGCAACGCCTATCTCCCGCTTGAAAAATCAAAGTTAACCCATTTTTGCCGGTTCGTCGTCATTGATCCGACCGCTCCCCAAGACGAAACTACCGGGCGGATTTTGGTTTTTGAAACCAATTTTGACGGGGACTTGCAGCCCTATCTTCAGTCGTTGATCGGCATCGGGGCAAAGGGCCTCGACGCGGTTTTTGGGTGTTGTGAAAATTATCCCGGCTCCAGCACTAAAAAATTCGATTTGTTTCAAGGCTTCATTCAAAAGTACGCCATCCCCTATGAAGCTTTCTATGTGGCTTATCGCGGCCACAGTTTGGCGGGTGTGCGGCAAAACACTCAAGTCCGGAAGCGCATTGAAAAATTATTGGGCTTTGATAAGTCTTCCCCGAAATTAACGGTTCAACAGATGCAGGCCGAAGGTCTAAAAGTTGGGAAACTGATCGATTCGCCGCCCCAGGCTTTTTCCGTTCAGCTTGAGGTGTTCGGGGCGCTCGTCATTCTGGTATTGGGTCTTTTGTTCTCGCCGTTATTTTGGCTGTTGCCTTACGTCACCACATTTTGGATAGCTTGGCTATGCGGCGCTGGTTTTGTCCTGCTCCTGGCTCTTCTTCTTTTGACGACGGTCGAACTCGTGGAACTGGGGGATCCGCAGATTATTCCGAAACCCATTCCCACGCCGGCCGTGCTTCTTGACGCTGAAGACCATATTGCGCAAAACCAAATAACTCACATTGTGGATATCAAGCCGGGTTTTTTCCGGTTATGGGTGCTTCGCTTTGTCCTTCGCAGCATTAATCTTTTGGCCCGCATCTCCTACAATCGCGGCAATTTGGGCGGCATACCCTCAATCCATTTCGCTCGGTGGGTCATTCTGGAAGAAAGCCGCCGGCTGCTTTTTTTCAGTAATTTCGACGGTAGTTGGGAAAGTTACTTGGGCGATTTCATCGATAAAGCCCACTTGGGTTTGACGGGCGTATGGAGCAACACGGTCGATTTTCCCAGAGCCTTGTTTTTGGCATGGGCCGGTGCGACAAACGAGGAAGCTTTTAAAGATTGGACCCGAAATCATCAAATTCAAACCCAGTTTTGGTACAGCGCGCACGCCAGTGAATCGGTCCGCAATATTTTAAATAACATTCGTATTCGGGAAGGGATCCAGGCCAGTTTGACCGATACCCGGGCCAAGCAGTGGCGGGCTCGATTTTAAATAAACCAATTCAAAAGGAGATTTGCCATGGAAAAACTGGAATTGTCGGATATTCAGGGAATTATTTTGAATGGATATGGGTCGCTGGATAACGCCCGTTTTTTGTTTTTGAAAGTTAAAAATTCCGCCAAAGCCAAGAAATGGCTGGCCCAAATCGCCCCTGAAATCGCCACCAGCCAGCATTGGGGCGAGAGAAAAACCAACCATTTGACCAATTGCCTCAACCTGGCTTTGACGGCCGAGGGGTTGAAGGCTCTTGATCTGGACCAGGATACGCTCCAGCAATTTCCCGACGAATTTCTGCAGGGTATGAGTACACCCTACCGGGCGCGGGTATTTGGTGACACGGGGGAAAGCGATCCCAACAAATGGGTCGTTGGAAATCCTAAAAAAGAACCTGTCCATGTTCTTTTAATGATTTATGGGCGGAACAAGGAACTTTTGGAAAGTTTCGCGGCGAAACAAGAAAAAAATATTCGCCTCAACGGCGGCCTTGATGAAGTGTTTCGAAAAGATACTGCGAAAGTTATGGAAAATAAAGAGCATTTTGGTTTCCATGACGGCATTTCCCAGCCGCATGTTGAAATGGAAGACTTCGCGTTTTCGGGCAAAGAAAACGAGAACATTCATCCGGGGGATTTCGTCCTGGGTTACACGAACCAATTCAATCAGATGCCTCTCTCGCCTTTGGTTCCCAAGAGCTCTGACCCCGGCGACATTCTTCTTTCCGGTCAGGGCGCGCCTGATTCCAAAGATATGGGACAAAACGGGAGTTTTTTGGTTTTCCGCCTTTTGGAACAGGATGTGGTCGGTTTCTGGGAATATTTTGAAAAAAAAGCCGGTGTATTAAACCCGCACGAAACCCCCATTGATTTTTTAGCCGCCAAGTGTGTCGGGCGCTGGCCCAGCGGGGCGCCGCTGGTCTTATCCCAAGACCATGACGATAAGGAATTGGGAATGGATTCCAAAAGAAACAATCATTTTCAATACGCGAAAGAGGATCCACAAGGCCTCACTTGTCCTGTGGGTTCCCATATCCGCCGGGCCAATCCCCGTAATTCCCTGCAAGCCAATATGGGAGCGGACGCCACTTCAAACCCGGATGATTCCCTGACCATGGTGAACCGCCACCGCATTCTCCGCAGGGGAAGATCCTACGGCGAATATATTCTGAACCCCCTGACCGCCAAAAACGTAAAAGGCGAAAGAGGACTGATGTTCTTTTGCGTCAACGCCAGCATCAGCCGGCAGTTCGAGTTTGTCCAGCAAACCTGGCTGAATAACGACAAATTCGACGGTCTATACCAGGGACGCGATCCGATCGTCGGTGAAAATGACGGCACCCCCCAAAGCCAGATGGTCGTCCAGGGTGAACCGGAACGGAAAGTTGTCACGGGTCTGCCACGTTTTGTTCAGGTCAAAGGCGGGGCCTATTTCTTTTTGCCGAGTGTCCGTGCCCTTAAATTTTATCCCAACTGCAGGCTTCCAAAACGCCGAGCGAAAAAAAAGTCGCCAAGAAAGGCCGGGCCTCATGAACAACTTAAGCGCGTGGTTTCAAAAATTTTGGAAGGCGGCGGCCAGGTTTTTCACTTTCGCGGAAAAATCCGAATTCGAGTTGTGGAACGACGTCCTGGCGGACGGGAAGGGCCTGTTAAAAGATTTGAGCAATCTGGCCGACATGATCAAAAAAGAAATCGCGGCATGGATCGCCGAACCGGACAATCTGCGGATGGTTCTGGAAGATCAACAGGAAATCAGGCCGATCATCATCACTTCCACCGCCGTTGTCGTCTCCAAATATAACGATGTGGTCGAGGTCCTCAAGCAAAATCAAAATTTCACTGTGACCGATATTTACGCCGCAAAAATGAAAAGGACCAGCGGAGAATTCATCCTGGGGATGGAAGACACGCCGCAGTTCCGGCGGGAAGCGGGCATCCTTCACGCCGCCGTGAAAATGGAAGACATCGCCCGCATCCAGAAATTCGACGCCCAGAAGTCCAAGGAAATGGTAGATCAAGCCTCTTCCGCCAAACGGATGGATGTGGCGGGAGGCCTTTTCCGCGTGGTTCCGGCGAGATTGGTGCAGGATTATTTCGGCGTTCCAGGACCGGATTTGGACACCCTCATGCGCTGGACCCGCACTATTTTCTGGGAAATATTCCTGAACCTGGGCAATGACCCAACAGTCGCCTCAACGGCGGATAGTTCTTCGGCTGAAATCAAAGTTTATCTGGATTCCCTCATCGCGGCCCGAAAAGCGCAAAATCTTTCAGAAATCCCGGATGACTTTCTGGGGCGGCTTTTGAAAATGCAGGCCGATCCCGCCACGAGCCTGGACGACGAGGGTGTGAGGCGCAATATCGGCGGGGTCATCGTCGGAGCGGTGGATACGACCTCCACGGCGGCTTCCCAGGCCCTGGATGAATTGTTGAACCGGCCCGAACAACTGGCGGGGGCGCGCCAGGCCGCGCTGGATGGCAACGATCCCTTGTTTTTACAATATGTATATGAGGCCCTTCGGTTTCACCCGCTGAATCCGCTCATCATGCGCCACAGCGAGAAGGATTACACCCTCGCGGCTGGAACCAAAAGGCAAACCGTGATTCCCGGAAACAGGGAAGTCTTCGCCATGACCTTTGGGGCTATGTTTGACCCGGATCGTTTTCCCGATCCCAATGCTTTCAAGATCGATCGCCCTCTTCAGGATTATTTGATTTTTGGTTACGGCCAGCATCGCTGCTTCGGGGAACCGATCAATAAAATCCAGCTGCCGGAGCTTTTGAAAAGTGTGGTGCGGTTGAAGGGCCTCCGCCGGGCCAAGGGTGATGAAGGGCAGCTTCATTACAACGGTCCTTTTCCGGACCGCCTGGTCGTTGAGTTTGATTGATTTTGTTTTTGATTAAATATTTATTGAATTTTATTTTAAAAAGGAAATTCTCATGCTGAAACATCGGATTCTATTTCTCAGTGTCCTGTTGGCGTCCGGTTTTTTCCAATACTCCTGCGCGGCCCTGGATTACGTGCGCCAGGACTCGGCTAGTTCCGCCAACATCCACCCGGACCCCAACAAAAACTACCACGTTACCTCGCTGTTCGGGGGCCTGGTGACCTTTGACGCGGGCATCGAGGATCTGGATCCGGCCCGGGCGGACAAGCTCAAGAACATCCATCTGGAAAAGGACTGGTTCGAGGACGCGGTTTCTTTAGTGACCCTGGGAATGGTCAATCCCATGGAGGTAAAGTTTGGCCGTTCAGACGACCTCGACGCTCCCCGTCCCTGGGCCGTGACGCCCTTCCAGCTTGACCTGGCCGCCCATTACCACGGTGATTCCGCGATCCACGGAAACGAAGTCCGGTACGAGGACAAACAGTCCTGGAACATTCTGGGACTTATTCCCATCGACTCAGGAATCATCATCGACGAGGACCGATATTGCAAAGGCGGCATTATCAACGAATACAAGATCGAGAAACCCGACCGGTTCGACTCGGCGGGCGACTGGATTACCACGATCCTGTTCAGCCCGGTGAGCAGCATCTTGTTTGAAATCTTCACACCCAGCAATTTGCGGGTGAAGATCGGAAACCTGTATCCGTCGCCCTTTGACGTGATCGGTTTGGGGGCCATCGCGCCCTACGAGCCCCAGGTGCCCGCGGCCCCCGCGCCCTTGCCGGACGTGGGAAACCTGCCGACGCCCACGGGCAATTGATGTTGAAATAAAACTCAGGAGAACAAAATGATCCAAGGACAAAGCAGCCCCCCGCAGACGAAGAGCTGGCACAATGCCCATTTGGTTTTTTACCAGAATTACCAGGACGACCGGTTTTTAATGAACAATCATCCGACGGACTCGAGCCAGGCCTTCGCGGATTACAACGCCCAAACGGCGAACATCATGAGCCTGATCGGGTCCATAGTGGCCAACCATTCCGCCTCCGAAATTCGGGGGCTGGGCAACGGCTGGTCCCTTTCCAAGGCGGCCGCCACCCAGGGCATTATTTTCCACACAGACCAATTGAAAATCTCTTTCCCGGTGGTCGACGGCTATGTGGACCCGAATTCCCGTTTCAAAAATAAGCCGGGATACCTTTATTTCGTCCAATGCGGCATGCAGCTTTTTGACCTGCACAGTGTTTTGTTTTCGGCGGGCAAATCCCTGCCCGTGTCCGGCTCCAGCTGCGACCAGACCATTGTCGGCGCCTTTTCCACAGGCACCCACGGCGCGGCCATCCACGGCGGCGGGGGAATCCCGGGTCTGAACGGGAAGGACTGGGGCGGCGGTGCGGTGCATGACTACGTTCGGGGGCTGCATATCATCCTGGGGCCCAACCGCCACGTATTTTTACAGCGCCAGAGCGACCCGGCGGTGACGGCCGAATTCGGGGGCATTTTCAACGTCAGCGCGGACAACTTTATCCTGAGCGACGACTTGTTCGACGCCGCCCTGGTCAGTTTCGGCGCCTTCGGTTTCATCCACGGGGTTCTGCTGGAAGTGGTGGACCTGTTCGTCCTGCACGCAACCCGGTACAAGATTACCACCGGCTTCGCCTCGCTCCAGGCCGCCATGACCCAGTTTGACTTCACGAATGTCAATCTGAACCGTCCGAATCCCAATGATAAAACGCCGCCCTACCATTTCGAGGTCTTCCGCAATCCCAACGCCTCGGTCGCGGACGAGGCCGTCGTAATGGTCATGGACAAAACGCCTTATCCTCCCGGCTTTCAAAGCACGGTGCCCAAGCCAGGTACCCCGCCCAACGACGATATTTCGAGTTTGGCCAATCTCCTTACCCAGGTTTCGCTGGGCGCCCTGACACCTTTGATGGCCAGCCTGCTCTTCGGCCAAACCTATTTTCCTTTCGACTGCCAGGGGACTATCGGCCAGATCAACCCCAAACTGGGGCCTATCGGCCCGGGGTCTATCGTTCTGTCTCTGGCCATCGACATGAAGGACATCCTGCAGGTGATGAGCATCTCGGATACGTACCGGCAAAAACACAATTGTCTGGTCTGGCACGATATCCGGTTCATGCCCCAGTCCAAGGGCCTGTTGGGCTTCCAAAAGTTTCCGCAGTCCTGCTCTTTTGAAATCGCGGGCATCGGTTCACCCGACCTGATCCTGATGATCAACGAAGTCCTGGCCCAGATGCGGCAGGACTCCATCGGGTTCGCCTTTCACTGGGGAAAATACCTGCCCCTGGGTCCTAACGAGACTCGATATGGCGGGTGGACCTCAAGTATGGGTTACGTTTTGGACCCGGGGGAATTGGCCCGGATTTACGGCGCCAATCTGACCAAATGGAAAAATGAGAAGGCCGCGCTGTTCAATGACGCGAAGCTGGAAAATCTTTTCCGCAACGATTTAATGCGGAGCCTGGGACTTTGAGTCTGGCCGGGAAATAAGTCAGGCGGGGCGAAAGCTCCGTATTTCGAAATTGCGGAGGGGAACATGAAACATCATCTTTGGATCAATTTTATTTTGGCGGCGACTTTTGTTTTTTGGGGGGCGGGTTCCCTGAAAGCGCAGGCCGATTCTGCGAACAACCCGGTGGCATCCACCCAACTGGGTTCGGCCCGGGCCGCCGCAGGAGGAGCCCTGGCGGTCACCTTAAGCGGGGATGGCGTCAAAATCGAGGATGCGGTACCGACCATCACCGTTTCGAAGGGAGGACCCGTAGGTGAATCCGACATCCACATCCTGAAGAATGACGTGAACGAGGTCGATTTAAGTTTGGTGATGCCGGCTGTTACACCCGCCCCCTATTCTTTGGATTTGGGAATTCCCATTACCGTGGGCATTGTTTCGTCCACGGGAAAACCGGTCGTGACTTCCTTCAGGGTCTTCGTGACTGACCCGGACCGCGTCTTTTTTTGGTCGGCTGGATTCACTCTATTAGCTTTGTTTCTCGCGCTCTATTTCTCCGCTGTTTATAAAAAAGGAAAGAACCAAACGAAAAAGCTGGATTGGGGCGCCCTCACCCTGGAAGAAAGCGGACGATCCTATAGTCTTTCCCGCCTGCAGGCCTTGATCTGGACGGTCGTCACGGTTTTCTGCATCGTTTACGTTTGGCTGTTGACGGGGATCACGATTAATCTCAACTCGACCATGCTTTCTTTGTTAGGGATTTCCGCCGCGTCGGGCATGCTGTCCCAGTTCTGGCAAAAAGCCCCCGAACCTCCGTCCGCCAGTGACCCACAAGGACAACCGGCCCCCCAAGTTCCGGCCCCCGCCAATGGCCCGGTTCTGGCCAATCTTCCGGCGCCGCCTTCTTTAAAGACGCCGTCCCGTTCTGATTTCTTCTGCGAGGGCGGCCAGCCGAATCTTTACCGGGTCCAGCTGTTCATCTTCACCATCGTTTTGGCCGTTATGATCCTTCAAACGGCGATCACTCAATATGACTTCATGCCCCTGGACGATAACTATTTGGCCCTCATGGGAATCAGCAACGGAGCCTATATTTGGGACAAAAGTCTGCCCAACGCAAAAGTCCAATCCTGAAGGGGGTCAAATTTGGAAAATTCGACAGGTTCTCATTGGTGGAAGAATCTTTGGGAAAAGCTCGCCTTTTTCATTACGCATTCTGGTTACGCGAACCGATTTATTGAGGAGATTTGAATATGAAGAAAAAATTAATTACCGGGTTGTTTATTTTATGTTTAACGGCATTCGGGATTGAAACTGTAAAAGGTGATGACCAAGCGGCACCGCAGGAAAATATAGCTGCCGTTGTAGCCCCGCCACAAGCGCAACCAGAGGCTCCGCTCGAAAAGATTGGAAATGTTGTGCCGCAGCCAGGGCAAGCCCCTGAAAAAATCGGTGTTGTCGCAGATCAACCACCAGCGGAACCGGATGTTCCGATTGAAAAGATCGGAAATGTTGTGCCGGAGCCAGGGCAATCCCCTGAAAATATTGGTGAGGTTGTATTGCCGCCCTCAGAGACGCCGACCGAAAGTACAGGCGTTGTGGCAACCCCCAAAACTCAAACAGAAATATATGTCAAAAAACCTTATTACAATAATGACATTAAAGAAACCAGGGTTGAATCGATAGGCACGGTTGTTGTTTTTCCGCCGGAAAAACCCACATCAACAACGCCCCCTAAAAAAAGGAACAATAAAAAACCGGTTACTCCAACACCTACAGTCTTAGTTTCGCCAACTCCCAATTAAATAATGACGAGGTCTGAAAATGCCTGAAAGTAATAAAAGCGGGGACGCGAATTCGTTTGATGTTTGGATTGATAGAATATCAAAGATTGTAACTGTGATTGCGATTGTCATCGGTGGCATTTGGTTTTGTTTTCGCGGCGGCTTGAGAGCGCATTTGGAATTAACCCAAACCGTTTCTGATACGGTTGTAGGGAATGACCGATTACTTCATGTGACGGTTTATTTGAAAAATATTGGCGAGAAAGATTTGAATATCAGGCAGGAACAAACAGCTGTTTATATGGATTCACCGTTGGGATTTGGAGCAACCGTTATTAATAACGGGGGTAAAGCCGTTTCTTATACCGGGCCAATCGCCTTTCGATGCAGGGAATATACAGGTTCTTGTAATTGTAATGATTCTCAGATTAATGGGACTCCTGTTAGTTGTGAACGGATTCCAGGTGATATGGTTTTAGAGTCGGGTGAGAGTGACTCATTTGACTGGACGTTTGAGGTTTCAAATCTTGTTAAAAGTGTCAAAATTTACAGTTATATACCGAATGATTCAAAAAAGGATTTGGGTTGGCACGTCGTCAGTTTTTATGATTTGTCTAATTCTATAAAATCAAAAAAATAGATATTGGCTGATTAGATGAAACCTGATCCTGTTTTTAATGGGTGGTCAAAGATTAAGTATTACCTTCCTTAGCTTCGGTCTAAAGGGATTGCCCTCGCCCGGCGCGCGGGAGTCGATCAGGGCTTTGTCCCAATCGGCGGAGGAAGCGGCGTAAAAGACCGCCGAAGAGGACAGGCTCTTTTCCAGATCATTCTTGTTTTGCTGTTCGGAAGTTAATTTTCCAACGCTCAAAAGGTGATCGCCTAATTTCACTCCCGCTTTATCCACAGGACTATTGGCCCAAAGCTTTTCCACCACACAGTCGTTGTTGAGCCATACCCCCTGGGCGGGGTAGGGCAGGGCCGCCAAAGCGGTGTCGTGGCCCAGGCGGGAATGGCGGATGAAATATTCCAATGTGCTGGCCAAATGGCTCATGTCGGCGGCGGTGGCGCATTGAATGGTCAGGGCGTACTTGGAACTCGAAGAAACCAAACTTAATTGGTACACCTGCGGCTTTATTTCAGGTGCCACCTGTTGCGAGGCCTCAAGCCGAGCAACGTGACTTGGTAGTACCGACGCCCCTGAATATATGGCGTCGGTATGGATATAGAGAACATCCTCCCAAAAAATATTGATCGGGCCCGAGCTGCCCCAGATATCGAAAGGGTCGGTGCTTTTGTAAGTGATGATGAGATTGGTGTTATTGGGCGTGATGAAAGTGATCTTCTCTTTGCTGCTGCCGATGAACATGGTGTATTTATCCGGGTCGATCAGGTCTTGCAGGCGGCTGACGGCCATATCCCAGGGCATGTTTTCGTCCGGCGAAAGCGGATAGGCTTTCACGATACAGTTTTTCGGCAGGGCGGCAATCTCCTCTTCCAGTAGTTTCGGGTCGTAAAGTGTTGTCAACACCCCTGAGGAATTGGATGGAGAAGCGGGTGGCGCGAATGATACAGAGGGTTGGTACACCTGCGTCTGCGCCGAAGCCTCATGCAGAGGCGTGCGGTTTGACTGTCCCGATACCGATGAGGTATAGGGACTAGAGGCTACAGGTCGAGACACTCTCTTTGGCTGCCCCAAACCTTTTGATATAGAGGTTTGGGGGGGCACTGGAGGCGGCACTGAAACTGGCGCGGGTATGGGAGTTTGGGCTGGCGTTATGTCTTCATGATGGAATCTCGACCGAACTTCCGATTCAACCCAATGCAATGGGTTCACCACCACATATTGATAAACTTTTCCGAGACCCCAGATGAGGGCGCAAATGATGAGAAGGGGAACCGCCCATTGGATGATCCCCGTAAAGGTTTTGCCCAGCGTGTGTTTCGCCCATAGCCAAAAGTCTTTGGCCGCGCCTTTTAATAATTTCCCCAAATATTCGAAAATCAATTCCAGCGGTTTACCAACCATAAAATAGAGGAGGACCAAAACCTTATCGGTGGTGGTTAGTTCGCCCTTTTTGGCCCGGGACCGCAACTGGCTGACAAACTTAACACCCAGCAGCATTTCCCAAAACCAGCCGGATTGACTGCCGGACGCGGACTTTGATTTTTTCCCGCCTTTCTCTTTTTTGCCCGAATCCTTTTCCGCTTCGACCGAAACGATCTTTTTTTTAAGAAGAGCTTTTAACTCGTCCTGGTAAGTCGTTTGTCCGTCGTTGCGGGCTATCTCTTCTTTGACCTTATTGAATAATTCGTCCACTTTTTGGTTGTCGTCCGGCTTGTCCCCGTTAGGGGGCTCGCCCTCAGCGGTTTCCAGGGTTTTACCCTTGGTTCCTTTATAGGACTTTCCCTTTTTACCCGGTTCCGGGGGATCAAAGGTTTCGGGGCTATTGCCCTTGGTTATCCAATCCACCAGGGCCACTATTTGTACGGTGGTCAATTGGAGGGAAAGGGTAACGTCCAGGGCGGCATGGAACGTTTGGTTAAAATCCGCCAGTTTGACCTTTTTAAGGCCGGCCAAAGCCAAAGCGCTTCGGAAGGAGAGGGTATAAGGCAGATTATTCGCTTTTTGAGTCCCCGAAGGGGACGAAATCCCCGTTTGTTGAGGGGACGCGGCCGCGCGAACCTTTTCCACGGCCGCCAGGTCAAAACATTTATCGATGGCTTGAAGGTCGCTAACCTGGCTTTTGCCGAGGTTAAGGGCTTTCATCAGTTCAGCCGGGGTAGCGTCGGGCGGCTGGGCCCTGAGAGCTTCCAGCTGGTCGTACCAGGGCATGGATTCGGATTTAAATTGAGTCATGATCGATCCTCACTGCGGCCTTTTCCGGCGGCTATTCTGTTATTTCCGGCGAGAATTCTGATTTTCTCCGGCGGCAATTCGAGCGTTTCCGGCGGGAATTCTATCAGTCTCGTCAGAAAGCCAAATCTCTCCGGCGGGAATTCTGAATTTTCCGGCGGCAATTCCACACCTTCCGGCGGGAATTCCGGCCATTTCCGGCGGCTATTCCGCACTTTTCGGCGGAAACCCGGCCAATATTTTAAAATGAACGTTGGAGGAATTTCAATCCGAAAATGGGATGGGGCACCTGTGTTGAGGCTACGAAGGGCACCTTATGCCCGTCCTGCGCGAGCCTATAAGGCGATGTGCAAGAATTGGTTGTTACCGTTCCATTAGAACGGTAAAAGCCGAGGCGCATGGTTTGGTTGTGCCAATGGCTAGATAATGGCCATTGGCAAAAGAGAATAACCACTCCCTTTAAGCCAGCTATATAGAAGCCGTTCGAGGCAGCCAGGGGTAATCGATGCATTTCAAATCAACTTGAAGTCTGTTGATAATCAACTAACAGTATGTTGATAATAATATTTAGAATGTTTATAATAATCAAAAGTAAGTTGATAAATGAAGGAAGATAAACATGAACCGGAATGAAATACTCAAAAGAAGTTCCGAGATCCGAAAGTATATTTTCGATCAAGTGTCCCAAAATCCCGGCGGCCTTACAGCGTCCGTCATGCAGAAGTTTGGGATTTCTCGGCAGGCTGTGGTGCGCTATTTACAGGCCATGGCTCGGGATGGACAGATCATTGCCGAAGGCACCACGAAAGACCGGGTTTACAAACTGGGTTTAACGCGGATTCTTCAAAAAAAGTATGCCCTCAATAGATTGCAGGAAGAGTCTGAAATTTGGTCAAAGGACTTTATGGCTTTGTGCGAAGGGGTCAAAGAAAACGTCACCCGCATTTGCGAATACGGGTTTACCGAAATGGTGAATAACGCGATCGACCATTCCAACGGGAAAAATTTAATTGTTTCTATGTCGCGAAACACTCAGATTATCAGGATGGCGATTATTGATGATGGTGTGGGCATTTTTAGAAAAATAAAAGAGGCTCACCACCTTACGGATGAGGATCAATCGATTTTGGAACTGGCGAAAGGGAAGCTGACATCCGATCCGGAAAAGCACTCAGGGCAGGGTATTTTCTTTACCTCCAGGGCTTTTGAGGGATTTAAAATTCATTCTTATAACCATGTTTTTGGTCATGACCCTCAAAAAGAAAAGGATCACTTTTCGGAAGGACCGAACAGTTGGGAAGGCACAGCGGTTTATATGCAAATCCGTCTCAATTCCGAAAAGAGACTACGGGATGTCTTTAATGATTTTGCCGATCCAGAGAATGACAATGATGCTTTCTATAAAACGGTGGTTCCGGTCCGGTTGATTCAATACGAAGGCGAATCACTACTTTCCCGCTCTCAGGCGAAAAGAATTCTTTCGCGGGTTGAAAACTTTAAGGCCGCTGATTTGGATTTTGAAGGCATTCAAAGCGTGGGCCCGGCTTTTGCGGATGAAATATTCCGGATTTATAAAACCGCTCATCCCAACATAAAAATTGTGCCTATTAATGTTTCCGAAGAAATTAAAACCACCATTCACCGGGCGAAGGCGGGTGTTCTCGACGGCGCTTTTCAGAATGTAGCCAATGTGGAAAAGCTCATCGTGGAAGGCTTAATGGAGCCGATCGAAGCTATTGAGGGTTCGACAAATCCCAACAATGAGCCGACTTACCGCATCGTGAAAAGAGACAAGGAATCATTGGCGAAAATATTGCCCAACCTTTTGGAGCATGACCGTCAAAAAATAAAGAATGTCATGGAAATTGAATAAAACCATCAGGAGGCTTTATGTCTTATCGTTATTTCGCCGCGCGGTTATCCCTTGGTTTGGCTCTTCTCACCCTGCCGGCTTTTAGCCAAGCCGCCAACCCGGGGCCGGTGGTGGCCTGGTCCATCCCGCCCGGCATCCTCCAAAAGGCCAGCGCCGAATACCACAGCAAGGTGGGCAGTGACTACGAGGGGGCCTGTTTCACGGCGGCGATCCCAGCGGCGTTCTGGACGCGGACTGCTTAAACGCGCCCGGCGCCCGGGGCTGGGTGAAAATTATCATCGTCATCCAAAAAGACGGTAAACCCTCGGCCATCTAAGCCCCAAAGCACGGCCTGGTTTATGACTGTCTGGTCCCCCAATTCGCCGCCGCCCCATTTACCCCGCCCCCTCACGCGCCGTTTTATGAGTATTTTC
>OLLS01000054.1_pt1 | contig 67243 bp, 53 predicted proteins | sample 1604631 | NCBI WGS metagenome assembly OLLS01 (sample SAMEA104055725, study PRJEB20765) | soil metagenome | biome: Arctic tundra; feature: Polygonal ground; material: soil | place: USA | collected 2011-09 | depth 0-0.5 m | reverse complement strand
CTTCGGGTGCGAAACCTCCGCCGATTCCCCAAACAAATTTGCCGTTGGAAGAAGTTGTTGATTCCGTATCCGCCCAAACCCTGGAAACGTTTATGTGGCCGATGTATACAACTACGTCATTCGGAAAATTTCCAATGGCGTCGTGTCGACCATTGCCGGACAATACAATAATTCGGGTTATCAAGATGGATCGGCGCTTCAAGCCCAGTTTTATGAAACTTACGGAATGGCCATTGATAGCTCGGCTAATCTTTATGTCGCGGATTATGATAACAACGCGATCCGCAAAATCTCAACCTCGACTGGCACGGTGTCAACCGTTGCTTCTATGTATTACCCCGATAGCGTCGCGGTGGATCCTTTGGGTAATGTTTATGCGGGCAATGAGTACCAGGTTTTCGAATTTACGGGTTCTGGGTCAAAGCTTATCGCCGGAAAATATGATTATTCGGGTCTTGTTAACGGCCAAGGAACCAACGCCGAATTCGACGAAATTTACGGCTTGGCTGTGGATGGCAATGGTGTGGTTTATGTCGGAGATGAAGATAACTACGTTATTCGGGCAATTAAATAGGGTTACACCGGTTTAAAGGCCTAGTTTTTCCGCGCGGGGTAACCTGCGCGGAAATCATTGTAAGCGAAGGTGAAACCGGTCGGTAATTTTCCAGAATGATGACGGCTTCAAGATTTCTTTAACAAACTAGGAAGGAAATTGGGAATGAAATTACGAATTTTGGCTTTAATGACAATTTTAGGAATTGGAGCGGGAACCGCGCTGATATCTTGCAGCGGGAAGAACCCCGCGTCGCCTAGCGGTTTAACCCCGACGCCTGTACCGACAAGTTCTTATAAAAATGGGGGCGTGGTAACGACCCTGGCGGGAACACAAGGATCGTCAGGATTCGTCAACGGAAACGCTGGCGTTTCTGTGGCGGGCAGCGGCATACCGGCCGCCACCTTTTACGACCCTTACGGAGTGGCCGCTGATAATAAAGGAAATGTTTATGTGGCGGATGAAGAAAATAGCGCGATTCGGAAAATTTCTTCTAATGGAACCGTATCAACACTCGCGAGTGGTTTTGACTATCCCGAAGACGTCGCGGTGGACAACGCGGGTAATGTTTATGTCGCGGATACCGACGATAATCAAATTAAAGAAATTACCACCAGCAATGTGCTGATGACCTTGGCCGGAAACGGCAGCAGCGGCCATCTGGACGGAGCCGCCGCCAGCGCTGAGTTTGATTATCCTTTTGGCGTGGCCGTGGATAACGCCGGAAACGTTTATGTCTCCGATGAATACAACTACGATGTCCGTAAAATTTCCAATGGTGTGGTATCCACGATCGCGGGAAATGGAACTTCCGGTTATCTCGACGGTCTGGGGGGCGCGGCTGAGTTTAGTGATCCCTACGGCATCGCGGTTGATAACGCGGGGAACGTTTATGTCGCGGATCAAGGCGCTAACGCGGTTCGAAAAATTACTCCCGGGGGCGTAGTGTCGACCTTTGCGGATATCTATGAGCCGACGTCAGTTGCGGTGGGTGCTAATGGGACCATTTACGTGTCCAATTGGTCTGAAGTTTGGCAATATTCTTCCACCGGAACAGAATTGCTGGCGGGGAACTCAAGCTATGGACATGCGAATGGAACGGGAAGCGCGGCTAGCTTTTACTATATCTATGGTATCGCGGTCAGTCCCAATGGGGTTGTTTACGTGGCGGATGAAAACAACCAGTTGATTCGTCAGATTCAATAGGTTTATACCGAAAAAACGGCCTGCTCCCCGGGTGTTCTTCACGCGCGGGGAGATTTGGTTTTAAATTAAAAGTGTCAGATGGTTGATTTAGGTAAAAAAGTCGTTTTTTTAAAAATCGCGATGAATGGCTTGAAAGTTTCTTTAATAAACCAGGAAGGAAAATGGGAATGAAATTACGAATTTTAGCTGTCATTACCACACTAATGATTGGAGCGGGTTTTTCGCTTATTTCCTGTAGTGGAAAAAATCCGACGGCGCCTTTAGCTGTCGCAACTCCCGCCGCGCCCAAGGTAAATGGAGGCGTTGTCAGCACTTTGGCCGGAAACGGATCCTTTGGCATTGTTAATGGGGCTGTTACGGTCGCTGAGTTTGAATATCCCTATGGAGTCGCGGTGGATAACTCCGGGAACGTTTACGTTTCAGATAACAGCGGCGGCGATATCCGGAAAATTTCGAATGGGTCGGTGACCACCTTCGCCACGGGATTCAGCTCTCCCTGGGGATTATCGGTAGACGCGGGCGGTAACGTTTATGTCGCCGACGAAAGTCACTATCAAATCAAGAAAATAACCCCCGCGGGTGTAGTGTCAGTCTTGGCGGGAAATGGAACCAGCGGCGAAGTTGACGGGCCAGGCGCCAGCGCGGAATTTAAGAGTCCGTCAGGGGTGGCGGTGGACGCATCCGGGAATGTTTATGTTTCAGATGAATATGGTTACACCATTCGAAAAATTACCCAAAGCGGCGGTGTTTCGGTCACCACTCTGGCGGGGGTCGCGAATACCAGTGGATATGTTGACGGCGCGGGAACGACCGCGGAGTTTTATTATCCTTATGGCCTGGCGGTGGATAGCTTGGGTAATGTTTTCGTCGCGGACGAGGACAATAACGTCATTCGCAAAATTACTCCGGCGGGGGTGGTTTCAACCTTCACTTCCAGTTATTATCCGAACGCGATCGCGATTGATTCCAGCAATAATGTTTATGTGGCGGATGACCATAACAATATTATTGAATATTCACCTACCGGAGTGGAAACTGACCTGGCGGGATCGGGAGTGAGCGGAAGCACAAACGGAACCGGTGTGAACGCCATGTTTGACTATCCCCTTGGCCTCGCGGTGGATGCCAGCGGTGTGGTTTATGTCTCCGATTCAGATAACGATCTGATTCGCAAGATTCAGTAAAAGAGAATTAATGGTTTGACACATAAAGCCCCGTCGGTTTTCCGGCGGGGCTTTTTTTAAATGATAAGTTTAATTTTTGATCAATGCCAAGCCGTGCAAGTAAGTTTTAGTTGAACTGGATGATGAGTTGAAAAAGTTTTGTCGTTTTATTCAGTTTTTAAGCTCGAAAGGATTTTAGAAATGAAATTGAAAATGCTCGTTTTATCGCTGTTACTATTGACCGGGACAAGTGTTTCGCTTATCTCGTGCAGTGGTCACAATCCGACGTCGCTATCGAATTTACTGACGCCGACCAGCACGCCTTCCTACACCAATGGCGGCGTGGTAACGACTTTGGCCGGAGTTTACAACGTAACTGGTTTTACCAATGGCAACGCGGTTTCAGTGGCGGGCAGCGGCATTTCGGCCGCCACCTTTCATTACCCCTACGCGGTGGCGGTGGATGGCGCGGGAAATGTTTATGTGGATGACTATTCCAACAACGCCATTCGAAAAATTTCAAAGGGCATCGTGACAACTCTGGCCACAGGGTTTGATGACCCGGAGGCTATCGCGGTGGATAAGACCGGTAATGTTTATCTCGCTGATACTAACAACAATCAAATCACGGAAATTACCACGAACAATACGAGGATCAATGTGGGCGGAAACGGAACCAGCGGTTTCCTTGACGGCTCCGCCAGCAACGCGGAGTTTTCCGAGCCGGATGGTGTGGCGGTGGATAATTCGGGTAATGTCTATGTGGCGGACTATGGCAATAATGTGATTCGCAAAATCTCGAACGGTATTGTCTCCACCATAGCCGGAAACGGAACGGATGGTTACGTGGATGGTCCGGGCGCGGCGGCGGAATTTTATGATGTTTACGGTGTGGCGGTGGATAATTCGGGAAATATTTATGCCGCGGATTATGAAAATAACGCGATCCGTAAGATTACCCCGGGCGGAATCGTTTCCACCTACGATCCTTTTTATGAACCCGAAACCCTCGCGTTGGATTCCCAGGGAGATCTTTTTGTCGCCAACAATACTGAAGTTTGGAAGTTTTCATCCACCGGCCAAAGCTTGCTTGCGGGAAATTCCACTTATGGGTTCGTCAACGGAACGGGGTCGGCGGCTGAATTTTACGATATTTACGGGATCGCGGTCGCTTCCAACGGAGTGGTTTATGTCGCTGACGAAAACAACCAGTTGATTCGTCAAATTCAATAGGGATAACCCTTTCGAAGAGTCGTTGTATTTAAATTAAATCGGGAAGGAAATTGAGAATGAAACTACGAATTTTAGCTTTGACAGCCATCTTAACGATCGGAGCGGGAGTTTCGCTTACCTCCTGCGGGGGCCATAATCCCATATCACCCTCGTCGGTCGTGCCTACCCCGACGGCGGTTCACGTGAACGGCGGCCTGGTAAGCACCTTCGCGGGAAACGGAACCTCGGGTGTGGTGAACGGCAGCGCCGTAACGGCTGAATTTGAAGGACCCCTTGGGATCGCGGAAGACAGCTCGGGTAATATATTTGTATCCGATTATTCGGCCGGTGATGTGCGAAAAATCAGCAATGGTGGGGTGACAACCTTCGCCACCGGATTTTCCGACCCCTACGGCCTCGCGACGGATAGCAGCGGCAACGTTTATGTGGCTGATTATGGCCACAATGAAGTTCAAAAAATAACCGCTGCCGGGGTGGTATCAGTTTTAGCGGGTAACGGAACCAGCGGGTTCGTCAACGGTCCGGGAGCCAGCGCGGAATTTAAAAGTCCCCTAGATGTGTCCGTCGACGCTTCGGGCAATGTTTATGTCACGGATTATTCCGATAGCGCGATCCGAAAAATCACCCAGACCGGCGGCGTAACCGTATCGACTTTAGCGGGTAACGGGACGTCCGGCTATGTGGATGGCGCCGGAGTTACCGCGGAATTTGATGAGCCTTATAGCGCTAAAGTTGACAACAACGGCAATGTTTACGTGGCGGATTATGATAACAGCGTTATCCGCAAAATCACTCCGGCGGGTTTGGTGTCAACCTTTGTCACCAGTTATTACCCTTACGCGATCGCGGTGGACGCCAAGGGCGATGTATTTGCCAATACGTATGACAACGATGTGTTTGAATATTCCCCGACGGGTGTGCCGACTTTCATAGCCGGCAGTGGACAAAGCGGCTACGTTAACGGAACCGGAGCCAACGCGTCGTTTGATAATATTTATGACTTGGTGATCGATGCCAAAGAGAATATTTTTGTGGCCGATTATAGTAATGATGTTATTCGTGAAATTCAGTAACAAAGAAAGTAATTAGTTAGCTTTAATAAGCCCCGCCGGGAAACCGACGGGGCTTTTTTTATTTCATCAAAATCGCGGTTGACGCGTGAAATAATGCTTCTTTTTGGGCTTGACTGTGAAATTTTCAAACCATCACGGCCCAAAACCATTCCCCAAAACTAAGAACCCGAAAGAAGCGGATAAAGAAGGCAAGGAGCTTCTTCCTTTCAAAAACCCGAGATAAATAAGACTTGTTCATTTCGAATGATGTTCCTATATGCTATGGCCGTTCATCATCTTTGCGGGGCCGGGGGCATCATGAAAATTCAACAAACAGGGTTCGTTCTCAATGTGGAAAAATATGAGGAATGCGTGACTTTTTATTCCGACATCATCGGATTACCGATTGTTAAACAAAAAGACCACCTGACCAATTTTCGGTTTGGCGAAAGCTATCTCTTGATTGAAAAAGGAACAACGATTCCGGAAGAATTACGCCGGGCCGAAAATGTTCCTTACGTCATTCGTTTGAATGTGGCGGATGTGGATATGGCGGCGGAACGGGCTCGGACAAAGGGCGTGGAAGTGAACCGCTTTTCAGCCGACTGGGGCGAGATTGCCCGCTTGAGGGACCCGGATGGCAACGCGGTGGAATACTGTAAATGGAAATAGCTTCCCTCTTTAAGCGGGTTCCCTGGGGTAAGTTTTTCCTCCTGTGGTTTCTGGCGGTTTTGATGGGTTCGAGCCTTTTGTGGCTCAACTTTGGGTTTACCCAGAAAACTTTAACTCCTTTGGGAATCCTTGTTCTGGTTTCAGGTTTGGGGCTTCTTTGGGGCACCACCATGCCCAAATGGCAAAAGGCCCATTGTTCCTATTGTCTAAACCGGGTTTCGGCGAAGGCCATGCGGTTTGACGAAAAAACCCAAGTTTGGGTGTTCATTTACGAATGTGAAAAGTGCGGGCATATCACGGAAAAGGTACGAGGAAGCGTCAAAACCAAACAGGAATAATTTTTTTTATTTCCGCGCCTTTTAAATTTACCGCTGTTTGAAAAGCCTCTACTTGAACTTTTGTCGTCGCGGTTTGGCGCAGTGTCTTTCCAAAAATCGGGTCGGTGTCGTCTTTGGGAGTTACGCCTTTGCCCAACGGATTCTGCAAAATAAAGAAAACAAAACATTTGGTTTTGGGTTTGCGGGAAAGAATCATCAATTCCTGTAAATGTTTGGAAGCTCTTTCTGAAGGGGCGTCCGGGAAATGGCCCACTCCTTTTTCATCCACCAAAGTCACGCATTTCACCTCGATCCAGGCTTTTTCACCCGTCCTGGTGTTCCGGGCCTGAAAATCAAAGCGGGTGTGGGCGTCTAAGGGTACTTCGGCTTGAATCTGGTCATAACCCTTGAGATTTTTTACCTTACCCTGATCCCAGGCCTCTTTTAAAAGTTTTGGCGCGATGTTGGCCTCAATGCAAACCCATTGCTTCTTATAGTAAGAGAGCCGGACCGCGTATCTGGTTTTTCGAGGCGTTTTAGTATTGGAAAGTTTTTGACCCTGATGATCCACCAAAGCCACTTTCGCGCCGGGGTAAAGTAACTCCCGAAGCCGGCCCGAATTGGTGACGTGGCAATACTCGCTTTTTCCATTTACTAAAACAGTAGCGCCAAAGCGGTGAAGACGCTCCATAAAAGTGCCGATGACCAGCGGTCCATCAGACCATTTCATAAGGGGTTTCCAATTTGGCGGGATGTTTGGGGATATCGCTTTTCATTTCGAGGAACCTGACTTAAAGTAAAGACGCATCCATTTAACAACTTTACGAGGGTAGAGAACATGAATTTTCGAAAGACTTTGTTGGCCGTTTTGTTGACTTTGGCTTGCGGTATTTGTGGCAAGGCTCAAGCTCAAGTGAATAACGATATTTACGGCTTAGAAGCCCAGGCCAATTTTGATTTTCAATCCATCGCGAGTTTCGTGAACGGGCCCTTTGTGAATTCTTTAGGTTTTTTTACCGGATTGGGATGGGATAACACTCCCAGCGTTTATGACTTGATGTCCATTCCCGGTCCCCACTTTTCCCTGAGCGTCGGCGCCGGGGCGGACTTTATTCCTTTGCCCAATTTGAACAACTTAAGCGGCTTAAACGTTGTTTCCGCTTCAAGTAATTTCAGTTTGCCGTCCGGCGTCCCCCTGCCGTATCCCGTAGTGACAGCTCGAATCGGGCTTTTCCCCGGAATGGACGCGGGTTTTCGTTACACTACCATTCCCACGGTTAGCGCGGGAGGGGTGGGCGGCAACATGACGGGCTGGGGGTTGGATCTGCGATATAAATTGTTTGATGGCGGGGAACTGCCGACGGTGACGCTGGTTACCAGTTTTGACTCCATGACCGGAAACGTTTCGATAAGCACGGGTAACATCAGCCAAACCGGAATCACATATACCGCTTCCGGTCCCGGCCAATCGGGTACTACTTACACCAACGCTTCATTAAGCGGAAGCAGTACCTACAATTTAAACTGGAACACTCAAAGCGTTGGGGCCATGGTTATGATCGGTAAGTCCACCGTGATCCTCTACCCCTTCGCGGGAGTGGGGTTTCAACGGAACAGCGGAACCATCACCTCTTCGCTGACGGGTAGTTATACAGCCAACTTAAATGATGGATCCACTCCTCAAACCTTTAACCCATCGGGAGTCAGTGCCGGCGCGCCAGTGGTTTTGGAACCCAAGTTTGAGGCGGGGCTTAACTTCGGAGCCGGACTGGGAATCAATTGGATGGTGATGGCTGAGTCGAACGGAACGGATCTCGCCGCCAGCACCAGTTTTTTACTCGGGTTCTGACAAACTATTTTAAGAAATTGAAAATTTATGCCCGAATCTAAAAAAAATAACAGAACCGCTTATGTGGATCAAAACGAATGCACGGGATGTGAGGCCTGCGTGGTGGAAGCGCCCAAGGTGTTTCGCATGACTTCCGACGGTCTCGCGGAAGTTTATAATTCCCATGGCGACTCGGAACAAAAAATTCAGGACGCCATGCATGGCTGCCCGGTTTCCTGCATTCACTGGCAAGATGAGCGCAAATAAGCTGAAGATTCTTTCCACCAAAGCCGGTTTTTACGAAATTCCCGGCCATCCGGAGCATCCCATGCGGGTGCTGGACTCGCTTAAACACCTTCAAATCTGTTTACCCGCCTCGGTTTTCGAAGAACCCAACATGATTTTCCTGGATAAGGTGCGGGCAGTTCATTCCGAACTCGTTGTCCAAACCGTTCAAAATGAAAGTTTTATCGATCCCGACACTCCGGGAGCCAAAGGGATTTATCCGGCCAGTCTTTTATCCGCCGGGTCCGCCCTACAGGCGGCAGAAGAATCCCTTCGGGGAATCACCGCTTTTTCACTCATGAGGCCTCCGGGACACCACGCCACGCCGGGTCAATCGATGGGTTTTTGTTATTTCAACTCCATGGCCATCGCGGCCAACGACCTGATCCGCAGCCGAAAAGCCAAAAAGATCGCGATTTTTGATCTGGACTGCCATCATGGTAACGGTACGGAGGCTTTTTGTCTGGGGAAACCTGAGTATCTCTATGTTTCACTTCATCAGGCTCCGGCTTACCCCGGCACAGGTCTTTCGTCCCGGGACAATTGCCTTAACTATCCCTTGCCGCCCGGCACGAAAGAGGGAGTTTATTTTCCCGCGATGGAAAGCGCCATGGAAAAGATCCGGGCTTTTAAGCCGGACCTGGTGGGAGTTTCCATGGGATTCGATACCTATGAACGCGATCCCTTGACCCAATTTGGATTAAAGCGGGCGGATTATCTCCGGATCGGCCAAATGCTCAAATCGATGAATCTGCCGATGTTTACTTTGCTGGAGGGCGGTTACGATCAGGACTTGCCGATCTTGATTGAAAATTATTTAAAGGGATGGACGGAATAAAAATTATTGGCCGCCGGGTGCCGATGGCTTTGATTTTTTTAAATAAAAAACGTTTAAATCCAAATCAAAATTATTTTTTATAAGAGAAGGGAGGTTTTTTGCCATAGCGTTTGATCCAATTTTTTTCGTCCTTGCCTTGGGTTAAAATTTTTAAAAGGATCGAATGCAGCTTGGGGTTCGCGGCCAGGCCGTTTTGGGCGAAGAGATCAAAGGGATCTCCCGTAATGTCCGTGAGTTTACCGCCCGCTTCCAAAATCAATAACGCTCCCGCCGCGATGTCCCAGGCTTGAATGCCTCTTTCCCAGAAACCATCCAGACGACCAGCCGCCACATAAGCGAAATTCATAGCCGCCGAACCGTCCCGGCGGACGCCCTGGGCAGTTAAAACGAATTTTGTAAAATTATCCAGGTTGTATTGAGTTTCCCGAACCATATAGGCAAAGCCTGTGCAAAGCAGACTTTTTTCCAAGGTTGAGATTTTGGAAACGCTCAAGCGCTTGCCGTTGAGAAAAGCGCCCCTTCCTTTTTCGGCGGTAAAACATTCGTCCCTTAAGGCGTCATAGATGACGCCCACGATGGGAACGCCGTTTTGGACTAAAGCGATGGACACGCAGAAAAAAGGATAGGCGTGGGCGAAGTTGGTGGTCCCGTCCAGCGGATCGATGATCCAGGTGTAAGCGGAATTGTTTTTCTGAAGGCCGCTTTCCTCACCTAAAAAGTCGTGGGTGGGAAATTGTTTTTGAAGGATAGAAAGTATTCTTTTCTCAGAAAGCTGGTCGACTTGGGTGACCAAGTTCAGAGAGTTTTTGCCTTTAAATTCAATATGGAGGGTTTTTCCATAAAACTTCTTGTGGATGGCGCCGGCGGCTTTGGCGGCCTGGACAGCGGTTTTTAGAAATAAGCTCATGTAAAACTCCTTGTATATAAAAGAAAGACGGGATTTTAACAGCATTCGGCAGGAGAATCCATCAAGACCGGGATTTGAGAAAGGGGAGTCGGGTTGCCGGAGTGTTCTGTTGCGGGAGTCTCCTGAAGACTGTTACAATGCCCTCCGCTTACAACCCGTCCCATAAAGGACTTTCATGAGAAACTTTTTAATTATTTTGGCCGCCGTCGTACTGCTCTATCTAACCCTCATGGGGTTTGGTGTTATTCACGCGGGATTTCCTTTCGGCAAAAAGCACGGTTTGGTCAAAAAAACCGTCATGCTGGATGACTTTGAAGACGCGGACAATGATTTCGACTGGTTTACCGGCGGTTACGCCAAGTTGGAACAGTCGACTCAAAATACAACCCACGGCAAGCATAGCGCCAAGATTACTTTTTATACCCAGAACCAATTTCAAACGGTGCCCACGCCATTAGCCGGGATTACACCCACGCCCCAGCCGACATGGCAGCCGCAAATCGTGATGAATACCCATTCGGTGACCAAACTTCCCGTCTTTGACTGGCAGGATTTTACCAGTTTGAAACTGGACGTTTTTAACTCGATGGATCAGCCGGTGACTTACCATTTAAAATTATCGGATTCGAAGACTTTTTCCCATGATACGAGCGGCGTGATGCTTTCCAAGAAAGTCACGAATATCTCGGTGCTAATGGATGACCTTTCCCAGGACAGGATGGACCTTTCCAATATGGACTCTATCCAGTTTTGGGTTGATATGGCCAGCGCGACCCAGCCTGTGTCGGTCTATTTGGATAACCTGCGCCTGGAATTTGACCCCGGCGAAGTGAAAAAGAAATGATTCGGAAGGTAGTTGTTTGCCCCGGTCTTAAAAATAGATAAAATAAGAAATCAATCAATGAACGGCGGTTTTTCCCATCGTGATAGGAGAAACCGCCTTTCGTTTGTTCGATGAAATTTATTTTTTCAAGTAAAGTTTCGGTCATTTTTTTCTTGGGATCGCGATGAAATCCAAAGTTGTCAAACCTTTCCGATTTGGGGATCAAATCGAGATTGAAATCGATTCAATGGCCTTCGGCGGCGACGCCGTGGGGCGCTATCAGGATTTCGCCGTTTTTGTGAAGGGCGCTCTTCCGGGAGAAAGAGTCCGGGCCCTGGTGACGCTCGTGAAGGATCATTACGCGACGGCGGAAACAGTCGCGGTTTTGAGAACCTCGCCCGACCGGGTGACTCCTCCCTGTCCCATTTTCGAGGAATGCGGCGGATGCCAGTGGCAGCATTTTGATTATCCCCGCCAGCTTTTGACCAAAACCCAATTCGTGAAGGACGCTATCGAGCGGATCGGCAAGCTCAAGAATATAACGGTTCATCCCTGCCTGGCCTCGCCCAGTCCCTACGCTTACCGCAACAAGGCCCTTCCGGTTCTTTCTATGAGGGATGGACATTTTATTTCGGGTATTTATGAACCCCGTTCCCATCAATTGGTTCCTTATGAAACCTGCCCCATTCAGGGCGACGCCATTAATGAGCTGATCCAGCGGACTTTGGAGAAAATTGATCAGGCTGGATTAACCCCCTATCAGGAAAAAAGCCATACGGGCTTTCTGAGACATTTGGGAGTCCGCCAAGGTTTTAAAACGGGCGAATTGCTTCTGGCCTTTGTGACCCGCACGGAAGTGCCGGAAGAAAAAGTCCAAAAAGCCGGACTGCCCGAAGAAGAAATGAATGCAGTTTTGCCCCGTATAGCAAAAGAATTAATGGACGAGATGCCGGGATTGGTGGGGGTGCTTCAAAACGTCAACGCTTCCCGCACCAACATTGTTTTCGGTTCGCAAACCAAACTGTTGGCCGGTCGGGATCATTATTTCGAAATCATCGATGGTTTCAAACTTAAGGTCTCGCTGCAGTCTTTTATTCAGGTCAACACGGGCCAGGCGGATCAATTGCACTCGGTGGTTCGCCAGGCGCTGGGAGATCCGATCCATAAGAAGAAGTGGGAAACGGTCCTGGATCTTTACAGCGGGATCGGAACTTTAGCTTTGGCGGTTTCGGACAAGGCTGATTATGTGGTCGGCATTGAGGAAATCGCGCCGGCGGTTGAGGATGCGAAACTCAACGCAAAAAACAACGATCGTTCCAATTTGGATTTCATTTCAGCCGAAGTATCCCAGGGACTTTTAAATTTAAAGAATCAAGGATTGGCTCAAATCGACGCGGCCATTCTGGATCCGCCGCGCAAGGGTGTGAGTCCCGAAGTATTGGCGCGGGTAGTGGCTTTTCATCCCGAACGGCTGGTTTATGTTTCTTGTGATCCATCGACCTTGGCCAGGGATCTGGCTTTGCTTTGCCAGCACGGCTACATCGTGGAATGGGCCCAGCCCCTCGATATGTTTCCTCAAACCTATCACGTGGAGACCGTTGTTCGATTGACAAGAGATACGCCCTTGTCACAGGATGTTTCTTCCGTGCTTAGCGAAGTTGAGGCTCAAGCCTTTCGTCTTCCCCAAGCGCCGCTTCCGAGCACCGCCTATGATTTGACGGCATGGAGGGAAATAGCCGTTCAATCGGCGACCCTCGTCAAGAAAGTTTTGGCGGCACTGGGAGGACTTTTGGTTTTGGCGGGAACCACCATTGCGGGGACCGTCCAAAAAATAGTTAAGATTTTATTCCGCTCGACCCAAATGGTTTGGTGGTGGTATGAACCGATTCAAAGAAAAATAGCGGACAAACTCAAAGCCCGGGCAGAGAAAAAAGCCTATGAAAAGGCATTGAGAACCGAAACCCTTTCTAACGCCCAGATCTTATCCAACGCTATCCGGCTGGAAGACCTTGAAAAACAGATAAATGCGTCTCTGCCGAAGGATTCCCCGCTCAGCGAGGTTGAAAAACAGGAAAAACCACCCGAATCGAAGAAACGGGTTTGGCCTGTTCCTGAAATAAACCTTGCCCGGGTTAAGACATTCAAATTGGAAGTTCTGCCGTTTATTGTGTTTTTGATGGGTCAAAGGGCAGTGCGATGGGTTTTGACGGCGTTTTTTTTAATCGCGGGAGGGTATATCGCGAAAGCCACGCTGGCGCCTTTATTAAACCGCACGCCGGTGAACACCTCCAACACCCAGCTTTTGCCCGATATGGTGGTCTCGATGCCCAACGGCAATTTTCTGCGTTATGAAATGGTGCCTTTTGAAATAAAGATGACCTCGAATCATACGGTGAACTTTTCGGAGGTTCACGGAGAAGTTGCGATTTATAACAACGGAGAGCCTGTCACCACTGTGGGTGGAAAAGAAAAATGGATTCTTAAAAAAGACGAATATGAGCGTCGGCTTTACGGTAATTGGCCCATTCCCTATAACCCCAAACCCGGCACTTATGTGGCGGAGTTGACCGTCACTTCACCCGAATGGAAAGGCTCTAAAGTTCTTCATTCGGCTTTTACCATTCCGCCCTTGAAACCTTCGGGCCTTTATCCCGGCTACGCCACCTTAACGATGGAAGGCGGCAAACAGTTGATCAACGGCGCGATTCCGGCCATTGACGGCAGTGATTCCATGAATGCGGCTAACGCCATTCAATGGGCCCGCTACATGGGCGCGAACTGCTATTGTTTTCTGGCGGGACAGACTTCCATTTGGGATCATTTCAATTCCCGTGAATTTCCTTTCAGCCAGGGTGATATGGACTTGGCACATAAATATGGCAGGGCGGCTCATGAGGCGGGAATGAAATTCGCGGCCTACATCACCACTTTCAAAGTGGTGGGTGACGCCTGGAATCAGGCTCCCTATCAATTTTCTATGGGTTACGACAAAGACACAGACCAAGTGGTTCAAACGCGTTTTATTTCGCTCAATGACCCCAAGCGCCGCCAGGATGTGATTGACATTCTCAAAAAATTCAACGACGACGACTCCATCGACATTATTGGAATGGATTACGTGCGGACCGGATTCGCGGGTTACGAATTCGTGGATGAGTTTATGAAAGACATGAATGTTCCAGCGCCTTCCGGTTATGGGGGCATGACGAAGGAAGACCGTATCCGCTGGCTGGCCAAAACGGTGGAGCTGGACAAAAATCGTGAGGTGACTTCGCAGTTTGAATGGTGGCGGGCCCACAAAGTGTCTTTAGCGCTCAAGAGCATACTGGACGAGGCCAAGCTCACCAAGCCGGTTTTTACTTTTACCCTCGGATGGCAGCAGGGCCACCAGCATGGACAGGATCCGGCGATGTTTGTGGACGCGGGAGTCAATTACAACCACATCATGCTTTATGAAGGCGACAGAGAAACTCTGAAATCCATGAACGAACACTGGCCAAATTACTTGACGAGAGGCAACGGCATGTATGCCATGGGGGAAATGGTCGATTTTAACTGGGTTCAAAAATCACTGGACCCGCCGGCCCCGGAAGAACTTTATAACCGAGAAGTGGACACTTTTCAAAAATGGTTCTCCGTGAACGCTCGGGTGGGAATGTTCTGGCATGATCTTTACCGGATGGTTTACGGTATGCGCGGACCCTATAGCGACATGGAATGGCTGATCGCGGGCGGAAAAGCCTTTACCACCCTAAAAAACGCAGAGGGAGTTTTACTTTTGAAAGTGGGCATGGGGGTTTCCAAGGAAATTTATGGAGGAAAGGCGGAGCCGATCAATGTGGAAGTACGCAACCAATCCGGCCAAAATCTGAAGGGGTTGATTCTGCATCAGTTGGATACGACTAAAAATTACGCGTCGGACTTAACGACGGTCGGGCCTTTTGACCTGCCGGCCGGCCATACGATGAAGTTTAAAAACTTGTCCGTTACTATTCCCAAAGATGACGAACCTGAAAGGGATAACCGTTATATGACTGCGGTGATGGTGGAACAGCCTAATACGGACCTTCGGGCTTTTGATTTTGCCTATGTACATCGCTTAGGAGCTAAAGTTCTCCGCTCATCGGGGAATCACCCGGCGGATTCGGATACCGGCTCAGGTTTAAATAATGTAGGAGACTCTTTGGCTCCTCCGGGCGCCGCGGACGCGGATAATTCGGGAAGCGATAAAAGCGGCACGTCCCGGTAGTGCGAGTTCCAATTGCACGTTGATTCAAAATTTCATTTTGGAACTATTGCCTAAATGGCCAATTTGTGGTGTTTTTTTGATTTTTTAAAAAACAGCCTTCTTGGACTTTTAAGCGCTCTTGCTATACTACGACCCCTCAATTTAAGGAGTTTGAAACTTGTCGCTCGAACACATCCGTAATTTTTGTATTATCGCCCACATTGACCACGGCAAAAGCACGCTGGCGGACAGGCTGTTGGAATTCACCGGCGCCATACCGCCCCGGGAAATGCGCGCCCAATTGATGGATCAAATGGATCTGGAACGGGAACGCGGAATTACCATTAAGGCCAAAGCGGTCCGGTTTTTTTATAAAGCCAAGGATGGCAAAAAATACGAGATGAATCTTATCGACACACCGGGACATGTGGATTTTAACTACGAGGTTTCCCGAAGCCTGAAGGCGTGCGAAGGCGCACTATTACTCATTGATGCTTCCCAGGGTGTGGAAGCCCAAACCTTGGCCAACGCTTATTTGGCTTCTGATCAAAAACTCGCCATTATTCCAGTTATTAACAAAATCGATCTTCCTTCAGCGGATGTAGAACGCTGCAAAAAACAAATGGAAGATTCTCTGGCTATCGATGGATCCGAGGCGGTTTTAGCCTCCGCGAAGGAAGGCATCGGCATTGAGGAGATTCTTGAGGCGGTGGTTCAGCGAGTGCCGCACCCGACGGGCGAGGTGGCGGAGCCGCTCAAGGCGCTCATCTTTGATTCCATGTTCGATATTTACCGCGGCGTGATGATTTTCGTTCGCGTGATTAACGGCACCATTAAAAAGGGAACCAAGATGAAGTTCATGGTGACCAATAAAGTGTTTGAGGTTGAAGAAATTGGAGTGTTTAAACCGAAGATGGAAAAATCCGACCAGCTCTCCGCAGGCGAAGTCGGCTATATCGCGGCCAATATTAAAGAAGTCCGGGACGCCAAGGTTGGCGACACGATTACGGACGAAACGAATCCTACGGCGGAAGCTCTGCCCGGTTTTAAAGATGTGCTTCCCATGGTTTTTTGCGGACTTTATCCCGTCAGTACGGATGATTACGCGAAACTGAAAGAAGCCTTGTCCAAACTCAAACTCTCCGACGCGGCGCTTTCTTATGAGCCCGAAACTTCACTCGCTCTTTCGTTTGGGTTTCGCTGCGGTTTTTTAGGATTACTGCATATGGAAATCGTTCAAGAACGGCTTGAGAGAGAATATGACCTGAACCTGATCGCGACCGCTCCCAGTGTTATTTACAAAATCAAAAAAACGAACGGTGAAGAACTGGTGATTGACAATCCTTCTGAATTGCCCGACCCAACCCTCATCGACGCTATTTATGAGCCCTATATAGACGCCAAAATTATCGTGCCGGCTGACTATATTGGTGTCGTGATGACCCTTTGTCAGGAAAAGCGCGGTATTCACAAGAACACCAGTTTTATTGACACGACTCGCGCGGTGATTAGTTATGAACTGCCTTTGGCCGAAGTGGTGATGGATTTTTTTGATAAGCTCAAAAGCGCCACCAAAGGCTATGCTTCCCTGGATTATGAGCCCATCGGTTATCAAGAAGGACATATCGTTAAAGTAGATATTCTTTTAAATAACGAAGTGGTTGACGCTCTTTCTTTTATGGTTCATCGAGATAAAGCGGAAAATCGCGGCCGCGGTATCGCTGAAAAACTTAAAGAGATTATTCCGACCCAAATGTTTGAAGTGCCGATTCAGGCGGCGATCGGTGGCAAGGTCATCGCCCGGGAAACCGTTCGGGCGCGCCGTAAAGACGTTTTGGCCAAGTGTTACGGCGGCGATATCAGCCGTAAACGAAAATTGCTGGATAAGCAAAAAGAAGGCAAGAAGCGCATGAAAAACATTGGGTCGGTCGAAATTCCCCAGGAAGCTTTCATGGCAGTATTAAAAGTAGAAGATTAACGTCTAAATTCACAGAAAGTTTTAGGAGTTTTAAATGGAAAATTTGAACCAATACTTATATATCGCCGCAGCCATACTGACCGTCGTTGAAATGCTGCTCCTCTGGGTTTTCCCTCAGGTGAGGAAAAATCCGGCTCACGCGGGAACAATTGAAACCCTCGACTCTCTCTGGGTGGCCATGGTGGTGGCCCTGTCCCTCAAGGCGGTTTTGGTTCAGCCCTTTACGATTCCTTCCGGATCCATGGAAGACACTTTGGAAATCGGCGACTACATTTTGGTTAAAAAATACGAGTATGGTTATTCCTTGCTCAACGCCACAGAAAGATTCCTGGAATTTAAAAAACCTCAACGGCATGACATTGTGGTCTTCGTGTTTCCGTTGGATCATACGAAGGATTACATTAAACGACTGATCGGCATACCTGGCGACGTGATTGAGGAAAAAAACAAGGTTCTTTACGTGAACGGCGTGAAGCAGGATGAGCCTTATGTCATTCATGCCGCGCCCGAAATTTTGCCACGGGGGGATTATTTGGGAGGCAACCGGGATAACTTTGGCCCGGTGACAGTAGAAGCGGGGCATTATTTTATGATGGGCGACAACCGTGACAACAGCTACGATTCCCGCTACTGGGGTCAACTGGATGAAAAATTAATTAAAGGCAAAGCCTGGTTTATTTACTGGCACAGCAATAATTTTCATCCGGACTTTGGCCGGATGTTTCATACGGTACAGTAAATCTAATAAAATTTTATGAACACGTATCTTCATATACCCTTTTGCACCTCGATTTGCAGTTATTGTGACTTCACGTCTTTCGCGGGGCAGGAGAATAAAATCTCCCGCTATGTGGACGCTCTTTGCGTTGAAATCACTTCCTCCGATCTGAAAGGGCCTCTTCAAACGGTTTATTTTGGAGGGGGAACGCCTTCGCTTTTGCCTCCCGAAAAACTTCAAGCCATTTTGGAAACACTCCGGCAAAAGGCGGGATTTGCTTCCGACATTGAAATTTCTATGGAAGCTAATCCTGAAACGGTTGATGAGAACCGTCTTCGGAGTTACCGCGAATCAGGCGTTAATCGGTTGAGTTTTGGCGCCCAGGCTTTTCAGACGGAAATTCTGAAAAAATTAGGCCGGGGTCATGATTGGACGATTGTTGAAAAGGCGTTTAAGAATGCCAGGGGAGCCGGGTTTACCAACATTAATTTGGATCTCATGTTCGGTCTGGCTGGACAAAACCTTTCCCAGTTTCAAGAATCGGTTCAAAAAGTTCAAGAACTTAACCCCGAACATGTTTCGCTTTATGCTTTGCAAGTTGAAGAAGGGACTCCTCTTGCCAAACAAGTTGAGGAAGGGCTGGATCTTCCCGACGAAGACCAGGTGGCAGACCAATATGTCTGGGCACAAAATTTTTTAACTTCCGGAGGCTACGAGCAATATGAAGTTTCCAATTTTTCCAAGCGGGGCAACGCCTGTAAGCATAATTGGAATATTTGGAGAGGCGAGGATTACTGGGGGTTTGGTCTTTCAGCGGTCGGAACCGTTGGTGACGTGCGTCATGGTCATGGAGACGATTTGATGGCATATATAGAGCAAGCTTCGCGGGGACAGCAAGGTTTACTGGAAAAAGAAGTTTTGTCCCAGTCGGTCCGTGCCTGGGAAAGGATTATGCTGCAATTCCGAACCCAGGAAGGCGTATTGGAGAGCGACGTGGAGGCTTATGTCCGCTCTCAAGGCGGGTCCTCCTATAAGGAACGGTTTAATCGCTTTGAAAAAGAAGGTTTTATATCCCTATCTCTGGGGCGTTATCGGGTGACCCCGAAGGGCTATTTTGTCCTCAACGGTATTCTGGAAACCCTGATGGTATAAGCTTTTTTTACGGCAGGCCAAACGTTGACTTTCCAAACGGCCTACCTATTATGTCTGCTCCGGGGCTGGAAAGTACCCGTTAAAAGTTGTTTTGAGCATAGAGGAGAAGCGGCGCATGGGCGAACAAGTGATCAATCCCACGGATAATCCGGAACAAAATACCGAAACTCCTGTGGAAAACGCGGCCTCTTCGGTCGCCGCGACCGAGGACTGGCAAAAAAAGCACAATGAGGTCAAAGACAAGTTGCTTTGGATGACCGCGGATTTTGAAAACTATAAAAAGCGGGCCTTGAAGGACAAGGAAGACCATCTTAAGTTCTCTCAGCTTGGTCTTCTGCAAGAAGTTTTAGTCGTGGCAGATAATCTGGAAAGGGCCCTGGCGGCTCTTCCGGCGGATGATAACGATAAGGGTCTTTTAAGCCTGAAACAGGGTGTGGAGCTGACCCTCAAGCAGTTTAATTCGATCCTGACCAAATATAACGTCACTAAAATTAAGGCCAAGGGCGAGAAGTTTGACCCTCGTATGCATGAAGTGATGTTTCAAGAAGAGACGACCGAGTTCCCAGATGGAACCGTTCTGGATGAGCTGCAAAGTGGTTACTTGCTGCATGACCGCGTGTTGCGGCCGGCGATGGTCAAAATCGCGAAGAATTCATAAAAGAGATGAGGAGAATTCAATATGGCAACGAATAAAGTTTTAGGAATCGATTTAGGAACAACCAATTCTTGTATGGCGATTATGGAAGGCGGAGAGCCCGTGGTCATCGCCAACTCCGACGGCGCGAGAACCACACCTTCGGTTGTGGGTTTTACCAAATCAGGCGAACGCTTAGTAGGACGGGTGGCTAAAAACCAGGCTATTACCAATCCGACGAACACCGTATTTTCCATTAAGCGTTTTATGGGCCGCAAGCTTCATGACGGCGAAGTTGAGGCGGATAAAAAGTTGGTCCCTTACACGCTTAAAGAAGTCTCTAACGGCGACGTTCGGGTAAAGATTGACGACAAAGAGTTTTCCCCCCCGGAAATTTCAGCCATGATTTTGCAAAAGCTCAAGGCGGACGCCGAGGCTTATTTGGGAACTGCGATTACGGAAGCGGTCATTACGGTTCCGGCTTACTTTAATGACGCCCAACGTCAGGCCACCAAAGACGCGGGAAAAATCGCTGGTTTGGACGTGCTTCGTATTATTAACGAACCGACTGCGGCGGCTTTGGCCTACGGGTTGGACAAAAAACAAAAGAACGAAAAAATCGCGGTTTATGACTTGGGCGGGGGAACTTTTGATGTTTCGGTGCTGGAGTTAGGCGACGGCGTGTTTGAAGTGAAGTCTACCAACGGGGACACCCACTTGGGCGGGGATGACTTTGACCAGCGCATTATCCAATGGCTGATTGACGAATTTAAAAAAGAAACCGGCGTGGATCTCAAGAGCGACCGTATGGCCCTTCAACGTTTAAAAGAGGCGTCGGAAAAGGCCAAGATCGATTTGTCGTCTTCCAACGAGACGGATATTAACCTGCCGTTTATCACCGCCGACGCTTCGGGACCCAAACATTTGAATGTGAAATTGACCCGCGCCAAACTGGAACAATTGGTTATCGACATGGTGGATAAGACCATGGAACCCTGCCGTAAAGCCCTGAAAGACGCTGGGCTGTCGGTGGACGATATTCAAGAAGTGGTGCTGGTGGGCGGGATGACCCGTATGCCGCTGGTGCAAAAAGCGGTAAAAGACTTTTTCAAAAAAGAACCTCATAAAGGTGTAAATCCGGATGAAGTGGTCGCTGTTGGAGCGGCCATTCAAGGCGGTGTTTTAAAAGGGGAAGTGAAAGATGTTCTTCTTTTGGATGTCACTCCTTTGTCCCTCGGCGTTGAAACGATGGGCGGCGTGATGACCAAGGTCATTGAACGCAACACGACGATTCCGGCTAAAAAGAGCCAGGTATTCTCGACCGCTTCGGACAGCCAGCCGGCTGTCTCCATTCATGTGCTTCAAGGTGAAAGAGAAATGTCCTCGGACAACCGCACTTTAGGCAAGTTTGATCTGGTGGGTATTCCGCCGGCCCCGCGCGGCGTGCCTCAAATCGAGGTCGCGTTTAATATCGACGCGAACGGTATTCTTCATGTCAGCGCCAAGGATTTAGGAACGGGTAAGGAACAGGCGATTCAAATTACGCCTTCTTCCGGCTTGTCGGAAGAAGAGATCAAGAAGATGCAAAAAGACGCCGAAATCCATGCCGAAGAGGATAAAAAGAAGAAGGAAAAAATCGAAACCAAAAATCACGCCGATACCTTGGTTTACTCGACTGAAAAGTCTTTGAAGGAATATGGAGATAAAGTCGACGCGGATACGAAGAAAAAGATCGAAGAGAAACTGGAAGAACTGAAAAAAGTTTTGACCGGCGACGATTCGGAGGCGATCAAAAAAACTTCGGACGAGTTGGGCGAGGTTTCCATGAAGCTGGGCGAGGCCATGTATAAAGCCTCCGCGGAAAAGAACGCGGCAGGTGCTGAAGCTGGCGGCGATGGTTCTACGGCCAAGGCCGAAGGCGACGGCAAGGAAGCGCCGGTGGATGCTGAGTACGAACCGGTTGATAAAGATAAAAAGTAAGCTCTAAAAAGTGTAAAAGTCGCTTAAACGAGGGGTGAGAAATCACTCCTCGTTTTTTTGTTTAAAGCGGGTGTTATAATTCCCACCCGCGTCGAGAAATCGATCTGCTATCAAAGTTGAGGAAGTTTGAATGATTAAGAAAATCGCCATTTTGGGTTCGACCGGCTCGATCGGCATCTCCACCTTAAAAGTGGTTCAAAAACTCAAACCTTTGTTCCAAGTGGTGGGCCTCACCGCCAACCGAAACGTTAAAGTTCTCGCCCAACAGATTAAAACATTCAAACCCAAACTCGCTGCCATTATGGACGAAAGCCTTGTGGCCGAACTTAAACGATTGGTCAAAGGCACCAGCACAAAAATTTTGGGTGGCGAGGAAGGCGTTATCGCAGTAGCAGGGGAGTCGGGCGCGGATTTAGTTTTAACCGCTATAGTAGGGGCCGCAGGGCTCAAACCTACTCTTATGGCAATTCAAAAGGGAAAAGATATCGCCCTGGCCAACAAAGAAACCATGGTGATGGCGGGAGAAGTGGTCACCCAGGCCGCGAAAAAGTCCGGTTCCAAAATTCTTCCAGTAGATAGTGAACATTGCGCGGTATTTCAATGCCTGGCGGGAGCGCCGCCGCTTTACGAGATTCATAAAGTCATTTTGACCGCCTCGGGCGGACCTTTCCGAAATCTAGATCAAAAAAAGTTTCATCAAATTACTCTCAAGCAGGCTTTAAACCATCCCACTTGGCGAATGGGACCCAAAATCACGATTGATTCGGCAACCCTGATGAACAAAGGGCTGGAAGTGATTGAAGCCCATTTTCTTTTTAATATTCCCTTTAATCAAATTGATATCGTGATACATCCCGAATCTATCGTCCATTCGTTGGTGGAATTTATTGACGGATCGGTTTTGGCTCAATTGGGCACGACGGATATGCAGATTCCCATTCAATATGCCATGACTTACCCGGCCCGGGCGAACGCTCCGGTGAAGCGGTTGGATTTATCCCAGATCGCCCAGCTCAATTTTCAAAAACCTGATTTGAAAAAGTTTCAATGCGTGAATCTGGCTTATGAAGCTGGTAAAAAGGGCGGTACTTTTCCCGCGGTTTTAAACGCGGCAAATGAGGTGGCGGTAAGCCGATTTTTAAAGGGAGAAATCGCTTTTACCAGTATTCCCAAGATTATTGACAAGGTTTTGACGAAATACCGGCCCCTGACAAACGGGAACCTGGATGGTATATTACTGGCCGATCGCTGGGCCCGCGTCGAAGCCGCCCGCGTGGCTGGTTAAAACTCCAAACATTTCAACACAAGGAAAAGCATGAATATCATTCATCTAGTTGAGGTTGTCCTTTTTTTCAGTTTTATGATCTTTATTCACGAGTCGGGCCACTTTATGGCCGCCCGCTTTTTTAATGTCGAAGTCGAGGAATTCGCTCTGGGCTTCGGCCCGACTCTGTTTGCCCGTCAGTGGGGGAAGACTCTTTACGCGGTCCGGGGCATTCCCCTGGGAGGTTTTTGCAAAATGAAGGGCGGTGACTTAAGCAGCAATTCGGCGGAAGAAATGCACGCGAAGGCTCCCGAAGGGGGAGATTTTCTTTTCGCTTCCTGGTGGAAACGCATCGTTATTTTGTTAGCCGGTCCGGGCATGAATTATATTTCGGCTCTACTGTTTATCGCCATGCTCTTTACCTTCTCGGGAGAGCCAATGGAAATCGCTCAGCCCTTGTTGGGGTTTGTGCCGCCAAATAGTTTAGCCGAAAAGGCAGGCTTGAAAGCGGGAGACTTACTTTTAACGGTTAATGGTAAGGTGATCGATAATCTAAACACCGCGGATGATCTGCTGCCCGATTATGGTAAAAGCTCAGTGGTAACCTATCAACGCAATAACAAGGTTGAAACCGCCACAATTGAAAGAGGTTCCAAGCCTTTAACGGATTGGCAGGCTTCTGATAATGGATTTTTGAAATTTCTGGCTTCTTTAGGATTAGGTCCGGCGCCGATCGATACGACGGTTTTGGGAATTGTGGAAAAGGAAAACCCGGTGGTGGGACAAGCGGTTTTGGGTAATCCAGCCCGCAATGCTGGTATTCAAGAGGGCGACAAAATTACCAAAATCAACGGTCAGAAGGTTTCGGATTGGTCCGAATTGGCTTATGTAATCCGCAACGCCCAGACCGATTCGTTACAAATTGAGTTTATCCGAGACAAAGCCGTTCACATGGTCACGGTTCAGCGTATCTTCAACGGCTATTTTAAAGCCATCGGCATCAGCCCGGTTGACAACGACAAACCGGTAATGAAAAAAGTGTCGGTGTTTACCGCTTTCGCGGACTCGGGAACCTTTACGATCAACATGTCAAAAAATCTTTTCGACGGCATTGTGAAGCTTTTTACGGGCCAGGTGTCTCTCAAGGACAACGTTGCGGGGCCGGTGACTATTATGCGTCTTATGTATCAACAGGCCTCTCAAGGATGGCGGGATTTAATCCATAGCGTGGCGGTCATTTCGCTGGTTCTTTTTATTATGAACTTACTGCCTATTCCGGTGGTCGACGGCGGGCAGATTGTGCTTTGTTTGATCGAAGGCATCAAGCGCAGCCCCGTTTCGGTGAAAGTTCAGATGGTTTATCAGCAGATTGGTTTTGTGTTGGTGGTTTGTCTGATGGCGCTTACTATTTTTAATGACTTCAAAAATATTTTCCTCGAAATGCACAACCACATCCATTAAGGGATCGCGGTATTTCGGGGCTGGTTTTAATTATCTTTTCTAAGGAGTTCCCGTGAAACTGCACGAATACCAAGCCAAAGAAATTTTCGCCAAGTACGGACTGCCGGTCACCCCGGGTGTTGTGGTTAAACACTTATCCGAGGTAGACGAGGCTTTAAAACAATTTCCCCAGGGTCCCTGGGTGGTCAAAGCCCAGGTTCACGCGGGCGGCAGAGGTAAGGCGGGCGGTGTTAAATTTGCCAAGACGGTGCAGGAAGTTCATGAAAAGGTCAGTGCTATTCTGGGAATGACCCTGATATCACCTCAGACTGGGCCGGAAGGCAAGCTGGTTCGCAAAGTGTTTATTACCCCCGCCGAGGATTACGTTAAAGAACTTTATGTTTCCGTGGTTTTAGATCGGGTTAACCGAACGCCAATTATTTTGGCCTCCGCCGAGGGCGGAACCGAAATTGAAGAGCTGGCGGTCACCAAGCCCGAAGCGATTTTTAAAATTTTGATAGACCCCATTGAAGGCTTGCATCCGTATCAAGCCCGTCAGCTTCATTTGCGTCTGGGCCTGCCGAAAGAAAGCATTAATCAAGGCGCCAAGCTTTTTCAAAATATGGTGAAGGTTTTTATGGAACTAGATTTGTCCATGCTGGAAGTGAACCCACTGGTGGTTTTAAAAGACGGTTCGGTTCATTGTCTCGACGCCAAGGTGGATTTTGAGGACAACGGTTTGGCCCGTCACAAGGATTATGCCGCCTGGCGCGATCCTGACGAAGAAGATTCCCGTGAACTGCAGGCCGCTGAGCACGGCCTTTCCTATATCTCCCTCGACGGTTATATCGGTTGTCTGGTCAACGGCGCGGGACTAGCCATGGCCACGGCGGACGCCATTCAGCATTTCGGCGGTTCACCCGCCAACTTTTTGGATGTGGGCGGCAGCGCCAGCCAAAAAGCCGTGACCCAAGCTTTTAAGATTATTTTATCCGATACCCGGGTAAAGGCCATTTTGGTCAATATCTTCGGGGGTATCGCCAAGTGTGATGTGATCGCTCAAGGGATTATTGACGCGGCCAAGGAAGTGGGTTTGTCTCTTCCTCTGGTGGTGCGTTTGGAGGGAACCAACGTGGAAAAAGGCAAAGAACTATTGGCCAAATCGGATCTCAAATACACTTTTGCCACCAGTATGGATGAGGCGGCTAAAGCGGTTGTGGCCGCAGTTCCAGCGGGGGTGAAATCATGAGCGTCCTTCTCGATAAAAACGCCAAGGTTATCTGTCAGGGTATTACGGGTACCGCCGGGTTGTTCCATTCTAAAGCCTGCCGCGAATATGGCACCAAGATGGTCGGCGGGGTTACCCCAGGTAAGGGCGGAACTGAAATAGAAGGGTTTAAAGTATTCGACACAGTTGAAGAAGCGGTGGCCAAGACCGGCGCCAACACCACGATGATCTTTGTTCCCGCGCTTTTCACCGCGGACGCCATTTTGGAAGCGGCGGCGGGCGGCATTAAGCTGATCGTCTGCATTACCGAAGGCATTCCGGCTAATGACATGGCCAAAGTGAACAAAATATTGAAGGGCTATCCGGATGTACGGCTCATCGGTCCCAACTGCCCCGGTATTATTACCCCGGGCGTGGCAAAGGTCGGCATTATGCCGGGCTATATCCACCGTCCCGGCAAAATCGGAATTGTTTCCCGCTCCGGCACTTTAACTTACGAGGCGGTTTGGCAGGTCACCCAATTAGGGTTGGGCCAGTCCACCTGTATCGGCATCGGCGGCGACCCGATTGTGGGTACCACCCATATCGACGCCATGCGCCTGCTGAATGAGGATAAAAATACCGACGCAGTCATCATGATCGGTGAAATCGGTGGTTCCAACGAAGAAGAAGCGGCTCTTTATGTGAAGAAATATATGACGAAGCCTGTGGCGGCATTCATTGCCGGTACCTCAGCTCCTCCGGGCAAACGCATGGGTCACGCGGGCGCCATTGTTTCAGGGGGCAAAGGAACAGCCAAAGAAAAGATCGCGGCGTTGAAGGCGGCGGGTATTGTGGTCGCTCAAAGCCCGGGTGAGATCGGCCACGCTCTTTTGGAAGCGATTAAAAAGAGCAAAAACAAAAAGTCTGGGAAGTCTAAACCAGCTAAGAAGGCCAAGAAGAAAAAATAGTTTGTTGGAAATTAAAGGCGAGTTCCGTAAGAAGCTCGCCTTTTTTATTTATAGAGTGTTTGAGTCGCAGCCAAAATAATCGCTTCTTGTGGGCCCCAGATGCGGGAGTCGGTACTGTTGAATACCGCAAAGGTGCGGATGCCGCAGGCGGAGGCCAAATGAGTTACTCCGCTGTCGTTGCCTAAATAGCCCCGGGCCTGGGCGAGGACAGCCACTAGGTCACTCAACATCAAAAGGTCGGGCAAAACCTGAACTTTCTCCAAACCTTTAAAAGCGTCTTTAACTTCATCTCTGTTTTCAAGTTCAGCGTCGCCCCAAATGACCAAAACATCAGTTCCGGATTCTTGAACGGCTTTTTCTGCCGCTTTTCTAAAAAAACTCAGAGGCGCGTTTTTAGCCGGACTTCCACTGCCGGGATGAATAACAAGAGGGTTGGTAACGTCCAAAAACTCACATAAAAGGGCGCCCCGTTCTTTGACTTCGGATGTGATATTTAACCGTGAAGCGGGGATGGTTTCGCTGGGGGTGCGGTTGGGCTGAACCAACCTTAGCCAGTATTCTCCGGCCCATTTTTCCTTTTTCAGGAATTCCTCAAAGGGTTCATCTGGTTGATGGATGGTTAAATCCTTAAAGGATTTGAGGCGTTCGGTGATTTTGTCATCTTTGTCTTTAAAGAAAAGATAGAGGTTAGAAAAGATTCCCCAAAAGGACTCGTCCAGCGGACTGTCGGAGTGCAAAATCTGTGAGATTGCCTCAAAGGGAATAACTCGTTCCGCGTTTAAAAGGGAACTGCCGAGCTGAACATAGGGCCAAGTTCCGGCCAAAGTGACAGGCGCTTGAGCCTGCAGGGTTTGAAGGGCTGGTAGGGTTAAAACACAATCGCCCAGACTTCCCGCAGTTAAAACCAATGTTTTTGAGGGGTTTGACATGAGGCCCATTATATCCAGATCAGGAAATTCTTGGAATTTAGGGGGTTTCTTATCCTTGAAACCCACCGCTTGGTGCCGGATAATCAATCGACATCTTTTTAAGGAGTTTTTTGTGAGCGAAGCTTTATACGAGATTCCACGCCGTAAATCCCGCGCCGTGATGGTGGGTAAGGTTCAGGTAGGCGGTGACGCCCCGGTTTCCATTCAGTCCATGACCAATACGCATACCTACGATGTACAGGAAACCATTGATCAAATTAAACGCCTCGAAGACGCGGGTTGCGAAATTATTCGGGTTACCGTGGAAAGCCAGCAATCTCTTAAAGTCCTCGACAAGATTAAAGCGGCCATGACGATGCCCCTGGTAGCCGACATTCATTTCGCTTATCAAATCGCCTTAGGTTCGATAGACGCGGGTGCGGACAAGATCCGCATCAACCCAGGCAACATCGGCGGGATGGACCGTTTGGCCCAAGTGGTTGAAAAGTGCAAAAAGTATAATGTGGCCATGAGGGTCGGGGTGAATTCGGGCTCACTGGAAAAAGACCTGCTGGAAAAATACGGTCACCCGACGCCCGAAGCCATTGTGGAATCGGCCATGCGCCATATTAAATTCATTGAATCTCTCGGCTACTACAACATGATTATCTCGGTGAAAAGTTCGCATGTGCCGACTATGATCCGCTCTTACCGGTTACTCGCTGAACAAACTGATTATCCTTTCCACGTGGGTGTGACCGAAGCGGGTACCAAGATGCAAGGAACGGTAAAGAGCGCGGCTGGTATCGGGACCATTCTTGCGGAAGGCTTGGGAGATACGATTCGGGTTTCTTTAACCGCTGACCCGGTGGAAGAAGTCAAAGTAGCGACTCACTTGTTAAGGGCTTTGGGTTACCGTAAAGAAGGTATTGATATCGTGGCCTGCCCGACCTGCGGGCGCTGCCATGTAGACCTCGAAAAGATGGTGGACCAGGTGGAAACCGCGACGCTGACCATGAAAACCCCCATGCGGGTGGCGATTATGGGTTGTGTGGTGAACGGCCTAGGTGAAGGTGCTGAAGCGGACATCGGTATTTGCTCTGAAAAGGGCCATGGGGTCATCATTGAAAAAGGTGAGATTAAAACCCGTCTCAAGGAAGAAGAACTGGTTCCTCATTTGATCAGCGAGATTAAAAAACGCCACGAAGCGATGACCAAAAAGGTCTAAAATCCCTTGCTGAAAATCTTTATTTAGTGAAAATGTGTTACCCAGGGGCGTGAGAATTCACGCCCCTGATTTATTTAAAGGAACATTCCATGCGAGTCTCTAAAGCCCTCATTCCCACCGTTAAAGAAACGCCTCAAGAAGCAGAAATCCCTTCCCACAAACTGATGCTCCGCGCGGGACTGATGCGAAAAGTGGCGGCAGGGTTTTACGAATATCTGCCCTTGGGACAGAAAGTCATTTTGAAGATCAACCAGATCATTCGTGAAGAAATGGAACGGGCCGGAGCCCAGGAAGTGCTTTTGCCCATTATGACCCCCGCCGAATTGTGGCAAGAAACGGGCCGCTGGGAAAAATATGGCAAAGAGCTGATGAGGGTGCAGGACCGCCATGAGCGGCATTACGCTTTGGGTCCTACCCACGAAGAAGTCATTACGGACCTGGTACGCCGGGAGTTGAAAAGCTACAAACAATTGCCGATGAACCTTTTTCAGATCGCCACCAAGTTCCGAGACGAGGTTCGCCCCCGTTTTGGGGTGATGCGCAGCCGCGAATTTTTGATGAAAGACGGCTATTCCTTTGACGTGGATGACACGGCGGCGGACAAGACCTATTGGATTATGGTGGAAGCCTACAAGCGTATTTTTAAACGCTGTGGACTGACCTTCTCCCCCGTCGAGGCGGATTCGGGTTTGATTGGCGGAAGCTTCACCCACGAATTTATGGTGCTGGCGGAAACAGGTGAGGCGGCAGTGGCTATGTGTTCCGCCTGTGATTACGCGGCGAATCTCGAAAAAGCTTTGGGTATTCCCACCGCTCATGCGGCAACCTCGGCAGGCGGACCTTTTCAAAAAATCTCAACCCCCGGCAAGCATACGGTTGAAGATGTCGGTCTTTTGCTTAAATTACCCGCCCAGCAGTTTATTAAAACACTGGTATTTGTCGCGGACAGCAAACCGGTGGTCGTACTGGTACGGGGCGACCATGATGTGAATGAGGTGAAAGTTCAAAATTATTTGCAGGCTAGTGAGTTTGCTTTAGCCAGTGGTGAAAAGGTTTATGAAGTTACCAAAGCGCCAGTTGGGTTTGCCGGACCGGTGGGATTAACCGGCGTTCGGATTATAGCGGACAAGGCTTTGCAAGGCGGCCATCAGTATGTAACTGGCGGATTAGAAAAAGATGTTCACTTAACCAACGTAGAATTTGTCCGGGATTTTGCCGAACCCGAATGGGGAGATTTCCGCAGTGTTCTTTCGGGAGATGGGTGTCCCAAATGCGGTAAAGAACTCAAAGTGGGCCGAGGCATCGAAGTGGGTCAAACATTTAAGCTGGGCCTGAAATATTCCCAGCCGATGCATTGCGTTTATCTGGATGAACACGGTAAAGACAAAGAAGCGGTGATGGGCTGTTATGGTATCGGGGTGACCCGCACAGTGGGCGCCACCATTGAGCAATATAATGACGTGGACGGCATTATTTGGCCCATCGCGACCGCGCCTTACCAGGTACATCTGCTTCTCTTAAATCCCGCAGAGCCTGAAGTAGCCAAGGTGGCTGATAAGTATTACGAAGATTTAAAGCAGGCAGGCTATGAAGTTCTTTATGATGACCGGGCTGAAGCTTCGGCCGGGTTTAAGTTTAAGGACGCGGATTTGATAGGCCTGCCGATTTCGGTTCGAGTAGGCGCCAGAGGTTTAAAGGAAGGTCTGATTGAGATTAAGCGCCGCAGGGAAAAAGACGTTTTTAAAGTTCCCGTGGCCGATGTTCTCTCGAAAGTGAAGGAAGTGGCTGAAGCCGAATGGAAACTCTGCACACCCTAGCTGTCAGAAAGGTTCGTCTTGAAAATCGCTCTGGTGACCGATACCTACTTTCCCCGTATTAACGGGGTGGCAACCTCAACCCAGATTTTCGCGGAAGAATTCGCCAAATTAGGCCATGAAGTTGATATTTACGCCCCAGCTTTTCCCAATTCTATTGACGACAGCGAGAATTTTAAAGTTTATCGTTTTCCCTCCATGTATCTCTTTTTTGATCCCGAAGACCGCTTGGGTTTGCCGAATAAAGACAAAAAACTCGTCCAGCAATTCATCGATAAAAAATACGATATCGTGCATACCCAGACACCCTTTACCATCGGTGGTCCGGCGGTCAAATGGGCCCGCCAAAGCGGAGCCAAAGTGGTGCATACCTATCACACTCTTTTCGCAGCCTATACCGAACATTATCTTTGGTTTTTACCGAAGGCGCTGGGTATCTGGTATGCCGAGTCGACCAGTCGGCGTTATTGTAATTCCTGCGATCTTCTGATCACTCCCTCTAGCGAGATGCAAAATGTTTTAGCGAGCTACCATGTTAAAAAGCCCATTGAGGTCATTCCCACGGGTATCCGTTTGGAACGGTTTATCGGCCGAGACGGAAACCGTTTCCGCAAAATGAAGGGTTACAAGCCGGAAGACAAATTGCTCTTGTTTATGGGCCGGGTTGCCGAAGAAAAGAACATCGACTTTTTATTAAAAGTCGTTAACCGTTTGAAAAGCAAAGTTCCTCATCTCAAATTCCTGATCGCGGGCGAGGGAGCGGCCAAAAAGCGTCTCGAAAAAATGGTGGATGAACTTCGGCTGCAAGATGTGGTTCATTTTGCCGGTTACTTGAGCAAAGAAGATTGGCGCGATTGTTACGCCGCCTCCGATTTATTTGTTTTCGCTTCAATTACGGAAACCCAGGGTTTGGTGGTAACCGAAGCCATGGCCGCCGGAACGCCGGTAGTGGCTGTGGGCGAAATGGGAATTAAAGACGTTATGGCCAACAGCAAGGGCGGTTTGGTAACCAAGCTCAACGAAGATGAATTTACGGACGCGGTTTACCGAATGATGACGGATAAGGCTCTTTACGATCAGAAAAAGTCCGAAACACTGTACGAAGCGGATAAATGGTCTTCGACATCTATGGCCAAACGCATGATCAGCGCTTATGAACAGCTTCTTAAAAATTAAACAATTACTTCTTTTTTTGATTCTCTGCCTAGGAACGGCCCCTCTTTGTGCTGGTTCTGCCGATTGGTCTTTTTTACCCGCCTCAACCGTATTTAAACCGCTTATTGGGGAATCCCGCGAGCCACTTATGGGAATTGTCGCCTATTTGGATCAATTGGGATATGAAGGCCAAGTGGGTGGGACTGTGGAGCTGGTACGCTACAGTCCGCAGGATGATACCCGGTTCGCTTGGGGACTTTTTGCCCTGGGCGATATTTTACTGGGTGAGGACGGCGCAACTTTCCCGATGAAAGACGCGGATTTTTACATCGGCACTTATTTTAGCGGGCAGTTGGGTGATTTTTCCTTCCGGGTTGAGGGCCTCCACGAAAGCACGCATCTGGGCGACTCGTATCAAACTACTGTTCAAACCTCGCAGGGTGACTATCTGGACAGCTCCCAGATTCCCCTTTATTACAACCAAGAAGTGACTTATACCCGCGAAAACGTCAACGGAACCATTTCGATTCAACCTTCCGAGTTTTTCCGGCTTTACGCCGGGGCCGGCGTTTGGGACATTCCCCTTATCGAGGGAGTGAGTGACCCCATTTTTACCTCTTTCGGCACGGAAGTTTATTCACCCTATTGGCCGGTGGATCACAGTGCCATGAGGGCTTATCTGACGGGCTCTCTTCAGTGGAAAGGCGACCAGGAGATTTGGGACATGGAAGTCCAGCTCGGCCTGCAATGGAAAGCCTTCGCGGCAGCGGACCGGGCTCTCCGTGTGGCAGTTCTTTATTACACTGGCGACAGCCAGTTTGGGCAATTTTACAACGTACCTGATACTCACTTGGCTTTGGCCTCCTTTTTTGATTTTTAGGAGCGGGAATATTTCATGAAACTCATTTTTCTCTTTTGTTTTTTAAGTTTGACTGGGGCGGTCTTGGCTGACCACTGGGATTTTTTGCCAGCGGAGCCTTTGTTCAGCCCATTGATCGGCGATTTGCGAGAACCCCAATACGCGGTGGTGGCAAGGCCCGACCAGAATCATTTTGACGGCTCCATCGGACAAATTGTCGAGTTTCTCCAATGGCAGACTAACGATACAACCAAATGGGCATGGGGTATCGATGGGGCCGGTATCCTTCAATTAGTCGCCACAGGACCCGCAACTTATCCTCTGGTGGTAAGCGACTGGTATTTAGGGACTTACTTCAGTGAAAGGTCCGGCAACCTTTCCAATCGGCTGGAATATGAGCATGTCAGTTCCCATTTGGGTGATTATCTGATCTATACAGTTCCCCGGATTATTTATTCTCGGGAAAGTTTGCAGTGGACCACCTCTTATGATTTCTCCCCTGAATTCCGGCTTTACGGGGGGCCTTGTTACTGGACCCACTTGTCACCGGACTCGGATGATCCCCGGTTCTTTTTTCATGCCGGTATGGAAATATACACGGACTATTTCCGCCTGTTCGCGGGAACTCATGGCCGGGGTTATTTTACCTACGACGTTAAGGTTCTGGGCGAGGCGGGAGGCGTGGTGGATCAGACTTTTCAACTGGGAATCCAATGGCGGTGGAAAACCGACAGTGATCAATCCATCCGAATGGCCGTGATTTATTACACCGGAAATAATGAGTACGGGCAATTTTATCTAAATTCAGACTCCTATTGGGGACTTGGCATCTTTTTTGTTCCGTGAAAATCAAAAACACAACTAAAAAATTTTAAATTTAGGCGCTTTTAAACTTCTAAATTGATTGATTTTTTTTCTACCGGTTGTATAGTTCAAAAGAACTTCACAATTCCTTTTCCCTTCCCAAAAAAATCTCGCTGGAGGCAGGATGACCCCCGTTAGCAGCCCCTCGTCTCTCGAGACCGAAGAATCCGCCTCTCCCTTTTTCCAGCTGTTACAGCAAATACCGTTGGAATGTTATGAAAAAGAACGGTTTATGGAATCCGAAATTCTCGGAGTGCAGATATATCCAGAAAAGGGCTTTCTGGTGCTCCGACTCAAGATGCAAACCCCGGTCACGGCCGCCTGCTATGCCAATGTGTCAGGTTATTTAAAGGAAAATCTTCCCGGCGTGAACCGTGTTGTGTTGGATGTCCATTATCCGCCCTCGGTTATTGCGATTTCGGACTACCTGACTGCCCATGAAAAAGATTTCATTTTTTGTCTGATGGAAGAAGCGGATATCGCTGAAGGCTGGTTTTCCCACTATCAATTCGAAATGAACGGAACCGAATTAATCCTTCAGGTACCTCATGAGCTGGCCCGCCAGCAATTGGAGCGCCGCGACTGCGAAAAGTTCATTCGAGAAGTCTTAAAAGTCCGCTGCGGTGTTGAAGTAACGGTGAAGCTCAACATTAACGCCGCGGTTATGCCCGAACTGGCGGCTGTGGTGGAAGAAAAACCAGAAGATTTTAACAGCACCCCCAAGATCGCGCCTTCTATTGTCATTTTTGGAAGACCCATCGCGGCGGATGCCCAGACAATGGATGTGACCGACGAAGCCAACGGCTATGTGGCCGAGGGCGAGATTATTATGTATGAACAATTCCAGACTCGGAGCGGACGGCATCTGGTCAAGATGACCATTACGGATTACAGCGACTCACTCGACATCCGTTTTTTTCACGAGAACGACGGCAAGTTTAAGGGTGGGTTAAAAGAAAAAGATTGGGTCAAGGTGCGGGGGGACCTTCGGTTTGATAAGTATCAAGCCGATGAGCTGACTTTGACGGCCAAGGATATTCTGAAGATTGCCCGGCCAGAAACCCGTATGGATACGGCCGTCGAAAAACGGGTGGAGCTTCACTGCCACACCCAGATGAGCCGCATGGACGGGCTTTCTAAAATTGAAGCTCTGATCGAGAAAGCAGCAAAATGGGGCCACCCGGCTATCGCCATCACGGATCACGGAGTGGTGCAGGCATATCCGGACGCCAAGGTTGCCGCTAAAAAACACGGGATTAAACTGATTTTGGGAATTGAGGGGTATCTGGTTGACGAGTTTAAACGAGAACGCGGAATGGAAATTTATCACATCATTCTTCTTGTTAAAAACAAAGTGGGTCTTAAGAACCTCTACAAGCTGGTGTCCGAAAGCCACATGAAGTATTTTTACAAACGGCCGCTTATTCCGAAGGCTTTGTTGGAACAGTACCGTGAAGGGCTCGTCATCGGTTCGGCCTGCGAGCAGGGCGAAATTTGGCAGCATCTGCTCCACAAAACGAAGCCGATCGAGGAAGTGGCAAAGTTTTACGATTATGTTGAGATTCAACCCTGTGCCAATAACGAATTCATGATTACGGATGGAACCGTAAAAGACATGGAAGAGCTGCAAACGCTTACTAAAACTATTTATGACACGGGAAAAAAATTAGGCAAGATGGTGGTGGCCACCGGCGATTCTCACTTTATTGAACCTCACGACGGGGTGTACCGCAAAATCCTTCAAGCAGGAATGGGCTATGGTTTAGAAAGACAAGCGCCCCTTTATTTTAAAACAACGAATGAACTCAAAGAGGACTTTGGTTATTTTGACCCCGAAGTCGTTCATGAATTAGTAGTCACTAATCCTCGAAAAGTCGCGGATATGATTGAGGATGTGGAGCCTTTGCCCAGTCAAACCTTGTCGCCCAGTTGGGAAGGGGCGGAAGAACTCCTTCGCAAAACAGCCACCGATAAAGCTCACGCTCTTTACGGAAGCATTCTTCCGGACTTTATTGAAAAGCGCCTGAATAAAGAACTCGACGCCATCATTAATAATAAATTCGCCACTCTTTATGTCATCGCCATGAAGTTGGTGAATAAATCTCTCTCCGACGGCTATATCGTGGGAAGCCGCGGTTCGGTGGGAAGCTCTTTTGTGGCTTTCTTGAGTGGCATTACGGAAGTCAATCCATTGCCGCCTCATTGGCGCTGCGAGACTGACCTTTACAACGAGTTTCCCGAAAAGCCGGCTTCAACTGCAGGTGTGGACCTATCTGCAAAAAATTGCGCAAAATGCGGCAAGGAAATGATCCGTGATGGTTTCAATATTGCCTTCGAGGTTTTTATGGGTTTCAAAGGCGATAAAATGCCTGACATTGATTTGAACTTTTCCGGCGAATATCAGCATCATGCCCATAAATATGTTGAAGAGCTTTTCGGCAAAGAACACTGCTTCCGCGCGGGAACCATTTCGGCGGTTCAAGACCGGATTGCTTTTGGATTTGTTAAAAAATACGTGGAAGAAACAGGCAAAAAGACCCGAAATGCCGAGTTAAACCGTTTGGTCAAGGGCTGTTCGGGGGTCTCCAAAACCACCGGACAACATCCGGGAGGAATTATTATCCTTCCCCAAAATATGGAAATTACGGACGTCTGTCCGGTGCAGCATCCGGCTGATAACAAAGACGGCGATATTATTACTACTCACTTTGATTACGCCAGCATGCACGATTGTTTGGTGAAGCTCGACATTTTGGGTCACGATAATCCGACCAGCTTGAAACGCCTTGAAAACATGACTGGAGTTAATCCAGTTCTCATACCTTTGAACGATGAAAAAACGATGAGTCTTTTTTCAAACACCAGCGCGCTCAATTTCAAAGTAAAGATCGACAAAGACCTGGGTACGCTTGGGGTGCCGGAGTTTGGTACTAACTTCGCGATGGATATGTTACGGGACACCAAACCCACTAAGTTTGAGCATCTCGTCCGGCTTTCGGGTTTGGCTCACGGCACCGACGTTTGGTTGGGAAATGCGCAAGAGTTGATCAAAAAAGGAACGGCCACCATCGGAACCGTTATTTCCACCCGCGACGACATGTTGAACGACCTTCGGGGCAGGGGTATGGATGAAGCCCTGGCTTTTAAAATTATGGAAGATGTCCGCAAGGGCAAAGGCCTCAAACCTGAGTATGAACAGGCCATGAAAGACGCCAAGACGCCTGTCTGGTATATCGAGAGTTGCAGGAAGATCAAATATATTTTCCCCAAGGCCCACGCAGTGGCCTATTGCATCATGAGCTTCCGTATCGCTTATTTTAAAGTGCATTACCCCTTGGCTTTTTATGCGGACTATTTAACGAACAAAGCCTTCGGCTTTAATGCGGTAGTGGCCTGCGGCGGTTTGGGCCGGACAAAAGACCGCATCAAATTAATCCGCTCGTTAGAGAAACCCAGCAATAAGGAATTGGATGAGGCCGCTGTATTGGAGGTGGTGGAAGAAATTTACGCTAGAGGGTTTAATTTCCTTCCTGTGGATATCTATAAATCGGACGATGCTTTATTTCTTATTGCAGAAGATAAAGGCGAGAAGAAACTACTTCCGCCGCTTATTGGCCTGCCGGGATTAGGAGAAACAGCCGCCGCGGCGATTAAAGAAGAACGTAAAAAGGGCGCTTATACTTCGATCGAGGACATTGTGGAACGATGTGGGGTGAATAAAAATGTGGTTGAAATCCTTAAAGAACACGGCTGTTTAAAAGACTTGCCCGATTCCAAACAAGTTTCGCTTTTTTGACTTTCAAATCTTAAAAATCCTTTATTTTCAGCGCTTCTGAGAGCCTTCCTCTTGCCTTCACGGTGGCTTTCTGATAAAACATTGTCGAATTTAAGGCAGTCCCAAAAAGTGGGCCCTTCCCGGCCTGCTTTTTTTTTCACCTGATGGACCTAGTGGCGCAAGTTTGGCAGTACTGACAGACGGCCGGAAGGCCGTTTTTCATTTGAGGGGATTGAATCCCATGATGAACGAACCAAAGGTAGACCAGCTTCGGCAATTAGCCGAGGCGGTGGTGAAGGATAACTTTCTAGAGCTTTTTGATCTGGTGATCCGTCCCCAGGGTAAAAAGCTGGTGGTATCGGTAGCGATCGACAAGAAGATGGGCAAGATTACGGTTGAAGAATGCGCCAAGGTTAGCTTGGATCTCGAAAAACGGCTGGATGAATTGGATGTGATTGGCCCTTCGTACCTTTTAGAAGTGTCCTCGCCCGGCATGGACAGGGCTTTAAGGAACTTGGAAGATTGTCAGAGGTTTCAGGGGCGTTTGGCCCAGTTTGTTTTCGCCGAACCGATAGAGGGGTTAGCAACATTTCAGGGTCGGCTGGGCGAAGTCAAAGAGGAAGCGGTTGAAGTGATGGAAGGGAAGAGAACGGTTTGGGTGCCTTTTAAAGCCGTTAAACGGGCCCATTTGGTTGTTGAGATTTAGTTTAGACCTTAATCAACACGGACGTGGAGAAGGAATATGAGCAACGAATTAGCTTTGGTAATGAGTCAGCTGGAACATACAAAGCGCATCGACAAGAAAAAATTGATTGAGGCGATTCAGGCCGCTTTGTCGTCCGCCGCTAAGAAAGTTTATGGCGCCGGCCAGGAAGTCGATGTGGAGTTTGACGAGATCAATTGCGAATTCCGCGCTTTTTATTTAAAAGAAGTCGTCGATCAAGTAGACGACAACAATACCCAAATCACTTTATCTAAAGCCCGTGAAATAGATCCCGAGGCCGAATTGGGTGGCGTGCTTAAAGTCCGTATTCCGAACGAACAGTTCGGTCGCATCGCCGCGCAAACCGCCAAGCAAGTCATCGTGCAGAGGGTTCAGGACGCCGAACGCCAGAGTGTGTTCGATCAATTCAAAGAAAAAGAAGGCGATCTCATCACCGGCAGCATCCTTCGTTATGAAGGTCGCAACGTCATCGTGTCTTTGGGTGACGCTGAGGCTTTGATGCCTGCCAAAGAACAGGTTCCTCGCGAACACTACACCACGGGCGACCGCATGAAACTTTTGGTTTTGGAAGTGCGTAAAACCTTAAAAGGTCCCGCAATCATTGTCAGCCGTGCCCACCCGGGCCTGGTTCGTAAATTGTTTGAGCTGGAAGTTCCTGAAATTTACGATGGCGCTGTGAAAATTGAGAATGTGGCCCGTGAAGCCGGAGCCCGTACCAAAATCGCCGTGCGTTCCATGGGAGATGACCGTATTGATGCCGTGGGAGCTTGTGTCGGCGTTAAAGGTATTCGTGTTCAGAATATCGTGGATGAGATCCATGGCGAGAAGGTCGACATTGTCCGCTGGGATGATGAGCCGCACAATTATTTATCGAACGCTTTGTCTCCCGCTAAAATCGCGAGAATTGTTTTCCATCCCGAAGTTCCTTCGGCGGAAGTTATTGTGCCTAACGACCAACTGTCGCTGGCTATCGGCAAAAAGGGTCAAAACGCCCGTTTGGCCGCCCGTTTAACGGGAATCAAGATTGATATCAAAAATGAGGAACAATACACCCAGGAAGAACGAGCCCGCATGGACGCGCACTTTCAAGTTGTGACGGGCGAAGAGCAGGTAGGCTCGGTTGCCGCACCGTCCGCAGAAGCCATTTTCAAAACCGATGAAGAAAAAGCAACCGCTCCGCCCGACGAGATTGATGAGGGCGCGGTGAGCGGTGATGTACCCGAGGCTGTTGAAATCGCCAAAGATGAAACCGGTTTGCCGGTGATACCGGCCGCCGCAGAAGTATCAGCTGAAAGCGCCGAAGGCGAGGGAAATTAATACTTTATGAATAAACGTTTATTTGAATTTGCCAAAGAACTCAATCTTCCCAGTAAAGATATTCTGGAACGCTGCAAAAAACTGGGTTTCGCGATTCCAAGCCAGCTCACCCTGGTGGATGACAAAATCCAAGCAGAAATCCGGAAAGATTTGGGTTTGGCTGATCTGGTTTCCATCGCGCCGACTGAAATAGCGCCTGCCCCTGCTCCGTCAACTTCAACTAAAACTTTTTCAGGAACAACATCTGCGCCGGCCAATCAAACGGCCTCGGTTCGTCCCACGATGAAGACTTTTATGCAACCTACTGCAACTACCGCGACCGCGACTTATCCAGCGCCTAAAACGATCGCACCCCGGAAAATTCCGGCGGGCGCCAGGCCGCCAATGCCATCCAAAACTGGCGGCCATGGTATGGCAGCCAACCGACGCAAAAATGCCGCCACCGCGCCGGCCAAACCTGAAATGACAGTTGAGGAAAAGCTCAAGGCACTAGAAGGAAACGCGGAGAATTCAGGCGAACCTAAAATTCTGACAAAAATTAAAATAAGCGAAGGCATTACGGTCGCTGAATTGGCCCAAAAGCTCAATGTGAAGCCCGGCGTGTTAATTAAAGAAATGTTTGATTTGAAAATTTTGGCCACCATTAACCAACGTCTTGATATGACGGTTGCTGAAACATTGGCGGGCGCCCATGACGCCGAAGTGGAAGTGGTACCTCTGTTCGGCGCTGAAATTTTGGAAGAAGAAGCGGATGATCCAAAAACCTTAATTGCGCGTCCTCCGGTGGTGACCATCATGGGTCACGTTGACCATGGTAAAACCCTTTTGCTTGACGCTATTCGTAAAACCAAAGTGGCCGAAGGCGAAGCGGGCGGTATTACGCAGCACATCGGCGCTTATCAAGTTCAACACGAAAAAGGGCTCATTACCTTTCTGGACACCCCGGGTCACGAGGCTTTTACATTAATGAGAGCCCGCGGCGCGAAAGCCACCGACATTGTGGTTCTGGTGGTGGCGGCCGACGACGGAGTTATGCCCCAAACCTTAGAAGCCATTGATCACGCCAAAGAAGCCAAGGTGCCGATTATCGTGGCCATCAACAAAATTGATAAACCCGAAGCCAACCCGGACCGGGTGAAAACCCAGGTCGCGGAAAGAGGATTGGTGCCTGAAGAATGGGGCGGCCAAACTATTTTCGTTGAAGTTTCCGCTAAAAAGCGGTTAAACCTGGAAAAACTTTTGGAAATGATCCTTTTACAGGCCGAGATTTTGGAACTTAAAGCCAATCCTAACCGCTCGCCCAAGGGCGTAGTGCTGGAAGCCCGATTGGATAAAGGTCGCGGTACGGTTGCGACGCTGCTGGTTGAAAAGGGAACTCTGAAAATTGGCGACAATCTTTTGGCCGGAAGCACTTATGGCCGCGTGAAAGCAATGCACGACGATCTGGGTAAATTGGTGAAAAGCGCCGGACCCGCTACTCCGGTGGAAGTCCTAGGATTAAGCGACGTTCCCCAAGCAGGAGATGTGTTCTACGTGGTGGCAGACGCCAAGATTGCCCGTGAAATTTCCACCCGCCGCAAGGAAGCTCAGAAAGACAATCGTTTGATTGGCGCGATGAAACACATCACGCTGGACAACCTTTTTGAACAAATCAAAGAGGGTCAAATTAAAGAGCTCAAAGTCATCGTGAAGGGTGACGTTCAAGGGTCGGTGGAAGCTTTGCGCCAATCTCTCGAAAAACTCTCAACCGAGAAGGTCATTCTGCGAGTTATTCACAGCGCTACCGGTAATATCGTCAATTCGGATATTCTTTTGGCCTCGGCGTCCAATGCCATCGTGGTTGGTTTTAACGTGAAGCTCGATTCTAATGGCAAAGCCACCGCTGAAAAAGAAGACGTGGATGTACGCGTTTACAAAATTATCTATGACGCAGTAGAAGACGTCCGCAAGGCTATGGAAGGGTTACTAGAGCCGGTTTATCGTCAGGTAGTTATCGGCAAAGCGGAAGTTCGCCAGCTTTTCAGCACGCCTAAAGGAACTATCGCGGGTTCCATGGTCCTCTCCGGTAAACTCACTAGCAAATCCAAGGTCAAAGTTTACCGCAACGATGAGGTTCTTTACGAAGGTCCTTTAACTTCCCTGCGTCGTTTCAAAGACGATGTCAAAGAAGTAGCGACTAATTATGAGTGCGGTATTGGGGTAGATGGATTCCCCGACATTCAAGTAGGGGACCAAATTGAAGCTTATGTTTTGGAAGCGGTCGCCCAAAAGTTGATTGATTGAGGATTTGAAGTATGAGTTTTAAACGAGCGGATCGGGTTGCGGAAGCCATTAAACGCGAGGTCAGTATTTTACTGACTCAGGGCCTTAAAGACCCCACTATTCATTTTGTCACGGTAACACTGGTGGATGTGGCGGAAGATTTACGCAACGCAAATATCTATGTTTCTATAATGGGCGACGAGGAAACCCGGCAAGAATCTCTGAAAGGCTTGGAGCGGGCCAGAGGGTTTGTCCGAAAATCTTTGGGTGCCAGTCTTCAGCTTCGATACACCCCCGACATTCATTTTTGTCTAGATGATTCCTTGGATAATTCGCTAAAGATACGTACAATCCTCAATCAGCTTAAATCAGAGGAAAAGCCTAAAAATGAAGAATAAGGTTTTGAAGAACCGCTATCGCACCTCCAACCGGATGGAAGATGTTGCCCGGCTGATCCACTCCAAAAAGACCTTTGTTTTGACAACCCATGTGAATCCAGATGGAGACGGCTTAGGCGCCGAGTCCGCTTTATATGTGGCGCTCAAGCGGCTGGGCAAAAAAGTTTACGTTGTGAATCACGATCCACTTCCTCCCCGATATTTCTTTTTACCCTTCGCGACCGCTTACCGGCAATCGGATAAAATTCCTCCCCACGATGTTTGTATTGTGATGGATGCGGGTGATTTTACCCGGATCCGGGAAGGGGTCCAACGCGACGAACTCGGTGTTTTAGTCAATATCGACCATCATTATTCCAACAACTATTACGGGGATTACAACCTAGTCATGCCGAAAGTCGCGGCAACTGGAGAAGTGGTCTATCGCTTGATTCGACAACTCAAAGTTAAAATCGATAAACCCATTGCTGAGAGTATTTATGTCTCGCTTGTTACCGATACGGGTGGTTTTCGCAATTCCAACACAACCCCCGAGGCCTTACGGTTGGCTGCGGAACTCATGGAGAATGGCGCAGACGGATATGAGGTAAATCGTAAAATTTTCTCGGGCATCAGTAAAGAAGCCATGGAGCTAAACCGCATTTCTCTGGGGAAAATCAAACTTTATGACGCGGGACAAATTGGAACCATGACCCTGTCCCGTTCCGACTTTAAAAAAACCGGGGCGGTAGATGATGATACGGAAAATCTGATCAATCAAATAGGCAAGATCGATACAGTAAAGATCTCGGCTTTCTTGAAAGAACGGGCGGATGGAAGGATCAAGCTTTCTTTGCGCTCGGGTGATGAAAAGGTGAATGTGGCGAAAATCGCGAATTATTTTCATGGCGGTGGACACACTTACGCCGCTGGCGCGGTTTTGATTGGACCTTTAAAAACGGCGCTTCAGAATGTTTTGAAAGTTTGCAAAAAATTCCTCAAATAGGTTGGCGTGATGCGCCGATTATCTATAAAACGATTATAGAAATCGGTACTATGCCGATCCCCTTTAAAAGCTTTAATAGAAGGTCGGTATGACCGGTGTTTTAAACGTCAACAAACCCCCGTCGTTTACATCCCATGACGTGGTGGCAGTCGTTCGAAAACTCCTTCAAGAAAAACAAATTGGTCATTTAGGAACACTGGATCCCTTAGCCACGGGTGTTTTACCGCTTGCCATTGGCACGGCCACTCGGCTTGTGGAATACGGTTCTTTTTCCAAAGAATATGAGGGGATTGGCCTCTTGGGAAAAACCACGGACAGCTGTGATGTGACAGGAAAGATACTGACTGAAAAGCCCATCGAAGGGCTAACTTCCGAGCGAGTCATTCAAGAAGTCTTAAAACTTAAATTTATCACCGAACAAAAACCACCGATGGTTTCGGCGGTTAAAACAGGAGGTCAAAAATTATACGAATTGGCTCGGAAAGGCATTACTGTTGAGCGGAAAGCCAGACCTATTCAAATTGATAAGATTGAGGTTTTATCCATTCATTTACCCCGAGTTTCCTTCCGAGTGGTTTGTTCTACGGGAACTTATATACGGGTACTTTGTGAAACCCTTGGAGAAGCCTTAGGGGTAGGCGGTTGTATGGAAGAATTGAAACGGACTCGGGTGGGGCCTTTTAGTTTGCAAGACGCACTTTCTTTAGAAGAAATTCAAAAAAGAGTTGAAGCCCAAAATCTTTCGGGTATGTTGCTTCCGTCCGGACTTTTAGTGAAACACTTACGGGAAATTCAATTAAATGAAGCTGATTTGAACGCTTTATGCATGGGCCAGAAGTTGAAATGGGACATGGTGGAAGCGGGAACGTTCCGCGTGATGAATGCTCAGGGCAGGCTTTGCGCGATAGCAGAAAAACTGCCCGAGGGAATTTTAAAACCCCGTAAAGTATTTGGGTTGGAAGGAATCCTTTAATGGCGGTTCGATCAATTGTATTTACTATCGGCGTCTTTGACGGCGTTCATTTGGGCCATCAAGCTCTTTTGCGAGAGACGGTGGCTTTGGCTAAAAAATTAAAGGCACAGCCCCAAGTCTTAACTTTTCATGATCATCCGGCCCACGTTTTGCGGAGTGATTATAAAATCCCTGATTTGTTGACGCGTAACGCTAATTTCGAATTACTTCGAAACACGGGCGCCAAAGAAATCCACGTCATCAATTTCACCAAGGTTTTTTCTCAAAAAACACCAGAACAATTCGTTCAATGGCTTCAAACAAAAGGATGCTTAAAAGGAATCGTGGTTGGCGATAATTTTTGTTTTGGAAAAGACGCTCAAGGCGACGTTAAATTATTAAGTGCGCTTGGTAAAAAGTATGGCTTTGAAGTTAGGGGGGTCAAGCCGGTGCGATTCCGGGGCCGAGTGGTTTCATCCAGCCGTATTCGGGAAGTTTTGGTTTTAGGTAAAATTGATTTGGTCAACCGAATGTTGGGCCGTCCCTATTGGATAGAAGGAAAAGTGGTGCCAGGCAAAAAAATGGGGCGCCGAATTGGATTCCCCACGGCTAACTTAAAAGTTCAGAATGATCTTTTGCCCAAAGACGGTGTTTACGCCTGCGCAGTAAAACTGGGTTCAAAGTATTATCGAGCGGGGATGAATCTGGGACGGCGGCCGACATTTAAAGATGATAACCACCAGCGTCAAGCCGAAGTTCATATTCTTCACTATTACGGACGACTTTACGGAAAACAAATGAGGGTTCATTTGCTCGATTATGTACGTCCCGAGAAGAAATTTTTCTCGCAGGTTTTACTCGTTAAGCAAATTAAGAAGGATTTAGCCAGGATTCAGAAAGCCTCCCTCGCTGGTCTGAAAGCCCAGCAAAACAAAGGGTTTTGAGCCATTTAGTTGGGCTTATGTTCTTTACACTATTTCTCAAACCCCCTAGAATGACGCACCTTGCTGAAGGAATTTCCTCCGCAAGGGCAATACTTTGATCCTTTTCTTGGTTCCCGTCCTCTCTGACGACTACTCGGATGAAGGGGAGTCCGGCAAAAAATTTAAATTTGAGGAGTCGCACCATGATGACGAAGGAAAAGAAGATTCAGCTGGTCCAGGATTTTAAGCAAAAAGAAGGAGACACCGGGTCTCCAGAAGTTCAAGTCGCTTTAGTCACTGAACGCATCAAGTATCTCACGGAACATTTCAAGTCCCACCCGAAGGATCACGCTTCCCGCCGCGGATTGCTTAAGCTGGTCGGCCAACGCCGCCGGCTTTTGGATTTCTTGAAAAAGAATAATGTGAACCGTTATGCCGCGCTCTTGGAACGTTTGGGCCTTCGCAAATAACTTCGCTTTTAACCTAAAAGGACTTTGAAAAGTGGTTTTCAGAGACCTGTAAAAAATTCCAAGGAGGAATTAATGGAACGTGTCAGCACTACGCTAGGTCACACCACGCTGTCATTTGAAACAGGCCGTATGGCCAAACAAGCCGATGGATCGATCGTCGCCCAATACGGCGATACAGTTGTCATCGTCGCGGTTGTGGGGGCGAAAGAACCCATGCCGGGCAAAGATTTTTTTCCGTTAACGGTTGAATATCGTGAAAGATCCTCGGCCGCTGGTCGCATTCCGGGCGGTTGGTTCAAGCGCGAAGGCCGTCCCCGCACAAAAGAAATTTTAACTTCCCGTTTGATTGACCGGCCCATCCGTCCTTTATTTCCGGAAGGTTTCTTTAATGAAGTTCAGATGCATTGCACGGTTATTTCTTCCGATCAAGAAAATGATTCGGATGTCTTGGCAGTCTCCGCCGCGTCAGCCGCTCTGGCGGTGTCTGACATTCCAGTTGCTGATAAATTCGGCTGTGTTCGTATCGGACGGGTTAACGGTGATTTAGTCGTGAATCCTACTTTCAAGCAAATGGAAACCAGCACCTTGAATTTGATTGTGGCCGCCAGTCGTAAAGCGGTGGTGATGGTTGAAGGCGGAGCGGATGAAGAATCCGAATCCGTTCTTTTGGAAGCTGTTAAATTGGCGCACAAAGAATGCCAAAAAATCATCGATCTTCAGGATGAATTAGTGAAAAAAGCCGGCAAGCCCAAGCGCGCTTTGACTCTGGTCAAGGCCGATGAGGTTTTGGTGAAGGATGTTAAAAACTTCGCTTTGGCCAAAATGAAGACGGCCATGGCGGAAAAAGACAAGCTCAAGCGCCAAGACGCCATCCACGCGGTAGCCCACGAAACCGTGGAAGCTTTGAAAGAAAAACATCCAGAAAAGGGCAAAGACATCCATGGAATCCTGCATTCCATCGAATCCGATTTTGTCCGTGAAGCCATTTTGGACCGCCACGAACGCCAGGACGGCCGTAAGTTTGACGAATTCCGTCCTATCGAAACTGAGGTCGGTGTGCTGCCCCGGACCCATGGTTCCGCTCTCTTTACCCGCGGCCAGACGCAAGCTTTGGTGACCGCTACTTTGGGCACTAAAGACGACCAGCAAATTTTGGAAGAACTTGACGGCGAACAAAAAAGACGTTTCATGCTTCATTACAATTTTCCGCCTTACTCAGTCGGTGAAATTAAGCGTCTGTCTGGTCCGGGACGCCGTGAAATTGGCCACGGTAACTTGGCTGAAAGAGCGTTGGAGCCTCTCTTGCCTTCCAAAGATAGCTTCCCTTACACCATTCAAGTCACTTCTGACATCCTGGAATCGAACGGTTCGTCCTCCATGGCTTCCGTCTGTGGCGGCTCGATGGCAATGATGGACGCTGGTGTTCCTTTGAAGAGCGCTTGCGCGGGTGTGGCTTTGGGGTTGGTTTCCAATGAAGATGTTTCCAAGTATGCCATCTTGACTGATATTCAAGGTTTGGAAGATCATTTCGGCGATATGGACTTTAAAGTGGCCGGTACCCGCAAGGGCATTACGGCCATTCAAATGGATATTAAAATTACCGGTCTGCCTTTTGAAGTCATTGAAAAGGGTTTGGCGCAAGCCAAGCAGGGACGTTTGACGATCCTCGATATCATGGATAAAACTTTAACCTCGCCGCGTGAAAAGATGTCCATTTACGCGCCGCGTATTGTTTCCATGAAGGTTCCGGTTGATAAGATCCGTGAAGTCATCGGTAAGGGCGGAGCGACCATCAAGAAGATCCAAGAAGACTTCAAAGTTGAAGTCAGTGTGGAAGATGATGGAACGGTCAGCATTTCTTCCGCCAACGGAAGAGACATCGAAAACGCCCAGAATTTTATCACTGGTTTGATGGCAGAGGCCGAAGACGGAAAGATTTATTTCGGTACTGTCAAAAAGATCATGGACTTCGGTGCGTTTGTTGAAATCCTTCCGGGCACGGACGGATTGGTTCATATTTCCCAATTGGACAACAAACGGGTGGAACGGGTTGAAGACGTTCTCAAAGAAGGCGACGAGCTTTTGGTGAAGTGTATCGGGGTAGACCCGAAAACCAAAAAGATCAAACTTTCCCGAAAAGAAGCCTTGGGACTTAACATTGCGGACTACAAAAAATAAACCATTTATCTCTTAATAGCTGTGAAAAGCCTCGGCGAAAACCGCCGGGGCTTTTTTTGTGCCCGAATAGGATTACGGGGTTAAAATAATAACATTGTTGAAAGACAAGGTCATCTTGTGTTCAGGTGTGTAAAGTTTCTTTACCTTTCCCGAGGGATTCATGGCGAAAACTATTTTAAAAAAAGAAGACTGGGGCGGACTGACCATCGTGGCGTTGCTCGCCGCCTATGCCTTTCCCCCCTATTTCATTTATTTGATGACTATGGCGGCATTAACCGAATTCGCCCATCTCTGGACCACCAAACTTTCCCGTGAGGAAAGGGAGCGCTTTATTGAGTTTGAGAAAGAATTTCGAAAAGGTTACAAACTTCAAAAAGAGGGAAAAATTTCAGAAGCGTTAGCCTGGTACAAAAAGTTGGAAAAGCGTTATGTGGATTTACCGCAAGGCGCGAAATTGGCGACGCTTCAAATCCTTCAATTGACTGAAAAGAATCCGGAACAGAAAAAAATGCCGGCCAAGTCTAAAAAACGGGGGAGGAATTAATGACAGCCTCCTTTTTATGCCGGGAATGTGGGGAGCAGACGACTGAAAGCTTTCGCTTTTGTCCCGTTTGCGGGATGTCTTATGAACCCTTAGAAAAAGCAACGTTAGAAGGGATTGAAGCTTTTGAGCAGGGAGAATATGCCCAAGCGTTTGAACTATTCAAAATCACGCTCAAAAAAAGACCTTCTAGTTTTTTTGCTTTCCGCGATATGGGACATGCGGCTTTTCATCTTCAGCAAGATGATAAAGCTTTGGAATATTACGAAACCGCTTTAAAACTTCGACATGACCTGCTGGATGTGAGGTTCAACATTGGACTCATCCATCTCAAGCGCGGACGGGTGGGGGATGCCATGTTTTTTTTCTCCGAAACCATCCGGCTTATTCACCCTTTGACACCTGGAAGTTTTTATCTGGGTTTATTTCATACCCAAGAAAGCTTGAGAAACCAGTGTCATCTCAACATGGGAATGCTTTTTAAGCAAAGAGGCGAGGTGGAAAAGGCATTGGAACAATATCAAACAGTGGTCCGGGAAACGCCGAAGAATGTTTTGGCCTTAGGCGGTTTAGGCGATTGCTGGATGACGTTGGAAAGGTATGACGAGGCGATACAAGTTTATAAAAAAGCCTTGAAAATATTGCCTGAGGGCGATGAAAAGCTGAATATTCAGAATGATTTAGGCGTTTGCTATTTTAAAAAGTCCGAAATGGAAAAGGCTATCGCCGAATTTAAGGCGGTTCTTCAGAAAAGCCCCAATCACGTCAACGCTATTTATAACCTGGGACAAGTCTATTACCACGAGGGCCTCACGGGCCGGATGCAACAGGATTATGAGGAGTTTGTTAAGTCGTCAGCTAATGCCGCCTCCATATTATTTTCTCTGTCCAAATCCATGGTTTCGGCGGCTTCGGCGCCCGAAAGGCGGGGGGAAGAAACCCTTTTAGTGGGAGAAAGCGTTTCGATGAAAAAGATACAGAATCTCATTAAACGGGCCGCGGCCAGTGACGCCACCGTATTAGTTTTGGGCGAGAATGGGACGGGAAAGGAACTGGTCGCCCGTTCCATTCACGAATTGTCCGCTCGGCACGACAAGCCTTTTGTTCCCATAGCCTGCTCGGCTTTAACTGAATCTTTGCTCGAAAGCGAGCTCTTCGGACATGAAAAAGGTTCCTTCACCGGTGCGGTAGGTCAGAAACTCGGGAAATTCGAAGTCGCCAATCAAGGATCGGTTTTTCTCGACGAGATCGGCGAAATTTCACTATCCACACAGGTCAAATTACTGAGAGTTCTTCAAGAAAGAGAATTTGAAAGGGTGGGAGGCAACCAAGCGGTGAAGGTGGATATCCGTGTCATCGCCGCCACTAACCGAGATCTCAAGTTGGCGATTCTTGAAGGAAAATTTAGGGAAGACCTTTTTTATCGTCTCAACGTCATCGTAATTGAAATGCCTCCACTTAGGGTTCGGGAGGGGGATTTACCGCTCTTGGTTAAACACATCCTGGCCAAATTAAAACTAAAACGTCAGACCCGATTTGAGGGAATTAACGAAGAGGTTTTGCGCATCATGCGCCAATACCGATGGCCGGGTAATGTGCGCGAGTTGGAAAATGTCATTGAGAGAATTGTAACTTTAAATGATGACCTAATGATTAAGCCTGAGCATTTGCCGACTGAACTGGCGGGAACTTCTTTTTTTCCCTTGTCGACCAAAGATTCCGCTTTGCCCTCGTCCGGCGTATTGAAATCGGTGGAAAAGGATATGATTATTAAGGTTCTTAAAGAGTCGCGATTTAATAAAAAAGAAGCGGCGGAGCGGCTGGGGATCAGTCGGCCTACGCTTTATCAAAAGATTCGTAAATATGGGTTAATCGTTGAATAGTAATGTGTAAAATATTGATACACTCTGTAAAATGTGTTAATATTATTTACACTTTTGTGAAACCTTGGAGGAGTAAAAATATTAAACTTTGTTGATTTTAAAGGCTTTTTGTCAAGAAACGATACTGGCACACTAATTGCTTTAAATAACGTTGAAAAGTTAATCCAGCGACAACTGGACACCTTTCAAACGAACGAAAACTATCATACGCCTCCAAGCCTCGGTCCGACCCACCGGGGCTTTTTTATTTTACCGCCGGTTTCTTTAGTCTTTTCCTGTCCGTTGGCGCTTTTGGCCTATGTTATATTGTCTTCATCTTCTCACATTTTTTCGGTTCCCAGGCACCGGGTGTTTCGAATAGCCAGGGAGGACGCCTCTTGAACACCAACTGGATCATTTTTCTCGCAGCCTTTGTTTTGTCCCTCGGCCTCACCCCTGTTTTTCGAAAAATCGCCCTTCGGTCTCAATTTCTGGATACGCCCAGCGGCCAGTTAAAAAAGCACACGGCCCCGGTTCCTTACCTGGGCGGCTTGGCCATTTATTTCTCCTTCTTTTTTATCATTCTAGGAACACTTATTTTGGCCCCTCCCCCTGATTCGGGACAGGTGCTGGCTCTTCTCGTGGGAGGAACCGTTATGGTCATCATGGGTTTGGTGGATGATCTTTTTTCCCTGACCCCCGCAGTCAAATTTCTCTTTGAAATCATCGCGGCAGTTCTTTTAATCATCTTTGGAGTGAAACTCGAATTTTTACCCAGCCATCCAGTTCTAACCTACTTTCTAACCATCTTCTGGGTCTTGGCGGTGACCAACGCAGTCAACATCATCGACATTATGGATGGGTTGGCCGGGGGAGTCGCGGTTGTCGCTTGCCTGGGATTTGTTTTTGTCCCGTTTTTGGACGCACATAGCTACGTTCCTTTGACCGCCGCGGTTCTTGGGGGAAGCGTTTTGGGTTTTCTGCCCTATAATTACCAGCCAGCCCGCATTTATATGGGCGACTCGGGTGCGCTCTTCTTAGGTTTTATGCTTTCGGCTATCGCCATGGGCCACGGCTACACTCAAAATAATATTGTGGGTCTGATCGCGCCGCTTTTTATTCTAGGCGTGCCGCTTTACGATACGGCGCTGGTAATGATGCTCCGGTTCATCCGCAAACGATCCATGTTCCGAGGTTCCAACGACCATTTGGCGTTAAGGTTGCGCAAGATCGGGTTCACGGTCAAGCAAACCGTTCACCTGTTGTGGTTCGTTTCCGTTTTATTGGTTTTGGCCGCCGGTTTTTTGGTGCGTCTGTCCGAAAAAAGGGCTTTAGTCTTCATTTTGTTTTCTTCTTTCGCAGCGATGATGATCACTTTGTTTGTAGCCCTGATTCCAATGGATGAAGCCGCGACGAAAATCAAAGAAAATCCTTTTCAAATCTTTCTTAAAGAACCTGTCAGCGCTCCCGCGAAAAAAAGACGAAAAAAATGAAGATTCAAACACTCATCGCAGGTGGCGGTTTAGCGGGTTTGGCCTGCGCTAGGGAATTGGCAGACGCTTCCCGTTCTTATCTTTTGGTCGAAAAACAAAAAGAAGTCGGCGGTCTGTGTCGGTCGGTTCTGGACCGTGGTTTTTCCTTCGATTACACAGGGCATTTTCTGCATTTCCACAAACCCGCCCTGCGTCAGTGGGCCTCCCGTTTTATCGGCGAGGTCTTTAAAGAACGCCGCCGGCATGCGGTTATCTACAGCCGAGGCGGTTACAGCGAATATCCCTATCAGGAAAACAACGCCGGTCTTCCCTCGGCCGTTGTGAGAGAGAATGTACTGGGTTATTTAGAAGCGGCTCTGCGTCAGCGCTTTGGAAAGCTCCAAAGCCCTTCTACTCAAAATTTCGAACGATGGTGCCTTGAAGCATTCGGTCCGGGCATTTCACGTCATTTTATGTTTCCCTATAACCGGAAGCTTTGGAAGTTTCCGCTGAATCAGCTGACCACCCACTGGATGGGCCGGTTTGTGCCTTCGCCCAAAATTCGAGAAATAGTGGAGGGTGCCCTGACGGCGAAACCGTCGGACAGCGGATACAACGCCACCTTTCTTTATCCCGACCGGGGAGGGATTTTCCTTTTGCCGCGGGGTATCGCCCGGGGTCTATCCGCTCTTTGGCGGGGAGCGGCGGTTCAACGGATTGACCTCAAACGCCGCAAAGCCTGGCTCCGTTCCGGTTTTGAAGTTGATTTTGAATTCCTGGTTTCCAGCCTGCCTTTGCCCCGACTGGCGGCCTTAACCGAGGGGCTTCCCGTTCAACTCCAATCCAGCGCCAAGCGGTTAAAAGCAACCTCCATTTATAACATTAATTTTGGCCTCGAGGGAAAACAGCCCATACCTTACAGCTGGGTTTATTTTCCCGAATCCTCATTTCAATTCCACCGGGCCGGGTCGGTGAGCGCTTGTGTGCCGACGGTGGCTCCCTCGGGTCATTTTTCGCTTTATGTGGAATTTTCTTACCGCGGTTCCAAACCCAACCCAGTTCAACTGGGCCGTCACGCCATTCAAAAACTCAAACAATTAGGATGGATCCAATCGGAAAAACAAATTGTCAGCCGGGTGGATCTGGATTTGCCTGGAGCTTACGTTCTTTACGACCGTCATAGGGATGAGATGGTTCGAGAGCTTTTGAATTTTTATGAGAAAAAAGGTGTTTACTCCGTAGGACGTTATGGCCGTTGGGAATATGGAAGTATGGAATCGGCTCTGGATCAGGGAATTCAAACAGCTCAAACCATATTGGCGTCCTAAAGCGTCCATAAACCTATCGGGTATATCTTTTCCGGTTATGGGAAATGATATAATGCCGACTCTTTACTCCTAGAAAGTCTGGTTATATGAAAAAAGTCTATTTTTGTCTTCTCGTCATTATGGCTTTGTGGTTTTTAGGTGCGGGGTCTTTACGGGCTCAGGACGAAGACCTGTCAGTCGATCCCCGGGCCTATTGGCATTTTGCCTGTGCTCTTTACGCCCAGGCTCTTCAAGATAGCGGCCGGGCGACCGTCGAGTTTGATCAGGCAGCCCGTTATGATCCCACCTCGCCGATCATTCACGACCGGTTGGCCTCTCACTACTATGTCGAAGGGTTGGAATATAAGACCGAGGAAGAACTTCAAAAATCCATCAAGTTGGAACCCAACAATATTCAAACCAGGCTTTTATTAGCTAATCTGTTTACGTCTCAAGGAGAGTACGGGAAAGCCCAAAAGGAGTACGAGAAGATTTTGCAAATGGATTCTTCCAATATTGAGGCCCGCTACTATTTAGCCGGGGTTTTGGCCAATCAAAACCGCATCGATGACGCTCTTCTGGCTTACCAAAAAATCTTGGACGTTAACCCCAAAACCGCCGGGGTTTATTACAACATGGGTCTTATTTATACCCGCGCCAATCAAGTGGCGAAGGCCGAAGAGGCATTTAAAAAGGCCATTGAGATCGATCCGACGCTGGAACAGGCCTATACCTCTTTGGGACTGGTCTACGAACTGGACCAAAAACCGAAAGACGCTATCGCCACTTATGAGGCGCTGACCAAGGTAAATCCGGAAAAGGCCCAGACTTTTCTGGCCTTAGGCGAACTTTATTTCAACCAAAAGGACAACAGCAAAGCTCTGCAAGCTTTTCAAACCTACGCGAAACTCGATCCTAAAGATTCGGCGGTTTATGATTACATCGGACTTTGTTATTACGGTTTAAAGGACAACGCAAAGGCCGTCGAGTCTTTTCAAAAGCTGCTGGAAAGCCAACCGACTAACGCGTTGGTTCATTTCCGACTTTCGGCGGTCTACGAGGACATGAAGGATTTCGCCAACGCGGAAGACCAGATCAAAGCCATTTTGGCCAACGACAGTAAATCGGTGGACGCCTGGGTTCGATTGGGCATTCTTTATGACAAGGAAAATAAAAAGGACCTTACTAAAAAAACGATCGCGGATGGACTCAAAGCCAATCCGGATCATCCCGAATTGGTACTGATGAAAGCCATGTTCGCGCAAGAAGAGAATAACTTAACCGAGGCTGAGCCTGAATATCGCAAGGTGATTAATTCCGAATTGACGTTCAAAAATAAGCAACAAGTAGATTACAACCTGGGAACTCTGTCACAGGCTTATTTCAATTTGGCCACGATTTTAGACAAGGAAGATAAATTTTCCGAAGCCATGGAGACCATGAAAAAAGTAATCCAGGTTCAGCCCGATAACGCCGAAGCTTATAATTACATTGGGTATTCTTATGCTGATAAGAGTCAAAATTTGGGCGACGCTGAAAAATACGTGGAAACGGCGATCAAGTTGGATCCTAATAATTCCTATTATTTAGACAGTCTGGGATGGGTCTATTACCGCCAAGGTCGTTACAAGGAAGCGGAAGATACATTCGACAAGGCCTTGAAGCTACTGCCGGAGAAAAAAGAAAAAGACGATGCGGTTATATTCGATCATCTGGCTGAAACCGAAATCAAACTCAATCAGGCTGACGACGCGGTCGTTCAATGGAAAAAGGCGAGTGAGTTAGATCCGGATAACAAGGGTTTTGCCGCCAAGCTGCAAAAATACCAGCCCACTCCCAGCGGTCAGTAAACCATTCCGTGCTGACTATTCAAACTCCCGCCAAAATCAATCCTGTTTTGGAGGTTTTGGGAAAACGTTCTGATGGATATCATGAATTGGCCCTGGTTTTTCAGGCCATCGGTCTTTATGACCGGCTAACGTTTGAAAGAAAAACGAATGGCGTTGGTTTAAGTGTGGAAGGTGCGGTTGATTTGGCAGCGGACGACTCCAACTTGATTGTTAAAGCCGCGAAACTGTTTTTACGAGAGATATTGAAAGATTCCGTCGGCGTTCAAATCACACTCCTTAAAAAAATTCCCCTCGCCGCAGGTTTAGGAGGCGGCTCCAGCGACGCGGCCGGGACTTTGCGGGGACTCCAGTGGCTTTTCGAAGTTCCGGTTTCCGAGGAAAAAATGCACCGGATGGCCGCCCAATTGGGCTCAGATGTGAATTTTTTTTTAGCCGGCGGCACGGCGTTGGGAACGGGAAGGGGAGAAATAATTACTCCCTGGCAGGGTTCGGTTCCTTTTTGGGTTATTTTGGTTAAACCGCCTCAAGGACTTTCCACCCCGGCGGTCTATCAATCAGGGAAGGCTTTAATTACTTCCAGGGATAAGGTGAGGGGTTTTCAATCGGTTTGGGAGCAAGGGTTGCCCGCTTCTATCGCGGATCACCTGTTCAACGGTTTAGAACCGGCGGCTTTTTATTTACGGCCCGAAGTGGAATTAATCAAAAAACGTTTCATAATGGAGGGCGCTTTGGGAGCTCTTTTGTCAGGCAGCGGTCCGACGGTTTTCGCCCTAGCGGCTCATGAGAATGAAGCTCAAAAAATAGCCTCAAAGTTTGAAAATGAAGGTTTAGAAGTGGTAGTCACCCAAACCGTTTCAACCGGGATCGAAAAGCTATGAAATTAAAAAAATCAACGAACCCAAGCCAGTATCATTGGCTCAAAATCTTTAGAACGATTTTTTTAATTGTTTTAGGTTTGGCGGCCGCTGGATTTCTTTACTTCAGTTATTTTTTTCTGCCGGAAAAAGTTGCTGAAGGCATTTTCGCTAAAGCCAAGACGAGGCTGGAAATCCGTTGGACCCCCAAAGACGATGGATTTTCTTATAAGGATGTTTCTTTTTCCACTTCGGACGGGGTAATCCTATCGGGCTGGTGGATCGCCGCCCCGAAAGCGAAAAAGCCTTTGGGTACGGTGATTTTATCCCACGGAGTTTTTAAAAATCGCGGACAGGTTTTAAGTCGGGCTGAGTTTTTGGTCAAAGCGGGTTATCAGGTTCTTCTTTTTGATCACCGGGGGGAAGGCCTCAGCGGCGAAAGTCCGGTGTCGGGCGGTGTGCTGGAAGCGGGTGATTATTTGGCGGCGGTGGATTATTTAAAAGCCAGCCACCACCTGGAAAAGCCCCTGGTCTTTTTGGGGTTTTCGCTGGGAGCCATCAGCGCTATCCGGGCCGCTCCCCAGTGTCCCGATGTGGACGCGGTGATCGCGGACAGCCCTTTGCCCAACATGAAGGCTTATGTTTCACGCCGGGGTATGGGCAGCGCTTTTTCGGTTTTACCCGGCTTTTTTGACCGTTGCTTAACAGATTACGATCAGCTAACCGGATTGTCCTTAAAACCGTCTGATCTGGATCTAGAACTCATCGTCCATCATTCTTATGAGAAACCGATTTTGTATATTACGGGCGAAGCAGATGATTTGGCCCGTCCGGCGGAAGTGAGAAGGCTGTTTAATGATACCCAGTCCCGCCATCGGTCTCTGGTTTATATTCCACAAGCGGGGCATGAGCAAACTTATGTTTTGTACCCGGCGGTTTATGAGCAGGCAGTCAAATCTTTTTTAACTGAAGTCCGGGAAAATTTTCCGGAGCCCAGCGAGGCGGAACTGCTGAAAAATGTAAAAATATCTTCTTCGGCAAGCCCCGTGTCGGTTACTCAACACATCCAATGAAGTAGTGGCAGCTATAGCAGACGATCTTGCATTTTTTAGTCACCATGGAGTGTCCACATTGAGGGCAGGTGTAGAAAAGTTCTTCGGTTTCATTGGCATAGCGCTCGCCTTTGGCGATTCGGCCTAAATCTAAAAGTGAGGGAAGAGACCTAATGACCGGTTCGATTTTTTCATCGCTCATGGTTTATTAACCTTATCATGGAATTTTAGGCTCTTCCTAGCGCTTTAGCAGCCTTCTTTACACTTGATTAAGAAGCATAGTCCAATTAAATTACACCCTCGTTTTCTAAGCTTTTCATAACACTTTGGGGTGTCTCCTCGCGAATTTCGGGGACTGTCTCAATGTCTATTATTTAGCTTTATTTGATCATTGGGGCGTCGACAAGCGGTAAGTCACCAGATTTTGGATCTGGCATTCGTAGGTTCGAATCCTACCGCCCCAGCCATTCATAAGCCCAATCCCCCAAGGATTGGGCTTTTTTATTGAACGGGGATTCGAACCGTGAAGGGGCTGGGAAACAGATGGTTCCTAGGTAGTTAATAAGGGTACATAGGGGATTTTCCATTACGAGCAGAGCTGGGGTTAGGGACAAGAGGTTGTTCCCTCTGGTGTTATTCCAGGGGCTATCAGTTTATTTTGTTTTCCGATTCCTCGGGTTAAATTTTCTAAAAAGCGGAACTGGATTGGGAATTCCCATATCACCGAATGTTATAAATTAATCATTCGGTGCAGCTCAACACCGTGACTCGACTGGTGGCCCCATCGCAAGAGCTTGAAGTGGCTAAATTTGGGCGGGAAACTGCACTAGGGTCATCCAAAAGTCCTGAAGCTTTTTAACAGTTTCGATGTATCCATCAAGATCAGAAGGCTTGACGATATAGCAATTCGCGTTCATTTCGTAAACTTCCCGGATATCCAAATCCGATCTCGAGCTCGTTAGCACAATGACGGGAATCGATTTGAAAAGGCCTTCCTGTTTGACTCGTCCCAGGAAAGTCCGTCCGTCCATCCGGGGTAGATTAAGGTCCAAAAGAATGAAGTCCGGCGCCTTGGCGTCAACGTATTTGCCTTTCCGATTCAAAAAGTCCACGGCTTCCTCACCGTCGCCTACAACATTCAAATGGGCAAGGGTGCGGTTTTCCTTAAAAGCCTCAGTGATGAGAAGGACGGCTCCTGGGTCGTCTTCCACCAACAGAATTTCAGGGATTCTTTTTTTAAAATAGTCGTTCAAGGTGGTTCCTCATCAATTTAAAATTGAATAATTCATAACGATTCACGATTTTTCAAAGGAGTCTTGGCTGAGGGTAGGCAGCCAGATTTCTTCTAAATATTTCATGGCTTCACACAACCCTGTAAAGTCCGCGGGTTTCACAATGTAAAAATTGGCGTGAAATTCGTAAGCGTTCTCCATGTCCTCTTCCGATTGGGATGAGGTGAGGACCAGCACGGGTATTTCCTTCAATTTTGGATCGTTTTTTATTTCCTTCAGAACTTCCAGGCCGCCTTTTTTAGGCATATTCAAATCCAGCAGAATCAAATCAGGATCGCGAACCTCGGCGTATTTGTTTTCTTTTTTCAAATAAGCCAAAGCCTCTTCGCCATCCGAAACACGGATTAAGTCCACGGGCATTTTTAAATTTTTGAAAGCCTCAAAGGCAAGAACGGCATCGGCATGATTATCTTCAACGAGAAGTACGTCTAATACTCTCGTCGGTTTGGTTGTTTCTATAACCATGGTGTCTTTTCGGCCCGCGTAGTATTTTTAAAAGATAAAGGTTTACCGACATTCAAACCAGCGTTGTCGAGATGGTTTATAAGCAAGAAACAAGCCGTACATAATGAACAAATAAACTAATTTCTCCCCTGTTTCGAGAGACGGGAATATCAAAACGAGAGTTTCTCCGATCATTTTGATCGGCTATTTGTCGGGAATGTCCCTTCAAAAATTCGCCTTTGACGGGAAATAGTTGTTTCTTAAGGCTGGCAAGGGATTTGGAAATACATTCATTTTAACCTCCGCACGGTACGCAACTTGCTTTAAACCATAACTATATGTCTACGCAATCTCCCCTTAAAATCGAATTACCTGAACCTAATCTGTTAGATGTCACAGAATTGCTAAAGACTCTGACGGCCCTGAAGCAGGGTGATTTTTCCGTGCGCCTACCGATCGGATGGACTGGTATGGCCGGCAAGATCGCTGACACTTTCAACGCTGTGGTTGAGACGAACGAGAATATGGCGCGTGAACTCGAGCGTTTGAGCCAGGCGGTTGCCAAAGAAGGTAAGATCAACCAGCGGGCCCATATTGGGGAATTCGGCGGCTCCTGGTTCCAGATGATGGAATGCGTGAACATCCTTATCGATGAGCTGGTTCGTCCCACCAGCGAGATGTCCCGAGTCATTGGCGCAGTGGCCAAGGGTGACCTTTCCCAAGAAGCGGCTTTGGAAGTGGGGGGAAGGCCTCTGCAGGGCGAATTTCTCCAAACGGGCCGAACCATTAATACCATGGTGGACCGGTTGAGGTCTTTTACCTCCGAAGTCACCCGTGTGGCCCGCGAAGTGGGAACCGAGGGCAAGCTGGGCGGACAGGCTATTGTGCCAGGGGTGGCTGGTACCTGGAAGGACCTGGCGGATAACGTCAACCTCATGGCCGGTAACCTGACAAGCCAAGTGCGCAACTTTGCCGACATCACTACGGCTGTAGCTAATGGTGATTTTTCCAAAAAGATTACCGCCGACGTGCGGGGCGAGTTCCTTCAGTTAAAAGAAAAAGTCAACACCATGGTGGACCAGTTGAGCCTTTTTACCACTGAAGTGACCCGTGTGGCCCGCGAAGTGGGAACCGAAGGCAAGCTGGGCAGCCAGGCCATCGCGCCGGGGGCGGCGGGAACCTGGAAGGATTTGACCGACAACGTCAACTTTATGGCCTCCAATTTGACAAGCCAGGTACGTAACATCGCCGATATCACCACGGCGGTGGCGAACGGCGACTTTTCCAAAAAGATCACCGCTGATGTGCGGGGCGAGTTCCTTCAGTTGAAAGAAAAAGTCAATATCATGGTGGACCAGTTGAGCCTTTTTACCACCGAAGTGACCCGTGTGGCCCGAGAAGTGGGAACCGAAGGTAAATTGGGAAGCCAGGCCATTGCTCCTGGTGCGGCTGGAACCTGGAAAGCTCTCACCGACAACGTTAATTTCATGGCCAGTAATCTGACTAGCCAGGTGCGCGACATTGCGGATATCACCACGGCGGTGGCGAACGGCGACTTTTCCAAAAAGATCACCGCAGATGTTCGGGGCGAGTTCCTTCAGCTGAAAGAAAAAGTCAATACGATGGTCGATCAATTGAGCCTTTTTACCACGGAAGTGACCCGTGTGGCCCGCGAAGTGGGTGTAGAAGGCAAGTTGAGCGGGCAGGCGATCGCGCCTGGCGCGGCTGGAACCTGGAAAGAGTTAACTGACAACGTCAATTTCATGTCCTCCAATTTAACCAGCCAGGTACGTAACATCGCCGATATCACCACGGCGGTGGCGAACGGCGACTTTTCCAAAAAAATTACCGCCGATGTTCGGGGTGAGTTCCTTCAGTTGAAAGAAAAAGTCAACACCATGGTGGATCAGTTGAGTCTCTTTACCTCGGAGGTGACTCGAGTGGCCCGCGAAGTGGGAACCGAAGGAAAGCTTGGCAGTCAGGCCATCGCGCCGGGCGCGGCGGGAACCTGGAAAGATTTGACCGACAACGTCAATTTCATGTCCTCTAATTTAACCAGCCAGGTACGTAACATCGCCGATATCACCACGGCGGTGGCGAACGGCGACTTTTCCAAAAAAATCACCGCTGATGTACGGGGCGAGTTCCTTCAGTTGAAAGAAAAAGTCAACGTCATGGTGGATCAGTTGAGTTTGTTCACCACTGAAGTGACCCGTGTGGCCCGAGAAGTGGGAACTGAAGGTAAATTGGGAAGTCAGGCCATTGCGCCTGGCGCGGCGGGAACCTGGAAAGAGTTAACTGACAACGTCAATTTCATGTCCTCCAATTTAACCAGCCAGGTTCGGAACATCGCCGATATCACCTCGGCGGTTGCCAATGGCGACTTTTCCAAAAAGATCACCGCTGATGTGCGGGGCGAGTTCCTTCAGTTGAAAGAAAAAGTCAACATTATGGTGGATCAGTTGAGTTTGTTTACCACTGAAGTGACACGTGTAGCCCGCGAAGTGGGAACCGAAGGTAAGCTGGGCAGTCAGGCCATCGCGCCTGGCGCGGCGGGAACCTGGAAAGATTTGACCGACAACGTCAATTTCATGTCCTCTAATTTAACCAGCCAGGTGCGTAACATCGCCGATATCACCACCGCGGTGGCGAACGGCGACTTTTCCAAAAAAATTACTGCCGATGTGCGGGGCGAGTTCCTTCAGTTGAAAGAAAAAGTCAACATCATGGTTGATCAGTTGAGTTTATTTACCACTGAAGTGACACGCGTGGCCCGCGAAGTGGGTGTGGAAGGAAAACTGGGCGGGCAGGCCATCGCGCCGGGCGCGGCGGGAACCTGGAAAGAATTGACCGACAACGTTAACCAACTGGCGGCCAACCTGACCACCCAGGTGCGCGCCATTTCTGAAGTCGTCAGCGCTGTGGCCAGCGGGGATTTGACCCGGTCCATCCGTATGGACGCCCGGGGCGAAGTGGAAACCTTAAAAGATACAATCAACCAGATGATCGCCAATCTGCGCGGCACTACCCTGAAAAATTCAGAGCAGGTCTGGCTGAAGACCAATTTGGCCCGCTTTGCCCTCATGCTGCAGGGTCAGCGGGATTTGCCTACGGTGGCTAAGGCTATTCTGTCTGAGCTTAATCAGGTGGTGGCGGCCCAACACAGCACCTTCTATATCGCTGATTCAAAAAAAACCGGCGCGACCCGTTTAACACTCCTTTCCAGTTTTGCTTACAGTCCGCGGCCCGATCTTTCCCAGGAGTTTGGTTTGGGGGAGGGTTTGGTGGGACAGTGTGCCCAGGAAAAGACAAGAATTTTTCTTAATAACGTGCCGGGCAATTACATCCGTATCAGTTCGGGTTTAGGGGAAGCGGTCCCGCTCAATATCGTGGTATTGCCCATTCTTTTCGAAGGCGAGATTAAGGGAGTGCTGGAGCTGGCGTCTTTCGAGGTCTTTACCACAGTCCATCTGGCCTTCCTGGAACAGCTGATGGGAAGTATCGGGATCGTCATCAACACTTTGGAAGCCAATCTTCGCACAGAAACCCTGCTGAAGAATCTGCAAAGCCAGCAGGAAGAACTGCAAAAGTCCAACCAGGAATTGGGAGAAAAAGCCGACCAGCTGGCACTGAGTTCCAAATATAAATCGGAATTCCTCTCCAATATGTCCCATGAATTGCGCACGCCCTTGAACAGCATGCTCATTCTTTCCCAACAGCTCGCGGAGGATTCCAAGAGTCTCACGCCCAAGCAGGTAGAATATGCTCAAACCATCCACGCTTCGGGCGGGGACCTGCTGCTGTTGATCAACGACATCCTGGATCTGGCCAAGGTGGAGTCGGGCGCCATGTCGGTCAATCTGGACACGGTGCCCTTCACCGAAATGCGCAACCGTTTGGACCGGTTGTTCCGCCACGTGGCCGAAGGGAAGGGGCTCAATTTCAATATCGAATTTGATCCGGCCCTGGGCAACGACATCTACACCGATTCCAAACGCCTGGAACAGGTTTTGAGAAACCTTCTTTCCAACGCCTTCAAGTTTACCGAAAAAGGCCAGGTGAAACTCCGGGTGGCTCCTGCCTTCAAAGGCTGGAGCCCGGATCATCCCATTTTGAGCAAAACGGAGGAAGTTATCGCTTTTTACGTCAGCGATTCGGGTATCGGCATCTCAACGGACAAACAAAAAATCATTTTCGAGGCTTTCCAGCAGGGCGAAAGCGGCACCAGCCGGAAGTACGGCGGAACGGGTCTGGGGTTGTCGATCAGCCGCGAATTCGCCAAGCTTTTGGGCGGCCAATTGACTATCGCCAGCAGCCAGTTGGGACAGGGCAGCACCTTCGTTATTTATCTGCCCCGGAACTATGAGAGGATCAATCCCTCCAAGACCACCCTTCTTTTTGGTAATGAGTTTGAGTCGTCGGCGCCCGCTCAACGGCGGCTCGACGCGGCCCAAAGGGAAGAAGTCAAAACCATACCGGCGGAAGTGCTGGATGACCGCAAAAATATACAGGCCGGGGACAAGGTTCTGCTGATCGTGGAAGATGATCCGAGTTTCGCCCGGATCCTTTTGGATATGGCCCGTGGCAAGGGTTTCAAGGGCCTGGTGGCGCTCAACTGTGAGAACGCACTGAGGCTGGCCGACGAGACCGTTCCCAGCGCGGTGACTCTCGATGTCCAGCTTCCCGACACGGACGGCTGGAAGATTCTGACCCACTTGAAAAACAACCTGGCGACGCGCCACATTCCGGTGGAAATCATATCCGCCGACGAGACGGGGAATTTGCGGGGATTAAAGCATGGCGCTGCGGGCTTCCTTTCCAAGCCCGTTTCCAAGGAAGGGCTCAAGAAGGTTTTTGAAGATATTCAAAAATGCATGGAGTCCCATACACGGCAAGTGCTGCTGGTTTGCGCCAAACCCAACGAGCGTAAAAAGCTCAAGGCCATGCTGGAATCCAATGAAGTTCAAGTATCCGCCGTCGCCACCGCCAAGGAAGCTTTGCCGTTTTTGAAGGATGGAAAACTGGACTGCGTGGCGCTGGAATTGGCTGACGCCGAGAGCTTTCGAGTGTTGCAGGCCATCCACGCCAGCGCGAAATACGGCGATTTACCCACGGTGGCGTATTTCCCCGGCGATCTTTCCCCGAAGGAAGATGAGGAACTGAAGCAGGCCGCGAAGGTTCGCGTGATCAAAGAAGTGAAGTCGCCGGAAAGTTTGATGGATAACGTGGCCTTCTTTTTGCATCAGGAAGTCGCCAGGCTTCCCGAAGCCAACCGTGTCAAAATTGAACAGCTGCACCAGAGCGACAACGTCCTGATCGGTAGGAAGGTTTTGGTGGTGGATGACGACATCCGGAATATTTTCGCCATGACCAGCCTGCTGGAGCGCAAAAAAATGCGGGTCCTGTCCGCTGAAAGCGGGCGCGAGGCCGTCGAGACGCTAGAGAAAAACAAGGATCTGGAGATCGTGCTGATGGACATCATGATGCCCGAAATGGACGGTTACGACACCATGAAGGCCATCCGGCGGAAAGAGATTTTCAAGTTCATCCCCATCATTGCCCTGACCGCCAAAGCCATGAAGGGCGATCGGGAAAAATGCATCGAGTCCGGGGCCTCGGACTACATCACCAAGCCGGTGGACACGGAGCAGTTGCTGGCCCTGATGAGAACCTGGCTGAATCGATAGGAGACTAACGATGGGCGGGTATGAAGAACCGGTCAATATTCTTTTAGTCGATGATGAACCGGCCAATCTGCTGGCGCTGGAAGCGGTTCTGGAAAGCCTGGGACAGAATCTGGTGAAGGCGCACTCGGGTGAAGAGGCCTTAAGACAGCTTATTAAAATGGATTTCTCCGTCATCCTTCTGGACGTGATGATGCCGGGAATGAACGGTTTTGAAACCGCGAAACTGATCCGCCTGCGCGACCGCAACCGGCATACGCCCATCATTTTCCTCACGGCGATGGAAAAGGCCGAAACCGAGATGTTCCGCGGATATTCGCTGGGAGCCATCGATTACCTGGTGAAGCCCTTTGTTCCGGCGGTACTCAGGTCCAAGGTGCTGGTTTTGATCGACATCTACCGAAAGACCGAGGAAGTGATCCAGCTGAATCATAAAATCAGCGCCAGGGCCGGGGAACTGGAGGCTCTGAGCTCGGATTTAAAAAGCGAGAATGAAAAGCGCAAGCAGACCGAGAAAGAGTTGCAGAAGTCTGAAGAGGTATTAAAAAACCTCAATGTTAATTTAGAGGCGAGGATTGTGGACCGTACCGCGGTGATCGAGGAACGCAGCCTCCAACTGACCAGGACCAACGCGGAGCTGGAACAGTTTGTCTATTCCGCTTCCCATGATTTGCAGGAACCCCTGCGCACAATGACCAGTTTCCTGCAATTGCTTGAGCGCCGAAACCCCGATAAGTTGGACGCCGAATCCAAACAGTTCATTCAATTTGCCATCAAATGCTCCGAAAACATGCGCAACCTGATCAACGGCTTGCTGGAATATTCCCAGGTGACTTTGAAGGAAAAGCAATTCCAGAACGTTGATTGTAATTTGCTGGTCCGGCGTATCCTCGAGCAGTTGAACGGTTCCATCACTGAAAGCGGGGCGAAGGTGGAAATTCTGTCCATGCCGGAGGTTTACGGCGAGCCGGTGCTATTAGGTCAGCTTTTTCAAAACCTGATCGGAAACGCCCTTAAATTCTGCAAAGACCGTCCGCCCCAGGTGCAGGTCGGCGCGAAAAAACACGAAGGTCAATGGCTTTTTTGGGTTCAGGACAATGGGATCGGCATTGAACCCCGTTTTTTTCAGCAGATTTTCCGCCTTTTTCAGCGGCTTCATAATCGCGAGGAATATCTGGGAGCTGGTCTGGGCCTGGCCGTGTGCCAGAAGACCGTGGAACTTCATGGTGGGAAGATTTGGTGTGAATCCGAATTGGGAAAAGGTTCCCGTTTTTGCTTCACGATTCCTTTTTTCAAACCGGCCGACCAAACGAGAAATTTGGAAACCGCACCGGAAAGCGCCCTTTCCGCCGCCGTATAAAAAATATGGGTATGGATCATGAATCCGGGGCGCCGGGGAATAATTTACTTGGCGAGTGGAGCGCCGTCCAACCTGACAATTTCCGAAGAAAAACAATAGAATAAGACGTTGTCGGCGAGAACCCGAAGGATTTAATATCCCCGCCAAGTCACGAAATTGTTAGAGGTAAAACCACTTGTTCCAATTTTTTCAGTCCCTGCTGGCCCATGATGGTTATTGGGTTCTCTTTACGGTGCTGTTTTTAAACAACATTGGTTTACCCTTGCCGGGGGACACCATGCTGTTGGGCGGGGGCTTTCTCGTGGGTAGGGGTGTTTTTTCTTTTGGAGCCGTGGCCGCTTTTGGAACGGCGGCCTGTTTTTTGGGCAGCTGCGGCGCCTATTGGTTCGGATGCCGTTACGGACGCCTTCTTTTAAACAAGATTAAATGGTTCGGCGATCATCCTGGAAGAGTCGAACAAATGGACCGCTTTTTTCAAAAGTACGGGCCGAAGGTGGTTTTTTTCGCGCGGTTTGTGGCTTTGCTTCATCCGGTGACGGGACTTTTGGCGGGCATATGGAAAACCCCCTTCAGGCCTTTTCTCTTTTACAACCTGGCGGGATCGGCGGCTTACGCGGTCATTTACACCCTGGCGGGATATTTTTTCGGGCAACGATGGGAAATTTTCAAAAGCTGGATCGGCCCCGTGGCTTTTTACATCCTTCTGATTGCGGCGGCCCTCCTCGTTCTTGTTTTATTTTTAAGGCACTTTATTTATTCCTTCTTAGAGGAAAAGCGGGTCAACCGGTGGTTTGCCTTCTTTTTTCATAAAAAGAGCAAAACACCCCTTGAAAAATGAAACTCAACTATCAAATTGAGAATCGTTTCGAAAAGAATTAACAAAGAATTGAGCATCTATTGCGTTTTGACCGTCAAATGAGAGTAGAATCATATTGATCGTTATTAAGTTTGCTTGCGATTGTCGGCCCCGGCGAATGTCCTCACGGAATCCGTTCCAAAGTTTTTAGCTCCTTTTGGTTCAAAAAACTCGGCCCCTAAATTCCTATCGATTTAATAAGTCTTATCAATGCTGACGTCCGTCATCAAAAAAAACCCGGCTGGAAAATAAAATAATCAGCTTACTATCACTTAGATAAATCAATTATCATTTTTGCGAAGGAGCTGTTTATGCGCGTGGAAGATCTCGACCTAAAAGAATTGCTGGAATTAAATCCTAACGGCGGCATGGTTCATTTTGCCGGGCAGAGGGCGTTAATCTTCGACGCGGTATCTCAGGGACTTCTGCGAAAAGAACTCGTTGATGATTTCGGGGAGAGAGTGGCCCGGGGCATTTTGAGCCGTTACGGCTATATCCACGGCCGCCGCCTGGCCGAAACCATGAAAAACAAATTCAAGTGGGACAGCGACGAGGATTGGAAAAGGGCTGGAGCCAGAATCTTCGCCTTGCAGGGTCTTTTTATGCTGGATCCACACGGCCCGATCGCTTTCGGCGCCGAAGGGGGAGCCTGGAATGTTTCTTATGAGGCGGAGCAGCATATGCTTCATAAAGGCCGTTCCGAAAATTCAGTCTGCTGGACCCTCAGCGGTCTCATCAGCGGCTATCTCAGTTTCGCCACGGGCAAGGAAATGTACGCGCTGGAGGATAAGTGCGTCGGAAAAGGCGACGCAGTCTGCCATGTGATGATCAAATCCGAGGAAGAATGGGGCGACACCGTCGGCAGTGATCTGGCAGTTTTCAAACGGGTGGGAATTGACGAAGCTCTAAAAGACGTGACCTCCACTTTGAAACGAACCGAGAGTGAATTGCGGGAAAGAACCCGCAAGCTAGCGGTCATCGCCAAAATGGTGGACGATCCCACCGAACTCATGACCCGCAGTCCCGAGATGCGTAAATTGATGGAACTGGCCAAATCCATCGCGGCGACCGACTCCACCGTCATGATCACCGGCGAAAGCGGCGCTGGAAAAGAACGGGTCGCGCGTTTTGTCCACGACCAGTCCGCCCGCAGGGAAGGACCCTTCATCGCGGTTAATTGTGGAGCGATTACGGAGACTTTGTTAGAAAGCGAATTATTCGGTCACGCCCGCGGGGCATTTACGGGAGCTACTGCCGACCGGCCGGGTCTTTTTGAGGCGGCCAATGGAGGCACTCTTTTCCTGGATGAAGTCGGGGAAATTACCCTGCCCATGCAGGTCAAACTTCTCCGGGCGCTTCAGGAACGGGAAATACGCCGGGTGGGCGAAAACAAAAGCCGCCCCATCAA